>Ga0209515_10001150_pt1 | contig 45508 bp, 56 predicted proteins | sample Subgroupgradi54m_FD_187454 | JGI IMG/M metagenome (GOLD analysis project Ga0209515, IMG submission 187454) | Subsurface groundwater microbial communities from S. Glens Falls, New York, USA - GMW60B uncontaminated upgradient, 5.4 m (SPAdes)... ... | reverse complement strand
CACCACCACCACCACCACCACCACCACCACCACCACCACCACCACCACCACCTCCTCCTCCTCCTCCTCCACCGCCGCCACCGCCCTCCGGTTGTCAAGGTGAGTGCAACGGTTAGGAGATACTTAGATAATCAAAAACCCACCACAAGGTGGATTTTTGATTATCGATCTGTCCGATACTCTGAATTAGGTGGCTCGTTTTTCAGCTTGTTTGCCGGTAAGCCCTCACGAGATACAACAAAGTTTTCTAACTTAACGCTATCCACAGCCCCGTTTTGAATTTAAGGTATGTAAGGTATAGTAAGTAAATAAGTTAAAAAGGTCGAATAAAAATGTAAAAATCATGAAAATTCACAAAAAATCTTTAATTGCATTTTTGGGCATGTGCAGTCTCTTGGCCCCGTCTTTTATCAATGCACAACAGGTCGTTTTCTCTGCCCCGAACAGAGGAAACACGCTTGCGCTTTTTTGCTACGACTTTAAGAGTAACGTAAAGACGGGAGACAGCGGTGAAGCAATCCGGCGTCTTCAGTATTTTCTGCAAAACGAAGGTTTTGCGATCGACTGGAATGAATACGGATTCTTTGACGAGACAACCTTTGGTGCGATTAAGGGGTTCCAAGAAAAGTATAAGAACGAAGTTTTATCACCAGCAGGGTTTAGTGCGGGTACGGGATTTGTGGGTAAGGCCACGCGGGCGAAGTTGAACTCACTCTATGGGTGCGGAGCGGTTAAGAAAGCAAGAAGTCTTAAATTAAATTTTGGAATATCGAGTTTGTCTCTCGATAGCAACGGGGTTAACGTAACGTTCTGCAATAAAAGCAAAAATGACATCCCCTTCTTTCCGGCGCGCTTGCGCTTGAATGGCGTTATTCGCGACTTCGAAGTTCCAGGAGCTCACGCGGCTGGTGTGTGCGACACCGAAAGCTTTGGTTACGGTGTGTGGGGGTTAACCTATGATCCAGGCAGCACCTACGCTGTGGTTGGTGCTATTGATCCGAATGGATTCTACAAGGGTAACTCGGTTAACATCCCTCCCTATGGTACTGCGTCTACCACGCTGACTATTTCTGCAATTTCTGGAGTGCACCTTTCCGTGAGGCATGTGGAGTTAAAGGCCAACGGCTTTCAGGGCACATTCTGCAACTTAGGCACGGTAGATTTAACAAGCTATCCGGTTCTAGTGACGGTGAATGGTAAGGCACAGAACTTTGATGTGCCGGAAGCATATAAAGCCGGAAAATGCCAAGTAGTCACCTGGGGATATGATAAGTGGGGACTGGCTTATACGCCCGGTGCGCAATTTACCGCTTCAGTTGTTGTTGATCCGAATAACATCTATCAGGAAACTAATGAATTCGACAATTCAGCGACGATCGTCGGCACGCCTTAATCGGACGATTTAGAAGAAAACAAAATGACCACCTGAATGGTGGTCATTTTGTTTTCGTAGCCCTCGCGAGAGCTGGTTGGAGCCAAATAGTGGGGGAATTGAGGGAGTGGCAAAGGGGGTCCCGAGAAAACTCCTGTGTGCAGGAGGCACCGTGGTTCCCACAAGAAGTTTCCGCTCCGCCGCTAGTTTGGTGTGTATTCTTTGTAAGGTGGAAAACTAGGTGCCTCACCATAATTTACGTCCGTCATAGAAATAAAGTAAATCCGCTTTCTATGCGAGAGCGGATTTACAAAGCGTCCAGTACCTTATCTGTGTTTGCCGGGAAGCTTTATTTTGCTTCGAACCCTCGGTTTGGGTTTCCCCGAAACCTTGGGTGAACCCCCCCTCTTTTTTGCAGCCATAAGATTATTTATTGAAATAGTTAGTCGACCTTTTTGTAACACCTCGATTCAATTATAACACAAACACTAGTCCTTGCGGGAGGTGGTTTCGATCGTGCTCAGTCTCACACTCGCGTGCGAGGTCAAAAAGGTTGTTCCCGCTAGACAAAAAATTAAACACAGCTTCTCCCCTCGCCGCTTTTTATTTTATAATCCTAGAGCTGCTTATATTTATAATCTATGTCCGCAAAGACAATCTTGCTAAGTTCTAGCATAAATTTTTGTAGGGCATCAATGCTTTTTCCTCTGATTGCCGCGCATATAAGATAGGGGTGGTTGGGATAGTAAACGATGCCGCAGTCATACATTTCGAATAATTGCGCTCCCCCCTCCTTTAATCTGTATATGCCATAGCGATTAGCAAAGTCGATGGACTTTGGCAAGTTAATGCCGAGCCCGAAGTCAGTTGATGGGCTCACCACAAGAAGCTTGAGAGCTCTTTCTGAAAACTCTCTTTTTAAAAATGTGGAATTGTACAGCACCCGGAAAAACAAACTGTACAGTCTCAAGGATATAAAATCAGGCGTCTCCTTTTGTTCTCTAAACGAGATGCCCAGATCGGAAAATATTTCATTCAAAGCATCTTTATCCACGTTGTCGAAAAGAAGATTAGCCGCGTTATCATCGGAATTGATTATCATCCGTTCAATAAGATCTTCAGTAGTATAGAATTGGCCGATCTTAAGTTTGTTTTGCGGAGGAAAAAGTTGCGATGCGTTTGCATCCGGGCCATTGTATGTCAGCTGTTCGTTGAATATTTCCGGATTGGACTCGGCCAACTTAAAATAGGTGATCATGATGGGGATTTTGAGAAGTTTTCCAGGGGAAAATTGAACGCCGTCATTGATACCAACCCACAATCCCGGTTCGATGTCCCGAAAATACACGCCGACATCGGTGACGATATTATTTTTTTTGGCGGTATTAATCAATCCGTTAATCTGCAAAGCCAAAGATGTATCCTGTGAAAATTGCTGATTGGGATAGTCAACGGCCAAGAGTGGATTGATGTAATTGAATTTTACGCTGACGGGGTGAATTTTCGTCACAACCGTCGAGGAGGCGTTGAGGTAGACAAAAAGAACGAGCCCGCCTAAAAATATCCCAGCGATAAAAAAAACTACAACGATAAGCCATTTTGGTTCAAGAATTGGGAGACGAGAATTCATGCTAAAAGATTCTAGACATTATCTACAATCATTTTATACAGAGACAATTCCTTTGGCAAACGGTGAGCTGGGCCGGAGTAAAGCACGCGCCCTTTGTTCAAAACAATCACGCTGTCAGCGGTACCCACAACCGAAAAAATATTAGAGACGATGATAGTGGTTTTGCCGCGAGAGAAAGTATAGATGTTGTCGATTACTTCTTTTCTGCTTTTTACATCCAGGGATGAAAGGGTTTCATCGAAAAGCAGGATTTTCGCCTCCTTTTTCACAAGCGCCCGGGCAAGCATCAAGCGTTGGCGCTGGCCGCCGGAGATAAAGTTGCCGCCTTCGCCGACATTGAAGTTGTATTTGCCGGGCAGATTTTCGATGAATTCGTCTGCTGCGGCAAGGTGCGCCGCCTGCCGAATGTCTCTCAAAGTGGCATGCTCGATGCCAAAGGCGATATTCGCGTAAATCGTGTCGTCAAAAAGCGTAATTTCTTGAGGCACAAAGGCAATGCTATCGCGCAGCGCTTTTAGATTATAGTTCTCAAGGGAAATACCGCCTATAAAAATTTTTCCGGAAGTCGGCTTGTCAATAAAACGCATTAGTAGATTGACAATGGACGTTTTTCCGGAGCCATTGACGCCAAAAATGACAGTTCGCTTGCGTGGCTCGATTTCGAAAGAAACATCATTTAATACCTTTCTTCCCCGGCCGATACGGAGTGTAACGTGCTCGAATCTGATCCCTGTATCGTGGATGGCCATCGTTGTACCTAGATTTTTAAGGTGCGTGCGCGGCGAGAAGAAGTCTTCCATGCGCATAATTTTCACGTAGGACTGTTTTGTTGCGGCTGCGGCATCAATAATGGCGAGAATCGGATTTGTCAGATTGTCGAGATAAAAAATGAAGACGATAAGAAGTCCAGTGGTGAGCGTGCCGGCAAAAACGGATCTGATGCCGTAGAGAATGATGACCGAATAACTGACGGCGATAACGATGCCCACAAGGAGCGTGAGAAGAAAATCCAGGCGATAAAGGACTGTGTCGCTTTTGAGCGACATTTCCATTTTTTCGTTAAACGCTTTGGACTCCCTCCGTTCACGAGAAAATGCTTGGATGATTTTCAAATGAGTGAGCGCCTCTTCAATAAAAGAAAAGGCGGCGCTGTTTAAAATCTCTGAACGTTTCGTGGCGTGGGCAAGATAATTGTTGAAGGAATAAAGTCCGATGGCCAGAAACGGCAGGGCGGCGAGGGAGAGAAGCGCGAGCTTAACACTGATCAAAAACATGATCGCGGCCGTAACCATAAGATAGAGGCTGGAGATGACAAGCGGAAGCAGTCCGTGCTCGACAAGTTCTCCGAGGGCAGAGACGTCGTAGCTTAAGCGATAAATGTAGTCGCCGATCTGTTGTTTATTATAAAAACCGATGGCCAATGACTGCAGGTTTTTAAAAGCGTTTTTGGAAAATCCAACGATGAGACTCTTCACAATCTTTTTTGCTACCACGTCTTTTACATACTCCACGATGGTTAAAGAAAAAGTACTCAAAAAATATACGAGAATGGCAAAAAATCCTAAAAGGTCTCTCGAGCGGAAAATATACGCAAAGATGCCCAGGCCACTTCCGAGGGCTATTGGGTTGTCCGAGAGGACATTGTCGAGTAAAATTTTAAACGGCCAAGGGGCAACAGCTTCCAGTCCGACAATGGCAAGCATAAATAGCATGATTAAGACCAAGCTCCAGATGCTCGCCTTTACTTCTTGTTTCAAAATGCGACTTACAACTTTCATAAAGTTTTCTTATAACCAGACTCACTTACAATTATACTTTAATCTACATAGTCTCGAATGGGGATTAACGTATGCAAATTGCATTACGGACATGGGACGCCTCTGGTTCGATTTGCCGCCTCAAGTAGCTCCTCGGTTCCAAAGGATGATACTTCCTAAAGGAATTTCGTATAAAAAAGATGAAGGACTTGGAACCGCTACTTTAGGCAGTATTTTCGAACTAAATCGGCAATCTCGTGGTCAAAAATCATGATTAGTAGCCCCGACGGGATTCGAACCCGTGTACCAGGCTTGAAAAGCCTGTGTCCTAGGCCAGGCTAGACGACGGGGCCCTATGCCAAGAGTTTAGATAATTTCTAGCTTATCTTCAAGTCACTTCTTTGGCGCGCTATGCTACAATATAAAATAAGTTTGTAAAACCCCCACACCTATGTGAGATTGCGAAGCGCACTTTTCTCATGCTTGCGTGGTAATCCGGTGAACTTCTTGAAAGTCAAAGCAAAAGTTGATTTGCCCTGGTTTCATGAGAAATTATCTCACATAGGTGTGGGGGTAAAAGGTCGAGTCATTTTGTTATAAATTGTTGGCCATAAATTAATGTTCAACCTATTTTATCCTTACAGTGATTGGGCGTTGTTTGTTCTGCGTCTGGTTTTTGGCTTTATCTTCCTTGCCCACGGTTGGCCGAAGCTAAAAAGTCTCAAGACCACAGCCAAAAACTTTTCGGCGATGGGTTTTAAGCCAGGGGCGTTTTGGGGACCACTCACGGCCATTGTGGAATTTTTTGGGGGGCTTGCCGTGATTTTCGGATTTTTAATGCAGCTGGCAGCACTCCTATTCGCTGTTGAGTTTGCAGTGATCAATGTCTGGAAAATTGCCAAGCGCCAGCCTTTCATCGGCAATGTTGAGCTTGATCTTTTGCTTTTGGCTGCGGCACTTTTGCTTCTAGTGTTCGGTGGAGGTTCATTCTCCGTCCAATATTTCACCCTCCCCTTGTGGGCGTGATAGACCACAGAACCCATCTCCAAACCCCATTTCTACTACGATGACCGCAATTTCGGCTGCAAGCCACTCACCCCTCCTCGCAATAGCAGTAATATTGCTTCGTCAGGCTTCGCGCCTTTCGCTCGAAATTGCGGCATCTCGCTACGAAAGTGGGTTTGGAGATGGGTTATAAAACCGATATGCGTTTTTTCGAAATCCTTCCCGGGGCGCTCGCTTGGTCTACTTTAATTTTGATGTTCGTTCTCTCCTGGGCTATTCCTGCTTGGGTGGCCGTTTTTATAATTCTTTTTGATATCTATTGGTTGCTCAAAACTATTTATCTTTCCTTGCATCTGCGCTCGACCTTTTCGGCGATGAAAGATAACTTGAAGGTGAATTGGCTGGAGAAATTGAGAGAGTTAGACAATGACGATAACAGTGACAAAGACCCCCGTCATCGTCATGGTTATTCGTCATGGTCAGATGTATACCACTTGATAATCCTCCCCATGTACAACGAGCCGTACGAAGTGGTTCGCGAAAGTTTTGAGAGTCTGCTTAAGGCCAACTACCCCAAGGACAAATTCATCGTCGTTTTGGCCACGGAAAAGAGAGCGGGGAGTGAAGCTGAATTGGTTGCCAAAAGGATCGAGCGAGAGTTCGGAAATAAATTTTATAAGTTCCTGGTTACCGCGCACCCGCAAGACACCCTCGGCGAGATTCCCGGCAAAGGTTCCAATGAAACCTGGGCGGGGAAGGAAGTAAGGCGTTTGATTATCGACCAGCTCCAGCTCGATTATAAAAAAATCCTGGTTTCCGTCTTTGACATTGACACGCAGGCATTCCCAGAATACTTCGGCCGACTCACCTACGTTTTTTTAACAACGCCGAATCCTCTGCGCGCCATTTACCAGCCGGTTCCTTTGTTCACTAACAATATTTATGATGCGCCGGCCCTGGCGCGTGTTGTCTCTTTCTCCACAACTTTCTGGCAGATGATGCAGCAGTCGCGTCCCGAGCGGCTCACATCCTTTTCTTCTCAGGCGATCCCTTTTCAAACCATCGTTGATATCGGTTTTTGGCATAAAGATATCGTCTCCGAAGATTCGAGAATTTTCTGGCAGGGATACCTCTGCTATCACGGAGATTTTCGCGTCGAGCCGATGCTATACCCTGTTTCGATGGATGCCAATGTCGCGCCGACTTTTTGGGGCACGATGAAAAATATTTATAAGCAGCACCGCCGCTGGGGCTGGGGCGCGGAAAATATTCCCTACATGCTCGACGGTTTCCGGCGCGATCCGCAAATTCCCAAAAGAAAAAAATGGTACTGGTCATTCAACATTCTCGAGGGGTTCCATTCCTGGGCGACGAACTCCCTAATGATTTTCGCCCTGGGTTGGCTTCCGGTTATTTTGGGTGGCAGACGTTTCAATTACACGCTGCTTTCTTACGGCTTGCCGCAGATCACCAGGTTTATTATTTCTCTGTCCATGATCGGAATCGCCAGTTCGGCTGTTTTGGGAATCATCCTTTTGCCGCCAAAGCCAAAATGGTTTCGTTTCCGGCATTATTCCACTTATCTTCTGCAGTGGATTTTGATCCCAGTCACGCTTATAGTTTTTGGCGCCTTTCCTGGACTTGAGGCGCAAACGAGGTTGATGCTGGGCGGCAGGTTCCGGCTGGGTTTTTGGGTAACCCCAAAAACGCGAAGTGGGGTCGGGAGAGAGCGCCAGGGCTCTCCCGTATAGGAATGAACAGAGTGGACTCAAAACCGTGGGTTTTGAGGGAGCGAAGCGACGTTTTTGTGGTAACCCCCAAACATAGAAATTAGAAAATAGAAAGTTTGCGGAGCCCCGCCGCCTTTTTAAAAGATTGAAATGATATAATGAAAACAATGAGAAAATCCCTCAAACTTCTAGCTTCCAGATTCCATTTTCCAGATTCTACCCGTGGTTTTTCCCTAATCGAGGTTCTGATTTCCTCGGCCATCTTAGCTATCATTATGGTGGCCTTCATTACGATTCTAGTTGCAATTACGAGCATTCAAACGCGTCAGCAGGCCGCAGCCGAGGTCAATCAGCAAAGCCAATTTTTGCTCCAGCAGGTTCAGTATTATATCGAGCGCTCCAGTCTGGTTGAATTAGGCCAGGATGCTGTTACGAGCACCCTGAAATTGCGCATGCCGGCCGCCTCCGAAGATCCAACTTATATTTACTTGTCCGGCAATACGCTTTACTTGCGACAAACCGACAGTGGCGCGGCCCAGGCCATGAATTCAAGCAGGGTGAATGTGCAGAACCTCAACTTTTTCGCGAAGCATTCCAACCCGCCGGGACACGATTCTGTTTCCGTTTCTTTTACCGTTGCCTATAACACAACAAGCCCCAAGCAGCAGTTCTCGGAAACTTTGCAGACGGCGATTGCGAGAGTCAGCGCCGCCACCTTTGACTCCAATGTTATCCCGTCATCAACGGCCACCTACAAATTGGGTGTGAGCGGCAATATTTGGACTACGGTAAACGACGTCATTAATTTCAGCGGTTCTAATGTCGGCATCAATCTTGGCATTGGGATAGCCCCGACGCAGGTGCTTCAGGTTGGAGGGGGGGATATTTATATTAGCAGCTCTAGCGCCGGGGTTATTTTTAAAGCGCCGAACGGAACCTCGTGTTTCAAGCTCACAATTACGAACGGGGGCCAACTGTCGACATCCAGCGTTACTTGCACGTAACGGGGTGTGCCCCGTTAGAGGCAGAGGCACGCTGCGGGCCCTCGCGGCCTCTAACGGGGTGTGGATAACTCGGTTTTGATGTAATGAGAGAAATAAAGTAAAATTATTGTATATGAACAGAAAAACTCTTATAACCGTGGTGGCAGTGGCAGTCGCTGTTTTAGTTGCGGTTCTGGTTGCGGTATCCCTCAAGAAGTCTGGCACCGGTCTTCGATATGGTCCTACTGTTCCCGGCGGAGCTCCGGCACCATCCGGGCCGGTTACTCGTCAGGCGGCGCCGACTAACGTGGTTGTTCCTGGTCAAGGAGCAAAAGACGCTCCCAAGGATGTCGCCGTTCCCAATACAGTTTCTCCCGGAAGTCCATCGGGTAGCACGAGCTATCGCAGTTTCTCTATAAAAATCTCTGGCAATGAATTTACGCCTAACACCGTGATTGTTAAGAAAGGGGATACCATTGATTTGAATTTTACGGCAGTTGATCGCGATTACGATTTCACCCAGCCCGATTTCGGTTTCAAAGTTACTATACCCAAGGGTTCTAGTAAAAAAGTTCAGTTCGGCGGCACGGCTCCTGACAAGTTCACTTTTTACTGCTCCGTCTGCGGTGGGCCCTCCCAGGGACCAGTTGGATATGTGGTAATAGCAGCACCATAATGTTATCCAAAAAACTTTTAGTCGTTCTCATCGTCGTCATCATCGTCCTCGTTGCCCTCGGCGTTTGGGTCGGCTCTTGGGTTTCGGGATTGGCGAAGCCGAATCCCTCCGGGCCGTCGGAGTATTCAGCGGTCTATCTGTCTACGGGAGACATTTATTACGGCAAGCTTGATTGGTTCCCGTGGCCGCGTATCAAGAATGTTTGGTTTCTCCAAAGGGGAGTTAATGCTCAAAATCAGCCCCAGCTCGGAATTGTGCCTTTCAACACCGCTTTTTGGGGACCGGTTGATGAGGTCTACCTAAACCCCAAACAAATTATTTTTTGGGCGCGCTTAAGGAACGACAGCCAGGTGGCCAAGGCCTTTACTAACCCCGCCCTCTTCCAGCAGCAGCAAGCGCTCCCCCCGCAGACTTTTCAGGGTCCTCCCGGCCCGCCCCCGCAGCCCACGCCGCCTGCTCCGGCTCCAACGGCCCCGTCTAAAAAGTAATGACAGCCTCGCCCAGCGGGGCCGTTGCTATTTGGAATAGCCATCAACAATGACGGCTGCTGCTAGTTTGGTATAATAAAATCATGGCAGATAAAAAAATAACGTTGGATGACCTTGCCTTGATGATTGGCGGGGGGTTTACTGGCGTTGACAAGCGTCTGGATAAACTTGACGGCCGGCTGGATAAACTTGACGGCCGGATGGACAGCGTGGAGGCGAGCGTTGCGGTTCTTACGGTTGAAGTGCGGGATATTAAAACACGCCTGGATAAGATTGAGGAAAACATCGCCCGCCTTACGGATACGTTGGACGCATTTTTGAAGCGATTAACTGCTCACGAAGAAGAATTTGAAATTATGAAGCGCGAGATGAAAATTGTGAAGGAGGTTATGAGGGAAAAATTTAACGTTGACATCGATGCCCTGAAATAATCTTTATGCTAATTTTTGCCTGCGATAAGTGCAAAAAGAAAATTAAAAACCGCGCCAGCGGGCTGGATGTTTCGCGGGGGTTTGACAGATTTTATTTTTGCGAAAGGTGCGCCAAGCCAATCAAATTTTTTCTTGAAAGAAAAAAGTTAATTAAAAAACTTGCCGTTGTAAAGTAATGATGAGGCCCAAAGGTAACAAAAAAATGACAATCGAGCAGTTGGCGCAGATGTCGCAGCGCGAGTTTTTAAAGCTTGCCACCAAGGAAGACCTCAAAAACGCTCTCGTCCCTTATGCCACCAAGGAAGACCTCGAGGATTTCAAGGACGAAGTCAAAGAAGACTTCAAAGTGCTCAAAGAAGAAGTCAAGAGTGAAATGCGGGATGGCATGGGCAAATTCTTGATTAAGGCGGATCAAATATCAAAGAAGCTCGACACCGCCATCGAGGAGGGCAGGGCCGGCTCCGCGCTTTATAAGCGCCACGATAGGACGCTGGAAAATCACGAAAAAAGAATTTCTGCGCTGGAATCTGTCACCACCATGAAATGAATCCCGTTAGAGATAGCCATCGATGAGGATGTCGAACACAAAAAAATCTAAAAAACTCCTGCCGCTCTTTTTTGGCGCGGTCATTGTTGCCGTCACTGTCATAGTCATTGTGCAGGCGCGCTTCGTGCGCGCCTTCACCGGCCCCACTGGCTCGGCCGGCACGGGGGTGGGCGCCATCGGCGTTGATGCGTCAAAAAATTTAAGCATCGGCACTTCCACCACAAAGTCGGATACAAAACTTCTCATAGTCGGAAGTTCAACGGCCGCCGCCGGCTTCGCGATTCAGGTTCTTGACATACAGAAAGGGCCGCTTTTCGTCGTTACGAACGACGGCAGGGTTACGATCGGGAGCACGCAGTTCGCGAGCGGCACCGTCGCGGCCGGCAGTTTCGGTCCGCAGCCGTCGTTCGGCGGCTTGTTCGTGCACGGCCCGATGCAGACCGATCTTGACCTCAAGGCCAACGGCATTGCCGTGGGCACGACGACCGCGCAAGGAGGGGGGAATGTTTTTGCCACCGGAAACATTACTGGCAATTATGTGGCCAACAACGTCACTGCCGGCGTTTTCGGCGCCGGCAACTTTGCCTTCCAGAATTCGCTGGGCGTGGGCACGACGACGCAGGTCGGGTTGCCCCAGCCGCTCTCGGTTTACGGCGGCGGATATTTCAGCGGCAACGTCGGCATCGGGACGACGACCCCGAGCCAGTTGCTGACAGTAGGAAATAACAATCAGTTTACGGTAACCAGTGGTGGGGCTGTCTTGGCGTTAACTTCCGTAAATACCCCCTACATCACCACCACGCAGTCGGGATACGGGAAAACGATTGTAAGCATGACCTCGGCTGGCGCTAATTACGGAACGATTCAGGTTGAGAATAATGTCGTGAATGGCGGGACGTGGTCATTGGGTTATCAAGCTGCTCCATCTACTGTTTTAGGCACGCCAGTTTTAACCTGGAACGGTAACGGCAACGTCGGCATCGGGACGAGCACGCCGCAGGCGCTTCTTTCGGTGGGTAATACCACCACGTCGCTTGTCGCCATCTTCGGCGGCGGCACGGGCAAGATCACCGTAGGCACGGTTGACCCGATCTACACCATCGGCGGCGCGAAATACGCGACGTATTCCCCGGAGACCACGGGCGTGAAGGTGGAGACGACTGGCGTAATATCACTAAAGCAAATTGCAAACGGGAAACTGCAAACCACCATCGATTTCAAAAATCTTGAGCAAGGATCTGATTTGTGGCTGTTTGGCAAGACAACAAACCTGAAAAACAATTTTGATAAATTGACTGCGCTTTTGACCGCTGGTTTCGATGGCCGCGTCTGGTACGAGAAAGACGCAAGCAAAAATCGTCTGACGATTTTCGCGGTTCCTTCCACCACCCGCCACCCGCCACTCGCCACCTACGAGGTTTCCTATCGCCTCTCCGCCCCGCGCTTTGACTCCGCGAGCTGGCCGAACACGACGAGCGACCCGTCGGACGGATTCATTCTCGATAAATAGATTTTTAGTGATTTTGACACGTTTTAACATTTTCGATACACTAGAATAGATTTAACAGTATGAATCTTTATCTGCCCTCATATATCCAAAAAGTACTAAAAACAGCCGAATACGAGTATGACCCTTCGGTGAAAAGGTGGGTTGGCTGGATTTCGGGTGTACCCGGTGTTTTCGCTCAGTCGAAAACTATTGAACAAACTCGGCAAGAACTCGCTTCTGCTTTAGAGGCCTATATCCTTATTGCCCTGAAACGCGGCGGGCGACTTCATGGTTTCGTTCTGCCACAAAAACGTTCTTATGCTGAAGCCCGTTAGCCGTCGAATATTGATGCGCAAGTTAAAGAAATTGGGATTTAATGGACCGTATGCCGGCGGTCGGCACCAGTTTATGGAACGACATGGCTTCCGGCTCATTATCCCAAACGTACATGGCGCTGAAGATATCGGTGTTAAGCTAATCAAGTTAATCCTCAAACAAGCTTCAGTTTCCGAAGACAACTTTATTAAAAGTTGAAGACTTTGTATAATAAAAAGGCGGCGGCGGTAAAGAAATGATATACTAAAAGCGCATGGCCAAAGAAGAAAAAATGACACTAGATAAACTGGCCGAGGTGAGCCAGAAAGAATTTGTTGCTATCCGCTCGGAGATGCAGGATGGGTTTGCCGCCGTAGACAGCCGTTTTGACGGCTTGGATAAAAAGTTTGACAACCTTACGGAAATTTTGCGGCTGATGCAGGCCGACCTCAAAGAAATTAAATCCGACGTGCAAACTGTAAATCTGGATTACGCCGAGCTTCGGACGCGAGTTGAGCGTTTGGAGAAAAAAGTCGGACTAAGCGGACGCGCTCATCGAGTATGAACATCAAAAAGTGTGACATTTGCATGGATTGTATGAAGAAGCGCGGCGGCGGAATTTTGAGCGTCCCCAAGAAATCACGGAAGAAATAACGAAGTTAATGCATCATGCGTAAAAATTTAATTTTTGCGATCGTCTTGGCTGGAGTCGTGGCGATAGTCGCTTTTGCGAATTTTTATAAGAAACAAAGCGTTGCGCCTCTAGGTCAGAACGCTCCAGTCCTATCAGGAGCAGCAGTCAAGTCTAAACCCCAGATAGTCAGGCCCAAACCGGCGCTGCCTCATGGCTTGCAGACCTACCAAATCGCCCAAGCCGCTGAAAAGTGGCCGAAAATTTTGCAGGCGACCATTGATCCGCCGGATGTGCATGTGGGCGACAGGCAAAAACTTTCCATCGTCGTTGAGACCCGCGCCGATATTAAGTCCGTCGAAGCGCGCATTGAGACGGATCACGGCACGGTTATTCTGCCTCTTCTGCTCGCAGGTCCCGTTGCGGATGCCGAGCTTTTGCCGCAGCGATACGCGCTGGACTCCGAAAACCGCGTTGTTCTTGTGGGTGGGACCGATAGGACTTATAAGTTTTTGACCGATAAGTCATATATCGCTCACGCTCAAGGTGAGCCGCAGAAGTTTAAATACAAGGGCGAGTGGATCGTGGAAGATACGCACGACACGTTTTACCACACGACTTTTGTGGTTAAAGATGCCACCGGCTACGAAAATTCCATCACGCTCGCCTGGTCGGACGCCTGCGGCATACCCGCGAGCGGCAACTGGACAATGAGCGCAAACTGCACGATTAGTTCCTTGGACGGCGTGGACAACGGCACCGTAACCATCTCGGCCGGCACGCTTACGTTAAACGCCCCGTTTATCTTCAGATCGTCAATGGTCATAAGCGCCGGTGCGTCGATTGCGCTTGGTTCACAAGGGTATTTTACTAAGGGGGGGGCTACGCCGATATATCTTTACTATGTTGATGCAGATGGGGACTTGTATACCCCAAGCGCAACGCTGTCCACAAGCACTGCCACAGCCGTCGCAGGGAAGGTGAGGCGCAGTTCTGCGCTCGGAATCGGAGATTGCGATGACGCCAACGCCGCCATCTTTTTGGGCTCTACAAGAACAAGATACGCCTCTCTGTCTGTGGCCTGCGGCACCGCTTCCGACAGCGAGAGCCAAACCTGTCAATCAAATAACGCTTGGTCCGGCACATATACTCTAACTTCCGCCGCCGCCGCGTCCACAAGGACAATGTACGCGGCTCTTACATCTGCGTGCGGCACATACAGCTCTACAAGCGAAATCCAGACATGTCAACCAACTGGCGCTTGGAATGGTTCATATACCCTAACCAACGCACCTGCTGTTACCACGCAAGTTAGGTATTTGGCTTCGACTGTGTGCAGCCCCACCACCTGCACAAGCGAAACCCAGAACTGTCTAGCAAGCGGCAGTTTTTCGGGATCGTATGCCGCTACTTCCTGTACGGGTCAAACTCCCACCACCTGGTACCGAGACGCTGATGGCGACACTTATGGCAACCCCAACCCGCTCCTCACGATTTCGGCATGTGGGCAACCGGCAGGAGGATATGTTGCGAACAATACCGATTGCTACGATTCCAACGCGAATGCTTATCCAGGTTCAACTTTCGCTTCCACAGTCAACAGAGGCGACGGCAGTTTTGACTACAATTGCGACGGATTTGACGACAAAATAACCCCCCTTTACGGCAATGGTGATTGTATAAATGTTGCCGATACTTCCTGCACCGCGTGTGCCGCTGGTCATTGTCAGCAAAGAACGCAGGGATGGCGCGTAGACGTTCCTGTTGGAGGCTGTCCTGTGGCGGGAAATCCCTCGTGCGGTCAATGTTCGGGGTATTGGACTGGCGTAACACTTGGCCAGGTAATAACAGAATGCGACTCCTGCAATTCTTGGGGTACGGTGTCGATGTCTTGTAACTAGAAATCTAAACAAATGACATCTAAAAAAAATTTTACATTAATCGTAGCCTTGGTGGTCGCGGGCATCGTTGCGACCGCTTTCGCTTGGTGGCGCATCAGCAAGACCGCCCGCGTAGCGCAAACCGGAGTTGGCGCGCCGTCTCCTCTTGCGGGACCAGCCAAGCCACCCCCGGAAGTAGGTATATTTTTTACAACTTCCTTAGATAACGCGAAGGGCGGAGATTTCTCCTTTCGGTATTCATCAAACCTTTTATTAAGCAAGGATTCGTTGGTGAAAGGGGGGAAGTCCGGAGAAACGCACCACTTCGTTGTTTTGAAGGACAGATTTGGCGTTGAACCTGGCGCGACCATTGAAATTAACGCTCCCGCGAAAACGTGCGCGGATTACGGCACCTGTAAGGAAGTTGTCGGCACCGCGACGAGCACGAACTCTTCAAGCGTGGTCGGGAATGTCGTCATCGGCACAAACTCAAAAAATAAAGAATTTTTGGGTTGGTTCGATGGGGTTGTAAAAACTTTTAAAGTTCTGCCGCCGTCATCATCGCCATTAACTCCTCCCAAGAAATAGATTTATTTCAACAGGTTTTAAGGCCCCAAATTTCTCCAAGGGCTTGTTTTTTGCTCTTCCTCCTGCTCCTGGAAAAAACCCCGTGGCGCTCGCGAGCGCCACGGGGTTTTAAATCTTCTGCATTTGACTTTTGATTTTTAATTGTGGTATATTTAAGATATGGCAACTATTACTATTCCCAAAAAATTAATCAAAGAAGAATTAGTGCTTATTCCCCGCAAGAAATACGAGGAGTTTTTGAATTTGGAGAAAATGATTGAAAAAAGATTAGTTGAGGAAGCGGACACTGACTTGGCCATCAAAATATACAAGAAAGAAAAAAAATACGGTACATTGAAAACAGTTAAGTCATTGGCTGATTTAGATTGATCCGTGATTGTTCGCGCCTCGTCGAAATTCAAGAAATCTTATAAAAAGTTGCCAAAGAGCATACAAAATAAGGCCAAGGAAAAAGAAAAAATTTTTAGAGTTAATTCATTCGATTCGAGGCTGGACACTCACAAACTTCACGGAAAATATAAAGAATACTGGGCTTTTACTGTTGTGGGCCAGTATAGAATAATGTTTGTTTTTATTAATTCGGATAGGGTCGATTTTATCAACATCGGCACTCACGAGATTTATAAATAATGACATCGGAGAAAAATTGGATGTTTTTTGAGCTTAGGGTCTCTCTGGAGGAGCTCGGCCGCGGCGGCGGGGCTCGTTATGAATTGTCCCTCCGTCAAATAATTTGACGGATAAAAAACGGCCGGCGATTGGTTCGCCGGCAGTTGTTAGTTCCCGAAAAATATTTTCTGGAAATTGCTGTTGAAACTGCCGCTCACGACCCGGACGTAAACCGTTCGGTTCATGAGTTCCGGCAATCTTGGAATCTGCGCGTTGATTTGCTCCCCGACATAGAGAACATCCGCTAAATAAGAATCGAACTGATAGAAGTGTTCTGTGTCAGCGGACACTTCCACTTTTATGTCGGAGCAGCCCTTCGCGAGATTTGTGCCGTATATCTCCACGATCCCGCTTTGTGTTTTTCTTTCGTGAGTAAAGGCATCCACAACCCCGCCTTCGTTGATTTGGGGGAGGGTGCCCAGAAGCAGTTCTTTCATAAAGGTTCCTTGCGGAGTGATCTTCCCTTCCTCGTCGTAACTTCCAAACCCTTTCGAGCTGGAAGCTGCCGCGTTGTAGAGGTTCCATTTCACGGCAAAAAGCGCTTCGCTTTCTTCCACGGCATCAAAAATATACCGGAGAAGCTGGGGATCGAATTCACTGGGAACACCTATTTCTCCCAAAAACAAGCCATCCGCTGTTTTGTTTTCTTTGAGAAAACGAGAGATGGTGTCCGTTCCGGAGCCGACGCCCAGGTAGAGATTCAGGGGATTTGCAGACGGCGTCGCTTGCCATGCCGACCAACTGATGAGATCGACGCTCATTTTTCTCTGGCTCATCTGCCACAAAACAGAGTTTTCTTTAATGTTCTCAAAGAAGAGGGGATAGATGTTTACAGTCTCGACGGCGTTGCGGAAGGTTACCGAGGTTAGCCCCAGTTCTTGGGCTCGCCTTTTTCCGTCCTCCACGCCTCTTTGGCGCGCCGCGACGTACTCGAGATAGCTTTGCCACCGCTCGGCGCTGATTTTTGGCTGATCAACGCGCGACGTGTCGATGCCGAGCCTGTTTTCCACTTCCCAGTCCTTGATGACAAACGTTTTCTCCTGGCCGTTGCATACCGTTGCCAGATAAAGCACGAAATCTGAAAATTCATTGGACACGCCACTGCCAGCGAAGTCGGTTCCGTATGACTGCCAGTCAAAAGCTGTCAAGACGACTATCTTAAAGGCGGGATCCGTTAATACTCTGCGATAGTCTTCCCGCTGCGCTCGGAGAGTTAACGTGGACGTTTCGAAAGCGTCCCCATTTTTGTAATCCCAGTAGGGCGAGATTGTGATATTGATGATTTCCGCCCCGCTTTCTTTGACGCGCTCGGCGCCTTCTATAAGCGGATCACTCGTCTTTTCCAGATATTCTCCGCCCCAGTGGTAGATGCCGATTTTATGTTTGGGCTCCGCATGCGCGGCAGCACAGAAAAGCAGTGACTGGCAAAGCAGTAAAAGCGACAACAGGCGTTTTTTCATTTTCAACCTCCCTCAATGCTGATCTTATTCTATACCATTTTCCTGTTTCTGTCAACTGTCCCGTCCCGTCCCCAAGGCCTAGTAACTCATCGTTACCAGGCGTTATTCCGGGTGGATTTCTTTTTGGAAAGCCAGGAGTTTCATGCCGAGCAGGGGATGTTTCTTGAGCTTGGGGTCTGTTTGCAGAAGTTCGGCCGCCGCGGTACGGCTATTTTTTACTAATTGTGTGTCTGTGAGGGCGTGCATGGCGAAATCGGGCAGACCGGTTTGCGCTTCGCCCAAAAATTCTCCCGGGCCGCGGATTTTTAGGTCGCGTTCGGCAAGCTCAAAGCCGTTTTTGGCTTCAATGATTGCCCGCAGCCGCGCCGCAGTGGACTCTGAAGTGGAATCGGTGAAAAGAAAACAGTAGGATTGATGTTCGCTTCGCCCAACGCGTCCCCGGAATTGATAGAGTTGCGCGAGTCCGAAGCGATCCGCCCCCTCGACCATCATGATTGTGGCATTGGGAATATCAACACCGATTTCGATTACCGAAGTTGAAACCAGGATGTCTATTTTGCCCGCGCGGAAATCAGCCATAACTTTTTCTTTTTCCTTTGATTTCATCTGGCCGTGAAGCATGGCTAGGCGGAGGTCGGGAAAAATCTTTTTGGATAGCTTTTCGTATTCTTCTTTAACTGACTTTAACTCGAGATTTTTTGACTCATTATTCTTTGTTCCCAATTCAACATCCTCGGTTTTTTCTATTCGTGGACAGATGACGAAAACTTGCCGCTTCCGGCTAATTTCTTCGCGGATAAAGCCGTAAGCAGTTTTGCGTCCGGCCGGCGGAATAATTTTGGTGACGATGTTTTTTCTCCCAGTCGGAAGTTCAGTGATGAGAGAAATATCCAAATCGCCGAAGACGGTTAACATCAGCGTCCGCGGGATGGGCGTGGCGCTCATCGACAAAAAATGAGGGACTATGGCATGCAAAGGCCCCTGGTTGTTTCTTGTGTTGCGTAGCAGTGCCGCGCGTTGCTTGACGCCGAAGCGGTGCTGTTCGTCAATCACCGCCAGCCCCAGATTTTTGAAAGTGACAGATTTTTGTATGAGAGCATGGGTGCCGATAACGATTTTTACTTCGCCGTCAGCCAATTTTTTCGTGAGCGTTTGTTTTGTAACATTGCTTCCCAGGTCGTTCTCATAGATGATTTTTGCACCGCTTGAAGTTACGAGTCCCAAGGTTGGTTGATTACCTTCGGCGATTTTTAGAAAAAGCCCCTTCAGAGTTTCGAAATGTTGCTGCGCGAGAACCTCGGTCGGCGCCATAAACGCGGTTTGCTGGCCCTCTTCGGCGGCAATAATGGCTGCGAGCGCGGCCACCACAGTTTTCCCAGAGCCAACATCACCCTGGAGAAGTCGGTTCATTGGCCGCGGATGCTCAAGGTCTTGGATGATTTCCCAAAGCGATTTTTTCTGCGACGGCGTTAGTTCAAAAGGCAGTTGGGCGATAAGACCCTTCAGCCGTTCGATGTTGGTTTTGATGGCCGGCGCCTTTTCCTGGGCAAGTTTTAGTTTCTGTTCTAAGTTGTAGAGTTGAAGAAGAAAGAGATCTTCGAAGGCAAAGCGTTTTTTGGCGGCTTCGGCATCCTCGATTTTCTGGGGAAAGTGTACCAGAGCTAACGCTTGGTTAATTTCCGGCAAGCCGTTCTCTTTTAAAATTTTTTCGGGAAGCCACTCGGCTTGGCGTTCGGCGCTTTTTAGGATCGGCTGGATTAAGAATCTCAAGCCGCGAGATGTGAGGCCGCGCGTTTCTGAATAAATTGGCACAAGCCGGGCGGTATGTCTGGTTTCCCGTTCTTTGGTTGTGAGTTCGTAAGCGGGATGGCTCAAGTAAAGTTCTCCTTCGTCCGACAGGGAAATCTTGCCGGCGAAATTAGCCACCCTGCCCGGCCTTAAGGTGTCCGCAAGGTATGGCTGGTTAAACCAGACAACGCGAATCGTGCCGGAATCGTCCGTAACCTCCGCTTCGACGATGGTGAGATTCTTGCGCCAAGTGCGCCGAGTTTTTATATCTTCAATCACACCCTGGATGGTGGCGTGCTGTCCGGGTTCGAGGTCGGCGATTTTATAAATTTGCGAAAAGTCTTCGTAGCGTACTGGGAAGTGCCAAAGGAGATCGCGCGCCGTCTTGATGCCAAGTTTTTGGAGCAGTTTCAAAAACCTCGGGGTAATTCCTCGAAGCAATTCGAGCGGCATCTCTAATGGTATCCCTCCCATCTTGCCGCCAAATTATACCTCGTATCGCAACCTCGGGCAATTTGTCCCTGTGCACAAAAAGGTCGGTTCAGTATACGGGTTCTTCTGGATCGTCTGGACTGTCCGTTCACGCCCTCGGTTTCCTGAAAATGTAATATATGCCGTCAATGGCTAGTATTTTCGTTCCGGGCTCGCTGTAGTCGAGTGGGGCCTTGAGTTTTTTCACTAGGACATAGCCATCTTTGATCAGTTGCTGTATTTGGAGTTAGGATTCGGATCTCGGCTTCCCAATGGACTTGGATCTTGGTCTCCTAAAAATCCCCATCAACCCATCGTCTAATAACCTAATTATGTATTCCATCTTTGCATCTTTTTCGAGTTCTTGGATTCCGACTGATTCAGTGGAAGTTCTCTCCAACTCCCATCCATCCAGTTCCATTTCTATTCTGATTCTTTCCGCCCTTTCCGACAGGTCCCATTTTTTCGGTGATTCTCGTCCCACGGCCCCCGCGGGTTGTCTGAGTAATTCTCTGTCGGATTCAGTGAGTTCCGTTTCCTGACGGTCCTTGTCCGCCCCGCCATTTTTTCCAGCATTTTTTTCGGCCTCATTCGCACGCCTCATAATATCTTCTTTCCACTGTTCGTTGAATTGCCAATCCGATTTTTGGTTTTTGTCAGGTTGTTCGCCCATCTTTTCTATTAATATACCCGCGATGCGGTCTTTTTGTCCATTTTTTGATTGCGTGGCTTTGCGGCCGGCGTTTTCATGGCGTCGCATTTGATTTGGACAAAAAAACACCAGCTTGGATCCAAGCTGGTGCGCGAAGGAGCTACTTACCGTAGGCATCCAACATTTTACTTACGTTTCGTGGCAGTTGCCGTTTCGCCGAAGCGAGGCATAGCGAACGGAAGATGTCATCCGGTTTATTGTTTTTTGGATTAATGTAGACGCGCCATTCTCCGCTGCTTTCGATATGAGTCCAGCCGGTGCTTACCACCACAGGACTATCGTTCACGCGGATTATCTTTATTGTCTGAATCAATCGGCCGTTGTTGCGCCAGGCAAATAGATCCAAGCCTGTCACAGCCGTGCCGCGCTGGTCGGTGATCGTTATCCTGCAAGAGTTGCCGTTGGAATACGTTAAGTCGTAAACCGCCTTTCCGTCAAAATGCCATCTGAGTGATTGACGCTTCAGCCGTGTTTCGTCTTTTACGTCAAAATTCCATCTCGGTGGATGACGCTCCGGCTGTGTTTTATCTGCCGTAAGCGCGCTCGGCGATAGGCAGAAAAACATTGCCACAACCGCTACAGTCAGGCGGTGTTTCATGGAGTCGTATCCTCAAGAAGAAACTTCGAGTAGCATATACCAACCCCGTTTTCTTATCAAGCCCAGTAGTACAACTGCGATTTTCCATCTGCCCCAGTCTGTTTTATAGCCACATGAACATCGCCGAGTATAAAACCTCCATAATAAAAACCCTTGATTTAAGAAATGTCGTCGCAGTTGTACTACTGGGCAAGTTTGCCGATCGCAAGAGGAGAGCTGTCGGAGATCCTCTGGCAGCGAGTTGAAAATGAATGTATTGAAAAATGTGCCCCGTGTAGGATTCGAACCTACGACCTTCTCCTTAAGAGGGAGCAGCTCTACCAACTGAGCTAACGGGGCGATTTGTTATCCACAGTCTATTTTAATTGATTGTGCTATAATTTAAAAGCATGTCAAAGAAACAAATTGCCGTTATTTCAATTGCCGTGCTGGTAGCAGCTGCGGCTTTTTGGTATTGGTACGCTAATCGCGGGAGATTGCTTGTTCCCGCAGCGCCGGCGCCGGCGACCCAGAGTTTGGGGGAGAAAATTTATGAGAAAGTCAAAAATCCCATCGGGGATAAAGTTCCGGCGGTGAATCCCGTGACCAATCCGATTGAGGGCGCGTATAAAAATCCATTTTAATAAAACGCGACACGAATAATGCGAATTACACACGTCGCGAACTAAAATGAAATTATTATATAAAAACATCGCCGCAGTGTTTGTTCTCGGATTCGGCGCTCTTATAAGTCTTGCGTTGCTTGTTCATGCTCAAACGCCCCCACCCCCGTCGAATCAGGGAGGAACCACGACCCAGGGCATCACTTTCCCAGTTCCCGAACTTGGCAACTGCGCAGACAAAGATGCTTGCCGTGCTTATTGCAATCAGCCGACACATATGGATGAGTGCATCAAGTTCGCCAAGAGTCACGGCCTGATGAACAAAGACGAGGCCGATAAGTCGGAGAAATTCCGAGAGTTAATGGCGAGCGGCAGCGGGCCGGGAGGCTGCACGAATCCTCGTGACTGTGAAGCTTATTGCAGCGGCACATCCAACCTGGAAGTTTGCGTAAAATTTGCCGAAGAGCATGGATTCAAAGGCGAGCATTTTGAGCAAGGCAAAAAAGTTTACGAATATATAAAGTCCGGCGGCCAGCTCCCGGGCGGCTGCACATCCAAAGAAAGCTGCGAGAAATACTGCAGCGACTTCAGCCACGCCCAAGAGTGTTTCGAGTTTGCCCAAAAAGCCGGTATCACGCAGGTGGCGCCTCCGGGCGGCGGTGGAGGCAGCGTCTCGCCGGAACAACTCCAGAAATTCCTCGAGTTAATCAAGAAAGGGGAAACGCCCGGCGGCTGTAAATCCAAAGACGAGTGCGAATCGTACTGTAAGGACCAGGCACATCGCGACGAATGCGTTGCTTTCGGCGTCAAGGCCGGGTTTATCAAGCCCGAAGAAGCCGAAATGATAAAAAAGAGCGGCGGTAACGGTCCGGGTGGATGCAATTCTCCGGAATCTTGCCACGCCTATTGCAACGACCAAGCGCATCGTGAAGAATGTTTTAAGTTTGCAGAGGAACACGGATTTGTGAGTCACGAGGAGGTGCAACATGCCAAAGAGGGACTCGTAACCCTGCGGACAGGATTGGATAATGCGCCGGAGGAAGTGAAAGCTTGTCTTAAGTCGGTTTTGGGGCCAAATGTTATTGATGATATACAGGCCGGCAAACTTGTTCCTGGTCCGGAGATAGGGGGGCAAGTGCGCGGTTGCTTTGAAAAGTTTGGCCACAAGGGCGACTCTCAAGAGTTTCTCCAAAATGTGCCGCCGCAGGTTTTGAGTTGCCTTAAGGAAAAACTGGGCGATGCATTTGCAGACGTGAAGTCCGGCAAAACGATGCCGACGCCGGAGATGGCCGACACATTTAGGGTTTGTTTCCAAAAAGCTCAGTTTGAGCAGGGTGGTGGGTTTGGCGGCGGTGGAGAAGTGCAGCAAGGTCAAGGAGGACAGCAGGGACAGGGACGGGGCCAGCAGGGCTTCTTGGGCCGCCCATCGTTTGGCGAATTCCTGCGCAATGCGCCGCCAGGCGTTTCATCGTGTCTCAAAGGAAAACTTGGAGATCAATTCGGTAAGATCCAGTCTGGAGAGGCTCAGCCAACGCCAGAATTGGGTCAAACGCTGAAGTCGTGTTTCGAGGAATTTAGACCAGAGAACGAATATCGAAACCCTGGCCCCCAAGGGGGATTTCCTGGTGGAGGACCGCCTGATAGTGAAGGGAAGAAAGGTTTCGGCCCTCCGGGAGATTTTAACCAAAGAGGCCAAGTACCCACAGAAGGCCAATTCCCAAATTTTGGAGGTTCTAATGCCGGCGTTGACTCGGCTTGCGTGAAGCAGGTTTTAGGGGAAGGCGGCTTTCAAAGTTTGAAATCTGGGACACCGCCCTCGCCAGACGTTTTAGAAGCGTTAAAGAAGTGCCATACTTCCGGATCGGGGATCAATCCGCCAGAGGGAGGACCGACGCCAATTTTTAATCAAAAGCCTTATTACCAATCAGTGCCGTCATTTAGTTCCCCATCGTCCGGCACTTATCCGAATAAACCACCACTAGGAACTTATCCAAATCAGCCTCCAGGAACCTACCCGACCCCCGGAACCTACCCGAATAAACCGCCACCGGGAACTTATCCACCGCCGACTTATCCCAATCAGCCACCTCCGCCAGGCGCCACGCCACCTCCACAGCCGCCAGGAGCTGCCACCTGCCCCTCGGGACAGTACTGGAACGGCTCTTCGTGCGTAGCTTCGACTGGTGGAACAACGCCGCCACCGCCTACGCCAACAGCGCCTCCACCTCCTCCAGCACCACCACCGACCGCAACTCCGCCTCCTCCACCAGCGCCAACTTCCCCACCACAAGCACCTCCGCCGCCTCCAACAGCACCTCCGCCGCCACATCCATAGCCGCCCCTTTCTGAAATGCCTCCGCCGGGTGGTAATTTGCTGGGCGTGTTTAAATTTTTCCTAAAACCGACTTTGAGACAACTTTTGCGCCTCCAGTAGGAATCGAACCCACATCCCTGGTTCCGAAGACCAGTACTCTGTCCGTTGAGCTATGGAGGCAATGGCAGTTTATTTACTATCTTAAGAAAATCTTTTGAATTTGGCAAAAGAGCGGGGGATGATAGACTGAAATTATGGAGAGCGCGCCGCTTTTAATTTTCCAACTTTTGGTGCTTTTGTTTTCCGTTGCGATTCATGAAGCGTCTCACGGCTATGCCGCCGATTTTCTGGGCGACCCCACGGCGCGGCTTTCTGGACGGTTGACCTTGAATCCACTGAAGCATCTGGATTTTTTCGGCTCTTTTCTTTTGCCCATGCTTTTATGGTTTTTAGGCGGGATTGTGATTGGCTGGGCCAAACCCGTGCCTTACAATCCGTATAATCTGAAAAACCCGCGCTCGGGCGCGGCAAAAATTGCCGCAGCCGGGCCGGCGGCAAATTTATTCCTCGCTCTGATTTTTGGAATTATTTTGAGAGCCATGTCGGGCGCGGGATACGCCCCGCCGTTTTTAGGCGAGCTTTTCACGATTATCGTTTATCTCAACATTCTTCTCGCGATTTTCAACCTTGTGCCGATTCCGCCCTTGGACGGCTCGAAAGTTTTGTTTGCCTTTCTGCCGAAGAGCGAAGCGGGCCTGCAGGCAGGATTATTTTTAGAGCGCTACGGAATATTTATACTTTTGCTTTTTATCTTTTTCGGATTTTCTTTGATCGTCCCAATCGTCAATACGCTTTTCTTCATAATTACAGGGCAACAGTTTGGATTATAACTTTATTCGCAACTTTATGAGGTTATGGAATAAGGCACCCAGCCGCGCACTAGCCGCTTTGCTCCACAAGCCCCAAAACCAAATGGGGCCCTGTTTTTTTCAAGGGAACCAAGTTTTATATCAATAAAGAGAAACACGATGGACTGATTGACACCAGTCCCTAACTTTTGCTATTCTCTGTATTGGCGTTGATTGAAAGAAAAAGAGGTGTCAAGGTGGCCAACAAAGCAAGAAAGCTTGCTAGAGATCCTTACGAAGAAGAATATGGACCGACGCAGGTAATCTACGTCAATGAAGCGGCTTACAAGCGTTTGAATGGAGACGAAAAGTACGGCAAGTGGTATCAAGTTTGCAGATATACCACATCGCCAACTCCAGAGTTTTGTTTCAGGACGGCTGTTCCTCAGGCCGCCCTTGAGGATGGCGTTTTCCATCCTGATCGCTTTGAGCCAGATATCGTCGCAGAAAGATGCGAAAGGGTCTCTGCTAAAGAAATTGCTCGTCAAGTCAAGAAGAATAGACCCAAACAGAGGTTTCTGGCGAAACAAACTGTTTGGTTGGCTATTCATGGAGCAGGTGTCACTTCATGGGAAGAGCATGTGGTCGGCTCAGTTCGTCGCGGACAAGTTTGGCTGGATAACGGTCCCGGGAACGATCCCACTGGACCTTTCGATGCAGCAACCGGAAAATACCTCGGCGATTTGGCCTTTGGATTTTCTTTCGAGCTTTTTTCTGAAAAACCGAAAGAATATAAACCACAGGACTAACTCAGCGGCTTAAGGCGCTTCGGCGCAGCTTTTGCTTGTTAACTCGTTCTGGCTAGCCAACCCAGTTTTTATTTAAGGGAGCCGTTTGACAGCTCCCTATATTTTTTCTAAAATTCTTTAACAAATGCCTACGATTCGGCAATTAATTAGAAAGGGCAGGAAGGTGTTGAAGGCGAAATCCAAGTCGCCGGCTTTGTCCTACTACTTCAACACCCTGAAAAACCGGCCGGTGGATTCGGGGTCGCCTTTCAAGCGCGGTGTTTGTCTCAAGGTTTTCACGACCACACCGAAGAAACCAAACTCGGCCTTGCGCAAAGTTTGCCGCGTGCGGCTCACGAACGGCATGGAAGTGACGGCCTACATCGGCGGCGAGGGACACACACTTCAAGAGCATTCAATCGTCGTCATTCGCGGAGGCCGCGTGAAGGATTTGCCGGGCGTGCGTTACCACGTTGTCCGCGGCGTCTTGGATACTACCGGAGTTGAAGGTCGAAAACAGCAAAGATCAAAGTATGGGGCGAAACGACCGAAGTAACGTTCGACATATTTATTTTTCTCATAGCCAAAAGGCCTAATGAGAAAAATAAATATGTCTCACGCGTTGTTACTAAAAAATATGCGTAAAAAGCGAGTTTACAAAAAACATTACAAGGCCGACATGATGCACGAACGAATTGATCTCGGGCGGTTTATTAATTACGTGATGCAGGATGGCAGGAAATCGGTTGCGGAAAGAGTCGTTTACGGCGCCCTCGAAAAGATTAAGGGCAACGCCAAAGAAGACCCGCTCAATATTTTTGAGAAGGCGATTGAAAACGCCTCGCCGGTCTTGGAAGTGAAATCGCGGCGCGTGGGAGGAGCGAACTACCAGGTGCCGATTGAGGTGCGGCCAGAGAGAAGGTTCATGCTGGCCGTTCGTTGGATCATCGGCGCCGCCCGTTCTAAAAAAGGCAAACCGATGGCCGACAAATTAGCCGAAGAATTGATTGCTGCCTCCAAAAACGAAGGCGCGGCTATCAAGAAAAAACAGGATATGCATAGAATGGCCGAAGCGAACCGGGCTTTTGCGCACTTTGCGAGATAACTGCTTATACTATGGAAAACCTTGAACAGTTGCCAGAAAGCAACGTGGATAACAACAAGCTTATTGGCCAAGAGCGGAATCGAAAAAAGAGAATGGAATACGACAAGGCACGCAGGGCGAAGATAGATTTTATGAAAAAACTTGGAAGAGAGGCTGCCGACTTGGCGTGGGATAAAACAGAAATTGCAGGGAGAGAAAAAGGATTGGAACTGCTCACTCCGCAGAAATTTCTTTCCATAGACACCGAGCCGGAAGATAGCCGTGAAAAGACGCGACGTTTCTGGGCGAAACAGGCTTTCGATAACTTTTTCCAGCCGATACTCGATTATGAAAATTTAAAAAAAGATATCGAGAAAGAATTGCCGAGTAAGACCAAGAAAAAAGAAGCCCTAAGAGAATTGGAGGCGCGAAAGCGGGCGGTGGAAGCACGGCTTGCGCAATTGCCAGACTGGAATAGCGGCGCCAGCGAAGAAGAAAAAAGAGAATATGTCGGGCGTTTGGAAAAACTTTTGGATTACGCAAGATTTTGATAAACTAAACAGCAGCCATCGGCTAAACCCTAGTGGCTTATTTTTATGCCCCGAGCTTACCCAATAGAAAAAGTTAGAAATATAGGAATTATCGCGCACATTGATGCCGGCAAGACGACCGTTTCCGAACGGGTACTTTTTTATACCGGCGTTTCGCACAAGATCGGCGAGGTGCATACGGGCGATACGGTGATGGACTGGATGGAGCAGGAGCGCGAGCGGGGAATTACGATCACCTCCGCGGCCACTACCGCATTTTGGATACCAACATATCACAAGGGAGACAAAAAATTTGAGCACATGATCAACTTGATTGATACACCCGGCCACATTGATTTTACGGTGGAGGTGAAGCGCTCGCTCCGCGTTTTGGACGGCACCGTCGTTGTCTTTGACGGCGTGGCCGGAGTTGAGCCGCAGTCGGAGACGAACTGGCGCTATGCAGATGAGTACAATGTCCCGCGGATTTGTTTTATCAACAAACTTGACCGCTTGGGCGCGAGTTTTGAACGGAGCTTAGCCTCGATTAAGGATCGGCTCACACCCAATGCCATCCCCGTACAGCTCAACATCGGCCTTGAAGGAGAATTTAAGGGCGTGGTTGATCTTTTACGAAAGCAAGCTTTTGGCTTTGAGGGCGAGCATGGCGAACGGATCGTGGAGATGCCGATTCCCGATAACATGAAAGCGGAAGTCGAGAAGGCGCGACATGAGCTTGTTGAGCGCATTGTGGACAACGACGATGCTCTGATGACTAAATATTTGGACGGCAAAGAAATTTCTATCGAGGAGCTGAGAAAAGTTTTACGCAAGGCCGTGATCGCCAATAAAATTGTGCCGGTTTTCTGCGGCTCCGCTTTGAAAAATAAAGGTGTGCAGTTTATGCTTGACGCCGTTGTGGAGTTTTTGCCGTCGCCTTCGGACTTGCCGCCGGTCAAAGGCATCGATCCAAAAAGTGGCGCGGAACTCATGCGCTCGCCGAAAGACGAAGAGCTCTTTTCGGCCCTCGCTTTCAAAATCGCCACAGACCCTTATGTCGGCACACTCACATATTTTAGAAATTATTCAGGCATCTTGAAGCGCGGTTCCTACATTTTGAACACGGTGAAAAACCAGCAGGAGCGGATTGGCCGTGTCGTGCGTATGCACGCCAATTCACGCGAAGAGGTTGATGAAATTTATGCCGGGGAGATTGCGGCTATCGTGGGGCTGAAGAACACGACGACAGGGGATACTCTTTGCTCGCCCGACGCGCCGCTAACCCTGGAAAGGATTACTTTTCCGGAACCGGTTATCGGCATTCGCATTGAACCAAAGACCAAGGCCGACCAAGAAAAAATGGGCACGGCTCTTCATCGCTTGGCCGATGAGGATCCGACCTTCCGCGTGGCCGGCGACCCCGAAACCGGCGAGACGATCATTTCTGGCATGGGCGAGTTGCATCTCGAGATCATCGTTGATCGGATGAAACGCGAGTTCGGCGTGGAAGCGAACGTTGGCCGGCCGCAGGTTGCTTACAGGGAAACCATCACGGGCGAATCCGAAGCGGAGGGAAAGTATATCAGGCAGTCCGGCGGCCGCGGTCAGTACGGCCATGTTTGGCTGCGCGTTAAATCGCTCGAGCGCGGCACGGGCTTTGTTTTCCTCGACGAAATCAAGGGCGGCACCATTCCGCAGGAGTACATTCCGGCTGTTGAGAAAGGCGCGAAAGAGGCGTTGGACAAAGGAATTATCGCGCACTATCCGATGACCGACATCGAAGTTGCCATCTACGACGGTTCTTTCCATGAAGTGGACTCGTCGGAGGCGGCTTTCAAAATTGCCGGTTCAATTGCTTTGCAGGAAGCCGTGAAGCGCGCCAAGCCCGTGATCTTGGAGCCGATCATGAAAATTCAGGTGATAATTCCCACGGAATTTTTGGGCGAGGTTACCGGAAACCTGAACTCCAAGCGCGCGAGAATTGAAGGGCTTTCCGACCGGCTCAATGTTAAAGTTATTGACGCCAAAGTCCCGCTTTCGGAAATGTTTGGCTACGCAACGGAGATCCGCTCGATGACCCAGGGTCGCGGCTCGTTTACGCTGGAATTTGATCACTACGAGCCCGTGCCGCAGAATATCGCGCAGTTGATAGTAGAAGGCAAAAAACGATAGGGAGCGCGGACCTTGCGTTTGAAAGCACCGGTGGTTCGCGCACTCCGGCGGTAGTAATAGATTTTCTAAATTAAAGAGAAGAGCCCGGTTAAGAACCAGGCTCTCAAATGTCAATTTCTCAATCTAAGTCCAGAATAAGTTTCCAAACCGATCCGTTTTATTGCTTTTGCGCCGCCGAGGACTGCCGCTGCGCTCTTAGCATCGAATACCAACGAATTTTTCGCGCAACTCGAAGCTACAAGAGGCGAACACATAACAGAATCACTTTCGTTTGAGTGTAGACTGCCGAATTGGTGGCCCAGTTCATGAAGAATTCTATGTTTGGTGACGGCCAAATCGTAGTTGCCGTTTTGATCTGGGTGGAATCTGACCACAACCCAACCGCGATCAGACCAACCGCCCACCCCAATTGCCACCAGTTTCTTTTCTTCGGTCAAAAGGTTGGTAGCCTCGGCTAGTGTTTGCAATGGACTGTCAATAAGAATGACGGCAAGCTGGTCTCTACCCCTCGGCACCGATCGGCCTAATTCCTCGGGATTCGAGGTTGTGGCTACAATGGTGCGAAATTTCGGTTCAATATCGAGCGAAGCATTGTTAATCGTTCCTAAAATCTTGGCGATGGTTTCCATCGTATCAAGAAGTAGCTTCTCGCCGACTTTTTCTATAAGCGTACGCGTGGCATAAACAACTGTTGGAATAACGAGCGTCTTTTCTTCCTGGACGGTTAAGCAAAAGCGAGCATCGCCACCTCCCGCGTCCGCAAAATTGAAATTTGATGCAGGGTGACAATCGGCCGTTGCCTTTTGGTTGGCTAGACAAAAGAGAACAACGTTGCTTCTTATGTTCGCAGAACTGAAACTTGACGCGAAATGGCAGTCAACCGCGGTTTTTTGGTTGGCAAATTCGGCAGCGGAACTTAATCCCAACAAGAATCCCCGGGCGTCATTTTCGATTGCACTCCAGTTAGCATCACTTGTATCGGCGTCTGTTTTCGCCTCGCCCTGCCCGGTTTCGATTATCACCCTCCAGCTGCTCACCAATTGTTGCGAACCAAAAAATTCTGGCACCAATTGGACATCACGGCGCTTGGAGGCCGGAAGTTCGTTTGTATATTGAACCGCCTCCCCCACGCTAGCGAAACGCTTTTCTGAAAATTCGTAGCCGAAGCCAGTCAGTCCGGTTTCTTTGTAAAAGATAGTGGTGGTTGTGTTTAGAGTCGGAGAAAGGTTGGGATTAAGGCATGCCACAAATTGGCTTTTGCGGCCGATGAGGTTGGCAAACCCTTTCGCTGCGCGCAAATCGGAGAATTCCTTATAATTCCATCTCAAGTCGAGATCGTAAAGGCGGGTTACGGCGCGGCTATCGATTACGATTTTATAAGTCAGCGGAGTCGGCGACCCTTCTTGGAATTCGCAGACGAATTGCACGCCCACTCTCTTGCCTAACAGAAGTTTGTTGTTGGCAAATTCAACCGCTTCCTTCGGACTGTTGAAAAACTGCGACGCTTCGAAGCGCGGCTTAGATTCATCAGTTTGCGCATAACTTTCGACTGCAAATAAGAACAAGACAAAACCAGCAAGAATCAACCTTTTCATTTCCGTGCCTCCTTCTAGATAGTATTAAAACGATCTACGAATCATTGTATAACTACGGAGTGAGAAGTCAAGCGCCTCGCATTCTTGAGCAACCTTGTGTTTTAAGATTTATTGTTGTATGATACGAAGCAGTTGTTTAAACAATACCGCAAGAGATAAGGAGGGTACTTTGAAAAGCGTTCATCTGCGCCTTCCTATTTTTGTTCTCGTCGCATCGATCTTTGTTCTTGCTGATCCAGGCCTCGTCTTGGCAGGGACCGCTGAACAAACTCCAAAGAAACGGGACAGCCACTCTATCCTCGCAGACGGAGTCGACTGCTTTTGTAATAACGACTATGCTTCTGCCGAAGAGAAATTCAACGAGTATATGAAATTGGAGCCTGCTGATCCAGTGGGGATTTACAGAGTCGTCCTGAATCTCTACGTTTGGTTACGCCAAAAACAAAAGGTTGACGATCCTAAGATCGTTGACGATTCCTCTTACAGGGAACTCTTGAGATTAATTCAAGATGGATACCTGAAAGCGGAAGTGCAAAAGAGGAGAGGCAAAGAGGTCGCCTTCCATCTTTCTATACAAGCAAGTCTGGACTCTCTGCGCGCGCTTTTTGAGCATGGCAAGGGTGATTCGACGGGAGCCGCAAGTTTCAAAAAAGCGGTTGAGGAAGCCATCGAAACCGATAAACTCGGCTCTCCGTATGGAACTTACCTTTTGGGTCAGATGCATTATCGTATAGGCGAAAGAGTTGCTTATCAACGTTGGGCGCTTGATTTCACTGCTCATTTAAGGTTTCAGCGCAACAAAGGCATTGAGATGATTTTTTCCGTACCGTCAAAGGTGCGGAGTGATTTCGCCTGCGAGGTTTGGAGTTCTATCTTCCAGATCGTTGCCAAAGAAGATAAGAACGATCTCAAGAAATATCTGACGCCGGAGGTGATACGTGGCCTTCAGGAATTCGTTATTAAGTATCCCAATAACAAGGATGTTCAGGATTACTCTCTCTACGACAAACTCCCAAGGAAACGCTAACTCCCGCTCGGCATTCAATTGCCGGCGGGATTTTTCACAATTTTGGGTTATATTCTTGTTTTGGCCTTGTCCACAAAGGGCGCTTGACACATTTAGAAGGTTTTTGCTACAATGTTTATTGTTATGAGAGACATTGGAGACCCATAAATTCGGTCGATTGGCTAAGGGTTTTACCGGCTCCTCATCAAACAGGAGAAGCTGTTTTTATTAAAATAATTAACAATAACAAATAACCAAAATGGCAGAGAAAGAAAAATTTAATCGGGCCAAGCCCCATGTGAACGTAGGTACGATTGGCCACGTCGATCACGGAAAGACAACCTTGACCGCCGCGATCACGCACATTTTGCACTTAAAAGGTTGGGCGAAGAAAGAAGAGTCGGTTGATCAAATCGACAACGCTCCCGAGGAAAAGGCGCGTGGTATCACGATTGCCTTGCATCACTCGGAGTATGAATCGGAAAAGCGCCACTACGCGCACATTGACGCGCCAGGCCACGCCGACTACATCAAGAACATGATTACGGGCGCCGCCCAGATGGACGGCGCGGTTTTGGTTGTGGCTGCAACTGATGGCCCGATGCCGCAAACTCGCGAGCACATTCTTTTGGCTCGTCAGGTTGGCGTGCCGGCCATCGTTGTCTTCCTCAATAAAGTTGACCAGGTTGACGACAAGGAGCTCATTGATCTTGTTGAATCTGAAATTCGCGAGCTTCTGAAGAAATATGAATTTCCGGGAGACACGACCCCGATCATCCGCGGTTCGGCGCTTAAAGCGTTGAACGCGAAATCCGCGGACGACGCGGACGCCAAACCGATTATGGATTTGGTGAAGGCCTTGGACGAGTTCATCCCTCAGCCGGTTCGTGATTTGGACAAGCCGTTTTTGATGCCGATCGAGGACATTTTCTCGATTGAAGGACGCGGAACGGTTGTGACGGGACGTGTTGAGCGCGGCAAGGTCAAGGTGAACGAGGAAATTGAAATTATCGGTCTGCGACCGACGCAGAAATCTGTTGTGACCGGCATCGAAATGTTCAACAAGATTTTGGACGAAGGCATGGCTGGCGACAACGTCGGCGTCTTGCTCCGTGGTCTGAAGAAAGAAGACGTGGAGCGCGGCCAGGTGGTGGCCAAGCCCGGAAGCGTGACACCGCACGCCGAATTCGAAGCAGAAGTTTATGTCTTGTCCAAAGAGGAAGGCGGCAGGCACTCGCCGTTCTTCTCCGGCTACAAGCCGCAGTTCTATATCCGCACCACAGACGTAACTGGGGACGTTACTTTGCCGACGGGCATGGAAATGGTCATGCCGGGCGACACCGTGAAGGTTACAGTGAAACTTATTTCTCCGGTTGCGCTCGAAGAGAAGCAGAGGTTCGCCATCAGAGAGGGTGGTAAAACAGTCGGCGCGGGAGTTGTGACGAAGATAAACAAGTAATTTAAAAGGGCGACAGCGATTTATGGCAAAAAAGAAAGAAGCGGAACTCCCGCAAAAAATTCGGTTAAGGATCAAATCCTACGATCACAAACTGATTGATAATTCCGCTCGCCAAATCATCGAGGCGGCCGAGCGTCAGGACGCCAAAATCGTGGGGCCGATTCCACTGCCCACGGAAAAAAAGCGCTATACCGTGAATCGTTCCACCTTCGTCCACAAAGATTCCCGCGAGCAGTTTGAACTCCGCATTCACAAGCGCCTCGTCGAGATCCTCAATCCCAGCCAGAAAATCGTGGAATCGCTCTCCAATCTGAATCTGCCGGCAGGAGTGGATATTGAGATAAAGATGGTCTAGTTTAACGCACTTGAAAATGCCCGAGAGTTATTCTCGAGAAGAATTCGAAAAATTATCTAAGAAAAAAGAATTTCTGCGTTCTCCGGAAATGGGTGGTCCAGCGATGTCTATGAGAAGACACTTGGAGTACGTGGATATCCTTCGAGAGTTGGAGGAGTTAAAAGGTTTAGCGCGTGAGGAAGCTCTGCGGTTAAATGAAAAGTACCAAGAGCTACAGAAAAAGGCGATCGCCGCCTTGGAGGATCTGGATCGTTTTGAAACGGAGGAGCTGGGTAAGAAACGTGCTAACGGTTGGTTTTCAACAACTGTTAATAGGATAATTAAAGATCTTGCCGACGAGCGCGACGAAAAAAATAAACAAACCCTCGAAAAAGAAAAAGCCACCGGCGTTGTAGACATTGGAAAGTTTAAACAAAAAGGGAAATCCGCCTAGAAATTCGAGAGCCAGTTGACAGCTTTTGCCGTATGCTCTATCATTACAACGTCTCTTTAATGGACGTTCTGACGAACATTTGAGAACGTTTCCACAAGGATAGCCGAATCTCCGGGGCTAGCCTTCGGCGGTTTTTTTATACAATGGTATTTATCTTGGCCAAAAAATTTAAAATGACCCAGATTTGGAAAGACAACAGGGTTGTTCCTGTGACGGTTGTTAAGGCCGACCCAAATAAAGTTTCGCTTGTGCGAAGCAAAGAAAAAGACGGCTACGAGGCAGTCCAGCTTGCGGCCGGGAAAGCGAAGAGAGAATTTAAAGCCCCAAAGAGCGAACTCAAGGCCGGAGATGTGGTGGGTGTGGGTGTTTTTAAAGAAGGGGACATTGTGAAAGTTAGCGGCGTTTCCAAGGGAAGAGGTTTTCAGGGAGTCGTGAAGCGCCACGGCTTCCATGGCGGACCAAAAACGCACGGACAGAAAAATCGCCTTCGCGCCCCAGGTTCGATCGGCGCGACAGCTCCGCAGCACATTCCCAAAGGCCGGCGCATGGCCGGACACATGGGCACGGATCGGGTGACCATAAAAAATTTGAAAGTCGTGGGCGTTGACCAGGAAAACAATCTTTTATTTTTAAAAGGCGCCGTGCCGGGAGCAAGAGGGGGACTATTGGAAATATCTAAAAAATGAAGACCGAAGTCTATAATTTAAAAAACAAAGTTGTTGGCGAGATTGACTTGCCGGAGAATGTGTTTGCCGTTCCCTGGAAATCAGCTTTGGTGGCCCAGGTGCTTCGCGCTCAGCTTGCGAACGCCAGGCGCCCCTGGGCGCACGCGAAGACGCGCGCCGAGGTTCGCGGCGGCGGCAGAAAGCCGTGGCGGCAGAAGGGAACAGGGCGCGCGAGACACGGTTCGATCCGATCTCCTTTATGGATTGGCGGCGGCAAAGCGCACGGCCCCTCTAAATTGCGCGATTACAGCCAAAAGATAAACAAAAAAATGGGACGGCTCGCGCTTTTCTCCGCGTTGTCCCAAAAACTTCGCGACAAGGAATTAAAGATTTTTGATAACTTGGCCATAGAAGCTCCTAAAACGAAAATGTTGGCCAAAGAGCTGCGACCGATTTTGGGCCTTAAGAAAAATCAGAAAAAATACGACGTGCTTTTGGTGGCTGAGAGAGATAACGCCGTGATTAAACGGGCGTCAGCCAACCTTCCCAAAGCCAAAGCCGTGAATCCCGAATCGCTCAACCTTTACGACATGCTTAATTACAAAAATATTTTTATGGAGAAAAACGCTGTGAGCGCGGTGAGCAAGCACTATAAAATATAGAACCATGGATCCCGTTAGAAGCCGCGATCGCGGTTATAAAACATATAATTTCACAATAATGAAAAGTCGTTTATACAAAGCAACAAATTTTCACAGGTCGCTGATCGCGATCTGCTTCTAACGGGATGGACAACATCTTTTTAATCAAAAAACCGTTGGTTACTGAAAGATCAACCGCTCTCGCGAAGATCGGACAATATATTTTTATGGTTAGCCGGGACGCGAAGAAGCCGGAAGTCAAAAAAGCTATTAGGGAAATTTATAAAGTTGATCCGGTCTCCGTGAATACTGTGAACCATCATCCGAAACGGAAACGACTCGGCAACTTGAAGGGCAGGCAAGTTGGATATAAAAAGGCGATTGTGACGCTGAAGGAGGGACAAAAAATAGAATTGCAATGAAATCTTATTCTCCGACAACTCCATCTAGGCGCTTTATCACAAACGTAAATTACGGTGGTTTGAGCAAGGTCAAACCGCACAAGCCGCTTTTGCGGCGCTTGAAATCGCACTCCGGAAGAAATTCCCAGGGGCGGATTACGATGCGGCACCAAGGCGGCGGCGAGAAGCAGCTTTATCGCATGATTGACTTCAAACAATTGGAGTTCGGGAAGAAAGCGACAGTCCAGACGTTGGAATACGATCCCTATCGCACGTCCTTCATTGCTTTGGTGCAATACGAAGACGGCAGGAAAAGTTATATTTTGGCTCCGCACGGCCTTGCGGTGGGCGACGTTGTTGTTACCTCCGATGCCGCGCCGCTCAAAACCGGTAACAGGTTGAAGCTGCGGAACGTGCCGATCGGCTATCAAGTTTATAACGTTGAAATGAGGCCCGGCGGGGGCGGGAAGCTCGCGAGGTCCGCCGGTTCTTATGTTGAAGTTTTGGCAAACGCCGATGGCTACACCGATCTCAAGTTATCTTCCGGAGAAATTCGCAGAGTCCTCTGGGATTGTCTCGCTTCAGTCGGCCAAGTGTCCAACCCGGAACATAACTTGGTCGTGATCGGCAAGGCCGGCCGTTCGAGGTGGCTCGGCATTCGTCCGACCGTCCGCGGCAAGGCCATGAACCCGGTTGATCACCCGTACGGCGGCGGCGAAGGCAGCACGCAGAGAGGCACAAGAAAACCGAAAACAAAATGGGGGAAGATTACGGGAGGCCACAAAACCCGTAACAAGAAAAAATGGTCAGGGGCGTTAATAATTAAAAGAAGGAAATAAACCAAGATGTCACGAAGCTTAAAAAAGGGTCCATACGTTGACTCGAAGCTTTTGCAAAAGATTGCCAAGTTTAAGCCGGACGCCGCGCCGGTTATTAAAACTTGGTCGCGGGCTTCGGAAATTTCTCCGGAAATGGTCGGATTTACTTTCGGCGTTCACAACGGCAAGATTTTTGTTGAGGTGAGAATCTCCGAAGAAATGGTGGGCCACAGGTTGGGAGAATTTTCGCCGACAAGGAAGTTCACGAGACACGGCGGTAAGATTCAGAAAGAGTTGGAAGCGAAAGCCGCAACGGCTGGTGCCGGTGTTACGGCAGCCGCGGTCGCCCCAGCCACTAAAGAGATTAAAAAATAAAGTGATCCCGTTAGAAGCCGCGATCGCTTTGTAAATCAAACAAAAATCTTATACAATGAACAGTCGTTTCAATAAATCAAATAAACCGAGCAGGTCGCTGATCCCGTTAGAAGCCGCGATCGCTTTGTAAATCAAACAAAAATCTTATACAATGAACAGTCGTTTCAATAAATCAAATAAACCGAGCAGGTCGCTGATCGCGATCTGCTTCTAACGGGATGACGAAACAAGTCGCAAAACTTAATTATTTGAGAATGGCGCCGCGGAAAGTGCGGCTGGTTGGCGATCTCATTAAAGGACTGACCGTTAACGAGGCCGAAGCCCAGCTTTTAGCTATGAGGAAACGCGCAGCCCAACCTCTTTTGAAACTTCTCCGCTCGGCAGTTGCCAATATCAAAAACAATAAGCGGCTTAACGAAGAAAAGTTTTATGTTGAATCGTTGCGCGTGGATCAGGGTCCGATGCTTAAGCGCTCACTCCCGCGGGCTCGCGGCATGTCCTCCCCAATTCAGAAAAAAATGAGCAACGTTCTGCTTATACTTGCGGAAAATCCGAAATTGAAATCGCCACGATTTAAGATTGTGGTCCGGAAGAAAGCCAAACTTCCGCCAGGCACTACGGGATCGGTGAAGAGAGAAAAGCCGAAAAAAGAGGAAAAAATGTTTGAAACGAAGAAACCCGGATTCTTTAAGAGGTTATTCAATCCGAAATCAAGAGCTGCAAAATAACGACATGGGAAACAAAATAAATCCATTATCATTTAGGTTGGGAATCACAAAAAACTGGCCCGTACGCTGGTTTATTAAAGGCAAGTACGCCAAATTTTTGGAGGAAGACGAGGCGATCAGGAAAGTTATTAAGTCCAAAATTGGTCAGGCGGGGATCGCGGCCATTGAAATCGAACGCACCGCGAGCAACCTCAAGATTTTTATCAAAGCCGCGAGGCCTGGTTTTATTATCGGCCGTGGCGGCAAAGGCATCGAGGAATTGAACAAGGTCATTGAGGTGGTGATAAAGAAATTGCGCAAGACGAAAAGCCCGGTGAATTTGAGCCTGAACGTGGAGGAATTGAAGCGCTCGGAAATTTCCGCTCCCTATCTTGCCCAGCAGATTGCTTGGGATTTGGAGAAGCGCTTGCCCTTCCGCCGGACGATGAAGAAATATCTGGAGAATATCATGCAGAATAAAGAAGTGAAAGGCGCGAAGATATTTTTGTCCGGGCGTCTTGATGGAAATGAAATTGCGAGACGCGAATGGCTGTCCAAGGGATCGCTCCCGCTTCAAACTCTTAGGGCCGACGTAGATTACGGCCAAGCTACCGCTTTCAACTCTTACGGGACAGTGGGAGTTAAAACTTGGATTTATAAAGGAGAGATTTTCAATAAAAATCAAAAACCGAATGTTAAAGATCGTAAATAACTCACCGGCAATTATTCGTTTAACTAACCATGCTTATTCCTAAAAAAGTAAAACATCGGAAATGGCAAAAGGGCCGTTCAAAGAAACGCACCGTTGAAACGCGCGGTATTTTTTTGAATTACGGCCAGTATGGCTTGAAGGCTCTGGAGCCGGCTTGGCTTAATTCCCGGCAAATTGAGGCCGCGCGCAAAACCATCACAAACTTTTTAAAGCGCAGCGGCCGACTTTGGATACGAGTTTTTCCCGACAAACCCATCACCAAACAAGCTCCGGAAAAAACGCTGGGCGGAGGAAAGGGAAGCGTTGACCATTATGTTTTCCCCGTCCGCCCCGGTCGGATTATTTTTGAGATAGACGGCGTGCCCAAGGAAACTGCCGAAGAAGCGCTGCGCTTGGCAAGCTATAAAATGCCGTTCAAAAGCAGGGTTGTAAGCAAATAATTTCAAAATGAAGAAGAGAGAATTAGAAGAATTAAAAAATAAGCCGGTTGCCGAGCTAAAAAAACTGTTTAGAGATGGCAGGGAGCGTCTAAGAGTTTTGAAATTTGACTTGGCCGCTGGCAAGGTAAAGGACGTTCAAGAGTTGCGCGATTTGCGCAAGGATTTAGCGCGACTGCTCACATTCATCAACTCTCAAAAACGCCAATAGAAAATATCACCAAATCATTTCCATGAACAATCAATTAATAGACAAAAGTAAAAAAAGAAGGTTGGCGGGTGTTGTTGTAAGCGATAAAATGCAAAAAACGCGCGTGGTCTCCATTTCGAGATCAAAAAAACATCCGAAGTATCTGAAATACTATCAAGTTACGAAGAAATTTAAAGCTCACGATGAGAAGGAGAATTATCACACCGGAGACAAAGTGATCATTGAGGAAACGCGGCCGCTGTCCAAAGAGAAGCGCTGGATAATTATTGGCAAAATAGATAAAAAATAATTCATGATCCAAGAACGAAGCATATTAAAAGTAGCAGATAACTCCGGCGCAAAGATTGTCCGCTGTTTTAGAATTTTGGGCGGCACTAGACACCGTTATGCCGGGGTAGGCGACATTGTTGTTGCCTCTGTTCAAGTGGCAGAGCCGCGCAAGACGACTGTTAAGAAGAAAGATATCGTCAAGGTTGTGGTTGTGCGTTCGCGTAATGCCATGCGGCGTTCTGACGGATCCTATGTTCGTTTTGACGAGAACGCCGTGGTTTTGATTGATGCCAAAAAAGAGCCGATTGCCACGAGAATTTTCGGTCCCTTACCGCGAGAGCTCAAAGAAAAAGGTTTTGAGAAAATAATGACTATGGCGGAAGAGATAGTCTAGCTACAAAATTACAAACATGAACTTGAAGAAGGGCGACCAAGTAAAAATCATTTCGGGCAAAGACCGCGGCAAAACCGGGACGGTTATTAAAGTTTCTCCGCAAGATGAGCGAATTTCCGTTGAAGGGCTCAATCTTTATAAAAAAAGAGTACGTCCAAAGCGCCAAGGAGAAAAAGGCGAGACGGTTCTGGTCCCTAGACCCCTTCGAGCCTCCAAGGCACAGCTCCTTTGTTCCGCCTGCAAAGAAGCCACAAGGGTCGGCCACCGCGCCCTCGGCGCTATAAAAGTTCGCTACTGTAAAAAGTGTAAGGCGCAAACTTAAAATGAATAAGATAATGAAACAAAAAGAAACCCAGACAAGCTACAAAACGGAGGCGAGAAAGTTTCTCGAGAAAATTGTTATTGATGTCGGCGTCGGTCGCCTGTCCAGCCAGCCGAATTTCACCGAGAAAGGCCTTGTGCAGATTGAAAAAGATCTGGCGTTAATCGCGGGACAGAAGCCGGAGAGGAGACCAGCCAAGAAATCGATCGCCGGCTTTAAAATTCGGGAGGGCCAAGTTGTCGGACTCCGAGTGACACTGCGGCGCAAAAGAATGGTTGATTTTTTCGAGCGTCTGATTAAGATGGTATTACCGCGCGTTCGCGATTTCGGCGGTTTAAGGCCGAGTTCGATTGATGCCGCAGGCGTTTTAAATACCGGCATCAAAGAGCAATTTGTCTTTCCGGAGATTAATCCAGAGCAGTCACCGCTCGCGTTCTCTCTTGGGATCAGCATCGTGCCAAAGTTAAAAAATCGCGAAAAAGCACTAGCGGTTTTTAAGGTACTGGGAGTGCCACTAAAAATTAAAAAATAAATGGCAAAAGCATCTGTTATAGCCAGAAGTAAAAAAACGCCAAAGTTTAGCACGCGCATTGTGCGGCGCTGTTTTCGCTGCGGTCGCAAGCGCGGCTATATGCGCGATTTTAATTTGTGCCGCATTTGCTTCCGTGAAATGGCCACGAAACAAGAGATACCGGGTGTGAAAAAAGCGAGCTGGTAGGTGGATATGAATCCCATTAGAAACAGCGATCGCGGTTATAAAATATATAATTTTACAACAATGAAAAGTCGTCTATATAATTCAATAAACCTTCACAGGTCGCTGATCGCGATCTGTTTCTAACGGGATGTACTACGATCTTTTAGCCAAAATTCAAAATGCCGAGCGGGCCGGGAAGAACGAATTCACCACCTCTTTTTCCAAGATGGATTTTGCGATTGCCAGGGTTTTAGTCGAAGCAAAATATTTAGTAGACGCTCAAAAGCAAAATGTTGGACAGAAGCAATACTTGGAAATTAAATTGCCCAAGGGGTCTAAGCACGCCATAACCGGATTTCGCATCATGAGCAAGCCCTCGAGGAGGCTCTACATTGATTGTAAAAGCATTTATTCGGTGAGAAACGGTTATGGTATGTCTGTTATATCAACCCCCAAAGGAATTATGAGCAACAGGAATGCGAAAAAGAACAAGGTCGGCGGGGAGTATCTTTTTCAAATTTGGTAAACATGTCTCGTCTAGCCAAAAAACCAATTAAATTGTTGCCCAACGTGACCTTGACCAAAGGAGCAGACTTTATTTTGTTTAAGGGTGCGCGCGGAGAGAAAAAAGTCATTTTGCCTTCCGGCGTTGGCGTCAGAGTTGAAGGAGAAAATGTTTATGTGGAAAAAACGGACAACGAAGGGGAAAATATGGCAACCCATGGAACCGTTTGGTCGCTTACGAAAAACGCAATCGAAGGAGTGGCCGATGGTTTTTCCAAAGTTTTGGATATAGAGGGGATCGGTTATCGGGCCGTTCTTGAGGGAAAAGAACTGGTTCTCTTTTTGGGCTATGCCCAACCGGTCAGATTCCAAATTCCCGAAGGAGTTTCTGTTGGGCTCGAAAAAAATTCTATCAAGGTTTCTGGCGTGGACAAAGAATTGGTTGGCCGTGTTGCTTCGGGCATCCGGGCTTTAAAAAAACCAGAGCCCTACAAAGGCAAGGGCATACATTATCGGGGCGAGGTGATCAGGAGAAAGGTTGGCAAAAAGGCCGGGGCTGCGGCTGGAGCTGCCTAAAAGAAACCATGTATCCCGTTAGAAACCGCGATCGCGGTTATAAAACATATAATTTTACAACAATGAAAAGTCGTCTATATAATTCAATAAACCTTCACAGGTCGCTGATCGCGATCTGCTTCTAACGGGATGAACTCAAGAAAATTATTAAATAGAAAACGGGCGCGGCGATCGGTTCGCGCCAGAGCCAGAATTTTAGGATCGGCCAGCCGGCCGCGCCTTGCGGTTTCCCGGAGCAATAGCTTTATCTATGCCCAGCTTATTGACGACGAAAAATCGCATACCTTGGTTCATGCTTCGAGCCGGGAACTGAAAGCAGCCGATAAAAAAATGACGAAAACCGAAGCGGCAAGACAAGTCGGTGAACTGTTGGCAAAAAGAGCCGGAGAGAAAGGAATTAAAGAAGCGGTTTTTGACAGGCGAAGCTACAAATATCACGGCCGGGTCCGGGCCGTGGGAGAAGGCGCGAGAAGCGGCAAACTAAAAATTTAACCATGTTTCAAAGAACACCAAGAGTTGCAAAAAGAGAGGAATTTAAAGAAAAGGTCTTGGATTTGCGCCGGGTGACACGCGTGGTTGCCGGCGGAAAACGATTTCGCTTTCGGGTTACGGTTGTCTTGGGTGACGAAAAAGGACGGGTGGGAATTGGTCTCGCGAAGGGGCTCGACGTTGCCCAGTCAGTGGCTAAAGCCAAGGCGGCGGCCAAGAAAAATATTTTCCGCGTTAATCTTAAGGATGGCAGAACCATTACTCATGAGGTTTACGCGAAGTACAGTGCCGCGAGGGTGCTCATCAAGCCGGCCGGGGTGGGCCGCGGCCTGCGGGCCGGCGGGGCAGTTCGTTCTGTTCTGGCTTTGGTGGGAATTAAAGACGCAACAGCGAAGTGCTTGGGCCGTACGCCGAACAAACTGACAAATGCCATGGCAACACTGGAGGCACTTAAAAAATTGAAAGCGTAAAAATCAAACATGCAGCTACACCATATTTCTCGTTTACCCCGAAGAACCAAAAAGCGCATCGGTCGCGGAGGGAAGCGCGGTAGCTATTCCGGCCGGGGTGTTAAAGGCCAAAAATCACGCGCGGGGAGAAAACTGCGGCCGGCGGTGCGGGATCTGATCTTGCGTCTGCCAAAAAAACGCGGATTTGCGAATAGACCCAAAAGTGTGGGCCCGACAATCTTCAATCTCAAAGACCTGTCTTTGAAACTCAAAGCCCGTTCTCAAAAAACACCTATCGCACTCAACAAAGACTTTCTAATAGAAGCCGAGCTTTTGCCCAAAAACTTTCGGGGGCGTGTTAAGATTTTAGGGGAAGGGGATATTTCAGTTCCAGTTCGTGTTTACGGAGTTCAAGTTTCCAAAGGCGCCAAAATGAAGATCGAAAAAGCTGGCGGAACCGTAAAATGAATCCCGTTAGAGATGACCCATCTATGTGCAGAATTTATATCTACAAAATAATAATAGACGAGGCGCACTGGTCCTGTGTACAATCCACGGAAACGCAGAGCGTTTCCTATCTCTAACGGGATGAATAAGCTTCTGCAAATTTTTAAGGTTAAGGATTTACGCAATAAAATTTTAACAGTTGCGGGGCTTTTGGTCGTCTATCGCTTACTTGCCGCCATACCAATTCCGGGAGTTGACGCCGCGCGTCTGCAAAATTATTTTAACTCCAATCAATTCTTGGGATTTTTAAACTTTTTCTCCGGCGGCGGACTCTCCAACTTGTCCGTAGTGATGCTTGGCGTCGGTCCCTACATCACAGCGACAATCATCATGCAGCTCCTCACCATCATTTTCCCCAAGTTCAAAGAGATGTACTACGAGGAAGGTGCCCGTGGCCAGGCCAAATTCAATCGCTATTCGCGCCTGATCACTGTTCCTTTGGCTTTGCTTCAGGCTTACGGCTTTCTCCAGCTTCTCACCATTCAGAACGTCATAGATCGGCCGGCGCTCTTCAGTCTAATAAGGAATGTTTTGGTGATTACGGCCGGCTCGATGATCGCTCTTTGGCTGGGAGAAATAATCAGCGAGCAGAAAGTTGGCAACGGCATATCCCTCATAATTCTTGCCGGTATCATCAGCCGTTTACCCAACGACATCGCTCTGGCTTTGGCCACGCCCGGGATACTCCCCACAACTTATATCGGTTTTGCGGTTATGACAGTGCTGGTTGTCGCCGGCGTTGTTTATTTGAACGAAGGGGAAAGGAAAATTCCGGTGGCCTACGCGAGGAGAGTGCGCGGCATGAAGATGTACGGCGGCGCTCAAAGCTATTTGCCGCTCAAGATCAATCAGGCCGGCATGATCCCGCTGATCTTTGCCATATCGGTTCTTCTCTTCCCGCAATTTATCGCCCAGGCGGCAACGGTTATTTCATCTAACCTTGCTCTTAAGATCAATGCCTTCGTCACGAGCTTCCTGAACAATCACCTTTTTTACGGCATTTTCTATTTTGCCCTGGTTTTTATTTTTACCTATTTTTACACCGCCATCACCTTTAACCCAGAAGAAGTGGCCAAAAATCTTCAGCGCGGCGGCGGATTTGTGCCCGGCATCCGTCCCGGGGAAGCCACTGCAAAATTTTTCTCGAACATCGTGAACCGCACCACGTTTTTCGGCGCGACTTTTCTGGGGCTGATTGCCATTCTGCCACTTATTGTCCAGCAGTTCACCAAAGTTCAAGTTTTAAACATCTCGGGAACGGCGCTTTTGATTGTCGTGGCCGTGGCCCTCGAGACCATGCGGCAGATTGATTCGCAGCTGACGGTGCGTGAATACGAGGGCTTGGAGTAGTTCTTTCGAGAACCCGTTGCGTCGCTTGAAATTATATTCTCTCAACTCAACTGCGCGAGTAAATTTTATAGTTCCCGTTCCTCCTTTCAGGATTTTCCGACCATAAAATTTACGGATCGCGCAGTTTTCATTTCGCTCATTAATTTCCAGCGCGACTTCACTTATGGTTCTCGAAAGCACCACTCCTGCGCTGTTAAAAAGGGGAGATGGGCGCCCGGCATTTTCACTATTCGTTCGTTTATTTCTATCTCGTCTCCACTTGTGGTTCCGAGAAAACTTACTCTTCACTTGTTGGAAGAAAATGATATTCGCAGGTATATTGACTTTTAGTAGGACACGATTATAATACTTACGTTATTAGGCTTCGGCTTGATAGCCCTCTGGCTTATGGCCAGGAGGATCTTGTACCTTGGGAGGTTATAGTATGAAGCGCCACTTGGCGGTTTTTGCCGCGCTGATTGTTTTGACACCCCCGCGGCAAGCCCCGATGTTTAGCATCGGGGACCCAGAGCGGGACGCAATCGTTTTGAAAATTGCTACCATAGGATCATGGCAGTCAAACACACGAGCCACTCCC
>Ga0209515_10001149_pt1 | contig 45551 bp, 43 predicted proteins | sample Subgroupgradi54m_FD_187454 | JGI IMG/M metagenome (GOLD analysis project Ga0209515, IMG submission 187454) | Subsurface groundwater microbial communities from S. Glens Falls, New York, USA - GMW60B uncontaminated upgradient, 5.4 m (SPAdes)... ... | reverse complement strand
GGCGATTCAACAGGCAGCTTGAGCGGTGAAACACGAGTTACCCACCGCGTCGGTCGGCCGGTACGTCGCAAGCGCCGACCAACCGCCGCCGTGGGTAACTCTGCACCGATGCCAGACCCGCAGGGCCTCCACTTAGCAAATCAACTTTGCTGTTCGGACAACCGGAGCCACCTCATCGGCGCCAGGCCACGCACGCGCTCCATGTGCGCATCATAGCGGCGCAGTTCCTCATCCACCGGCGTCGTACTCATCGTCGGCGGGGCAATGACTCCCCGTGCGCGCAGCACGAAGAGCAGGTGCCCCAGCGCAGCACGGTGGTCGCAGCGGTCGTGGCGGATCGGACCCACACACTGGCAATGCGGAAGATGGTGATCGAGAAACTGGGCGATTGACCCTTCGTCGATTCGGCAGAGACGCAGGCGCTTGCCCCGAACCCATTGCGCGAAGTGCGCGATGTTGCTCAGATACCCGGCAACCGTGCTCGACGCGTACCTGCCGTCGGCCAAGTGCTGCTTGAACGCATCAATATGCGGTGCGATCGGCCCGTCGGTCAGCCAGTTGACGTCGGCGAAACGAGAGCGGTAGACGATGCTCATGGCGGTCTCCTGAAGTGGGACAACCAGTGCACTTGAGCGTCGAAACTATGTCCAGTTCGACGTTGACCCATCAGGCCGATCACTGCGCCAAGCAAAGGTCGCGGCGTTCCATCTCACGAAACCTGCGCATAGTTCCGATCTGCGCATAGGCAGCGTCATGCATATATACGCATGACGCTGCATTGCCGCCATTCCATGCGTCGGCGCCGCAGCAACGAAGTGTGAGTTGGCCTCGGGCAACGCGGACAAACAGGCGATCAGGCTCCTGATCGTCCGATGCGCGACCCCGATCACATTGCCGAACTGTGCGAGCGGCGCCGGCCGGGTCGGCCGATTGCGAGCTGCCTATGCTTGGCCCTTCACCAACTTGAGCGAACGCCGCCTGTTCCGTCGCTTGCCTCGTCCTGTCATTGCTGACTCTCCACGTCGATCGGCTCATGTGCGACGTTGCTTCGCAGTTCCTCGTCGATGAGGAAGTGCAGGAACCGTATGTCCTCGCTGATACCCCAGAAATGGCGCTTGCAGCGTTCCACGAACTGCCTCAAGTCAACCTCGCTGCGCACGACCGCCGGCTCGAATCCCGTGATCTTCACCCTGCGATCCGCCTCGCGCCGGGTGAGCCGCAATGTCTTGGTGCCGCGCAGCACAACGTCCGCAGTGCAAGCGACCGGTCATGATCGCCGGTGCCCGGCGGGCAATGCGGCATCCCGCTCGATCTGATCCAGCATGTCCTCTACACGGCGTTGCACCGAGCGGCTTGAAAGCCAGCGCGCCGTCATGAGGATCGGGACATAGAGCACAGCGATCGGCACCGTCACAAGAAACAGGCCGGGCGCAAACATCGTGGCTGCGAACGGCGACGCGAACATCAACCCCACGGGAACAACAATATCCAGAGGTCGGTAGAGATGCGGCGGGTCGGACCGAGCGAAATTCAATCGAGTTCGCGTTGTCAGGTTGACCATACCGACCGGTGCGCCGGCTTCGAGCGCGAGCACGACGCGATGTCCGCGCCGAGCTTGCATCGAGCGACTCTCGACAATCAGCTTCTCCTCGGAGCCGTTCGGCGTCCTGATCCAGAGTTCCCACCGCTCCCGGCGTGCGTCCCGGCCGTAGAGCCCGAGCGGGGTCACGTAGTGGCGAATCTCGATGATCCGGCCGCCGGCGGTGTCGAAGTCTTGCATGGCGCGTGGAGAAGATGTGTCGCGCCAACCATCCCTCGCAACACAGCCCCGTCAAGGCCACGCTCGCCCACAACCGCGCCGAATCAACGCGGGCGCAATAGTCGGCGTCTTCAGATCGCGATCTGCTCCACCTCGTCGAGCTTGATCTGGCCGCCCCTTCGATCGTAGAGCCCAGTGGTTCGTGCCGACTCGTGGTTCGCCATCTGCTGCGCGATCTCCAGCTTGCCGCCGTTGCGCAGGTACTCCGTGATCCCAGTCGCACGAAAACTGTGGCAACCGATGCGGGTGCGGATGCCCGCAGCTTCCGCCCGGCGGCCGATCATTCGGTACACGTCCACCTGCGACATCGGCCTCGCCGACAGCACGGCCTGCGGCCCCTTGGCGGATCGGAAGAGATAGCCGGCCGCGTCGTCGATGCCCGCGCCCTGCATGTAGTCGTGCAGCCACTCCTCCAGGTTGTGGTGGCAGGGCATGTCGTGCAGCTTGCCGCCCTTCTCATGCAGCCGCACCCAAGTGCGGCGGCGCTGCACGTACACATCCTCGACGCGCATGCGTGTGACCGCGCCGACGCGCGCAAAGGTGTAGACCATCATCCCGATGAGCGCTCGGTCGCGCAGGCCGATAACGGTGTCGGCGTCGATGCTATCGATGAGGTCGCGGACCTCTTGCGCCGAGAGCACCGGCGTCTTGCCGGTTCTCACCGAGTAGCGCGGGCCGCGCACCGATGCGGCGGGGTTCGCCGGCAGCACCTGCCCGACCACGAGCCAATCGAACTACGATCGAAGCGCGGCCAAGCGCTGCTTCACCGACGGCGCCGACAGCGACAACTGCTCGATGTAGGTCGCCACATGCACCGACTGCACCGAGCCGAGATCGCAGGTGCCAAGCCCTCTACACCAGCGTGCGAAGTCCTTGCTCGCGCTCGCGTAGGCCTTGCGCGTGTTGGCGTTTCGGATGTGGGCGGTGAAGAATTCGACGGTCCGCCGCTTCGCGGCAGCGTCAGGTGCAAACAGCGCCGGCACCACGAAGGCGCCGACGGATTCACGGAGAGCCAGGTTCATCATGGTCGGGTAGGCTCGGGCTTGGTTCATGACTGATAACGTCCTTTATCAATCATGATCGTGGATTGGCAAGACCGGGCTCAGAGAGACCGACAGTTCAGCTGCTTCGGCTACTTCCGACGTACGAGCGCAGGACGCGTCCCAAGCCCGCGAGTGGCACGCACGGTTGCTGCAATTGATGAGAGCACTGCAGCCGAATGGCGGCGCCTTCGACATTGCGCCTCAACGAGCCATCCCGCACCAGGCAGTGACGATGAGTGCGCAGGGTAGCGGCCAGATGAAAGTTGATGAAACTTGATTTCTCAGTGCACGGGATGCACAATCGCGGCCCGATGCAAAGAACCCTGAACGCTGAGAACGTCAAGCGCGCCCTTCAAGACAAGGGTTGGTCGCAGAAGGAGTTGGCGGCCGCGGCGGGGGTGTCTGCCCAGTCGGTGACGAACTGGCTGAAGGGTGCCGACTTTCCGCGGCCCGACAAGTTGCTGAAGCTGGCCACAACGCTGAGGTTGCGTCTCGACCAGCTGGTGGCCGCTGTGCCCGAGCGGGCCGCCAACCAGCCCGTGGTGGCCTTCCGCCGCCGGGCCGCCACCAAGACCACCGAAGCTCACATCGCCAAGGCTCAGGCCATGGGCGCGCTGTTGGGCCCGCTGGTCCCGCACCTGCCGCCGCTTCGCGCCTTGCGCACGGCCATCGCCCAGCCCTCGGCAGCCTACGCCGACCTGCAGCGTACGGTGGCGCAGACGCGCGACAAGCTGGGCCTGGGCCAGCAGGCGGTGCTGGACTACGCCACGCTGATCGGCGAGTTCGCCGCCAACGACGCCTTCCTGGTACCGGTGCTGTGGGGCGCACAGCAGCACCACGGCAACGCGCTGCACATTCTGCTGCCGGCGCAACACGTGACCTTCGTCTACCTGAACCTCGACACCTACATCGAAGACTTCAAGTTCTGGATGGCGCACGAACTGGCCCATGTCTACACGCCCGACCTGGCCGGCACCGACGCCGGCGAAGACTTTGCCGACGCCTTTGCAGGGGCGCTGCTTTTTCCGCAGCCCTTGGCCGCCGCCGCCTACCGCGAAGCGGCCGGCGCGGCGCGCAAAGCCAACGCCATCGCGGCCTTGCAGCGGCATGCCCGGGCGCACCAGATTTCGCTGTTCACCGTCTTCTGCCAGGTGCAGGCCCACGCCAAGGCGGTGGGCCTGCCGCCGCTCGAACTGAACGAGAAGACCGACGTGCACGCCGTGCGCAATCACCAGCGGGGCGCATTGGTCAGTGCGCTGCTGTTCGACCCGCTGCCGCCCGAGCCTGCGGCCTATGTCGCCGCGGCGCACAACGTCTTCGGCAGCGAGTTCTTCAACGCCTTGCGGCGCCTGCTGCACGCCCATGGCACCGGCCCCGGCTATCTGCAGCAACTGCTGGACATCCCGTTGTCGGATGCCGCCGCGCTGCACCAGACCCTGACCCGCGGCTGAGCGCATGGCCGTTGCACCGGCCGCCGCCACGCTGGTGCTGCTGGACACCAACGCCTACCTGCGCCTGGCCAAACGCATCCGCCCGCTGCTGGGCGTGCCCTTCGGCCAGAAGGGCTACGTGCTCACCATCCCGACCGACGTGGAAGACGAGGTGCACGCCAGCGGGCGGCTGCGCTACCGATTCCCGTGGTTCGACGCCGACCCCGCGCTCGTGCAGGAGCGCTTGGCCAAGCGCATGCGTTTGAGCGCCGACGAACGCGAGCAGATCGACAGCGCCGCGCGTTTTCTGCACGACTGGGTGCAGGAGGACGTGGCGCGCTACCTGGTGGGCGGCGGCTCGCCGCCCGGCGCCACCGATTGCCGCGTGCTGGCCTTCGGCCAAGTGCGCCCGGCCATCGTGGTGACCGACGACCTGGGCATGCACACGCTGGCCCGGGAGTTCAGCATCGCCGTGTGGCACGGCTTCGAACTGCTCGCCAAACTGCGCACTGCCAAGAAGGTCAGCGACGAGTTGGTGCGCGAAATCTACGAGGCGCTGGAAGCCAACGGCGATCTCACCGCCACCTGGCGCGAGGCTCGGCACACAGTGCTGGCGAAGGTGTTCGGGCCGAAGCGCTGACGGGACTTCTCGCGCTACAGCGCGCCGGCGAAGGCGCGGTCGAGGATGGCGGGGAGGAGGGCGTCGAGGTCTGTTCGGGTACTGGATTGGACGCGCTCTAACGACAGCAACTCGACTTCCAACGCGTCGAGTTCCGCAACTAGTTCGGCCTGCTCTTCGAGTGGCGGCAGCGGCAGCGCCAAGTCGCCTATGTTGGTGAGGTTCAATCCGGGCTTGCCTTGACCGTAGCGTTGACCGACGAGTTGGTCTTGGCCCATGGGGCTTCGCAAGCCCCACCAAGCGAAGCGAGGTAAGACAACCCTGCCCGGCAATCGACAAATGGCGACATGCTGACTCACGAAGCCAGGCTCCATCCCGGCACCGAAGCAGGCTACCCGACCGACGGTAGCGCCAGTAATGACGAGCAGCAAGTCACCTGCTCTTGGCATGGCAGAGCGCCCCTGGTCGCCGTCCGGCGGCACCACGTAAGCCCATCGAGGTGCTTCTCGCCACCGACGCTCGCCGCGGCGAATTCTGCTTCGGCACATCACCCACGCTGGCCGATGTGTACCTCGTGCCGCAAGTCGAGAGCGCACGCCGCTTCAAGGTCGACATGACACGCTGGCCGCGCATCCAGTCCATCGCCGCCGCCTGTCATCGGCTCGACGCATTTCGCCTCGCCGCGCCCGCGCTCCAGCCGGACGCGGGCTGATCACTTCACAGCTGCCTCGACCGGTGGGCCTCGAGAGGCCGCCGACGAGGTTCCGCACATCAGGAGACAGACCATGACATCGCACCGAACGATCGACGTCCAGGAATTCATCAACAGGCACAAGATGTCGGCGACCCAATGGGTCACGCTGCTGATGTGCTTTCTCATCGTGGCCGTGGACGGATTCGACACCGCGGCCATCGGCTTCATCGCGCCGGCGATTCGCGCCGAATGGGGCCTGACGCCCGCCGGCCTCGCGCCGCTCTTCGGCGCCGGGCTCGCCGGGCTGATGGCCGGCGCGCTGTTGTTCGGTCCGCTCGCCGATCGCTTCGGGCGCAAACGCATCCTGATGGTGTGCGTCGGATTCTTCGGCATCGCCTGCCTGGCGTCGGCGGATTCGACCTCGCTCGACATGCTCGTCATGCTGCGATTCCTCACCGGCCTGGGCTTGGGCGGTGCCATGCCGAACTCCGTCACCTTGAGTTCGGAATATTCGCCGGAGAAGCACCGCTCGGCATTGGTGACCACGATGTTCTGCGGCTTCACGCTCGGCTCGGCCCTGGGCGGCGTTCTGGCGGCGCACATCGTCGCCGACTTTGGATGGCGCGCCGTGCTCGTGGTCGGCGGTGTCCTGCCGATCCTGCTGGTGCCGGTGCTGGCGCGGGTGTTGCCGGAGTCGGTGCGCTACCTGGTGGTGAACGGGCTGCGGCTCGATCAAGTCAGGCGGGTGCTGCAGCGCATCGCGCCGTCCGAGAATCTGTCGCAAGCCCGATTCGCCGCGCCTGAAAAGGCGCAGGCCGGCTTCCCCGTCACGCATTTGTTCGACGCGAACCTGCGCCGCGGCACGCTGTTCCTCTGGCTCGCGTTCTTCATGAGCTTGCTCGTGATCTACCTGCTGTCCAGCTGGTTGCCAACGCTCATCAGCAGCACAGGCATGACGCTGAAGAACGCGTCGCTCGTGACGGCCATGTTCCAGGTCGGCGGCACGGTCGGTGCCATCTCGCTGGGTCAGTTGATGGATCGATTCAATCCGCAGCGCGTTCTGGGCCTCACCTACGTGCTGGCGGCCGCTTTCACTGCGCTCATCGGCAACAGCACAGGCAACACCGCGCTGCTGGTCGCGGCGGTGTTCGGTGCGGGCTTTTGTGTCTCCGGCGCGCAGGTGGGGGCGAATGCACTCGCTGCAGCGTTCTATCCGACGGCCACCCGTGCGACCGGTGTCAGCTGGGCCTCGGGAATCGGACGCATCGGCTCGGTCCTGGGCTCGATGGCCGGCGGCTGGATGCTGGCCCTGGGCTGGGGCCTGCCGGTGGTGTTCGCCCTGGTCGGAATTCCTGCGGTGGTCGCCGGCTTCAGCATGCTGGCAATGGGTCGCACCGAGCAAGCGCAACTTGCGTTGCGCTTGCAGACGGGCCATTGACGCGCCCCTGCCGGCCTGCCTTGACGATGGCCTGCGTCGCCTGGTGGGTCGAATCGGGGTGCGAACTCAGCGCTTCTTGACCGTGATGCCGTACTTGCCCGTCCCGCTGCGGTCGAAGTGCCGCACTTGGACGAAGTAGTCGCCCGCAAGCAGTCTCGCGGAGATGCGCGGGTTGAGGCCGATGCCGCTGTCGTCGTCTTCTTCCAGCAGCGCCGTCGGGCTGTTGGGGCCGAAGAGCTTCATGTAGATGTCGGTCTGGCCGCGTGTCTCGATCACGTAGGCAGCGTCGGCATCCGCGCGGAAGCGGTACAGGTCTTCCTCACCGGGCTTGCCGATGTCGGCGTCGACACGTGCTGCATCGACCTTCAGCACCACCGCGCCGGGCAGGCCGGGGCTCGTCTTCGGGTACATCTTGGCGCCGGCGATGAACTCCTTGTCCAACTGCGAGAGCACGTCGTTGGCGTGGGTGGACACGCCGTTGCGCGTCCATTCGGCCGGAAAGGCATACAGCATGATCGAGTCCGGATCGAAGGCCGTGCCGTTGATCTGGTCCATCGAGTACTTGAAGAACACGTTGTGCTCCACCGTCGGCGGATCCCAGAAATTGGGCGCGCCGGCGAGGTCCTTGAGCACCACCGGCTTGTTCCACTCCATGCCGCCCAGCGGGCTCGAGTGTTCGTGCGCCAGGCCGATGGCATGACCGAACTCGTGGGCTGCGGTGCCGCCGTCGAGGAAGCCGAGATTCATCGTCGCCTGGTTGAAGGGCACACTGCGGGCATCGGTGCCGATGGTTGACCAGGCTCCATCGTTCTCATCGAAGGTGATGCGAATGTCGGCGTTCGGCGCGTTGCCGAATTCGAAGCTCAGATTCGCCACCTGTGCCCACCAGGCCGCCTGCTCGCGCGCCTTGTTCTGTTGCGCCGTGGTGCCCTCCATGAAGCGCACTTTCAGCGTCGATCCGTTGATCCATGACTTGCCTTTCGGCGCTATGGCACGGGTGCGCCCGCCGACGCCGGCCATCGTCACGTGCGGACGCAGCAGGTCGCGGGGAAGGATGTGGTCGAAGCAACATTTCGGTGCGGGCATGAGAGCCTCCATTGCAAGATGCGGCAGGCCGCAACGGCGGTCTCCCGTCAGGCAAACATAGTCGCCGCGACGCCTGTTCGTATCCCCAAGGTTGGGGAGGGCGGGACGGGTGGGGGCACGAACTCGTTCCCGGTGCGCCGCCGGCACGGGCTTGGCGGCAAGACGCGGGTTCCATCGTCACGACTGAGGAGGACTTGGGCGAAGTTGCCACATAGCATCCCGATGCCTGAATGTCGGGAGAACCCCATGAAGTTCCGCTCGCTCGCGCTGACCCTCGCCTTGCTTGTCTTGCAAGGCTGCGCCACGGTGGCAGTGGAGCGGGCGAAAGACCTGTCGTCCGCTGCGATCAAGTATTCGGAGGCAACGGCCGCGGTCATCGATGTCGCCATCGATGCGGCCATCGACGCGGACAGCGAAGCCCAAGTCCGGTCCGCGCCGCGCCCTCCGTTGACCGAGGTCAAGCAGCGCGAACGAGCCAAGGCGCTCGAGCAACTCGATGCAGGTCTGGCCAAGACGGTGTCGCTCTACACCGTATTGAAGCACTCGGTCAACACGACCAAGGCCTACTTCATCGCGTTGCAGGATCTGGCCGATGGATCGCAGGCAGACGCGACCGGCGACGCGGTCAAGTCGGTCGGCGAACGGGTCAATAGCGTCAACAAGGCGCTCCAGGGCGCTGACGCGACGCCAAAGCTCAGCGACGCCAAGATTGCGGCTCTGGGCGGCTTGGCCAAGCAGGTGGCGGCGCAGATTCACGGCGCCAAGGTCGCCAAGGCGCTGGAGCGTGATGCGCCGATCATTGGTCGCGCGTTGGTGCTGCAGCAGTCGGTACTCAGGCTGGCCGGCGACGATATCCGGAACAACCTGAACGAAGCCAACAACCGGTTCTTCGTCGACCGGGTGCGAACACCGTATCAGAGGGGTGAGATGGGGCCGGGCTGGGCCAACGATCGGCGTGCATACCTGAAAGTCCGGGCGCTCGGGCAAACCGAGACAGCGTTGAACTCCGCGGAGGCGGCTGCCGGGCAGATGCAGATCGTGTGGGAGCGCATCCTCAGCGGTTCGTCCTCGGCCAAGGAGATCACTGCGATGCTCAAGGATACGGAAGACCTGCTCGACGCAGTCAATACATTGAAGGACGCCGACAAGTCCAAATGAGTCCCCCCGGTTCTGAAACTCACGAGGAATCAACATGGCTACGTCAAACAAAACCAGCCCCGGCGCCCACGCGCCTGCCCCTCAGGCGCCCGCTGCGCCGGCAGGCATCGCCCCCGCGACAGAACAGCTGCGGCAGCTCAAGCTCAATCTCCAGGCAACGCGCGAGAAGCTCATGCTGGTCAGTCCGGATCTGCTCAACGATGCCGACCACGAAGCATGGGGCGAGCAGATCTTCAAGGTGAGTGTTGCGATCAACGGGTTGCGCAACGCCACGCTGCAAGCGCTGTCCGACGAATTCAAGGCCGAATTGCCCAAGTTCGAATCGGCGGCGACGAAGCTGACCGACGAACTGTTCCAACTTCAGCAAGCCGTCGACGTGATCAAGGCCGTCTCGGCCGCGCTGGGCGTGATCAGCAAGATAGTGACGCTGTTGGGGTAGTCGCGAGCCGGGCGAGGCCTTGGCGGATGTCAAGGCCCCGTCTTGTGGGGCGACCCTGCTGCCACGGCATTTTCTTTGCCGTTCACCCACGGCTCGTGTAATGTCAGCGTTGACCTCCATCCCGCAGTGGGAGTTCAACGTGTCGGACGAAACCCGCCAGCGCAGATCCTGGCTCGACGGCTTCATGGCCTATCCGGGCCCCGAAGGGCTGAGCGAAGCCGAGGCGCGCCGCAACATCGTGCTGCTCGACCGGCGTCTGTACACCTTGTGGAGCCTGGGCGAGAACCTGATCTACGCCTGGACGCCGGCGCCGCGCGGGCTGACCGTGCTGCTGGCGCCGCACACCCTGCTCACCGAGTTCGTCAACCAGGCCCGCGGCCAGGCCGAACGGCGGCGCCGCGGCGCGCTGCTCGAGGGCTTGCTGGCGCGCAAGGAACACTGGGCGCCGCCGGAGTTCGAGCAGCTCGCCGCCGAGCTCGGCCTCGAGCCGCAGGACGTGCCGCTGCCGTTTGCGCCCGAGCAGGGGCTGGGGCTGGCGCTGGTGGCGGCGCTGGTCGAGCGCTACGGCATCCGCCTGGTCGACGACCGGGCCGTGATCCTGCTCGATGCGGTCGGCTTCTCGCTGCTGTCGCCGCTCGAGCAGGTGGTGCAGCTCAACAGCCTGTCATGCTCGGTCAACACCGCCTACGCCAAGCTGCTCGACCGCCAGATCAACATCAACTTCGCGCGCACCACCACCGGCGACGGCTTCTACATCTGGAACCGCATGCGCGGCATGGCGGCCAACGTCGAGCTGTACCAGCTGATGCAGTTCATCCTGGCCGACAACGCGCTGGCCCGCGAGCGCGCCGTCGGCAAGAGCGGGGTGCCGCAGCTGCGTGCCTGCTTCCATGTCGGGTCGCACTACGAGTTCTACCAGTCCGAAGGCCTGAACCCGACCTCGTTCAGCTACCTGGTCGGGCAGGTCACGATCGAGCTCGCGCGCATGATCGAATGTGCGCTGCCGGGCCAGATCCTGGTCGGCAAGTTCAACACGATGATGCACGACGAGACCCGCGGCGGCGCGCTGGCCGCGATCGACAGCATCGGCTTCGTCGAACGCACCCGCGGCCCCTTGCACAAGCTCAACGGGCTGGTGCTGGGCGGCGCCGAGATCGACGCGATCGCCTGCTACCTGACCGGCGGCAGGGCCGTCGAAGACGGCTTCGGCGTCAGCGAGTTCGAGATCGTCGACAAACATGGCCGGCGCCACCGGGTCTACAACGCCAAGATCAACATCCACCGGCGCGACGGCGCGCCGATTTTCCTCGGGCTGCGCGAAGAAGACCTGGAAGGGTTTGCGGCTCAGCTGATGGAAGTTTGAGCGGCGAGCGCCACGCGTCCCGAGTCGCATCGGTGACCGCGCGACCGCGCCGCCGGTGCTTCAATGGGCGCACCCCGACGAAGGAGACACCGATGCTTACCGAACACTCGACCAAGACCCGCGACCTGCTGCAACGCATGAATGCGTTCTTCGACCAGCACATCTACCCGAACGAAGAGCGCCATGCGCGCGAGATGGACGCTTTCCGCCGCGGCGGGGACGCCTGGCAGCAGGCACCGGTGGTCGACGAGCTGAAGGTCGTCGCGCGCAAGGCCGGGCTGTGGAACATGTTCCTGCCGCATGCCTACCGCGGCGAGGGCGGCATTTCCAACCTCGACTACGCACCGCTGTGCGAGCTGATGGGGCGGGTCGGCTGGTCGAGCGAGGTCTTCAACTGCTCGGCGCCCGACACCGGCAACATGGAGACGCTGGAGCGCTACGCGACCGACGCGCAGAAGCAGCGCTGGCTCGAGCCGCTGCTGGCCGGCGAGATTCGCTCGGCGTTCCTGATGACCGAGCCGGCGGTGGCGTCGTCGGACGCGACCAACATCCAGTGCAGCATCCGGCGCGACGGCGACCACTACGTCATCAACGGCCGCAAGTGGTTCAGCTCCGGCGCCGGCAACCCGCGCTGCGCGGTCTTGATCGTGATGGGCAAGACCGACGCCGATGCGCCGCGCCATGCCCAGCAGTCGATGGTGCTGGTGCCGCGCAATGCGCCGGGCGTGACGGTGGTGCGGCCGCTGACGGTATTCGGCTACGACGACGCGCCGCACGGCCACATGGAGGTGGTGCTCGACAACGTGCGGGTGCCGCTCGACAGCATCCTGCTCGGCGAGGGGCGTGGCTTCGAGATCGCGCAAGGGCGCCTGGGGCCCGGGCGCATCCACCATTGCATGCGCTCGATCGGCGCGGCCGAGCGTGCGCTCGAGATGATGATCGACCGGCTGCAACAGCGCATCGCGTTCGGCAAGCCGCTGGCCGAGCAGTCGATCTGGCACGAACGCATCGCAGAGTCGCGCTGCATGATCGACCAGGCGCGCCTGTTGACGCTGAACGCGGCGCACAAGATGGACACGGTCGGCAACAAGGATGCGAGGGCCGAGATCGCGATGATCAAGGTGGTTGCTCCGAACGTCAGCTGCAAGGTGGTCGACTGGGCGATCCAGGCGCACGGCGCGGCCGGCGTGAGCCAGGACTTCTGGCTCGCCGAAGCCTATGCGCACCAGCGCACGGTGCGCATCGTCGACGGTCCCGACGAGGTGCACCGCAATGCGATCGCGAAGATCGAGTTGGCGAAGCGCGCCGCGCTGCGGTGAACCAGCCCGATTGGCTGACGAAGCTCGAACGCGCCGCGCAGCGCGAACCGGCGGCGCAGCGTGAGCCGCTGCGGCTCGCGAGCGCCGAGTGCGGCTCGATCGAGCCGACGCTGGGCACGCGGATGCAGTCGGCGGGCTTGCCGCTGCGGCGTGACGCCGGCGGGTGGGCCGTGGAAGGTGGCGACGCCGGACTCGCCGCGCTCGCCGCATGGCTGCATTCGCAGGGACTCGGGAACCGCTGGCGCGACGAGCTGATGCCGGTGATCGATACGGCCGGCGCCTGTCACGGCCTGATCGAGCGCGCCGCGGTGCGCGTGCTCGGCATCGCGACCCGGGCGGCGCACTTGGTGGGCCGCACGCCGGCAGGTTCGGTGTGGATCCAGCAGCGCGCTTTCGACAAGGCGGTCGACCCGGGGCTGTGGGACACGCTGATGGGTGGCCTGATGTGCGCACGCGAAACGGTGCAGGAGACACTGCAACGCGAGACCTGGGAGGAGGCGGGGCTGCGCGTCGACGAGCTCGAAGCGCTGGCCCCGATCGGCCGCCTGACCGTGCGGCGGCCGGTGGAAGACGGCTATATGGTCGAGCACATCCACATGTTCGAAGCGCGTGTGCCTGACGGGATGGTGCCGGTGAACCAGGACGGGGAAGTCGAACGATTCGATTGCCTCGCTGTTCCGATGCTGATTGATCGTCTGCAAGCCGGCCAGTTCACGCTGGAAGCAGCCTTGATCCATGCTCACTGGCTGAGCCACCACGCCCTGTTCCCTCTCCCTCCGGGAAAGGGTTAGGGTGAGGGCGGGGCCGTGAGCTCGAGCCAGGCCCCGCCCTCACCCCAGCCCTCTCCCAGGGGGAGAGGGAGTAGGTCAGTTCAAACCAGCCGCAGCGCCACCACTCCCCCGACGATCAGCGCCGTGCCCGCGGCCCGCCGCGCGCCGAAGCTCTCCTTCAGCCAGCGATTCCCGATCAGCACCGCAAACAGCACCGAGGTTTCGCGCAGCGCCGCCACCGCGGCGACCGGCGCGCGTGTCATCGCCCACAGCGCGATCCCGTACGAGCCCAGTGATGCGGCGGTGCCCAGCAAGGCGAGCGGCCAGCGCTTGCGCATGTGGGCCCAGGCGGCAGGACGGTGTTGCTTGCCGCGCCGCCACATGACGAGCCCGAAGTAGGGCAGCCCGTCGACCAGGAACAGCGCGGCGACGTATTGCAAGGCGTTGCCCGATGCGCGCACGCCGATCCCGTCGACGACGGTGTAGATCGCGATGATCGCGGCGTTCATCAGCGCGAAGCGCAGCGCGTGGCCATGCGAGGCGCCGGCGCTCAGCGCCGAGCGCGACAGCCCGACCAGCAGCACGCCGGCGCTGATGCCGGCCACGCCGAGCCAGGTCGCGGCCGGCAAGGTCTCTCCTATTAGGCTGGCGCTGCCCAGCGCCACCAGCAGCGGCGCGAGGCCGCGCATGATCGGGTAGGTGAGCCCCAGGTCGCCGTGTTTGTAGGCGCCGGCGAGCGCGATGTAGTAGCCGATATGCACCGTCAGCGAGGCGGCCAGCCACGGCCACGCGGCCGGACCCGGCAGGCCCACCAGCGCGACGATCGGCAGCGCGAGCACGCAGCCCATTGCGTGGATCAGCGCGGTGTCCAGCGACTTGTCGCTGCCCGACTTGATCAGCGCGTTCCACGCCGCATGCAGCAAGGCGCCGAACAGGACCGCCAGCACGATCGGCCAGGTGAGGCTCATGACGGCGGCCGGGATCAACGGTCGTCCGGCGGCAACGCGGCCAGCCGCGAATGCCGGATCCGCGTTTTCGACAAGGCGCCCGCGGTTTCCAGGATCGGGTAGGCGATCGAGCAGATGTGCGAGTTGATGCGCTTCAGGTCGCTGATGAGGTCGAGGTGCAGCGAGCTCGTCTCGATGCTTTGCGCGGTGTTGTCGCGCAGCCGTGCGATGTGGCTGGCCGCGTATTCGTGCTCCAGGTCGCGAAAGCCCGCCTTCTCTTCGAGCAGCTTCTTCGCGTCGCGCACATGGCCGTCGAGGAACACGCTCATTCCGAGGCGCAGGTTGGCGAGCAGCTTCTCGTGCAGGTGGCAGATCTCGGCCATGCCGGCGTCCGAGAAGCTGCGGCTCTTGCGGATCTTCTTGTCCTCCACGTCCTGGATCACCCGTTCGATGATGTCGCCGATCTGCTCCATGTTGATCGTGAACGAGACGATGTCGGTCCAGCGCCGGCTCTCGCGTTCCGAGAGCGCCTCGCGCGAGATCTGGGTCAGGTAGAACTTGATCGCCGAATAGAGCTCGTCGACGGTGTCGTCGAGGCGCCGCAACTGCTCGGCCAGTGCGAGGTCGTTGTTGCGGATCACCGGCAGGATGCCGCGCAGCATCGTCTCCACCACATCGGCCTGGTGCAGCGCTTCGCGCGCGGCGCAGGTGATGGCGAGCGACGGCGTGGCGAGCGCGACCGGGTCGAGGTGTTTCGGGCGCTGCACGCCGGCGTCGAGCGACGGTGCCGGCAGCATGCGGTTGACGGCCCAGGCCACCGCGCCGATCAGGCCGATGAACACAAGCGCGAGCGCGATGTTGAAGCCGAGGTGGAAGAACACCACCTGCTGGTGCACCGTGTCCAGGTGCTGTTGCAGCAGCACATGTGCGTAGGGCAGCAGCGGCGCGGCAAGCACCACGCCGACCGCCTTGAAGACGAAGTTACCGACCGGCAGGCGCCGCACCTGCGGCGACGCGCGGCCGGTCGCCAGCATCGCGAGCAGCCCGCTGCCCAGGTTCGCGCCCAGCACCAGGCCGAGCGCGACGGTGGCCGGCAGCAGGCCGGAGGCGGCGAGTGTCGCGGTCAGCAGCACCATCGCGAGGCTGGAGTACGACAACACGGTCAGCAGCGTGCCGACCAGGATGTCGAGCATCACCTCGTTGGGCAGCGCGACGAGCAGAGCACGCACCGCGGCCGACTCGGTCAGCGGCCGGGTCGCGGCGACGATCAGCTGCAAGGCGAGCGTGATGAGGCCGAGCCCGATCAGGATCCGGCCGACCCGCCCGACGCCGGTGTCCTGCCGCGTGGTGAAGGTGACCACGCCGACCAGGATCAGCAGGGGCGACAGCCACGACAGGTCGAACGAGAACACCACCGCCATCATGCTGCTGCCGACGTCGGCGCCCAGCATCACCGCCAATGCGGCGCTGGTCGTCACGAGCTCCTTGCCGACGAACGAGGCGACGATCAGGCAGGTGGCCGTGCTCGACTGCACCATGCTCGTGACGCCGATGCCGGCCAGCATCGCGCTGAAGCGGTTGCGGAAGCTGCGGTCCAGCACACGCCGCAGGTCTTCGCCGAACGCCCGCAGCACGCCGGTGCGGACGATGTGGGTGCCCCACACCAAGAGCGAGATCGCCGCGAGCAGGTTGAGAAGATGGACCATCCGTGGCTCAGTTCCAGGGGAGCGAGTATGTTTTCATGTTTGTGAAGCTCTTCATGGCTTCCTGCACACCTTCCTTGTAGCCCAAACCCGAGTCCTTGATGCCGCCGAACGGCGTCAGCTCGAGCCGGTAGCCCGGCACCTCGCGCACGTTGACCGTGCCGACCTGGAGCTCGGCGACGAAACGGGTGATGTCATCGAGCCGATTCGTGCAGACCGACGACGACAGGCCGTAGGCGGTGCCGTTGGCGATGTGGATCGCTTCGGCGATGTTCTTGAAGGTGATGATCGGCGAGATTGGGCCGAAGGTTTCTTCGCGCACCACGGTCATCTCGGGGCGGACGCGGTCGAGCACCGTCGGCGAATAGAGCGCGCCGTCGCGCTGGTTGCCGACCAGCAGGCGTGCGCCCTGCGAGACGGCTTCGTCGACGCGGGTTTCGAAGAGGCGGGCCGCGGCTTCGTCGATCACCGTGCCCATGTCGTTGTGGGCTTCGCTCGGGTCGCCATAGGTCCAGGCGCGGGTCTTCTCGACCACCAGCTCGGTGAAGCGCGCCGCCACCGCCTCGTGCACCAGCATGCGTTTGACGGCTGTGCAGCGTTGCCCCGAGTTCTTGTACGAGCCCTGCACGGCCAGCGTCGACGCTTCGTCGAGATCGGCATCGTCCATCACGATGATCGGGTCGTTGCCGCCGAGCTCGAGCACCATGCGCCGATAACCGGCGCGCGACGCGATGTGCTTGCCGATCGCAACCCCGCCGGTGAAGGTGACCAGGTCGACCAGCGGGTTCGTGATCAGCTCGTCGGCAATCTCGCGCGGGTCGCCGGTGACGACCGTGAACATGGCCTCGGGCAAGCCCGCCTCGACCAGCAGCTCGGCGAAACGCAGGGCCGACAGCGGCACCTTTTCCGAAGGCTTGAGCACGATCCGGTTGTTGGTCGCGATGGCGGGAACGACCTTGTGTGCCACCTGGTTCATCGGGTGGTTGAACGGCGTGATCGCCGTGATGACACCGAGCAGCGGGTCGCGCTGCGTGTAGACCCGGCGCTTCTTGCCGTGCGGCGTGAGGTCGCAGCTGAACACCTGGCCGTCGTCCTTCAGCACCTCGTGGGCGCCGAAGCTCAAGACGTCGGCGACACGCCCGGTTTCGTAGCTCGAGTCCTTCAGGCTGAGGCCGGATTCCGAGGTGATCAGCGCGGCGATCTCGGCGCTGTGTTGACGCACCAGTGCGGCGGCCTTGTCGAGGATCTGCGCGCGTTCGTAGCGCGTCAGTTGCGGCCGATACGCGTGCGCACGCGCCAGCAACGTACGGACCTCGTCAACGCCCGCCTTGGGCACGACACCGACCACCTGCCGCGTGTACGGGTTGCACACTTCGATGACACGATCGCTCTTCATTGCGCCATGTTCAAAGCCAGGTCGAAGGCATCGAAGTTGCGCCAGCGACGCTGTGGGTCCAGGCCCACGATGCGGCGATTGACGATCAACGGCACCTGCTGCTCCGACACGCCGCCGTGCGAGCGCAGCGGCACGTCGAGGGCGCTCAGGTCGTGGCGCGACGCCGCGGTGCCGATGACTGTAAAGCGCTCCGACACGATCACCAGGTCGCCGATGCGGTCGGCCGGCAGCTCGAAGCGCTCGGCGGCGGCTTCGCGTGTCAACACCGACTCGATGCCGCGCAGCGCGGCGATGCGCGATGCGAGCGCCGCACGGTCGGCGCTGGTCGGCAAGTACACCGTCGCGAACGAGCCGAGCGCGCCGTGGTGCACCACGTAGGGATCGGTGATCGGCAGAATCACGCGCGCCACGCCGACATCGAGCCAGCCGTCGAGAACGTCCTGCAGGTAGATCACGTTGGGCGTGCCGTCGAGCCGCGTCTTCGCGTTCATGCCGTGGTCGGCGGTCAGCGCGATCACGCAACCCATCGCGTCGAGCTGGCCGAGGTAGACGTCCATCATGCGGTAGAAGTCGTCGGCGTTCGGCGTGCCGGGTGCGTGTTTGTGCTGCACGTAGTCGGTGGTCGACAGGTACATCACCGCCGGCCGTTGGCGCCGCATGATCTCGACCCCGGCGGCGAACACGAACTCCGACAGGTCGGCGCTGTAGACCGAGGGCAGCGACTTTCCCACCATCTCGAGCACGCCGGTGATGCCATGTTCGGCCTCGCTCAGCTGGTCGGCCTTCTCCGACGAGAAGCAGATGCCGGTCATGCCGTGGCCGAGCAGCTTGCGCAGCTTGTCCTTCGCGGTGATCACCGCGACCGGCTTGCCGGCTTTCGACAACTCGGCCAGCAGCGTGGGCGCGCGCAGCCACTTCGGGTCGTTCATCATCAGCTCGGTGCCGCTCGCGATGTCGTAGAGGTAGTTGCCGCAGATGCCGTGGACCGACGGCGGCGCGCCGGTGACGATGGACAGGTTGTTCGGGTTGGTGAAGCTCGGGATGACGCAGTCGGCGATCAGCGCGGTGCCGCTCGCCAGCGTGCGCGCGAGCCACGGTGCGTGGCCGTGCGCCACCGCCTGCGCGATGTAGTCGGGCTCGCAGCCGTCGACGCAGACGACCACCGTCGGGTGCTTCGGCAGCTCGTAGCTTCTAGCGTTGACGTGGAGCACGCTTGCCTCCTTGCGGCTCGGGCAACAGATGTCCGGCCGGTGCCGGTGCGGAGCCGGCCGTCGCGGCCGACTGGCGGCGCAGGTTGTTGGCGATGGTTCGCTCCTTGCTCTCCATCACATGCTCGAACATCGCACGGCCCGCCGCCTCGGGGTCGCCCGACGCGATCGCCTTGACGATCTGGCGGTGCTCGCCGGCCGAGATCGGCAGCAGCCAGCCGTCGGCCAGGTTGAGGCGCCGGAACAGGCTCAGCTCCTTGATCAGCTTGCGGTAGATCGCGGTCAGCTTGCGGTTGCCGGCCAGCTCGACCAGCCGGTCGTGGAACTGCAGGTTGAGCAAGTGGTAGTGGTAGGCGTCGTTGGCCTTGACCGCGCGCTCCATGCCGTCGACCAGGCCGCGCACCTCCTTGAGCTGCGGCGCGCTGATGTGCTCGGCCAGGCGCCGGCCGACCAGCTCGTCCATCGCGGCGCGCAGGTCGAAGATCTCGACCGCCTCGTCGATCGGGATGTCGCGCACGAACACGCCGCGGTTTTTCTCGGTGCGCACCAGGCCCGCCTCTTCGAGCATGCGGAAGGCCTCGCGCAAGGGCCCGCGCGAGACGCCCAGGCGCGCGGCGAGTGTCATCTCGGTCAGCTTGGCGCCGGGGGCGAGCTCGCCCGAGAGAATCATCCGCTCCAGCTCGCCCTGCACCACGCTCGTCAGCGAGCTGGTTTGCAGGAGCGTGATCGTCGGATGCGGCGCGACGGCGGCGGTCATTCGGCCAGTAGAAGACAGCGAAAGTAGATTGTCAACAGTCATCAAAAAACAGTTGACGTGGTTTCGAGGGCGCCCCTAGACTGGCCGCGCACCGCGTCCCCCACAAGGAGATTTGGCATGAATCGGCGTTCGATCAATTCCGTGTTGGGCGCGGCGCTGGCCGTGGCCCTTTGCGCCCCGGCGCTGGCCCAGAAGGCGCAGCTCGTCGTCTACACCGCGCTCGAAACCGACCAGCTCAAGGCCTACGAATCGGCCTTCGTCAAGAGTTACCCCGACATCGAGATCCGCTGGGTGCGCGACTCCACCGGCGTCATCACCGCCAAGCTGCTGGCCGAAAAGGCCAACCCGCAGGCCGACGTCGTGATGGGGGTGGCAGCGTCGAGCCTGGCGCTGCTCGACAAGCAAGGCATGCTGCAACCCTATGCGCCGCTGAACCTCGACGCGATCATGAGCCAGTACCGCGACAAGAAGAGCCCGCCGGCCTGGTGGGGCATGGACGTGTGGGGCGCGACGATCTGCTTCAACACGGTGGAAGCCGGCAAGAAGAACATCCCCAAGCCCGAGACCTGGAAAGACCTGACCAAGCCGGTCTACAAGGGCCTGATCGTGATGCCCAACCCGGCCTCGTCGGGCACCGGCTACTTCGACGTGACGGCCTGGCTGACGCTGTTCGGCGACGACAACGGCAAGGGCGGCGGCTGGAAGTTCATGGACGCGCTGCACGAGAACATCGCGCAGTACACCCACTCGGGCTCCAAGCCCTGCACGATGGCCGGCACCGGCGAAGCGGTGGTGGGCATCAGCTTCGAATACCGCGCCAACTCCAACAAGGCCAAGGGCGCGCCGATCGACCTCGTGTTCCCGAAAGAAGGCCTGGGCTGGGACCTGGAATCGTTTGCGATCATGAAGGGCACCAAGAAGCTCGACGCCGCGAAGAAGCTCGCCGACTGGGCCTCGAGCAAGGATGCGATGCTGCTGTATGGCAAGAACTTCGCGATCACCGCGCAGCCGGGCGTGGCCGCGCCGCTGCCCAACGTGCCGGCCGACTACGAGAAGCGGCTGGTGAAGATGGACTTCCTGTGGGCGGCCGACAACCGCGAGCGCATCCTCGCGGAGTGGAACCAGCGCTACAGCCAGAAGTCGGAACCGCGCAAGTGAGTTCGAGTTGCAGCCGCTCCCGTTCGGGCTGTCATCCCGGCGAACGCCGGGATCCACTGGTGATCGATGCGCGCTGCGGCGAGAGTGGATCCCGGCGTTCGCCGGGATGACGTGCTTGGGGGCGATATCTTCTCAACCGCTGAGGTATCGAAACCCCACACGGTGGCTGTGAGATGAGCGACTACCTGCGTCTGCAAGGCATTCGCAAGAGCTTCGGTTCGTTCCAGGCGCTGGCCGACATCGAGCTGGCCATCACGAAGGGCGAGTTCGTCTGCTTCCTCGGCCCCTCGGGCTGCGGCAAGACCACGCTGCTGCGCATCATCGCCGGGCTCGAAACCCAGTCGGCCGGATCCATCTTCCAGGCCGAGCGCGACATCTCGCTGCTGCCGCCGGCCGAGCGCGACTACGGCATCGTGTTCCAGTCCTACGCGCTGTTCCCGAATCTCAGCGTGGCCGACAACGTGGCTTACGGGCTGGTCAACCGCAAACAGCCGCGCCGGCAGATCGCGCAACGTGTCGACGAGTTGCTCAAGCTCGTTGGGCTGCCCGGCAGCGGCGTGAAGTTTCCGGCCCAGCTGTCGGGTGGCCAGCAGCAGCGCATCGCGCTGGCGCGCGCGCTCGCGACCTCGCCGGGCCTTTTGTTGCTGGACGAACCCTTGTCCGCGCTCGACGCGCTCGAACGCGTGAGGTTGCGCCAGGAGATCCGCTCGCTGCAGCGCAAGCTCGGGGTGACGACGGTGATGGTGACGCACGATCAGGAAGAGGCGCTGTCGGTGGCCGACCGCATCGTCGTGATGAACCAGGGCGTCATCGAGCAGGTGGGCACGCCGATGCAGGTTTATCGCGACCCGGCGTCGCCCTTCGTCGCCGACTTCGTCGGCAAGATCAACGTGCTGTCCGGTCGTTTGCAGCCCGGCCGCACGGTACAGATCGGCGACTCGCAGTTCGTCTGTGAACACGACACCGAGGCGCAGCGCGACGTCAAGGTCTATCTGCGGCCCGAGGACGTGCTGGCGCGCCCGATCGCGGCCGGCGACAACAACGTGTTCGAAGGCGCCATCGACAAGATCGAGTTCCTCGGCTCGTACTGCCTGGTGCGGGTGTCGTCACCGGCGATCGGCGCGCAGCCGGTCACCGTCTACCTGTCGCTGAACTTCCTGGCCGAGCAGGCGCTGCAGGTGGGCAGCCGGCTGCCGCTGCGGCTGCTGCCGGAACGGATGCGGTTGTTCTGAGACTGCCGGATGAACGCCGCCATGTCCCAAGCCGTCATCCGGGCGTACGCCGGCGTGCCCCAAGCCGTCATCCCGGCGAAGGCCGTTACGCCCCAAGCCGTCATCCCGGCGAACGCCGGGATCCACTGCATGAAGACGCTATTTCCGGCGATGGCGCGGACGCTGCAACAGTGGATACCGGCGTTCGCCGGTATGACACGCGTGGGCGCGATTCGCATGACGCGCGTGGGCGCGACTCGCTGACCATGGCCACCGCGCTCGCACTTGCCAATTCGCCACCCGTGCGCCAGCGCGCGCACTGGACCGATCGCATCGCGCACACCGGGCTGCTGCTCATCGTCGCCATGCTGGCGGTGTTCCTCGTCGCTCCGCTCGGGTTGATCCTCGTCCAATCGCTGCAGAACGCCGCCGGCGGCTTCGCCGGCCTCGCCAACTTCACCCGCTACCTGCGCACCCCCGCACTGCTGCAATCGGTGTGGAACAGCGTCTGGGTCTCGCTCGTCGTCACGCTGGTCACGGTGCCGCTCGCATTTGGTTTCGCCTACGCGCTGGCGCGCAGCAGCATGGGCTTCAAGGGCCTCTTTCGCACCATCTCGCTGATACCGCTGCTCGCGCCGTCGCTGCTGTCTGCGATCTCGCTGATCTACTGGTTCGGCAACCAGGGCGCGGCGCGCGGCCTGCTCCAGGCCTTCGGGTTCGACAGCATCTACGGCGCGCCGGGCATCGTCGTTGCCGAGTGTTTTGCAGTCTTCCCGCATCTGCTGATGATCCTCATCGCCGCGCTGAGCCTGGCCGACGCGCGCCTGTACGAAGCGGCCGATGCGCTCGGCACCTCGAAGCGCCGCAAGTTCTTCACCATCACGCTGCCGGGCGCGAAGTACGGCCTCATCTCGGCCGCGCTGGTGGGCTTCACGCTGGTCATCACCGACTTCGGCATTCCCAAGGTCATAGGCGGCAACTTCAACATGCTGGCCACCGACGTGTTCAAGCTCGTCATCGGCCAGCAGGACTTCCAGCGCGGCGCAGTGGTCGGCCTGCTGCTGCTGACGCCGGCGGTGTTCACCTTCGCGATCGACTGGCTGGTCCAGCGCAAGCAGACCGCGATGCTGAGCGCGCGTGCGGTGCCGTACCGGCCCAAGCCCTCACGCGGCTTCGATTCGGCGATGACGCTGTACTGCATCGCGATCAGCGCGCTGATGCTCGCGATGCTGGGCATGGCGGTGTTCGCCTCGTTCGCGAGCTTCTGGCCCTACGACCTCACGCCCAGCCTGCGCCACTACACGCTCGGCCTGGTCGACGCCGAGCTCGGCGGCGCGTTCGCCAACAGTCTGAAGCTCGCCGCGGGCACGGCGCTGTTCGGCACCGCGCTGGTGTTCATCGGCGCCTACCTGCTCGAAAAGACGCGCGGGCTCGACGCCGTGCGCCCGCTGGTGCGGCTGTTCGCGATGCTGCCGATGGCGGTGCCGGGGCTGGTGCTCGGCCTCGGCTACATCTTCTTCTTCAACCTGGCCGGCAACCCGCTGCACGGGCTGTACCACACGCTCGCGCTGCTGGTGCTGTGCACCATCGTCCACTTCTACACCACCGGCCACCTGACGGCAGTGACGGCGCTGAAGGCGCTCGACGCCGAGTTCGAAGCCGTCTCGGCGTCGCTCAAAGTGCCGTTCTTCAAGACCTTCTGGCGCGTCACCCTGCCGATCTGCACCCCGGCGCTGGTCGACATCGCGCGCTACTTCTTCATCAACGCGATGACGACGATCTCGGCGGTGGTGTTCCTCTATTCGCCCGACACCAAGGTCGCGGCGATTGCGATCCTGAACCTCGACGAAGCCGGCGAGGTCGGCGCCGCCGCCGCCTGCGCGGTGCTGATCGTCGCCGCGTCGACGATCGCCACGTTGCTCTTCATGGCGCTCGGTGCCTGGGTCGACCGGCGCACCCAGGCCTGGCGCCTGCCCACCGGACGCTGAACCGAGACTCACCATGGACCGCGACGCCATCCTGCTGACCCCCGGCCCGCTGACCACCACCTTGCGCACCAAGCTCGCGATGCTGCGCGACTGGGGTTCGTGGGACAGCGGCTTCAACGAGATGACCGCCGAGCTGCGGCGCCAGCTGCTCGCGATCGCGCATGCGCAGGACTCGCATGCGGTCGTGCCACTGCAGGGCAGCGGCACCTTCTCGGTCGAGGCGGCGGTCGCGACGCTGGTGCCGCGCGACGGCCACCTCCTGGTGCTCGACAACGGCGCCTACTGCAAGCGGCTCGGTCGGCTCGCCACGCTGATGGGCCGGCGCACCACGATCGCCGCGCGTGCCGAAGACGAACCGGTCTCGGCCGACGAGCTCGATGCGCGGCTGCGCGACGACGCGAGCATCACGCATGTCGGGCTGATTCACTGCGAGACCGGCACTGGCGTCGTCAACCCGCTGCAGGCCGTCAGCGATGTCTGCGCGCGCCATGGCAAGGGCCTGATCGTCGACGCGATGAGCTCGTTCGGCGCGCTCGAAATCGACGCGCGCCGGGTCCTGTTCGACGCCGTCGTCGCGGCCAGCGGCAAGTGCCTGGAAGGTGTGCCCGGCATGGGCTTCGTGCTGATCCGCAAGAGCGTGCTCGAGCGCTGCGCCGGCAACTCGCATTCGCTCGCGATGGACCTGCACGACCAGCATGTCTACATGGAAAAGACCGGCCAGTGGCGCTTCACGCCGCCGACCCAGGTGGTCGCGGCGCTGGCCGAAGCGGTAAAGCAGTTCAACGAAGAAGGCGGCCAGCGCGCCCGCCTGGCGCGCTACACCGACAATTGCGGGACGCTGATCGACGGCATGGCGGCGCTCGGCTTCAAACCCTTTCTGCGGCCCGAGATCCAGGCGCCGATCATCGTCACCTTTCATGCGCCGGCTCACACCAACTACGACTTCAAGGCCTTCTACCAGGCAGCGAAAGCGCGCGGCTTCATCCTCTACCCTGGCAAACTGACGCAGCTCGAGACCTTCCGCGTCGGCTGCATCGGCGCGATCGGCCGCAACGAGATGACGCAGGCGGTGGCGGCGGTGGCCGACACGCTGCGCGAGATGGACATCGACAGCGGCGCCCCCGCGCCTTGACACCGGAGCACTCATGGCAAGCAAGGCGAAACCCCATCCCGCCGTCGAAGCGGTGCGGCGCAGCGGCAGCGGCAAGGTCAAGGTCGCCTGCAGCGACATCGACGGCGTGCTGCGCGGCAAGTACCTGCACCTGGACAAGTTCCTCGGTGTGGTCGAGAGCGGCTTCGGCTTCTGCGACGTCGTGTTCGGCTGGGACAGCAGCGACAACTGCTACGACAACACGAGCGTCACCGGCTGGCAGCACGGCTTCCCTGACGCGCTGGCGCGGCTCGACCTCGACACCCACCGCAGCGTGCCGTGGGACGGCGGCGTGCCCTTCTTCCTCGGCGAGTTCGTCAACGCCGACGGCAGCCCGTACCCGGTGTGCCCGCGCCAGATCTTGAAGCGCGTGCTCAAGCGGGCCGAGAAGCTCGGTGTGCTGCCGTTCTGCGGGGTCGAGTTCGAGTGGTTCAACTTCGCCGAAACGCCGCAGAGTTGGGCCGACAAGAAGGGCGTCGGGCCGCAGACCATCACGCCCGGCATGTTCGGCTACTCGCTCTTGCGCATGAACCACAAGCGCGAGTTCGTCAACGCGCTGATGGACGAGATGCCGGCCTTCGGCATCCCGCTCGAAGCCCTGCACACCGAGACCGGGCCGGGTGTCTACGAAGTCGCGATCCTGTTCTCCGAGGCGCTCGAGGCGGCCGATCGGGCGATCCTGTTCAAGACCGGCACCAAGGAAATCGGCTCGCGCTTCGGCATCATGCCCAGCTTCATGGCCAAGTGGAGCCAGCAATACCCGGGCTGCAGCGGCCACATCCACCAAAGCCTGTCGGACGGCAAGCGCAACCTGTTCTACGACGCGCGCTCGCCCCGCAAGATGAGCGCGCTGTTCGAGAGCTACCTCGCGGGCCAGGTGGCCTGCCTGATGGAGTTCGCGCCGATGTTCTGGCCGACGATCAACAGCTACAAGCGGCTGGTCGACGGCTTCTGGGCGCCGGTCAAGCCGACCTGGGGCATCGACAACCGAACGGCAAGCTTTCGGGTGATTGCCGGCAGCGCCAAGTCGACCCGGCTCGAAACCCGTTGCCCCGGCGCCGACATCAACCCGTATCTCGCGATGGCCGCGGTGCTGGCGGCCGGGCTGCACGGCGTCGAGAAGGGCCTGAAGCTGAGCGCCCCGCCGATCACCGGCACCAACCAGGGCGCAGAGAACATCCCGCGCGCGCCGCGCACGCTGATCGAGACCACCCGCATCTTCAAGCAGTCGGACATCGCGCGCGACTGGCTCGGCGACACCTTCGTCGACCACTTCGCCGCGACCCGCGAATGGGAATGGCGCCAGTGGCTGGACGGCGTGACCGACTGGGAATTGAAGCGCTACTTCGAGATCATCTGACCGCCATGCTGCATCGGCTTGTTCGCTTCGTTCGTCTGATCGTTCTGTCGCTGCTGTGCGGCGCCACTGCGGCTTCGCACGCCGCCTCGCTGCGCATCGCCACCGGCTTCGACCCGCAGACCATGGACCCGCACGCGCTCGCGCTGCTGTACCACACGCGGGTCATGACCCAGGTCTACGAGTCGCTGGTCTGGCGCGATGAGCAGTACCGGCTCGAGCCCGGGTTGGCCGTGTCGTGGGCAGCGGTCGATGCCAACACCTGGCGCTTCAAGCTGCGGCCCAACGTGAAGTTCCACGACGGCACGCCGTTCACTGCCGACGACGTGGTGTTCTCGATCGAGCGGATTCTCGGCCCCACCTCGCAGCGTTCGTTCCACCTCAAGGGCGTGACCGCGGCGAAGAAGGTCGACGACCTCACCGTCGACATCACGCTCGCCACCCCCGACGCGGTGCTGCCCGACAAGTTCTTCCTGCTCGCGATGGTCAGCAAGGCCTGGTGCATCAAACACGGTGTCGAAAAGGCGCAGGACTTCAACGGCAAGCAGGAGACCTTCGCGGTGCGCAACGCCAACGGCACCGGCCCGTTCCGCCTCGAACGCTACGAGCCCGACACGAAGACGGTGCTGAAGGCGAACCCGCTGTGGTGGGGCCGCAGCGACAAGCGCACCGGCAACCTCGACGATGTCGTCTTCGTCACGATCAAGGCCGACGCGACGCGGCTCGCGGCGTTGAGCTCGGGCGAGATCGACCTGGTGCTCGACCCGCCGTTCCAGGATGTCGACCACCTGAAGACCGACCCGCAGCTCACGGTGCTGCAGACGCCCGACCTCGGCCAGCAGTACTTCACCTTCGACCAGGCGCGCGACGAGCTGATTGCCGGCGAGGTGAAGGACCGCAACCCGTTCAAGGACAAACGGGTGCGCCAGGCGGTGTACCAGGCGCTGAACGTCGAGCTGATCGTCAAGAAGGTGTTGCGCGGGCAGGGCACGCCGACCGGGGCTTATCTGTCGAACCGCGTCGACGGTGTGCCGCCTGAATTGGATCAGCGCCTGCCTTACAACCCGAAGGCGGCGAAGGCACTGCTCGCGCAAGCGGGATATCCGAACGGCTTCGCGGTGACGCTCGATTGCGTGAACATCGCCTTTCGCGAAGCGGTGTGCCAGGCGGCGACCGCGATGCTGGCGCAAGTGGGCATCCGCACGACGCTGCGCTCGTCGCCGACGAACCAGTTCTTTCCGAAGCTCAGCATGGCCACCGCGAGCTTCATCGAGTTCGGCTGGACGCCGACCACCGACGCCTGGGCTTCGCTGAACGGGCTGTTCCACACCTGGGACAAGACGGGTGGCGGCACCTTCAACGCCGGGCGCTATTCGAACCCGGCGCTCGACACGCTGATCGACAACATCCGCGTCGAGTCCGACCTGACGCAGCGCCGCGCGATGATCGGCGTCGCGCTGCGCCTGATCCGCGACGACATGCCCTACGTGCCGCTGTACCGCCGCACGCTGAGCTGGGCGATGCACAAGAAGGTCAAGGCGATCCAGTGGCCCAGCGACTTCATCGAGCTGCGCTGGGTGCAGGTGCGCTGAGAGGTTGAGGAGTTTTCGTCGTGAACAACCTGTCTCCGTTCGGACTGAGCTTGGCCGAGGGTCAGCGCATGGCGACCTGCGCGCACCCTCACTTGCAGTGCGCGCTCCGGCTTGCAAGCCGGAACCGCTGCGCGGGCTCGCCGCGTGCGGCTCGAAAGCCCGCTCCGCCCCCAACCCTCTCCCGCAAGCGGGAGAGGGGGCACATCGTGGCTCCCTCTCCCCCGTACTCGGGGGAGAGGGTTGGGGTGAGGGGTTAGGGTGAGTCAACTGAGCTTCGTCGCTAGTCACACAGCCTGAGGAGCCCGCGATGGACATCACACGTTTTTCCTTTCCGACGCCGATTCACTTCGGCGCCGGTTCGCGCAAGCTGGTCGCCGAACACCTGCTCGGGCAGGGCCTGAAGCGCCCGCTGATCGTCACCGACCGAGCACTCGCCGCGCTGCCGGTCCTGGCCGAGTTCCGCACCCATCTCGACGGACTCGAGGTCGCGGTCTTCGACGGTGTGTTCGGCAACCCGACCGCGAGCCAGGTGATGGCCGGCGCGGCGGCATTCAAGGCGCACCACGCCGACAGCGTGATCGGCTTCGGCGGCGGCGCGGCGCTCGACGTGGCGAAGCTCGTCGGCGTGATGGCGGTGCATGCCGGCGACGTGCTCGAGTACGTCTGGGACCACCCGCATGTCCGGCCGATCGCGATCGACCTGCCGTATTTCGTCGCGCTGCCCACGACCGCGGGCACCGGCTCCGAGGTCGGTCGCTCGAGCGTGGTGTCGCAAGACGACACGCATGTGAAGCGGGTCGTGTTCTCGCCCCAGATCCTCGCGAAAGCAGTGTTCGCCGACCCGGAACTGACGCTCGGCCTGCCGCCGGGGGTGACCGCTGCCACCGGCATGGACGCGCTGACCCATAACATCGAGAGCTACCTGTCGCCCGCCTACCACCCGCTGTGCGACGGCATCGCACTCGAGGGCACGCGCATCGCGGCGCGGGCCTTGCGCACGGCAGTGCGCGACGGCACCAACCTCGCCGCGCGTGGCGACATGATGATGGCGTCGATGATGGGCGCGATCGCGTTTCAGAAGGACCTCGGCGCGGTGCACTCGTGTGCCCATGCGCTGGGCGCCGTCTGCGACCTGCACCACGGCCTCGCGAACGCGCTGATGATCGACACCGTGCTCGCCTGGAACCACGAAGCCGTGCCGGCCAAGTTCGACGATCTCGCGCATGTCTGCGGCATCGCCGGCGGCGGCGCCGCGCTGGTGCCGTGGCTGCACGAGTTGAAGGCCGACATCGGCATCACCGGCGGCCTCGCGCAACGCGGCGTCAAGCGCGAGCAGCTGCCTCGCCTCATCGAGCTGGCGACAGCCGACATCTGCCATCAGACCAACCCGCGGCCTTGCACGGCGGCCGACTTCGAACGTTTCTTCAGCGCTGCGATGTAGCGCAGCGCGGCACGCAGGAAACTCGGCCGATTCGCGGCGAACGATACAAAATGCGGCGACCCTGTTCCTAGACTTCTGCGTTGTCCAACATCCGGAGCTTGAAGATCATGCGAGTCGGCGTACCGAAAGAGGTCAAGGTCCAGGAACACCGTGTCGGCCTCACGCCGAACGCGGTGCGCGAGTACACGACGGCCGGGCATCAGGTTCTGGTCCAGACCCGCGCCGGCGAAGGCATCGGCGCCACCGACGCCGCCTACGTCGCGGCCGGCGCGCGCATCGCTGCCGATGCGGCCGAGGTGTTCGCCTCGGCCGACATGATCGTCAAGGTCAAGGAGCCGCAGCCGCCCGAGTTGAAGCTGTTGCGCGCGGGCCAGATCCTGTTCACCTACCTGCACCTCGCGCCCGACCCCGAGCAGGCGCACGGCCTGCTCGAATCGGGTTGCATCGCGGTCGCCTACGAGACCGTCACCGACGAGCGGGGCGGGCTACCGCTGCTGGCGCCGATGAGCGAGGTGGCGGGCCGGCTCGCGATCGAGGCGGCGGCGTTTTCGCTGCGCAAGCCGGCCGGCGGCAAGGGCTTGTTGCTCGGCGGCGTGCCTGGCGTGCAGCCGGCGCGGGTGGTCGTGATCGGTGGCGGCGTGGTCGGCACGCATGCGGCGCGGATGGCGGTCGGGCTCGGCGCCGAAGTGACGGTGCTCGACCGATCGTTGCCGCGCCTGCGCCAGCTCGACGAGCTGTTCCAGGGCCGGCTGCGCACCCGCTATTCGAGCGTCGCGACGATCGAGGACGAGGTCTTCGCCGCCGACGTCGTGATCGGCGCCGTTCTGATCCCCGGCGCCAGCGCGCCCCGTGTCATCAGCCGCGCGATGCTCAAGCAGATGCGTCCGCGCAGCGTGCTGGTCGACGTGGCGATCGACCAGGGCGGCTGCTTCGAAACCTCGCGGCCGACCACGCATGACGCGCCGACCTACGAGGTCGACGACATCATTCACTACTGCGTCGCGAACATGCCGGGTGCTGTGCCCACCACGTCGAGCCATGCGCTGAACAACGCGACCCTGCCGTTCGGCCTGGCGCTGGCGGCCAAGGGCGAGGCGGCGCTGGTCGACGATGTGCATTTGCGGCGCGGGCTCAACATCCACCGCGGCAGCGTCACCTGCGAGCCGGTGGCTCGTGCGCTCGGTCTGCCGGCGGTTGCGCCGGAGGATGCTCTCGGGATGGGCTGAGCGGCTACGCGCGTCATCCCGGCGAACGCCGGGATCCACTCTGTGCAGACGCGCGGTGAAGCGGCGGTGGATCCCGGCGTTCGCCTGGCGTTCGCCGGGATGACGGTGGAACCTCTGAACTCAAGCCTTTCGCTGAAGCATCAGCGAGATCTCCGCCGCCGCGTGGCGCAGCTTCGGCAGGAAGTGTTCGAGCATGTACTCGGGCGAGGTGCGGTTGACCTGGCCGCTGATGTTCATCGCCGCGATGGCGCGGCCGGCGCGGTCGCGGATCGGCGCCGACAGCGACACCAGGCCCTCTTCGAGCTCCTGGTTCACCAGGCACCAGCCTTGCCGGCGCACCTGGGCCAGCACGCCCTTGAGCTCGTTCGTGTCGGTGACGGTGCGCGCGGTTCGCTTTGTCGGCGGGTGCGCCAGCAGCACCCGGTCCAGCGCCGCGTCGTCCAGCTCGGCCAACAGGGTGCGGCCCATCGAGGTGCAGAACGCCGGCAGCCGGCTGCCGATGCCGAGGTTGATGCTCATGATCTTGTGGGTCGGAACACGCAGCACGTAGACCACGTCGGGGCCGTCGAGCACCGCCGCCGAACACGACTCCTTGACCTCGGCGACCAGCTGTTCCATCACCGGCTCGGCCAGGTTCCACAGCGGCAGCGATGACAGGTAGGCGAAGCCGAGGTCGAGGATGCGCGGCGTCAGGCTGAACTGCCGGCCCTGGCTCTGCACATAACCCAGGCCTTCGAGCGTCAGCAGGATGCGCCGTGCGCCGGCCCGTGTGAGCCCGGTGCGCTGCGCGACTTCGCTCAGCGTCTGCTGCGGCGCGCTGGCGCTGAAGGAGCGGATCACGCCCAGGCCGCGCGCGAACGACTGCACGTAGGTGTCGCCCGGGCGCCGTCCCGCCGCGGGGGCGGCAGGCTTGGCCGCGGCAATGGTTTCGGCAGTCGGGTCGGCGGCGGGCATGGGTTTCGAGTCTAGCGTCGGCAGCGGCAGTGCACGCAAGCTCAGGCGCCGTTCAGCCCGAGCGGCCGGCTTTCGCCGTAGATCGGCCGCTCTTCGTCGCCGGTGGCCGCGACGGCGCGGCTGCGGCCCTGGCGCTTGGCTTCGTACAGGGCCTGGTCGGCGCGGCGCAGGGCGTCGCCGATGTTCTCGTCGGTCATCATCTGGACCACGCCGAAGCTCAAGGTGAGGCGCACGATGCGCGGCGCGACCTGGCGGTGTTCGAGCTGGGTCACGATGCGCGCCGCGACCGACATCGCGTCGTTGACCGAGGTGTCCGGCAGCAGCACCGCGAACTCGTCGCCGCCCAGGCGCCCGGCCACGTCCATCTCGCGCAGCGTGTCGCGGGTGCAGCGCCCGACCTGGCGCAGGGCTTCGTCGCCGACCGCGTGGCCGAGCTTGTCGTTGATCTGCTTGAAGTGGTCGATGTCGAACATCATCACCGCGGCCCGGCCGGGCTGGATCAGGGTCAGCGTCTTGGCCGCCAGCTCGTGGAAGTGGCGCCGGTTTGGCACCCGCGTCAGCGTGTCCATGTTGGCCAGGAAGCGCAGCTTGCGGCGTGTGATGCGCAGGTTGCTCTCGGTGCGCTCGCAGGTCAGCAACAGGCCCAGGTACACCATCACCAGCGCCGACAGCACGATCAGCATGCCGCTGGCGAGCATGTCCTGGTCGCTCGCGGCCGCGGTCGCACCCGATTGCGCCTGCACGACGCGCAGGCCCTGCAGGATGGCGGCGACGAACTCGGTGACGACCAGTGCCTTCAGCGCCGAGCTGCGGCCGAACTCGGGCAGCCGCACCAGCAGCGCGGCGGCGTAGACGTGCAGCACGAACGCGCCGGCAGCGAACACGCCGACCCGCAGCGCGAGCGGCCCGTGCTCGATCCAGGCAACCAGCCAGCCGGCGTAGGCGAGCAGCAGCAGCGCCCAGTCGAGCGTGGGCGGCACGCGCCATTCGTGGCGCGCATAGAAGCGGCGCATGCCGGCCAGCACGACGATCGGCCATTGCAGCAGCAGCAGGTTCGCGGCGGGCAGCAGCGACGGGTGGTTGTCACGCAGCGAGTGCAGCAGCAGCCCGAGCGCAAGCAGCCATTGCGCCACCGCCCACCACCAGAACCCGCGGTAGACCCGGCCGCTGCTGCCGAACAGCGTGATGATGCCTGCCGACATCGCGAGCATCGCAATCGAAATGAAGTTCAAGGTGGGCAGGTGCAGCGTCATGAAAGCCAGTCGAGCGCCGGGGATGCTGCGCTTGAGGATGCGGAGGGCGGTGTGTCCCCGTCGTGCTGGGGCGCATTGTGTTGTGCCGCGGCGCCGGCTGTCATCCCACGCGCGGGGGGTAGTGTGCAACAAGATCTCGTGGCAGGGCGAGTTTCGGGCGCTACCATTCGCGCGATTTGTCTCCGGAGATTTGCATGGCGATGGATGTGGTCGACTACGAGATCAAGGGGGCCGAGATGCAGTTCGTCGAGGTCGAGCTCGACCCCGGCGAGGCCTCGCGCCTCGCGTCGCGCGTGTTCGCCGCGGCGCCGCAGCGTGGCGGTTCGCGCGAAGAGGGGTCGGTGCTTGGCAGCTTCGGCGCGGGGGGGGCTGCTCGGCGGGGTGATCGGCGGCGATGATGACTGAGAGGCTCTGCACGTCATCCCGGCGAACGCCGGGATCCACTCTGCACAGATGCGCGATGAACCAGCAGTGGATCCCGGTGTTCGCCGGGATGACGACCTCATGCTCTGAGCGGCCCGCATGAAGCTGTTGTTCGATTCGTTCTGGCGCGCGGTCGCCTATTGCCTGCACTGGAACGTCATCGTGCTGTCGCTGCTGCCGCTCGCGCTGATGGTCGGCCTGGCCTGGGTGCTCGGCCGTTTCTTCTGGGAGTCGGCCATCGACGCGGTGCGCAGCCTGCTCGAGTCGTGGAAGCTGCTGGCCGCGGTGATGAACTGGCTCGAAGGGGTCGGCCTGCCCGGGCTGAAGGCGGCGCTCGGGCCACTGGTCGTGGTGTTCATTTCGACGCCGGTCATCGTCGTCATCTCGCTCTTGCTGGTGGCCGCGCTGATGACGCCGGCGATGCTCAGGCTGGTCGCGCGGCGGCGCTTCCCGACGCTCGAGCGCAAGCGCGGCGGCTCGCTGGTCGCGAGCGTGTTCGGCACCGCCTGGGCCACCCTTGCGGCGCTCGTCGCACTGCTGCTGTCGGTGCCGCTGTGGTTCATTCCGCCGCTGGTGCTGGTCGTGCCGCCGCTGATCTGGGGTTGGCTCACCTACCGCGTGATGAGTTACGACGTGCTGGCCGAGCACGCGAGCCGCGACGAGCGCCGCGAGCTGCTGCGCCGCCATCGCCCCCGCCTGTTCGGCATGGGCGTGTTGACCGGCTACCTCGGCGCCGCGCCGTCGCTGGTCTGGGCATCGAGCCTGGCGGCGCTGGTGCTGGCGCCTTTGCTGATGATCGTCGCGATCTGGATCTACACGCTGGTGTTCGCGTTTGCGTCGCTGTGGTTCGCCCATTTCGCGCTCGCCGCATTGGCTGCGCTGCGCGCCGAGCGCAATGCCGTCACCGACCTGCCTTATGTCGAAACGATGGCGCCGGCGGCGCTGCCGCCTGCCGCGCCCAACCCGCCATGAACTTCGGCCTGCTCATCATCGGCGACGAGATCCTGTCGGGCAAACGCACCGACAAACACCTGCCCAAGGTCATAGCACTGCTCGCCGCGCGCGGCCTCACGCTCGCCTGGGCGCGCTACGTCGGCGACGAGCCCGAGCGCATCACGGTGCATCTGCGCGATGCCTTCGGGAGCGGCGACGTGGTGTTCTCGTGCGGCGGCATCGGCGCGACGCCCGACGATCACACGCGGCGCTGCGCCGCGCTGGCGCTCGAGCGTCCGCTGGTGCTGCACCCGCAGGCGCGCGAGCTGATCATGGCGCGGGTGCGCCAGATGGCGGCCGAGCAGGGCTTGAGCCTGGACCCCGACCACCCCGACACACTGCGCCGGCTCGAGATGGGCGTGTTCCCCGAAGGCGCGGCGATCATCGAGAACCCGTTCAACAAGATCCCTGGTTTTTCGGTCGGCGAGGTCCACTTCGTGCCCGGATTCCCGGTGATGGCGCATCCGATGATCGAGTCACTGCTCGACACGCGCTATGCCCATCTGCATCGCTCGCACCCGCGGCGCGAGCTGTCGGTGATCGTGTTCGGCGCGATGGAAGCGAGCTTGACCCCGTTGATGGAAAACATCGAAGCCCAGTACCCCGGCGTCAAGGTGTTCAGCCTGCCCTGTGTCGACCACCCCGAGTACGGCCGCCACCTCGAGCTCGGCGTCAAGGGCGAGCCCGGCCGGGTCGAGCCGGCGTACGCTGCGTTGCGCGAAGGTCTCGCGCTGTTCGGCGCCAAAGTCGGCCCCGAATTGGTGCGATAGAGCTTGTGGATTGATTCCAAAGCGGTGCACACTGGCGCACTGCTTTGATGCGCTTCAGCGGGCTTGTTTGCAAGGCCTTGTTTTCGCCGAGAGAAATACGGTGACAACGGGTTGCCGCGGGCCGAAATTCCGCCGGCCGTTGGTATGGTTTCTGCTACATTCCTGTGCGCATTTTTGAGGCAGCGAGCGCTGCCTTTTCGATGTCGTTACCCCCCGACTCACCCAATAAGCGTCCCGCTAGGAGATTTTGATGGCTGCCAAGACCGTCGCCGACGTGATGAAGATGGTGAAGGAGAACGAGGTCAAGTTTGTCGACTTCCGTTTCACCGACACACGCGGCAAAGAGCAACACGTTTCGGTGCCCCTGTCGCACTTCGACGAAGACAAGTTCACCAGCGGCCACGCCTTCGACGGTTCGTCGATCGCCGGCTGGAAGGGCATCGAAGCCTCCGACATGCTGCTGATGCCGGACCCGGCCACGGCCAACATCGACCCCTTCTTCGAAGAGCCGACGCTGATCCTGACCTGCGACGTGATCGAGCCGGGCGACGGCAAGCCCTACGAGCGCGACCCGCGTTCGCTGGCCAAGCGTGCCGAGGCCTACCTCAAGTCCTCGGGCATCGGCGACGCCGCCTTCTTCGGCCCGGAACCCGAGTTCTTCGTTTTCGACAGCGTCCGCTGGGGCTCCGACATGTCGGGCTCGTTCTCGAAGATCGAGTCCGAAGAAGCCGCCTGGAACTCCAGCAAGGAGTACGAGCACGGCAACTCGGGCTACCGTCCCGGCGTCAAGGGTGGCTACTTCCCGGTGCCGCCGGTCGATTCGTTCCAGGACATGCGCTCCGAGATGTGCCTGATCCTCGAATCGCTGGGCGTGCCCTGCGAGGTGCATCACCACGAAGTCGGCACCGCCGGCCAGATGGAGATCGGCACCCGGTTCAGCACGCTGGTGCAGCGCGCCGACTGGCTGCAGGTCCAGAAGTACGTCATCAGCAACGTTGCCCACGCCTACGGCAAGACCGCCACCTTCATGCCCAAGCCCATCGTCGGCGACAACGGCTCGGGCATGCACGTCCACCAGTCGGTCTGGAAGGACGGCAAGAACCTGTTCGCCGGCGACGGTTATGCGGGCCTGAGCGAATTCGCGCTGTTCTACATCGGCGGCATCATCAAGCACGCCCGCGCGCTGAACGCCATCACCAACCCCGGCACGAACTCGTACAAGCGCCTGGTGCCGGGCTTCGAAGCCCCGGTCAAGCTCGCCTACAGCTCGCGCAACCGGTCGGCGTCGGTGCGCATCCCGTACGTGGCGAACCCCAAGGGCCGCCGCATCGAAGTGCGTTTCCCGGACCCCCTGACCAACCCGTACCTGGGTTTCGCGGCGATGCTGATGGCCGGCCTCGACGGCGTCGAGAACAAGATCCACCCGGGCGAAGCCGCGACCAAGGACCTGTACCACCTGCCGCCCGAGGAAGACGCGAAGATCCCGACCGTCTGCCACAGCCTGGACCAGGCGCTCGACTACCTCGACAAGGGCCGCGCCTTCCTGACCAAGGGCGGTGTCTTCACCGATGCCTACATCGATGCCTACATCGAACTGAAGATGCAGGAAGTCACGCGTTTCCGCATGACGACCCACCCGATCGAGTTCGACATGTACTACGCGGCCTGATCGAGGCCCGCGCAAGCAAGAAGGACGGCCCCGGCCGTCCTTTTCTCTTTGGCGACACGCTGGTTTCGCATGGGCCACAATGAGGCGCGGTCATCGAGTGCGGAACGGGAGGCGTTGTTGACCCAGGAGCGTTGCATGAAGCGATTGATCACGGCTGGCTTGACAGGGCTTGCGCTGGGCGTGCTCGCAGCACCGGCGCTTGGCGCCGAAGCCGAACCCAAGACCGTCTACCGCTGCCCCGGCAACCCGGTTCTGTACACCGACACGCTGTCGGCCAAGGAGGCGCGCGACAAGGGCTGCCGCACGCTCGAAGGCGCGCCGATCACGGTGGTGCAGTCGATCAAGCCGCGAGCGGCGGCGCCGGTGGCATCGGGCACCCGCTCGGCCGCCTCGAAGATCGACCCCAACGAGCAGCGCGCCCGCGACAGCGACGCCCGGCGCATCCTCGAAGGCGAGCTGGCGCGCGAGCAGGAACGGCTGGCTGCGATGCAGAAGGAATACAACAACGGCGAGCCCGAGCGGCAGGGCGACGAACGCAACTACCAGAAGTACATCGACCGCGTCGCCGAGCTGAAAGCCGCGCTCGCGCGCAAGGAAAACGACGTCGCCGCCATCAAGCGCGAGCTGGCCAAGTTGCCGCCGTGAAAGCCCAGCCTGCGTTCGAAGGCGCGCCCGACGCCGCGGCTGCGCGCCCGCCGGGTGCGGCCGGATTCACCGCGCTCGACCACCTGGCGACAATGGTCGCGATCGTCAGCCCCGAGGGGCGCTGCGTGTTCGCCAACGCCGCCTTCGAGCATGTGCTGGGGCTGTCGCGCCGCAGCGTGCTGCGCGGCTCGCTGTTCGACTGGTTCGTCGACCCGGTGTCGCTGCGCGACACGGTGGCCGCGGTGATGCGCAACGACTACGCCACCAGCCGGCTCGAAGCGCTGCTCAAGCGCCCGGCCTCGGTCCACGGCGAGGCGCTGCCGGTGCATGTGATCGTCAACCAGATGGACCGCTCCAGCCACGTCATCATCGAGCTGGTCGAGCTCGAGCAGCACACCCGGCAGGACCGCGAGGAACGTGCGCTCGACCAAGCCCAGGCCAACAAGGAGCTGATCCGCAACCTGGCGCACGAGATCAAGAACCCGCTCGGCGGCATCCGCGGCGCGGCCCAGCTGCTGGAGATGGAAGTCGAGTCACGTGCGCTGACCGAATACACCCAGGTCATCATCCAGGAGGCCGACCGCCTGCAGGCGCTGGTCGACCGGCTGCTCGCGCCGCACCGCAAGCCGCACGTGGTGAGCGACGTCAACATCCACGAGGTCTGCGAACGGGTGCGCTCGCTGATCCTGGCCGAGTTCCCGCGCGGCCTGTCGGTCCTGCGCGACTACGACATCTCGATCCCCGACTTCCGCGGTGATCGCGAGCAGCTGATCCAGGCGGTGCTGAACATGGCGCACAACGCGGCGCAAGCGCTCGCCGATCGCATGGCGGTCGGCGACGCCTGCATCACGCTGCGCACGCGCATCGCGCGCCAGGTCACGCTCGGCAAGCAGCGCTATCGTCTGGCACTGGACTTGCATATCGAAGACAACGGCCCGGGAGTCCCCGAGTCGATCCGGGATCGCATTTTTTACCCCCTGGTGTCGGGGCGCGATGGCGGATCGGGTCTGGGGCTGACGCTGGCGCAGACCTTCGTGCAGCAACACCAGGGCATGATCGAATGCGACAGCGTTCCCGGCAGAACGATATTCAAGATCGTGATCCCGCTGCCTTGAACCGCGCACGATCGAATGAACAGACAGGGCACGGCAGGGCATGAAACCCATCTGGATTGTTGACGACGACCAATCCATCCGCTTCGTGCTGGAAAAGGCGCTGGCGCGAGAAGAGTTCGCGGTGCGCAGCTTCACCAACCCGCGCGACGTGCTGGCCGCGCTCGACGACGACGCGCCGCAGGTGCTGGTGTCCGACATCCGCATGCCGGGCGGCTCGGGCATCGAGCTGCTGACCAAGGTCAAGGAACGTCACCCGGGCCTGCCGGTCATCATCATGACCGCCTACTCCGACCTCGACAGCGCCGTCAGCGCATTCCAGGGCGGCGCCTTCGAATACCTGCCCAAGCCTTTCGACGTGCCCAAGGCGGTCGAGCTGATCCGCCGTGCCGTCGAAGAAAGCATGCGCGAGGACGTGCACGACGAACGTTCGTCGCAGATGCCCGAGATGCTGGGCCAGGCGCCGGCGATGCAGGACGTGTTCCGCGCGATCGGCAGGCTGAGCCAGAGCATCGTTACGGTGCTGATCACGGGCGAGTCGGGCTCGGGCAAGGAGCTCGTGGCCCATGCGCTGCACAAACACAGCCCGCGCGCGAGCGGCCCGTTCGTCGCGATCAACACCGCGGCGATCCCGAAGGACCTGCTCGAAAGCGAGCTGTTCGGCCACGAGCGCGGTGCCTTCACAGGGGCCCAGACGACACGTCGCGGGCGCTTCGAGCAGGCCGACGGCGGCACGCTGTTCCTCGACGAGATCGGCGACATGCCGTTCGACCTGCAGACACGGCTGCTGCGCGTGTTGAGCGACGGCCAGTTCTACCGCGTCGGCGGCCACAACCCGTTGCGCAGCAACGTGCGCGTGATCGCCGCGACCCACCAGAACCTCGAAGAGCGGGTCAAGCTCGGCGCGTTCCGCGAAGACCTGTTCCATCGCCTGAACGTGATCCGGCTGCGCCTGCCGGCGCTGCGCGAACGGCGCGAAGACGTACCCGGACTGGCGCGCTTCTTCCTGCAGAAAAGCGCGAAGGAGCTCGGTGTCGAAGCCAAGCGCATCACCGACCAGGCGCTGGCGCGGCTGATGCGCTTCGACTACCCCGGCAACGTGCGCCAGCTCGAAAACATCTGCCACTGGCTGACGGTGATGGCGCCGTCGCAGGTGGTCGAGGCCAAGGACCTGCCGCCCGAGCTGCTGGCCGACGCCGGGCCTGCGCCCGCGGCGTCGGCCGAAGCCGCGCCGGCGGTCGAGGCGCCGGCGGTGCCGGTCCCGGCCACGTTCGCGCCGGCAGCGCCGCTCGCCGCCGGCTTCGGCAGCGACATCTCGGGTTTCGCGGCCGGTGGCCCAACCTCATGGCTCGTCGACCTCGAGCGCGAGTCACGCAGCATGCTGCAGGCCGGCACGCCCGAGGTCTGGGAGACGCTGACCCGCAAGTTCGAAGCGCAGCTGATCCACACCGCGCTCGAGATCACGCGTGGGCGGCGCATCGAAGCGGCTCAGAAGCTGGGCATCGGGCGCAACACGATCACACGCAAGATCCAGGAGCTGGGGCTGGACGAATAGGGCGCGCTTCGCAGCGAGTGGATCCCGACGTTCGTCGGGATGACATGTCCCGAAGTAGCGTCACCCCGGCGAACGCCGGCATGACACGCCCCGAAGTAGCGTCACCCCGGCGAACGCCGGGGTCCACTGTCACAAAGCCGAATCACCGCTACGCCAGCTCCACCACCACCGGCGCATGATCGCTGGGCCGCTCGTGTTTGCGCGGCAGCCGATCGATAGCACAAGCCTTCACCTCACCCTTGACCGCATCGCTCACCAGGATGTGATCGATCCGCAGCCCCTGGTTCTTGCGAAACGCGAGCATCCGGTAGTCCCACCAGCTGTACAGCTTGGGTGCCTGCTCGAAGAGGCGGAACGCGTCGTGCAGGCCGATGCCGAGCAACTGCTGGAAGTGATCGCGCTCCTCGGCCGTGCAATGAATCTGCCCGGCCCATGCCACCGGGTCGCACACATCGCGATCGTCGGGCGCGATGTTGAAGTCGCCCACCAGCACCAGCTTCGGGTGGCGCAGCAGCTCGCGACGCAGCCACTCGCGCAGCGCGGCCAGCCAGCGCATCTTGTAGTCGAACTTGTCGCTGCCCGGCGCCTGGCCGTTCGGAAAATACGCGCCGATCACCCGCACGCCGTTCACGCTGCCTGCGATCACCCGGGCCTGTTCGTCGTCGAAGCCGAAGATGTTGCGCGACACCTCGTCGGCGCTCGCCTTCGACAGCAGCGCGACGCCGTTGTAGGTTTTCTGCCCGAACCATTGCGACTGGTAGCCCGCCTGCGCGAACTCGGCGTGGCTGAACTTGTCGTCGGTCAGCTTGGTTTCCTGCAGGCACAACACGTCGGGCTGGTGGGTGGCCAGCCAGTCGAGCACCTGCGGCAGTCGCACTGCCAGCGAGTTGACGTTCCAGGTCGCGATCTTCATCGGTTCAGATGTGCGCCGCCGCCAGCGCGCCCAGCACGATGCCCACGCCGCTCATGGCATAGACGACATACTCGAACCAGCGCCGCTTGGTCAAGAGCGCGATCGCCGCGATCGCGATCGCAACCGACAGCGCCGTCATCGCCTGGGCCCAGCGGTGATGCATGTGGATCTGCTCGTCGCTCTTGGTGTTCCATTCCTTCGACTCCTGCTCCATCGCCTCGGCCTTCTTCTGGATGTCGCCCTTCTCGGCCTTGTAGCGCTTGGCCTCATCCTGATAGAACCCGCGCCGGCTCTCGGGCGCCACGTCGACGCCGAGCTCGGCGAGGTTCTGCTTGTTGCCCTTGGCCTGGTAGAGCGCCCACTGGTCCGCCGCCTCGGTCTTCTTGATCGCCGCCTCGTTCTTGTACAGCCCCGCGTTGGCCTGGGTGGCGCCGGCCATGTAGCCGAACAGCGCGCCCACTGTGGCCAGGATGGCGGTGATGACGGCGAGCTGGCCCGCGTGGCTGCCTTCTTCGGCGCCGTGTTGGGCCACATGCTCCATCTCGTGGTCGTGCGGGCCGTGCACATGGAAATGATGACCTGACATTTCAGACTCCTTGTTTGCGGGTGTAGGTGACAAAGCGGTAGCCGAAGCCCTGCTCGCTGCGGTGTTCGTCGCCGGGGTTCCGATCGAAGGCCGCGCGGTCCCAGGCGGGGAAGAAGGCGTCGGCCTCGGCCTCGGCGTCGACTTCGGTCAGCACCAGCTCGTCGGCCAGCGGCAGGGCCTCGGCGTAGATCTGCGCGCCGCCGATGACGAACAGCTTGCCCTCTGCGCCGGCCAGTGCGATGGCGCTCGCGAGCGAGCCGGCGCGTTCGGCCCCGGCAGCCTGCCACTGCGGGTCGCGCGTGATGACGATGTTGCGGCGCCCCGGCAGCGGCCGGCCGATCGAGTCCCAGGTCTTGCGGCCCATGATGACCGGACTGCCCAGGGTCGTGCGCTTGAAGTGCTTCAGGTCTTCGGGCAGGCGCCACAGCAAGGCGTTGTCGCGCCCGATCGCGCCATTGCGGGCGACGATGGCGACGAGGCTCAGGGCAGGGCGGTTCATGGCCGCCATTCTCGCAGGGCCGACGGCCTGCGACCGAGACCTAGTTCCGGGACGCCGCTTCCTTGCCGTGCGCCAGATGCTGCTGCATCAGCTGCTGCACCAGCGGTGCGTTGCGCGCCTTCAGCGCCGCCATGATCTTGCGGTGCTCCTTCAGCGAGGCCTCGAGCCGGCCCTGCTTGAACAGCGAGTGGTGGCGGTACAGCTTCATCACCTTGCGCAGGTCGGCCACCATCTGGTTGCGCCAGCGGTTGCCGGCGATCTCGAGCAGGCGCATGTGGAAACCTTCGTTGGCAGCGAAGAACGCGTCGCGGTCGGCGACGCTGTCTTCCAGCGCCTGGTGCAGCCGGGACAGCTCGGCCAGCTGCGCGTCGCTGGCCTGCACGGCGACGACCGCGGCCGCATCGCTTTCGAGCAGCGCGAGCAGGTGGAAGACCTCGGCCAGGTCCTGCTCCGACACCTCGGTGACGTAGGCGCCGCGGCGCAGCTTCATCGTGACGAGGCCTTCCGAAGCGAGCACCTTGAGCGCTTCGCGCAATGGCGTGCGGCTGATGCCGAGCTCGGCCGTCAGGGCCTGCTCGTCGATCCAGCTGCCGGGCGACAGCGAATGCGCGAGGATGCGCTCGCGCACCCGCTCTGCCACCCGCTCGTAGAGCGCAGCCTCGGCAAGCCGCGGCGATGCGGCAGCCGCCGGCGTGGCCGGGGCAGGGGTGCTGGTGCGAGGTGCGGCCATGGCGTGAAGAAGATCCGGTGAGACGATTCGACGCCGGATCGGCTTTCGAACGTATAATTCAATTTTGAATTATGGATGAGAAGGTCGGCGGCGGCAAGCCCTGCATCGATGCGGCGCCTCGCTACCGGCGACTTGACGCGGGCCCGGCGTCACGCGCATCCTGACCGGTCCGAGGGACTGCCCATGTCCGATGAAAAACTGCTCAATTCCGAGTCGCTCGCTGCCTGGCAGAGGGCAGCGGCCAAGTCGGCGCCCGGCGGCCAGGTCGACGCCCTGAGCTGGGTCACGCCCGAGGGTATTGCCGTCAAGCCGCTGTACACCGCGGCCGACCTCAAGCACCTTCGCTACGCCGACACGCTGCCCGGCTTTGCGCCTTTCGTGCGCGGACCGCAGGCCACGATGTACGCGGTGCGGCCGTGGACGATTCGCCAGTACGCCGGCTTCTCGACCGCCGAAGCGTCGAACGCTTTCTACCGCCAGGCACTGGACGCCGGCGCGCAAGGCGTCAGCGTCGCATTCGACCTGGCGACGCACCGCGGCTACGACAGCGACCACCCGCGCGTCACCGGCGACGTCGGCAAGGCAGGCGTGGCGATCGACAGCGTCGAGGACATGAAGATCCTGTTCGACGGCATCCCGCTCGATCGTGTGTCGGTCTCGATGACGATGAACGGCGCGGTGCTGCCGGTGCTGGCCGGCTACGTGGTCGCGGCCGAAGAGCAGGGCGTGGCGCAGGACAAGTTGAGCGGGACGATCCAGAACGACATCCTCAAGGAGTTCATGGTCCGCAACACCTACATCTACCCGCCCGAGCCGTCGATGCGCATCGTCGGCGACATCATCGAGTACACGGCGAAGAAGATGCCGAAGTTCAACTCGATCTCGATCTCGGGTTATCACATGCAGGAGGCGGGCGCCAACCAGGCGCTCGAGCTCGCGTTCACGCTGGCCGACGGCAAGGCGTACGTGAAGACCGCGATCGCCAAGGGGCTCGATGTCGACGAGTTCGCCGGCCGCCTGAGCTTCTTCTGGGCGATCGGGATGAACTTCTATCTCGAGGTCGCGAAGATGCGTGCCGCGCGGCTCTTGTGGTGGCGCATCATGAAGGAGTTCGATGCGAAGAACCCGAAGAGCCTGATGCTGCGCACCCACTGCCAGACGTCGGGCTGGAGCCTGACCGAGCAGGACCCGTACAACAACGTCGTGCGCACCACCATCGAAGCGATGGCGGCGGTGTTCGGCGGCACGCAGAGCCTGCACACCAACGCGCTCGACGAGGCGATTGCGCTGCCCACCGAGTTCAGCGCCCGCGTCGCGCGCAACACCCAGCTCATCATCCAGGAAGAGACCCACATCACCAACGTCGTCGACCCGTGGGCCGGCAGCTACATGATGGAGAAGCTGACCCAGGACATGGCCGACCAGGCCTGGGCCATCATCGAGGAAGTCGACAGGATGGGCGGCATGACCCACGCCGTCGAAAGCGGCTGGGCCAAGCTGAAGATCGAAGCGAGCGCGGCGCAGAAACAGGCCCGCATCGACTCGGGCAAGGACGTGATCGTCGGCGTCAACAAGTACCGGCTCGGGAAAGAAGATGCGATCGACAGCCGCGACATCGACAACCACGCGGTGCGCGAGAACCAGGTCGAGCGCCTGACGCGCCTGCGCGCGTCGCGCGATGGCCCGGCGGTGCAGGAGGCGTTGGACGCGCTGACGGCGTGCGCCGAGAGCGCCGAGGGCAACCTGCTGGCGCTGGCGATCGAGGCCGTGCGCCTGCGCGCGACCGTCGGCGAGATCAGCGATGCCTTGGAAAAGGCCTGGGGGCGCCACCGCGCCGATACGCAAAAGGTGACCGGCGTGTATGCAGCAGCCTATGACAGTGCCGAGGGCTGGGAAAAGCTCCAGCGCGAGATCGCGGAGTTCGCCGAAGCGAACGGGCGCCGCCCGCGGGTGATGATCGCCAAGCTCGGGCAGGACGGACACGACCGGGGTGCGAAAGTGGTGGCGACGGCGTTCGCGGATCTGGGCTTCGATGTCGACATGGGGCCGCTGTTCCAGACCGCCGAAGAGTGCGCCCGGCAGGCGATCGAGAACGACGTGCATGCGGTGGGGGTCAGCACGCTGGCGGCAGGGCACAAGACGCTGGTGCCGGCGATCATCGACTCGCTGAAGGCGCAGGGCGCGGACGACATCATCGTGTTTGTCGGCGGGGTGATTCCGCGCCAGGATTATGAGTTCCTGTACGACGCCGGGGTGAAGGGGATTTATGGGCCGGGCACGCCGATTCCGGCGAGCGCGAAGGATGTGCTGGAGCAGATCAGGAAGGCGGTGGGCATGAGTTCGGTCGAGTCGGGTGACGCCGCCGAGTCGGGTGCCACCGCCGCCCGTTCGGGCTGAGCCTGTCGAAGCCCCAGCGCCCAACGCACCCGTGAGTCCGTTCTTCGTCTACATGCTGCGCTGTTCCGACGGCTCGTTCTACGTCGGTCACACCGACGAACTGGAGCGCCGGATCGCGCAGCACAAGCTGGGCGAGATCGAAGGGTACACGCAGGAGCGACGGCCGGTGGAGTTTGTGTGGTCGCAAGAGACCTCGACCCGCGAAGAGGCGCTTGCCGCGGAGCGACAGATCAAGGGGTGGGGACGGGCGAAGAAGGAAGCGTTGATTGCGGGAGACTGGGTTCGGACCAAGGATCTGGCGAGATCGGGGCGGGGGCTCCCTTCGACAAGCTCAGGGCGATCGGGGATACAGGCTCAGCCCGAACGGGAGAGGGCGGGGTCTGACACGCGACCCGCTACTGCGACCACTCCTTCGCCAAGCACCTCCACGACCTCCTCCAACAATCCCCCTGCCTCCGCCACTCCCACCACCCCCGTTCGCCCTGAGCTTGTCGAAGGGCCGGTTCGGGCCGAACCAGTCCTTCGACAAGCTCAGGATGAACGGGGTGTGGTTGACCAAGCGCTCCAACAATCCATCCTCACCCGCAACCGCCGCGCCATCGCCAAAGCAATCACCCTCCTCGAATCCACTCTCCCCGACCACCGAACCCGCGCCGACGCACTCCTCACCGCGCTTCTCCCCCACACCGGAAAGTCGCTGCGCCTGGGCATCTCCGGCGTCCCCGGTGTCGGCAAGTCGA
>Ga0209515_10001147_pt1 | contig 45594 bp, 47 predicted proteins | sample Subgroupgradi54m_FD_187454 | JGI IMG/M metagenome (GOLD analysis project Ga0209515, IMG submission 187454) | Subsurface groundwater microbial communities from S. Glens Falls, New York, USA - GMW60B uncontaminated upgradient, 5.4 m (SPAdes)... ... | reverse complement strand
CTGAAGCAAGATAAAACCCAAAACAAAAGTGTCAACCGAAAACGCTGGCGGGCGGCTATGAACCCGGATTACCTCCGCGTGCTACTGGGAGAAATTTAGATGCGTAGGCCCTGGTTAACAGCAACTTTAGCTTTACAAAAAGTGGCTAAGTCAGTATAATTACAAGCCTTAGAAAAAGGAGTGCGCCATGTCTGGGAAAAAGCGAATAGAAGCTAAGCGGGAAAAGAAAGAGGGTCAGGTGGACAAACTTTCACAGGAAAAACAAAAGGCGTTGCAGTTAACCCTTCATCAGATTGAAAAACAATTTGGCAAGGGGGCCATTATGACGCTGGGCCAGGAAAAATTGGCTGATATTCCTGCCATCCCGACAGGCGCTATCACTTTAGACATTGCTACCGGAATCGGTGGCGTTCCGCGTGGCCGAGTGATTGAAATCTATGGGCCGGAAGGAAGCGGAAAAACAACTCTTACCTTAAGTGTTGCCGCTCAGGTCCAGAAAAAAGGTGGCGTTGCAGCTTTTATCGATGCAGAACACGCACTAGATCCGACTTATGCCAAAAAGTTAGGAGTTAAATTGGACGAACTTCTTATTTCGCAACCTGATTCAGGAGAGCAGGCGCTCCAAATTGTTGAAATGCTTGTGCGATCAAATGCCATTGATTTGATTGTTATCGATTCTGTAGCGGCTTTGACTCCAAAATCTGAGATAGAAGGTGAAATGGGTGCTGCACAAATGGGCCTGCAAGCAAGACTCATGTCTCAAGCGCTTCGGAAACTGACCGCGGTTATCAACCGTTCCAAAACTTGTATCATTTTTATCAATCAACTGCGCCAAAAAATCGGTGTCATGTTCGGCAATCCAGAAACAACGCCGGGCGGTAAGGCGCTTAAGTTCTACGCCTCAATGCGTTTTGACATTAGACGAATTGGGTCGATTAAAAAAGGTGATGAAGTAACTGGAAATCGCGTAAAAGTAAAGATCGTAAAAAATAAATGTGCAGCTCCATTTAAAGTGGCGGAATTCGACATTATGTTCGATGAAGGAATTTCCCGCTCATCGAGCATCATTGACCTTGCTATTCATCACGGTATCCTAGAAAAATCAGGTTCGTGGCTTGCGTACAACCACGAAAAGCTGGGCCAAGGCCGTGAAGCGGTCCGTTATTTTCTCAAGGAAAACCCCAAGCTCCTTGATGAAATTGAAGTCAAATTAAAAGAGAAAATCCTAGCAGGCGGTCCAGTGGAAAATCATTCGGCCGATGGTGAACCTGCGGTTTCCTCTGAGTCAGAAGCGTAACAAGGTTTCCTCGAAATCTCGAAAGGTAGGTAATCTGATACGGCGGACCGTTCATCCGCCGTATTTTTTCTTTATGGCTTTAAAAAACGAGGACAATCCACAACTAAAACAGGGTTACATTTATGCCGTCAGACTTCTGGCCGCAAGCAAGAAAAGCGAAGGCGAACTTTTAAGACGCCTTTCTGAAAAAGGATATCCAGAAGACACTGCGAAACAAGTCATTATCAAATTAAAAAACCAAGGAATTTTGGATGATCAAAAACTAGCACGGGAAACCGTTCAGTGGGCCATTCAGACCAAAAAATATGGACGGAATAGAATTTCATTCGAATTAAAGAAAAAAGGAGTTGCGACAACTAAAATTGTAAAGGAGCTTGAGCATTATCCTAAGATGCTTGAGCGCGAAACAGCGTTCAGTCTTGCCGAGGAACGTTGGGTAAAACTTAAAAAAGTAGCATACCAAAAAAGAAAAAAACGTCTTTATGATTTTCTAGTCAACCGGGGATTTGATTTCGAAATGTCGCGGGAAATCGTGGGGCAAATGCAGAACGAATCTAATGAAAACTTCTGAAATTAGAAAACGGTACCTAGATTTTTTTAAAGCAAAAGGGCATACGCTGGTTAAAAGCGACTCCCTCATTCCAAGGAACGATCCAACCCTCCTATTTACGGGTGCTGGAATGAACCAATTCAAGGATTATTTCCTAGGTCTCCGGACGAATCTGAAGCGGGCAACCTCTTCTCAAAAATGTCTTAGAACTGGCGATTTGGATCAGGTGGGCAAAACACCTTATCACCATTCATTTTTTGAGATGTTGGGAAATTTTTCATTTGGAGATTACTTTAAAGAAGAGGCTATCGCGTGGGCTTGGGAATTTTTGACTCAGGAAATGAAGCTTACCCCAGAACGTCTTTATGTTAGCGTTCATGAAAAAGATGAGGAAGCGTTTGAAATTTGGCACAAAAAGATTAGGATTCCCAAAAAATTGATCGCCCAATTGGACGATCAGAGTAACTTTTGGCCTGCTGATGCTCCTAAAGCTGGGCCGAATGGACCTTGCGGACCATGTTCTGAAATCTTCTTCGACCAAGGACCGAACTATCCGAGAGCTACTAACCAATTTTGGACTAAAGATGAATCGGGCCGATATGCTGAAATCTGGAATTTAGTATTTACCCAATTTGAACGGCAAGAAGATGGGAAGTTAATCCCGCTCAAGGCCAAAAATATCGATACCGGAATGGGTTTGGAACGTCTCGCCTGTATTATGCAGGGAAAGCGGACCAATTTTGAAATTGACCTCTTCGAGCCTTTGCTGAAAGCATTGAAGCAAAAGCTCCCGAAAGGTAAAGAACGCGAAGTTGCAAATCTAAATGCAATTGCAGATCACGTTCGAAGTGCTGTCGTAGCCATTAGCGATGGCGCTCGTCCTTCAAATGAAGGGCGCGGTTACGTCATCCGCAAATTGATCCGTCGAGCCATCTGGCAAGGCCGGATGGCGGAATTAAAAATGCCAATTCTGAGACCTTTGGTTCCATTGGTCGTCGCGTCGCTTGAAGATGCTTATCCGGAGTTAAGAGCTTCCGAAAAAAGTGTGGAACAAACAATTTTATCAGAGGAAGAACGTTTTCACGAAACTCTGGACAGTGGTTTAAACGTGCTTACAAAACTATTGGGAAAAGCATCACAAAGAAAAACAAAAATGCTTTCCGGCGAAGAGGTATTTCAGCTTTACGATACGTATGGATTTCCAGACGAATTAACCCGAGCCATTGCTCAAAAATCAGAAATCGAAATCGACGAGGAAGGTTTTGAAACCTTGCTTGAAGAACAACGAAAACGAGCCAAAGCGGCAAGCAAGCTAGCCGATACTATTTTCGCTGCTTCGGAAATCAATCAAGAACTTCTCAAGCTTCCTGAAACTAAATTTCTTGGCTACCAAACACTGGAGGCCGATGGAAAAGTTTTATGGACGAGCTTTTCAAAGGAAGAGGGAGTTATTATCTTAGACCAAACTCCTTTTTATCCAGAAGGAGGAGGACAAATCGGTGATCAAGGAACTTTGGAAGGAAAGGATTTCAAATTTGCCGTAACCGACACGCAAAAAAAGGAACGGGTCATCCTTCATCGTGGGAAACTCTTAAAAGGAGAACCAAAAACGGGAGACTCTTGCAAAGCTTCAGTGAATCGAGAACTTCGCGAAGCTACAAAAAGGAATCACACAGCAACCCACTTGCTTCAAGCTGCTTTAAGATTAACTCTTGGAACACATATTCGTCAAGTGGGTTCGCTTGTGAATCCTGAAAAACTCAGGTTTGACTTTACGCATGGGAAAGCTTTGACGGAGCAGGAAATTCAAAAAGTAGAAGAATGGGTTAACCTGGCAGTGCTTGAAAATCCTGAGGTAGAAGCAAATTACCAAAGCTATGACGCTGCGATGAGGAGTGGGGTTCTTGCTTTCTTTGGGGATAAATATGGTGATGAAGTTCGAGTAATCGAAGTTCCTGGTCGAAGCAAAGAGCTCTGCGGAGGAACTCATTGCCACCAAACGGGTGAAATTGGAGCCTTTGTTATCACAACTGAGACGTCGATTGGAAGCGGAACGCGGCGAATTGAAGCGCTTACAGGAATGAATGCCATTCGCTACTTAAAAGGATTGCAACAAACGCTTAGCCAAATCTCAGAAACGTTAAAAGTAAATCCAGATCAAGTAACGGAACGAGTTGAAAAACTCAAAAAAAGAGTTCGCGAATTCGAACGTTCTGGCGCCCCGTCCGCAAAAAATGCTTCAGAAAAAATTGACTTGAAAAAAATAATTGATTCGGCTGAAACTATTGGAAGGGTTAAATTGATCACCGAAACAATCCAAGAAGAAGAAATAACATTTTTAAGGCACCTTGCCGATCAGATCCGGAGTAGGGCTAAACAAAGTGTAGTCGTTTTATTTTCCACCAAGGATTCAAAGGTGAACATGGTCGTGGGACTCACAAAAGATCTCGCAGCGTCAAAATTAGATGCTAAAAATATGGCGCAAGCAATGGCACCCCTCTTAGAAGGCAGTGCGGGAGGACGTAAAGATTTGGCACAGGGAGGTGGACGGAATTTGAAAGGAATCGACTCGGCACTTAAAACACTGACGCGAGTGATTCAAGAGGAAGCTGGTACATCATGATTATTAACTGGGACAAACAAGCGCTCAAGCGCCTCAATCGAACTTCTACCTACGAGTTAGATAAAGATTTATTTAAAAAGGTAAATCGAATCCTTCAGGAAGTGAAAACGAGAGGGGATCGCGCCCTTCTCCGATACACTCGTGAGTTTGACGGAATCGAACTTCCCTTGAAACGACTTGCAGTAAGCGAAGGAGACATTAATCGAGCTTATGAAAAAAATAGGTTTGAATTTGTTCCGCTCCTCAAACAAGTCCGGGACAATGTTACCGCTTATTATGAAGCAGAACTAAAAAAATCATTTTCAATTAAAGGTAAAGATGGGATTTACCTCGGCAAACAATATCATCCGCTTGAACGGGTAGGAATTTACATTCCCGGCGGAACAGCACCTCTCGTTTCAACGGTTTATATGACCGTGATACCAGCAAAAGTAGCTGGGGTTAAAGAAATTCTGATTACAACACCGCCCAATCATGAAACGGGAGATATCGATCCGCACATCTTGGTAGTTGCAGATCTTTTGGGTGTGAAAAAAATTTATCGAGTCGGAGGGGCTCAAGCCATCGCTGCTCTCGCTTTCGGAACTCGTACGATTGACAAAGTGGACAAAATCGTCGGCCCTGGAAACCAATATGTGACTGAAGCGAAGCGTCAAGTGTACGGATTTGTTGATATTGACATGGTGGCAGGGCCAAGCGAAGTAGCAATTCTTGCAGATCCAGAAGCAAATCCAAACTATATAACCTGCGACCTGTTGGCGCAGGCGGAACATTTTGGCGGGACCTCTTACCTTGTAACGAATTCAAAAAAGTTGGCGGAGCTGATCCGAAAACGAGTGGAAAATTGCACAATTATCTCAGTCAAAAACTTAAGAGAAGGATGTGATGCCATCAACGAAATTGCGCCGGAGCATCTCGAGATCATGACTGAGGAGCCAGAACAATGGCTGAAGCACATTTCACATGCTGGGGCCATTTTTCTGGGTGCCTACTCTCCTGCAGTAATCGGAGACTACATTGCGGGACCGAGCCATGTGTTGCCAACAAGCGGAACAGCACGATACTTCTCACCGCTAAGCGCAGCTTCATTTATTAAGAGCACTCAGGTAATCAGCTATACTAAGGAAGCACTTTCAAAAGTGCGGGAGCCCATTAGAAAACTAACGGAAATGGAAGGCTTAATTCTTCACAGAATTTCAATTGAATCGCGATTTATTGATTCATCCCAAAAAATAGAGAAAGCAGAGGTCGGAAAGGAAAAAACAAATGCCTAGCAAAAAACGTTCGGTTACAGTCAGACGGAATACCAAGGAAACACAAATTCGTACGTCTCTTGTAATCGACGGTGTGGGAAAATCGCGCATCCAAACAGGACTTCCGTTTTTGAATCATATGCTGACAAGTCTTGCAAAACATGGACTATTCGATCTTACCGTTCAAGCTAAGGGAGATTTGGAAGTTGATATTCATCACACCAATGAGGATGTGGGAATCGTTTTGGGTCAGGCCTTCGCAAAAGCCCTTGGGAAAAAAGAAAGCATTCGAAGGTTCGGTTTCTTCAGCGTTCCCATGGATGAAGCATTGGTGCGAGCAAGTTTGGATTTTTCCGGAAGGCCGTCTTTTCTGGTTCTTAAAGGCAAAGGGGTTAAATTTTCAAGGCTTGAAACTTATTCCTTTCATGACGCGACTGAATTCTTGAGGGCCTTTGCGCAACACGCGGGAATTAACCTTACCATCGAAGTAGTCAGCGGTGAAGATTCACACCACATTATTGAAGCCATGTTTAAAGCCACCGCGAAAGCCCTTGATATGGCCACCCAGCATGATATTCGTGTAAGAGGCATTCCCTCCACAAAAGGTACTCTTTAGTCAAGCAAATGAAAAATAACGAAACCATTGGAATCATCGACTACGGCATGGGGAACCTCCGGAGTGTCAGCAAAGCCATTGAACATTTGGGAGGTACCGTTTATGTTGGCAGTAATCCTCGTAAACTGGAACGAGTCCATAAACTGATCGTTCCCGGAGTGGGTGCTTTTGGCGACGCCATTCGCGAATTAAAGAAACGTGGTTTGATCACGTTGATTCGCGAGGCGGCTGAAAGCGGAAAACTCATTTTAGGAATTTGTTTGGGTTTGCAACTCTTCTTTGAGCAAAGCTCAGAAAGTCCAAATGTCAAGGGACTTGGAATTTGGAAAGGAGCTGTAAAACGCTTCCGAATTCCAAAAAGAAGGGACCTTAAGATTCCCCATATGGGATGGAATGAAGTACATTTTGAAAAATCATCACCGCTTGTTTCACGCGTAAAAAACAATTCATATTTTTATTTTGTCCATTCGTATTATGCACAACCGAAGGACAAAAGTTTGATTTTGGGGAAAACAAATTACGGAACGGTTTTCCCGGCTGTCCTGGCTTCGGGTAACATTTTCGCTGTTCAGTTTCATCCTGAAAAAAGCCAACAAGCGGGGCTTCAAATCCTGAAAAATTTTATCCACTTGTAATCATGTTGATTATTCCGGCGATTGACCTTCGCGAAGGAAAAGTCGTAAGACTCACAAAAGGTGCCTTCGATCGCGAGACAATTTACTCGGCCTCGCCGCCTGATGTCATGCAAAAGTGGCAGCGCGAGGGCGCCAAGCTTGTCCACGTCGTTGATTTAGACGGAGCCCGAGACGGAATTCGGCGGAATTTAGGATCTCTTAAAAATATTCTGGCGGTTGCTAAAATCCCTGTTCAATTTGGGGGCGGACTGAGGACTTTCGAAGCGGTTAGTGAAGTATTGAAGAGTGGCGTCTGGCGAGCTGTGTTGGGAACCAAGGCTCTTGATACCGATTTGGTTAACAAACTGGTTAAGAAATTTAAAGAACGCATTGCCATCGGCATCGACATCCGGAACGGTTTGATTCAAACAGAAGGCTGGCAGTCAAGTGAATCAAAATATATGCCGGAAACCTTCTGCCAAGAGCTTGAAAAAATTGGCGTCAAAACCATTATTCTTACTGATGTAACGAGAGACGGTACCTTAAAAGGACCGAATGTTGAACTCATTCATAAAATACTCAAGATGACTAAAATGAAGGTGATCGCTTCCGGCGGCGTTTCTAATTTGTTAGATTTAAAAATGCTGGCCCGGATCAAGGCTCAAAACTTCGAAGGGATAATCGTCGGCAAGGCGCTTTACGAGCAAAAAATGACTTTGCCTCAAGCTATCAAAGAGCTTGAAGGCAACACCAAATGATGCAGGCGATCCTTCATGCAATCGTAGAGGGAAAAGAATGGTCCTGGTCTGTGATTGGACTCGTCAGTATTTTAGCTGGTCTTATCATGCGAGGCTTTCTCTTACGAGATATTCTTCGGGGGATGAAAATAAGAAACCGAAGCTGGTATAAGAGAACTCAAGAATATTATCAAGGACGGGCAATCTTGGGTTGGATTTTTTTCATATGTTTCGCAGTAGGAACGATGCTCCTATGGCGGTTTGAAGCATTTTTCCTGCGTTATCTTAATTCGTTACAGTGGATGCTCATTCTCACCAGCTTATTTGTTCTGTCGTTATTTTGTCATCTTCGCGCCTACGCACGCGCGATTGTGGAAGCAGTACAAGAAAACGTTGCAGCAGATAAGGATATTTAACACGTGCTGACGCGCCGAATTATTCCGTGTTTGGATGTCAAAGAAGGTAGAGTCGTAAAGGGGGTCCAATTTGTCAACTTACGGGATGCGGGCGATCCGGTTGAATGCGCAAAAGCCTATGACCGGGCTGGAGCAGACGAACTTATTTTTTTAGACATTACAGCTTCTTATGAAGCGCGTCCGACTACGCTTCATATGGTGGAACAAGTTGCTGAATCAATTTACATTCCCTTTACCGTTGGCGGTGGGATTCGAACAATCAATGATATACGAGCTCTTTTAAAAGCAGGGTGTGACAAAGTATCCCTAAACACGAGCGCAGTCGAAAATCCCCGTTTGGTACATGAGGCAAGCAAACGTTTCGGAAGTCAGTGTATCGTTGTGGCAATTGACGCCAAACAGGAATCTACTAACAGGTGGCGTGTTTATACCCATGGAGGCCGCAGGGCAACAAAATGGGATGTCGTACGATGGGCAAAACACGTAACTCAGTTGGGCGCTGGAGAAATTCTTCTGACCAGCATGGACTGCGATGGGACAAAGAGCGGTTATGATGTTGAATTAACAAAACGGATCACTGAAACGGTTAGCGTTCCCGTCATTGCTTCCGGCGGGGCAGGTTCGCTTTATCATTTTTATGAAGCGTGTGTTAAAGGAAAAGCAAACGCGGTATTGGCGGCTTCAATTTTTCATTTTGGTGAATATTCAATTCGGCAGGTAAAACAATACTTAGCGAAAAAAGGAGTAAACGTCAGAGGGGTAGGGAAATAAATGACTCCATTTAAATTTAACCAAAACGGATTAATGCCGGCGATTGTCCAAGATTACAAAACCCGTGAAGTACTGATGTTGGCTTATGTTAACCGCACCGCTATTAGAAAAACGCTTTCGATCGGAAAAACCTGTTTTTATTCCAGATCTAGAAAGACTTATTGGACCAAGGGCGAAACTTCGGGCCATATTCAAAAAGTCAAAAGAATTACCACCGACTGCGATCAAGATACTTTGCTTATTGAGGTCGAACAAGTTGGCGGCGCATGTCATTTAGGATATCGCACTTGTTTCGTACGCTTGCTTGACGGAAAGGGAAAGATTAAACGGGTCACCCAGAAAAAAGTATTTGATCCAAAAGCAATTTATTAAACCAAACATGACCATTCAACCCAATTACTCTGACTTTCAAAAACGTTCCAAACAAGGGAATGTGATCCCCGTGTTTTTAGAGCTTTCCGCCGACCTAGAAACACCGGTGTCGCTCTTTCTTAAACTGGCTCGTAAAAAACAACATGCTTTTTTGTTAGAGTCTGTCGAGCTAGAAGAAAAGCTAGGTCGCTTTTCCTTGATTGGAATGGATCCCGATGCCATTTTGGAATATCGAAATAATTTTTGTATCCTTTCCCAAAAAGACAGAAAACCCGAAAAACAAAAAAAGGCGTTGTTAGATGTGGTTCAAAGCGTACTGAAACGTTACCGCTTCGTTCCCGACCTTTCTCTGCCGCCGCTCGTAGGAGGTCTGGTGGGTTATATTGGTTACGAGCTGGTTCAGCAATTCGAAGATGTGAAGTTTAAACCCAAACCAGGCCTTCCGGTCCCAGATTCTGTCCTATTTTTTCCAACAAATTTAATTGTTTTCGACCACATCAAACATCAACTCAAATTGGTTCATCTGGCAATCGCCAACCGCTCGCCCAAACAAGCGTACCAAAAAGCTTGGAAAGAACTTAAGCGAATGGAACGAGAGCTAAACCGTCCCGTTCGAAATGGTTCGCTCACGAACCGATGCCCAAACAGAACGATTGAACTTAAATCGAACATAGGCCAAAAACATTTCAAGCACATTGTTCGAAAAGCGAAAGAACACATCCGGGCCGGAGATTGCATTCAGGTAGTGCTGTCACAGCGTTTTGGTCTGGGACACGTCCCTGATGATTTTAAACTCTACCGTGCTTTGCGTTCGCTTAATCCTTCACCCTATATGTTCTATTTCCGCCATCAGGATTTAGCGCTGGTCGGTTCATCACCTGAAATGCTAGCTAAAAAAACAGGCCATATTGCTGAAATCAGGCCGATTGCAGGAACCCGGCCTCGCGGCGAAACCGAAAAAGAAGACCTAGCCTATGAAGCGGCACTGCGCGCTTCGCGGAAGGAAATGGCTGAACACCTGATGCTCGTAGATCTAGGCAGAAACGACTTGGGCCGAGTTTGCGATCCCAAAAGTGTAAAAGTGGATAACTTTGCCCGGGTGGAACGATATTCGCATGTCATGCATTTAGTCAGTGACATAGAGGCGACTTTGAAACATGGGAAAAATGCTTTTGATTTATTGCGCGCTTCCTTTCCTGCCGGAACAGTAACCGGGGCTCCCAAAATTAGAGCCATGCAAATCATCGATGAACTAGAAAATGAAAAACGCGGTCCTTATGCCGGTTCACTAGGTTACTTCAGTTTAACGGGTGATATGGATATGTGTATCACAATCAGAACGATCATTGTCCATCAAAAACAAGCTTATGTTCAAGCAGGAGCTGGAATCGTAAATGATTCTATTCCGCACAAAGAATTCCAAGAAACAATCGATAAAGCCAAGGCGTTACTCCAAGCCGTTCGAAAAAGTTGGAGTTCTGAAGCTATATGATTTTAATGATTGATAACTATGATTCCTTTACCTACAACCTCGTCCAATACCTGAGTGAATTGGGAGAGAAGGTTGTGGTCTTTAGAAATGACAAAATTACGGTAAACGGAATCCGAAAACTTAAACCCAAAAGAATTGTTATTTCACCGGGGCCGGGGACTCCCATGGAAGCTGGCGTGTCAAATGCTGTGATTCAAGAATTGAGTGGAAAAACTCCAATTTTGGGTGTTTGTCTCGGCCATCAATGTATCGGACATATTTTTGGCGGAAAAGTCGTCCGCGCAAAAAAAATAATGCATGGAAAAATTTCTGAAGTTTACCATAATAAAAAAGGAATCTTTCGCGGTATTGAAAATCCATTTCAAGCGACGCGGTATCATTCGCTCCTGGTTGAAAACAAATCCGTGCCTTCTGCTTTAGAAATAACGGCATGGACAAAGGATAAGGAAATTATGGGGCTCCAGCACAAAACGCACAAGACGTTTGGCGTTCAATTTCATCCCGAGTCCATTTTGACGCCGTCTGGAAAAAAAATCTTGAAAAATTTCCTCACCCTTACTTGATTGTTATGATACAAATCGTAGACGAGCTACTAGTTGGTAAAGATCTCACTGCTCCTAAGGCAGAACAAGTTTTCAACACACTTTTTTCAGGGAAAGCATTAGACGAACAGTTTGCCAAAACGCTTCTAATATTCTTGAGAAAAAAAGGTGAGCATTCCAATGAACTAACGGGTTTAGTGCGTGCAATCAGAAAATTGGAAAAGCCCATCACGAAACTGCGATATTCTGATTTGGTAGATGGATGTGGAACTGGAGGGGATGGAACCAATACTTTTAATATATCGACGATTGCGAGTATCGTGGCAGCGGGTGCAGGCGTTCATGTAGCAAAACATGGAAATCGAAGCATTTCGTCGCGATGCGGCAGTGCCGATCTTTTAGAAGCTTTGGGTGTAAAAATTGACGCGCCTCGTAAGCGCATGCTAAAAGCGCTTAAAAAATGCAACTTGGCTTATTTTCACGCACCCCTTTACCATCGCGCTTTCAAAGCACTTCAACCCATTCGAAAAGAACTAATGCAGAAACTTAAAGTAAGAACGATTTTCAACGTTGTAGGCCCGCTCGTGAATCCCTTACGTCCGCGTCGACAAGCGGTTGGAGTTTTTCAGAAGGATTTGGTTCCCGTGGTAGCTGAAACGATTAAGAAGCTTGGCTTTCAACGCGCTCTTGTTTTTAGAAGCAACAATGGCATGGACGAACTCTCTACAACTGCAAAGTCCTCTGTCATAGAAGTGAATAAAGGAAAAGTAAAAAGCTATCAGCTTTCTCCAAAGAAATTAGGATTTTGCCTTGGAAAACCAGAAGCGTTAAAAGGCGGAGGGCCTCACCTAAACCGAAAAATTGCCGTTGCGCTTTTGAGTGGCGAAAAGCAGGGAACTCAGCGCGACGTTGTCATCTTAAACGCAGCTGCAATTTTATATGCAAGCGGAAAAGCAAAAAGCCTTAAAGAAGGAATTAGGTTAGCCCATAAATCAATTGATTCAAAATCTGCACAAGAAGTTCTGAAACAACTTGCTCGGATTAGCCATGGTATTGAATGAAATTGTAGCACGAAAACGAAAAGAAATCGAGGAGCTCAAACGGAGGTTCCCACTTTCAAAAATAAGCCGAATGGCTGAGAAGCTGAACGAACCGAAACGATCGCTCCGCAAGAGCCTAACCACAAAGAAAAAGATTCATTTGATTTGCGAATTAAAAAAAGCTTCTCCTTCTGAAGGCATTTTACGTGAAAGCTTTAAGCCAAAAACATTAGCTCAGGAATTTGAAGTAGTTGGAGCAAGCGCCATTTCCGTGCTAACAGAAAGGCACTACTTTAAGGGGGACCCCAAAACGCTTAAACTCATACGGCCAGTCACCACAATTCCGTTGCTTCGTAAAGATTTTATTTTGAATTCATATCAAATTTATGAAACAGCGCTTTTGGGAGCCGACGCCTTTCTATTGATTGTAGCACTACTTACAGATTCGGAATTAAAGGAAATGCTTAAGCTTGCATATTCACTCAAGCTAGACGTTCTTGTTGAAGTTCATACAAAAGAGGAATTAGACCGAGCCCTTTCCGCAGAAAGCAAAATCATCGGAATCAACAACCGAAACCTCAAAACACTTCAAGTGGATCGATCGGTTTCAGAAAAACTCATTTGCTTTATTCCGAAAGGGGTTGTGACCGTCATTGAAAGCGGTATCGAAACGCGAGAAGAAATTATACACTATCAAACTTTAGGAGCTCACTGCTTCTTGATCGGAACAGCCTTAATGAAATCAACGAACGTAAAAGAAACAATCTCAAAGCTTTGTGGTCAATCGAACGGAGTTGCGCAATGGTAAAAGTTAAAATTTGTGGAAATACAAATGCAATAGATGCAATCAAAGCAAAGGAATTAGGTGCTGATTTTCTGGGCTTTATTTTTTGTGAAGGTAAGCGAAAGATTTTAGCAGATCAAGCAAGAGAAATTATGAGCGCGGTAGGCCCGTTTGACCATTTCGTGGGAGTATTTGCCAACCAGCCTAAAGAAGAAGTGCAAGCCACGGCAAAAAAACTGGGCCTCAAATGGCTTCAATTTCACGGAGAAGAAACTTCTCGGTACTGCAAATATTTTTCGGAACTTGAATTTAATGTTATTAAAACGTTCCGCATCAAAGATGAGTTAAGTTTGAAACGAATCGACGAATACGATGTGAGCGCTTTCCTATTTGACACCTACTCGCGGGATAAGTTGGGAGGCACTGGAATCACTTTTGACTGGTCTATCATCGAAGACAAACCATACGTACACGAAAAATTATTCTTGTCCGGAGGTCTTACCATACACAATCTAGAAGCGGCTTTGCGGCAAGTGAAACCTTATGCCATTGATGTGGCAAGCGGAGTTGAAAAGAGCCCTGGAATTAAAGACCATCAACTTTTAGAACAATTGATTCAAATTGCAAAAGGTAAAAAGCATAGCGGGGTATCTCGATAATGTCAGCTACACAATTTTTAGACCGGATCGCAAGTCGGATTAACCGAATCGACAGGAAAAGCTTAGAAGACTACGTCTTAGAGCTGGCGAACCAAACAAAATTTTTGAGCGCTTTGCTCGATCAAGTTCCCGAAGGAATTATGGTGTTAACGCCCAAGAAAGAAATTCTGTTTTTGAATCGCCGAATGATACGGCTATTTAATATCCCGGAATCTGCAACCCACAAGGTGAGTTTGGAACAAGCGATTTCTGATCCCAAGCTTGCCAAACTTATTGCCGACACGATCGATCGCAAAGAAGAGCTTTTTCAAAAAGAGTTGGAAGTCCTTCTGCCCCGGCCTATGATTCTCAAAATCAATCTGCTTTTTGAAAAAAACCAGGCTTCATCTGTCGTCATCTTATCGATTGCCAATCTGACGCAAGCTGAAATGAACATACGAGAACGTTTTAAATTGGAAAACTGGGAATCCATGCTGGGCCTCGCAGCTGGAATCGCGCATGAAATTGGAAATCCACTGAATTCGCTTACCATTCACTTGAAACTTCTTGAAAAAACGCTTCAAAAAATACCGCCCCATGATAGAAAAAAAATTGAGGCGTCACTACGAGCTGCCGAAGAAGAAACGGCAAGGTTGGATCAAATTATACGCAACTTCCTAAAAGCTGCCAGGCGAAAACCGCTTCGATTCGAGCTTACCCAAATTAACGAGTTGGTCTCAAAAACGATCTTCTTTCTGAGGCCGGAATTAAAAGCTGCTAAAATCAGAGTAAGCGAAGAGCTTGACAAGCGAACGCCGCTTTTCCTGTTAGACCCCGAACGGATCCATCAAGTTCTCCTTAATATTATTAAAAATGCAATTCACGCAATGCCTAAGGGCGGAACGCTTAAGGTTAAAACAGAAACAAGAGAAAAACTCTGCCTCATTCGTTTTCAAGATACAGGGGTAGGTATTCCAGATGACTCATTACCTAAAATCTTCGATGCTTACTACACCACCAAGGAAGAGGGGAGCGGTTTAGGACTTATGATTGTTTATCAAATTATCCGGGAGCACGGCGGACGAATTGAGGTAACAAGCAAACCAAATTCAGGCACCACATTTACCATTATCCTTCCCATCCGCAAGGAAAAATTGGGTTTGCCTGAGCCAAAATAAAGCGAAGAGGTTTGGACATGAACTTTGGTTCGACTATTTTAATTGTGGATGATGAAAAAAACACACGAGAAGGTTTGAAACAATTTCTCAGTGGTCTTGATTATGACGTTTTTCTGGCCTCAAACGGCAAGGAAGCACTGCCTCTCCTCAAAAAGGAACGGCCTGAAGTCGTCCTTTGCGATTTAAAAATGCCTGTAATGGATGGCCTGGAACTGCTTCACGAGATCAAGCGCATCAGGCCGGAGACGGCAATCATTATGTTAACTGCCTACGGCACGGTAGAAAACGCGGTGCAAGCCATGAAAGCGGGGGCTTACTATTACTTAACAAAACCCATTAACTTCGAAGAGCTAGAGCTGATACTAAAAAAAGCGTTCGCTCAAAAAGCGCTCGAACATGAAAATATCAGTTTACGGGAAGAATTAATTCGCGAACGACACGAAACAGGCAAAATCATTGGCGAGTCTCAAGTCATTAAAAAGTTGATTTCTCTATGCAAACAAGTTGCTCAATCTGATTCTGCGGTTTTGATTCAAGGGGAAAGCGGAACTGGAAAGGAGCTCTTTGCTCATTTGATTCATTCTGAAAGTCCGCGGGCTCAGCAACCTTTCATTACCGTCCACATCGCAGCACTTACCGAAACCCTTCTCGCAAGTGAACTCTTTGGTCACGAACGCGGTGCTTTTACAGGCGCTACGGAACGAAAGGTCGGAAGATTTGAACGTGCCAATGGAGGAACCTTATTCCTCGATGAAGTGAGCGACATTCCGGAAGCCATGCAGACCAAATTGCTGCGTGTGCTCCAATCTGGAGAATTTGAACGGGTGGGCGCTACCAAAACCATACAAACGAATGTACGACTTGTTTGTGCAACCAATAAAAATCTTAAAGAGGAAGTTGCGGCGGGACGCTTTCGTGAAGACTTGTTTTACCGGATCAACGTAATTCTCCTGGAAATTCCACCTCTCAGAGAACGCCCCAGCGACATTCCGCTCTTAATTGCTCACTATCTGAAATATTTTTCAGAACGAAATCGAAAAACGATCGAAAAAATTACTCCTGAAACACTTAAACTTCTAAGCCAATACGATTGGCCGGGCAACATCCGTGAACTTAAAAATATCGCTGAGCGAATGGTTGTTCTATCGCGATCCAATGTAATTGATGTAGAACAAGTTCCGGAAGATATCCGTGGTGGCGCAAAACCGTTTGCATCAAAAACAAACTTGAGCGGAAAAGAAACCAAAACCTTGCAGGAAATGGAAGAAGAGATGATACGGCGAACCCTTTTGGAAGTTAATCGCAATAAAAGCACGGCGGCTAAAAGGCTGGGAATCTCTCGGAGGACCCTTTATCGGAAGATGGCGGAATACAAAATTGATGAATAATACTGACACATGTTCATGTATCCTTTCAGCACGCAATAGCACTGCGGAGAAAGGCAAGATTAAGCCTTGATGTAACTATCTGAAAATAAATGGTTTAGAAACCTTATATTTCCAGTTATTGGCACATATCTTGTATGGATTATAGTGGTGATTAGAAATTATTCTGATCTCTCAAGGAGGAAAGCGAAATGGGAAAAGTATTAGGAATTGATTTGGGTACGACAAATTCATGTATGGCCATCATGGAAAGTGGCGAGCCGAAGGTAATATCAAATAAAGAAGGGAATCGAACAACGCCGTCTGTTGTGGGTTTTTCGAAAACTGGAGAACGCCTCGTCGGTCAGCCTGGTAAAAGACAAGCGATCACCAATCCCGAACGAACCATCTTCAGTGCCAAGCGGTTTATCGGCAGACGCCTCAGTGAAGTACAAAACGAAATTAAACTTGTACCTTTTAAAGTGAAAGAAGGGAAAAACGGAGACGCGATGATTGCCGTAGATGGTCGCGATTACACACCACCAGAAATTTCGGCCATGGTCCTCCAAAAACTGAAAGCTGATGCCGAAGCCTTTCTAGGTGAGCCCATCAAACAAGCTGTTATCACTGTCCCCGCCTATTTTAATGATTCCCAAAGACAAGCTACAAAAGACGCGGGTCAAATCGCAGGTTTAGAAGTCCTTAGAATTATCAATGAGCCAACCGCAGCGTCTCTGGCTTACGGCCTTGATAAAAAAAAAGATGAACGAATTGCAGTTTACGACCTCGGAGGCGGCACATTCGATATTTCCATCCTTGAAATTGGGGAGGGTGTTTTCGAAGTAAAGGCAACCAATGGCGATACCCACCTCGGAGGAGATGATTTTGACCAAAGAATTATGGAATGGCTCGTGGGTGAATTTAAGAAATCTGAAGGGGTCGATCTCAGCAAAGACCGAATGGCGTTGCAACGTTTAAGGGAAGCGGCCGAAAAAGCAAAATGTGAACTTTCCAGTTCTGAAACTTCCGAGATTAATCTACCGTTTATTACAGCCGATGCTTCGGGCCCAAAGCATCTCGTCATGACTTTAACCCGAGCCAAGTTGGAGCAATTGGTTCACGATTTCATTGAACGAACCATTGCGCCTTGTCAACAATGCATGAAAGACTCTGGAATTACTGCAGGCCAAATTGATGAAGTGATTTTGGTGGGTGGACAGACGAGGATGCCAGCCGTTCAAGAAGCTGTTCGAAAATTATTTGGAAAAGAACCGCACAAAGGCGTCAACCCCGATGAAGTGGTTGCCGTTGGTGCGGCAATCCAAGGCGGAGTTCTGGCTGGTGAAGTTAGAGATATCCTGCTTTTAGATGTAACCCCGCTTTCCTTAGGAATTGAAACCTTGGGCGGAGTGATGACAAAACTGATTGAGCGAAACACCACAATTCCTACACGCAAATCCGAAATCTTTTCAACCGCGGCAGATAATCAAACTGCTGTAACCGTCAAGGTTTTGCAAGGCGAAAGACAAATGGCCTCGGATAACCGCGTTCTCGGGGTCTTTAATTTGGAAGGAATTCCTCCAGCGCCTCGCGGGGTCCCCCAAATCGAAGTCGCTTTCGATATCGATGCAAACGGAATTGTGCATGTCTCCGCCAAAGACCTAGGAACAGGAAAGGAACAAAAGATCCGAATCGAATCTTCCTCTGGACTTTCTAAAAATGAAGTTGAAAAACTCGTTCGAGAAGCAGAATCCCATGCAGAAGAAGACAAGAAAAAACAGGAACTCGTGCAGACGAGGAACAATTTGGATAATCTTGTTTACTCTGTGGAAAAAAGCGTTAAAGAATATGGAGATAAAATTGATTCCAGCGAAAAAGGTCGGATTGAAGATGCTTTGAAAAATGCCAGAGAAGCTTTGAAGTCAGATCAGGTTGATACGCTGAAACAAGCAACTGAAAAGCTTACGAGTGTATCTCACAGCCTTGCGCAAAAAATGTACGAGGCGGCCGCCAAGCAGAAAACCGCTCCTTCTGGCGGCAAACAATCAACTGAACCGAGCAGCGATGAGGGTAAAAAAACAGAAGGTGGCAAATCAAACGTGGTGGACGCCGACTACGAAGTAGTAGACGGAGATGAAGGAGAAAAGAAGAAAAAGTAAGACCCTTCTTTTCGCCACCATGCGGCAGATAAGATATTGGTTCATTGTGGTTGGGTTTCTCGTGGTAGGGGCAATACCTAACACCCAAGCAGAAGAAATTCCAAACACCACTGCTCAGGAAGCAGCGGTTTTCCCCAAATTAGAAAGTGTTGAACAGCCGAGCAAAGCATACCGGCCCGGCGAAGTAATTAGTTACCACGTTTTGATCAGCTGGCCCGTTCAAATCGAAAGTCTTCGTTTAAAGCCGCCGGACTTAAATCTTGAGAACCTGGAGCTTTTGGGCGTCAGCCAGGAAACTGCCTCAGAACCAGAAAAACCAGGAGAAAACCGGGGGGAATTTAAACAACTTTTAACCTTTCGCCTCGCTGCTCAAAAGCCAGGTCATGCTACAGTAAATCATTTTTTACTGCGTTGGACTCAAGACAACGAAACCATCGTCAGCGAACTGCTGATCCCGTCTATGGAATTAACCATTATGCCACTTCCATTCCCATGGGCCCGGACCATCCTCATTCTTTCAGCAGGTGTGTTCGGGGCACTCGCCCTTCCAATCTCAATTTTTTTGATGATCAAAAAAAAGAAATCTTCACTTCAAGTTTCACCTCCTCAGTCTCTTGAAGAATCAACTCTAGAACGACTGCGCACAAGTCATCTTCAATGGGAAATAAAGGCCGTGCACCAAGAATTTCTGGGCGAGTTAACACACCTTTTAGAACAGTATTCCAGCCAAAAATTAGATTGGAATCCATCGCAGGAAAGCTATAATGCTCTTCAAAAAAAAGCGCAAGAAAAATGGTCCAAAAAGGACTCTGAAGAGTTGGGCAAACTCCTTTATCATATTGAATATGAGCGGTTTTCCGGAACGCGGCTAGAACGCGAAAAACTTGCAACACTCTATCAAACTATTTATTCGTTCATAGAACGAAGAAAAATTGTTTAAATGACACTTAGGAGGGATCATGGAAGCAACGGTTAAGCAGGTGGGTGAACAAGTCAAAGCATCACAAGAGACTATCGAACGCCTTTTTCATGAAATTGGAAAAGTGATTGTGGGGCAGCATTACTTAATTGAAGGGCTCCTGATTGGGTTATTGGCGGATGGACATATTTTGTTAGAAGGAGTTCCAGGTTTAGCGAAAACGATGTCGGTTCGAACCTTGTCACAAGTAGTGGATGTTAAATTCCAGAGAATTCAGTTTACTCCCGATCTGCTCCCAGCGGATCTAATCGGCACTTTGGTCTATAGCCCCAAAGACGGCACGTTTACGACCAAAAAAGGGCCCATCTTCGCCAACATTATTTTGGCTGACGAAATTAATCGGGCACCTTCTAAAGTACAAAGCGCGCTTTTGGAAGCCATGCAAGAACATCAAGTTACAGTGGGGGAATCGACCTTTCCGCTTCCCGAGCCTTTTTTGGTACTCGCAACCCAAAACCCGATCGAACAAGAAGGAACTTATCCGCTCCCAGAAGCGCAAGTGGACCGCTTTATGATGAAGTTGGTCATCACATACCCAAACCGAAAAGAGGAAAAGGAAATTTTAGAACGAATGACGACGGGCCAAAAAATCGAGGTGGAACCCATATTAGATACCCCGACTATTTTCAAGCTTAGAAAAATCGTGAACCAAGTTTATATCGATGAAAAAGTAAAAGACTATATTCTCGACATCGTCTTCGCAACCCGATTTCCGGAGCAATGCAAATTGGAACAGTTGAAACCCTTGATCGCCTACGGAGCCTCGCCGAGGGCCAGCATTATGCTGACTGTCGCGGCAAAAGCACATGCGTTCCTGAAGGGCCGGGGATACGCCACCCCTGAAGATGTCAAGCAAATCGGCTTAGATGTTCTTCGTCACCGCGTCATTGTCACTTACGAAGCTGAGGCGGAAGAAATGACCTCGGAACGGATCATTACACAAATCTTCGATCAAGTTGAAGTTCCGTAAGGGGTTTTATGATCCCAAAGGACATTCTGAAGCAAGTTAAGCACATCGAAATTAGTGCCACGCGCTTGGTGAATGACTTGTTTGGCGGCGAGTACGAGTCTGTGTTTAAAGGCCGCGGAATGGAATTTTCAGAAGTTAGAGAATATGTTCCCGGCGACGATATCCGAACCATCGATTGGAACGTCACTGCTAGATCACAGCATCCTTTTGTCAAAAAATTCATAGAAGAACGAGAGTTGACCGTAGTGTTTGTAGTCGATGGCTCTCGCTCCCTTCAATTTGGATCTACCGAAAAATTGAAAGCCACGGTTGCAGCAGAAATTGCGGGACTTCTTGCCTTTTCAGCTGTGAAAAATAATGACAAGGTCGGTCTTTTAATCAACACAGACCGGATCGAAAAATATGTCCCGCCCCGAAAAGGGAAAAGCCATGTGTTGCGTGTGGTCCGCGAAATCCTTTATTATCAGTCAACCGCCAAGCGAACAAACTTGAGAATTGGCTTGGAGCATTTATACCGAATTCTAACCCGGAGCGCTGTTATTTTTGTTATTTCCGACTTTTTAGATTCGGGTTACGAAAAGGCGCTTAAAATTCTTCATCAAAAACATGATTTAGTTGCAATCCAAATCGTAGACGGTAGGGAAGAGCAGATTCCCTTTTGCGGCTTGATGGAATTAGAAGATGCCGAAACAGGAGAAAGGGTTTTGGTGGATACCAGCAGTCGGAAATTCCAAGAGTCGTATGCTAAAGAATCTAAACGCCGCCAGGAACAACTTGATTTATTGTTTAAATTAACCGGGATCGACGCCATTAAAATCGTAGCTGGAACTTCTTACATCAAACCACTTATCAAGTTTTTTCGTCTAAGAGAGCGGCGTCACTAATGCGTTGGGTTGAATCTTATTTAGTTTTATTTTTGTGTTTCCTTGCTGTTAGCGTACCACAAGCATCTGCAGACCAAGATATCTCCGCAAAGGTAGAAGTGGACCGCGCATTCGCCACCATCGGCGATCTTATCAATTTCCGAGTCACCGTGACTCATAAGCCAGAGATCAGCATTTTAGAGTTGGAAGCGAAAGAAGTGTTGAGCAATTTTGAAATCAAAGAAACAAAAAACTTCTCAACTCAAGAAAACGGTAAAATACTTGAGGGTAAAAATTATGTCATCACCAATTACACCTTAGGAGAATACGTCATACGACCTTTTGTGATTCAATATCGAAAAGGGCAAGGTGCTGTCGAGCAACTTAAAACAAACAGCCTTTACATCACCATCCAAAGCATCGCGAAAAACAAAGATCCTAATAGCGATATCCGCGGAGTAAAGGGTGTGCAAAAAATCAAAGGTCCAGTCTGGTTATGGTTCGTCCTCCTTGGCATTGCTCTAGGCGGAGGAGGATTTTGGATCATTTACCAAAGACGAAAGCAAGGAATTCAAAAAACGGAACGCGAGCCTTCATTAAATCCTCACGAGGAGGCTTACCAAGCTCTGAGCCGCCTTCAGCATTCCGATTTGATTCGCAAAGGGCAAATCAAACTTTACTTTTTTCAAATGTCAGAAATTTTAAGACATTACTTTGAGCGGCGGTATGAAATCAGAGTTCTGGAATTGACCACTTATGAATTGAACCGCGACTTAAAGGAAAAAGTGGATCCTGAAAAACTGAGTCTCATCATGGATGTTTTATCGCTTTGTGATCTCGCGAAATTCGCCAAGTACGAACCGCCGCCGGTTGAAATATTACATCAAAATAATCAGGCCAAACTGGTCATCGATAAAACAAAAGAAGAAGTACAAGCAACCATACCAGAACTGGTTAAAAACTGAAATTTTTCTATATGATTCGCTTTCAAGCTCCGCATTTTTTTTTAATCCTATTGATTGTCCCTGTCATCTATTGGATCTCAAAAAAACAAAAGGCAAGCACCATTTGCTTTTCTTCGCTCAATGAAATCAAAAAATTAAATTCGTCTGGAACCGTTCGCACACGGTGGCTCCTGTACGCCATGCGCTGCCTGGCACTTATCCTAATGATCACCGCTCTTGCACGTCCTCAAGAGGTGGAGGCAGAAAGGGAATTCGAAACCAAGGGAATTGATATTGTGCTTGCGCTCGATATTTCAGGCTCAATGCTGGCGGAAGATTATAAGCCAGGCAATCGAATAACGGTGGCAAAGGAGGAGGCTAAAAAGTTTGTCAAGACAAGAGAAAATGATCGAATTGGACTTGTTGTTTTTGCCAGAAAGGCTTATACGCAATGCCCTTTGACAATGGACTATCAAATTTTAACGCAACTCATCGATGATGTCGAAATCGGCATGATCAAGGACGGCACAGCCATTGGATTGGGGATTGGAACCGCTGTCAACCGCTTACGGACGAGCACGGCTAAAAGTAAAATTATCATTCTGTTAACGGACGGCGCTAACAACGCGGGAAATGTTGATCCTGTCACTGCAGCTGAACTTGCAAAAAGCTTCGGGATTCGCATCTACACGATTTGTATCGGGCGTGGAGGCTTAGTTCCATTTCCAATTGAAGATCCCATCTTTGGGAAGCGCTACGTTCAAGCTCAAGTAGATATTGATGAAAAAACCATGAAACGCATTGCCGACATTGCCGATGGCCGTTATTATCTTGCCGGCGATGCCGAAGCGCTAGGAAGAGCTTACAAAGAAATTAATGAACTTGAGAGAAGTGAAATGAAGGTTAAGGAATACACAAGCTACCGGGAACTGTATCATCTATTTTTATTTCCAGGAGCTTTGATGTTTTTGCTTGAACTCTTTTTAACAAACACCGTTTTCTTAAAACTTCCATAGGATCAAGATGCAATTTTTCCATCCGGAATGGCTCAACGGTCTTTGGCTCGTCATTTTGGTGTTCCTCTTTTTTGTTTGGACGGGACAAAGGAAACGTAAGCTCCTTGAAAAATTCGCAGCCTGGCAGACATTGGAATTATTAAGCCAATCCCATTCCGATACCAAGGAGCGTGTTAAGAAGGGGCTTTTTCTGATTGTTCTGACCTTGTTGATCATTACTTTAGCTCAACCTCAGTGGGGCGAAGCCAAAAAAGAAGTTCAACGCAAAGGAGTAGAAATTATTTTCCTCGTGGATACGTCGTTAAGTATGTTGGCGGAAGATATTCCACCAAGCCGAATTGAAAAAGCGAAACTGGAAATGAAAGCGTTCCTCAGGCAATTGAAAGGGGACCGGATAGGCATCGTCACCTTTGCCGGCTCCGGTTTCATTCAATCGCCCTTAACGTTAGACTATGATGCTTTTTTGCTTTTTGTTAACTCCATTCAAGTAGGTTATATTCCTGATGCCGGAACCTCACTAAGCGAAGCGATACGTTCTGCTGTAAAAGCATTTCCAAAAACGAAACAAAAGAGTCGTGTTATTATTCTCTTGAGCGATGGTGAAGATTTGGAGGGAAATGTCGAAGCCGCTGTGAAAATGACACGTGAGGCCAAGGTGCGTATTTATTCCATTGGAATTGGAACCAAGGAAGGAGCACCCATTCCTTTACGGTCCGAGCATGGGAAGGTGAGCGGTTACAAAAAGGACCGTTCCGGCGAAGTGGTGATTACCAAATTAAATGAAGAGCTGCTTACTCAAATAGCAGAACAAACGGGGGGGCTGTACACCCAAGTGAGCCCGAGCGAACGGGAAATCGAATGGATTTACCGGCACACCCAAAACCTTGAGAAAAAAGAATTCAAACAACAGCTTGTTGTGGAACGTGAAAACCACTTCCAGTTTTTCTTAGGGGTAGCTCTCCTTGTGCTATTAAGCGAAATGTTAATTAGTAATGCAAAGAAAGCCCAAAAAGCCCATGCTTAAGCGGTTGATCATGACCTTTTCGGTTTACATCCCACTTGGTCTTCTCTGCTGCGGTTTCTTAGAAACCACATCTGGACTGAATCAAAAGGGAAATAAATATTATGAAGCAAAACGCTACGAATCAGCTTTAGAATCTTACCGAAAGGCACAAATTAAAAACCCAGACAATCCTGAAGTCCGTTACAACCTGGGCACGACTCTCTACCAAATGGACCAATTTCAGGAAGCTGAGACGCAATTGCAACAAGCGTTGGCTAACGCAAAGACAAAAGAGCTAAAGGCAACGGCCTGGTACAATTTTGGAAATGCCCAATATCGGCTCGGCCAATTCGATAAAGCAACCCAAGCTTACCGGGAAGCACTTAATCTCAACTCGAATGACAAAGATGCAAAATACAATTTAGAACTGCTCCAGAAGAAAAAAAGTCTCTTCGAAAAAAAGCAGGATAAACGAGAACAGCAAAAAAAAGAAAATCCGCCCCCTTCCGAGCAGCAAAAACAACAGCAACAACAGGGAGGTGGTGGCCAGGATCAAAAACAACAGCAGCAGAACCAGTCTCAATCTCAAAAAAATCAAGATCAAGGACAAAATCAGCAGAATAAGAATCAAGATCAAGAACAAAAGTCAAAACCGAATAAAGAGGATCAAAAAGAAGAACAAGAACAACCGGAAAAGAGTGATCAAAACCAGGCAGAAACGCCTAAAGAAGGTGAGGAGCAGGAGGACAAATCCCAAAAACAACAAGATAAGGAACAAGGCCAAAAACCTCAAAATAACCAACAACCTCCAACAACTCCAGCGGATTTTCAACCGAACCCGAAAGAATCAAAGCCGGAAGAGGGTGAAGAACAGCAACCTAAGCCCTTGCTTCAAGGACAAATGTCTCAAGAAAATGCTCTCCGAATATTAAACGCTCTAAAAGAATCTGAACAGGAGTTACAAATTTTAAGAAGACCTCACCAGCAAAATCCAGACCGAGAACCCGTTAAAGATTGGTAACGACAGGAGAAAACATGTTAATGGAAAAAGTTGAATCAGACTTGAAAATAGCTATGAAGGAAAAGAATGAGGCAAAGCTCAGCACGCTTCGTATGCTCAAAGCCGCGACTAAAAATAAGGAAATCGAGAAAAAGGTTAAATCCCTTTCAGAAACAGATATTTTGGAAGTCATCCAAAAGCAGGTTAAGCAAAGGAAAGATTCCATTGCAGACTTTCAGAAAGCGAACCGCCAAGACTTGGTTAAAAAAGAGAGGAATGAGATAACAATTTTGGAGCAATATCTTCCTAAGCCCTTGAGCGAAGCCGAACTTAAGGTTTTGATTCAAAAAGCGGTTCAAACCGTCGGAGCCAAAACCAAAGCTGATATGGGTAAAGTCATGAAAGAAATAATGCCGCAAGTAATTGGGAAAGCAGATGGGAAACAGGTAAATCAAATCCTTTCTTCGCTTCTGACTTAAAGAACCTTTCTTAGCTGTATTTACTTTACATAATATACATTATAGGACATTTAATAAATAACACTCTCACTTCTAAGGTAAGATCGGAAGACGATCGAAAAGCTTATAAATAGCGTTTCCTGCGGAAAACGTCACTCTTAAGAGCCGCTACGCGGTCCACGAATAAAAGACCGTTTAAATGGTCAATTTCGTGCTGAATACACCGAGCTTCAAGCTTATCGGCAGCTAATTCATACTGTTTTGAATTGATTCCTTGGTATTTAATGTGAATCCGATCCGCCCGCTTTACATTGGCTGTATAATCCGGAAGGCTCATACATCCCTCCCGAAAAACTTGCCACTTTTCTAATGTAATAATTTCCGGATTAATTAAAACGAGCAGCCTAGCTCCCGGAATCTTTGGTGACACATCGACAATAGCCACTTGTTTTAAAACCCCTATTTGCGGAGCTGCGATCCCCACGCCGCCGGGTTGCTTTTTCATGGTCTCAATCAAACGGTCTACCAAAGCCATGATACTGCGATCAATTTTTTTAACTCTCTCCGAAACCTTCCGCAATACGGGATCTGGAAATTGACGAATGATTGAAGAAGACATGGAGTTTAAAAGCTGGATGATTCAACGGGATGAAACACAATCGTTACACCCAGCTTTTTTTGGAGCGCTTGAAATTTTTTCTTGAGATTCAAGATCAGATTGGGTTTCCTAGGAACATCTACTTCTAAAACCAAAGCGTAGGAGGTGTTCCGGCCTTTGCCAATAATCTTTGAGTTGAGATCCGTAATATTTAGTTTCTGGTCTGCAAAAGTCTTTGAAACTCGGTATACGATACCGGCCTTGTCTTTTCCTAAAACTGAAACTACCCACGGAATTGTTCCTGGTCGGTGTTTTTCGCCTCTCACCAAGCGGTGGCTAATCTCTTCTATTGAAACAAGCAAACCCATTCTTTGACCCAGTTGAGAAAGTTGCTTCTGGAGCCTCCGGCACACAGATTTGTTTTTTAAATCAGCCAGAACGATCATGGCGAACTCGCCTTCTAAGATGGTCATACTGGCATCTTCCAAATTCCCTTCTGCCTTATAAATGGCTCCTGTCAAAGCCGATATAATTCCAGGACGATCCTTTCCTGTCACTGTAATCGTTATGATCATGCATCACCCCACTTAGTTTTAAGGCAACATGTTTACTTATCCACAAAACGTTTCTTGATCCAGTTGAACGCCTCATCGCGGGAAGAAACCTTTCCTTCAAGTTGTAACGCGTAAGTTTCCTCCAGAATTTCTTTCATGATGGGACCGGGTTCGATTCCAATAGAGATTAGATCGTTCCCATTAATCAATCGTTTTGGTTTTAAGCCCTCACGCTCAAATTCCTTCAACTTACGCGTTAGAAACCGATACAGTTCAAGCTTGCCGTGGCTAGCCAAACAATCAATCTTGTGCATTTCAAGTTCTACAGGGAAATTTTCGCGTGCTACAAACTGCTTTAGTTTTCCAATCCTCATTTCTTTTACGTTAGCAAACTTCATGTGATTATCAACGCACGAAACAATATCTTCAATTTCCTGATTTGAAAACCGGAGGCGGGTCAGCATCTGGCGCGCGATCTGGGCTCCAACATTGGGATGATTATAGAAATGAATACGATTTCCTTCGTCAGAAAACGTTGGAGGTTTGCCCACGTCATGCAGAAGAGCTCCAAATGCCAGAGTGACAGACGGGTTCCTTAGTTGATCCATCAGCATTTTGGTGTGGATAAAGACATCTCCTTCTGGATGAAACTCAGGCGGTTGTTCGACTCCCTTCATCGTCTCAACCTCAGGAAGAACTTCTTTTAACAATCCGCTTTCCGACAGGAGCTCAAGCCCGTGACCGGCATTGGAACGCGTAAACATTTTCACGAGTTCATCTCGAATACGCTCTTGGCTCACCGAGTGAATTTCTTTACGCAATCGTTTAATGGCCTGCCACGTTTCAGGTTCGATCTTAAAACCCAAGTTTGCAGCAAACCGGATGGCGCGGAGCAATCGAAGACGGTCTTCTTGAAACCTAGCATCTGGATCTCCGATGGTGCGAATCAACTTTCGACGAATATCTTTCCTACCTTCCACATAATCAACCATAGAACGCTTCAGTGGATCGTAAAAGAGCCCATTAACCGTAAAATCCCGCCGTTTAGCGTCTTCCGCAGGTGTCGTAAAGGCGATTTCGTCAGGGTGTCTACCATCCCGGTAATCCCCTTCCCTTCTAAATGTAGCGACTTCAAAATGCTGCGTTTGCATGACTACAATCATAACGCCAAACTGTTTTCCAACAGGGACACATTTAGGAAATAGTCTTTCAATATCATCTGGCGTTGCCGTTGTTGCAATGTCATAATCTTTTGGTCTTTCTTTCATGACCAAATCACGTACACAACCGCCAGCAAAATACGCAACAAATCCAGCTTGATGAAGCAATTTGATAATCTGTATTGCTAATTTTTTTTGTTCTATTGGATCTGCCATGATTCAACGAATTTGAAAATGTTCAAACGCCTGCGTCGTTTCCTTCCAGTTGACCTCTACCTGTTCAACCCGAGCTCCAGGAGGCCCTTTCCGGCACCAATCAATCATTCGATTAAGGAATTCCTCCTCCCCTGCCGCTACCACTTCGACGCTGCCGTTCGAGAGGTTGCGGACAAAACCAGTGAGTTTCAAAGAACGCGCTACTTGTGAAACGCTTGCACGAAAAAATACGCCTTGAACGATACCCGAAATAATAAGATGAACTTGCTTTTTCACAATGTCTTTAGTCGCGGAATCACCAAAAAAGCTGGCAATAATAAAAATGCTGTCAAAACAATCAGAGCTTTTAGTCCAATCCAGTCATACAAAGCACCGCCCCAAAAGCTAGCCACGGCCTGACCAAAATTAAACACACTCATTAAAATTGCAAAAAGCGACCCCTCCACCCCGGTTCCGTGCGCAAGTCGCGCTGCCGAAGAGAATAAAGGCAGTAAAACCATATACCCCAAAATGCCGGAAATTAATGAAACCACAAACGCGTTTGGATAACTTTGAATCATTAATGCCAATAAAATATCAGCGAATCCTATCCCAATCGCCCAATAGAGTGCTTGACGCAATGGCGTTTGCCTAAAAAATTTTAGAAAACAAAAACAACTGATAGCGGCACCCAGCCAAGCAATACTGCTCAACACGCCTAATGCGATTTCATCAAATTTTAATATTTCGCGCATATAAAAGAAAAGGGGCGTTCCAATCGCTACTGAGTTTGAGATAATGAGAAGCAAAAGTAAAAACCACTTCAACTCTCCCGTCACGATCCGGTGAAGACTATCTAAAATAGGAACCAAAATATTGCCTAATTTGATCCTGTGATGGCGCGGCCTTTCGTTGAGAAACAAAATGGCAACAAGTGAAATAAGTGGAAGCACAGCCGTAATTAGAAAAATACTCTGAGCGGGTTTCTGAGCTGCCAAGACGCCTCCCAAATATCCACTCACAACTGCCCCAAAACTGCGCGCTCCCCATGAAATGCTTTGATAGATTTGGGCCGTATTCCTTCGCGAACATTCGACAATAAAACCGTCCGTAATAACGTCCGTCGCAGCCAATCCCAAATTGGCAATGACCATCGACGTAATCAGCCAATATTCTTTAGGAGGCAAAACGCCCAGGAGAATCCAGCCTAAGGAAGATAAAAAACAACAAATGAGGAGATGAGGCTTGCGCCTGAGCCCTCCAATGGGGAGAGCGTCTGAAATGGCTCCATAAATAATTTTAAAAAACCACGGGCTGACAGAAACAGAGGTGATGAATGCAATTTTGGTAACGCTAAAACCTTGCGCACGCAAATAGAGTGGAAGTGCAATGCCTGCGATGCCAAGAGCTCCTTGAACAAAATAAACGATTCCCGTCAGCCAAGCTACGCTCCCAATCAGAGTCATGAATTCCTAATCTGAAAAAAAATCTCTCGCCCTTTGTCGTCCCGTCAATTTCCTGTAGTCATCATAGTCAATCCACAATAGATCATTCCGAACTTCGCTTAAACGCTTCACGATTTGGAAGCGCTCTCCCGGATTTGATTCGAACCTTCGGCAGGTTACATATTGAAACGTGGTCTGACAATTTGGGCATTGCTTGACTGTTTTGTAGTCAAGCCCTAGTTCTTTACATTGGGCACAATCTCCCTTAATGTCGCCAATAATGAGGAGATGCTTTTGGATTTCAGAAAGCTCTTTCTCAGCCCATACTCTCAGCCAGGTTTTCATCCAATTAAGTTAAGGCTGAATCTTTTTGCAGTGGTTATTCTCTCTAACGCGGTAGAAGAATAAGATCCTGCTCTCGCACCCGGTCTATCACCTGAAGTCCGATTTCATCGCCCTTCTTTGCTTTTTGAATGGTGACATGATCGATTTGCATAGATTCAATCCGCTGTTCAAAGTTAGTCGTACTTCCTTTAATCACAATGCTGTCACCAACGGCAAGCGGCCGTTTTAGTTTCACCACCGCTGCTTGAACATGGGGAAAGTAATGCGTTACAACTCCAATAACCTTCAACTTCTCCTTTTTGACTTTAGGTGCCGTTTTTCTCTTCAGCTTTTTCTTAGAAGTTTTTTTAGACAGTTTTTTCAGTTTTCGTTTCTTCGTAGATTTTTTTGAACTCTTTTTCTTTCTCTGGGTTGCCATGTTATCCTCCGACGTTTTAGATTGAAGAAGACTCTGTTTGCAAAGGAACAAAACGGACAGGAATGAGCTGCTTGGTTACAAGCACTCCCTTTTCTTTTCGTCCCAGAACAAGATCCTGTTCATCAAGCCCCAGTGGTAAAATGATCTTCCCACCTTCTTTTAACTCTTCTATCAAAGCACTTGGAATTTGTTCAGATGCTGCGGTAACGATCATTTTATCAAAAGGAGCGGCTTCAGGCCATCCGTTTCGACCATCGCCGCGTTTTAAATGAACATTTGGATAACCTAAATGATCCAGGCACTTTTGGGCGGTCCGGTAGAGATTTTCAACAATTTCAATGGAATAAACTTCCTGGACGAGTTCTGCAAGGATGGCTGTTTGATATCCAGACCCTGTACCTATTTCTAACACGCGATCTGTTTTCTCAAGTTCTAAACATTCTGTCATGAAAGCCACAATATAAGGCTGCGAAATGGTTTGATTATGGCCGATGGGAAGCGGATGATCTTCATACGCCTTAGTCCTAAGAGCTGGTGGCAAAAACTTTTCTCTCGCAACTTTGCGAAAAACAGCCAACACCCTTGAATCATAGATCCCGCGGCCTTTCAACTGCCGCTCGATCATCTGTTCCCGTTTTTCTTGGAGCTCATCATCTTGCTTCAACTTGTCCACAGGAACCTCAAGATGTCTGGGAACGGCTCAACGCTTTGGCTCCCGACTTTTTCTAATCTTCCCTTGGATATCCAAAGTCCTAAAAACAGGTGCAAAGAGAAAACCGCCCACCGTTTGCACTACGTTGATAGAGCCATCGGCCACTTTTCCAGCGCTAGCACTCGCAGCTCGCCCTACCCCGATGATCATGTCACCGGGCGCAGAAATCATTTGATCATGAAGCCTCTTTTTGGGCTTTTGCTGGGCTGCAGTTTGTGAGCTTACGACCGCTTCAATTCGACCTCCTGATTTTTGAATGGCGACTTCTGGTTCGTTTTCGGCTAACCCCAAACTTGATATCAAAACCAAAAGGGGTAGGATCACAATAACTTTTTTATTTTTCATTTCTCACTCAATGATTTTGCCACTTCCTTTTCAACCGCGAGTGCTTTAACTTGATCCACCTGAGCAAGCTTTGTTTGAAATTGATCCACTCCTCGTTGCATCTTTTCATGCATCCCCTTCGCATTTTTTAAATGAACTCCAAGCGTTTCGAAATCTTCTATGATCCGCTTAAAATCGCTTTGCATTTTCATAAGCGACTCGGCAATTTCCCTTGCCGCTTGATCCATTCGTAATCCTCTAAGTCCCAGTAAGATCACTTGGAGGTAAGCATAAAAACTATTTGGAGAAACTGGGATGACGTGACGTTCAAGGGCATAACTGCTCAAAGTATACGATTCCGCTTCTTCATCAGAGGCGATGACTTCGTAGTAAACGTTCTCAGCTGGCACATACATCAAAGCAAAATCAAATGTTCCCTCTTCAGGTGAAATATAACGCTCCGCAATTGCATCAATGTGCTTTTTCACATCCCTGATGAAATCTTTCCTAATTCTTTTTTTCTCGTCAGGCGTCTGAACCATCAAGAAACGTTGAAAATTATCTAAAGGAAACTTGGCATCTACAGGAACTAAATAATTTCCAACAAAAATCGCGGCATCCACTCTGGCGCCGTTTCGGAAAGTATACTGTAGCTGAAAATGATCGCGCGGAATGATTTGCCCCAAAATATCTGCGAGCATGAACTCGCCGAAATTTCCGCGTGCTTTGGGAGCCCGCAAAACTTCTTGAAGTTTTCCAATTTCTTGTCCCACTTCATAAATCTTATGACTAGATTCCTCCAAAGAACCAAGCCGTGTATAAACATCACTAATTGCCTTTACGGTTCCTTCACCTGCCTGCTGAGCTAAACGCGCGGTTTGTTCCAAATGCGTGCTTACGCGGGATGTAATTTCAGCAAGCTCTTTTCGAATGGAGTGTGCAGTTTTTGAAAGCAATAACCAGAGGCAAACAACTGTTCCGGCAAGAAATATTAAGAATAGGACGCTAAGCCAAAGCAGCATACCATTGTACCTTTCACAGATAAACTCTTACTGATCAATAAGTTGCGGCGATCATTGGATTATAAGCCGAATCTTCATCCACAGCAAGAAAAAGGTTGTGCTTGCCAGTACCTATTTTACAAAGGTGATATTAACATCTTCCCTGTGGAGGCTTGGATCAGCCAAAACGATAACTCGGCTCTTCGAAGCCTGTTCAAGTTCCTGAATCGAGCGTTGTTCTTCGTGCAGCAAGCGCTCTGCAACCTGAGGATGTGTATAAACATTAAGAACCCTATCTTTCGAATGATTCAGTGCCTTCTTGACCTCTTTGATAGTTTGAATCGCCATTGTAATCACTGATTTAATGATCCCTTTGCCCTCGCAATAGGGACAACCATCATAGACAGCGCTCTCTAAGGAAGGGCGAATCCTCTGACGCGTCATTTCAACCAAACCGAGTTCCGACATCTGTAAAATATTAGTTTTGGCCCGGTCCTTCCTCACCACATCTTTAAACAACCGATACAGATGACGCCTGTGATCTGCTTTCATCATGTCAATAAAATCAATGACGATGATCCCACCCATATCTCTCAGACGAACTTGGCGGGCGATTTCCTGCCCTGCTTCTAAATTAGTCCGATAAACCGTCTCTTCGAGGTCCCTGTGCCCAGTGAATTTTCCCGTATTGACGTCAATCGCCACCAATCCTTCCGTCTGTTCAATCACGATATGTCCGCCAGACCTTAGATAAACTTTTTTATGAAAGGTTTTCTCGATTTCTTTTTCGATATTATACTTCTCAAAAAGTGGAACCTTTGGATCCTTGTGCCACTCGATTTTTACCGGAACACCGGGAAGATAAAGCCTCATGAAACGATGCACTTGGTGATAGAGATCTTGATGATCCACGACAATCCGGTCAATATCTTCCGTAAAGTAATCTCGAATGATTCTTTCGACCAGATCCAGTTCTCGGTGAATCAGGGCAGGAGCTTTCTTGCGGTGGATTTCTGATTTAATCCGTGTCCACGTTTTGGTGAGATATTTTACGTCACGGACGAATTCTTTTTCCGATTTACCCTCCCCTGCAGTCCGCACGATAAAGCCACTGTCCTTTGGAAGCTCCACTTGGGAAAAAATTTCGCGGATCTTGTCTCGTTCATGCGGGTCTTCAATGCGGCGGGAGACACCAACTTTGCTCTCCCCTGGAATTAAAACTAAATAACGCGCCGGCAGTGCAACGTGGGTAGTAAGACGTGGACCCTTGTCCCGAATGGGCTCTTTGACAACCTGGACAAAAACCTCTTGGCCTATTTTTAGAACTTCGTCAATCTGCGGCGTGTGACTGCGTTCTCTTTTTCCATCAAACTCAACTTCTTCGAACGCGGAGTCTAACCCAAAAGGTGATTCAATGGCGTCCGCAACATAGAGAAACCCATCCTTTTTGGTCCCAAGGTCGATAAATGAGGCCCCAATTCCAGGAACGATGGATTTGACTTTCCCTTTGTAAATATTGCCAAACATTTTGAAAGCGTCGGCGCGCTCGATAAAAAACTCTTCCAATTTTCCATCTTCGAGGATCGCGACGCGCCTTTCGTTCACCTCGAGAGACATTAAGATCTCTTTTTTCATAATCGTTAACCATTCTTTCTGTGAATAACGTCATTGCGAGCGCCTCTGGCCCTTCGGATTGATAGGCCCGGAGGGAAGCGAGGCAATCTCGCGAACTCAGGAGAGTTAATACAGTCTCAGGTCCGGGATTGCTTCTCCGCCAGAGGACGTGGCGGATCCGCCGGGTATTTTGGCGGAGACCTTGCTTATAATGTTGCCGCGCAATGACGATTGAAGTTATTGGTTTCATAAGAATTTAAACTTTTTCAACACTGCCACTCTGTTTGTTCGTTACCCCAGGCTTGGCATTCGCTGTCAGAAGGGTTTCTCCTGTCTTTTGAGCCTGCCCTGCTGGCGGGGCGGATCCGATCATAGACGTTTGTGGCACCGTAACTTTTGTCGGTTCACCTTCCGTGTCCACAATAGTAACTGTGATGAAAAAGAGGGTTTCTACCTTTGAATTGTTATCTCCCTGTGTACTTCGTTTGGATCTAAAAATCTTGCCAATTCCCGGAATGTCACCCAAAATAGGAACCTTATTTTCGGTAGAAACAACCGAGTCGGTCATCAATCCGCCAATGGCAATCGTTTCTCCGTTTTTAATTAACACTTGCGTTTGGGCATTAGTCACCGAAAAGTTAGGGATTTGGGTAAGTGAACCCGTTGTGGCAAAAGTAGTGCTGCCGCTTTGAGCACTCACCTCAGGTTTCAAATCCACCAAAATTTCGTTGCTGTTATTGATATGGGGAGTTACTTCCAAAACAACTCCTGTTGAACGGTAACTAAATCCCGAAATTTCAAAACTTCCGGTCGTGTTGTTGCGTTCAAAGGATGGTAAGGCAACGTCCGTTCCCACTTGAATTTTTGCTTTTTGATTATTAAGCACCGTGATTCTAGGGTTCGAAACTACTTTCGTATTTTCACGAGTCCTTAGAAAATTAAGAACGGCACTGAAAGAAGTGAAATCTAAAGTGCCCAAAGTAAATGCATTGCTGCTTACTGTGGCGGCTCCAGCAGCTGGAAGACCCTGTGGATTGAAAGGATTTTGGGTGCCGAGGGCAGTGACTGCTTCGTTTGGAAAGAAACGGCCCAAGACACGTTCAAACGGGTCATTCTGGTTGGTTTTGGTCGACGCCGCAAATGGAAAGAAGTAAGGTCTTTTGGAACCTGAGGTACTCACGGTAGGTGTCCATTGGATCCCGAGATTTTCTCCCTGCTGAATCTGAGTTTTCACAATTTTGGAGTCAATGTGAGCTTGTGGTGTGTTTCGATCCAATTTGGCAATCACTTCCCTCACCTTGTATAGATTGGTCGGGATATCTGTCACAACGACCATATTGGAACGCGCCACTGACTTTACTCGCCCCCGCTCCGAAAGAATATCTTTAATTGAAGTTTCCACCTCCGCTGCAGTTGTGTAATTCAAAATAAATGTTTCAGTCGTCAGCTCTTCGCTTGAAATATTGTCCTTTGTGGTCACTCGGACGATGTTGCCCTCACGTTCATAAACATATCCGTAAGTTCTCAAGACCACATCCAGCGCCTTTTCCCACGGTACATCTTCCAAACGAATGGTCACAGTCCCTTTCACTTCCGGGCCTGCTACGATATTTACTTGGCTCTTTAAACTTAAAATCCGAAGGACATTATTAATGTCAGCATCTTTAAAATCGACGCTCACATTTCCAGATGCTGTTGTTTTGCCGGAAACAACACTTGGAGCCGTTTGAGTTACCTCTTCAGAAACTGCATTACCCGCTCCAGAGGGGTTTTGGGCCCAAAGAGTGGAAGTGATCGATAGAGCTGAACACACAAAAAGAGCTGCCGGCATAACGCCTGCCCGCCCCATTAAAAACTTGATGTGTTTCATTTTAAGCTCCTGACTCTTTTGAACTGATTTTTCAAATTCCTATTCTGCACTTTTGTTTTTCTTAATTCCAAAGTGTTTTAACTTTTAGATATTTTTTCGAGCTCTTTGTCATCCTGCCTTAAAACCACGTCGAATTTTTCGCCACCTTTCTCAAAAAAAGCCCGATTCGGCTCAATTTTTTTTAGAAGAAATCCTTCAAACAACTCCCCTTCTTTAACAATCTGACTATTGACAATAGCGTAGGAACCGCCTTCTTGATCAATGATCACTCCTTCGAGGCGTAATTCGCCGTGGCCAATTTGGTGGCTGCCGACAGCAAAAGCTTCTGCGGGAGAAACAAAAGGATCCCGCCGTCCATGGCTATCATAGCGAAACTCCTCCGCAAACGCCAATGAAAAATCTAGTCGCCCGCAACATAAAGTTGTCAGCACCAAACAGACAATTAATCGTAAACCAGGAATCTTCATCATGTTTGAGGCCGCTTCAAAAAGGCGGTGATGACCATGGCGCTTTGCTGAGTTTTCATCGTTTTATCCCCTGCCGCGATTTGAAGATCATGAACCGCGAAGTTTTTCGCATAGTTCTCTAAGCTATTCACAAATGCCCCTACATTGTGATAGGAACCTTCAACAGCAAATTCATAGCTGATGGGTACGTAGGTTTTTGAAAATGGTGCCGGGATTTCCAAAAGCTTCGCCGCTGGACGCGTGGCACTGATTTTTACGCCAAACTCTGCCGCTATTGTTGAGATCACTTCAATTAATTTGTCAGCTTCATCGACCACAAAAAATTGCTCTCTGATTTTTTTGGTTCGTTCCCCGAACAGCTTCTTCTGCTTTGTCATTTCAGGAATTCGCGCGATTTTCACATTGGCCTGACTCACCTTCGTTTTTAAGCCGTTTACTTCCATAGCAAGTCTTTTATTCTGGATCAAAAGGGGGAAAAAGAAGAGCAAGATAAAAACGAAAAAAGCCCCGGCGACACTGGCGTTTTGGATTAAAGTTTTTCGGTCGATGGAAGCAATCCACAGTTTGATGTCTTCAACGGAAATTTTGGGAGTATCAAATTTTTTCATATTCCTTACTTATGATCAAACTTGTCGGTTTTAAACGTAGCGGTGAACAAAATCGTTTCAGCATTTTCGGCATCCGCCTTTTGACTATTTGTTGTCACAGTCGCCTTAATTTTCTTTTTCACAATAGGACTGGCTTGAGAAGCTGGCCCTAGCAATTCTTCCATTTTGTCCTTCAAACCGTTGGCGAAGTTTTGAATCTCGATTAACTTCGAACCTTTCCCTGAAACCTTTGCAAGTCCATTCAAGACCAGCTGTATGTCTTTATTATCCCTCTTAAAATCCAGCTGAGTCAACCAGGCACTCTCTGGAATCAGGTCGCTCACTAAATTAAGAATACGGGCCGTTTCAAGCGGCGGATCCACCGACCCGTCGTAGAAATCTACCTCTGTCACAATAGTGGCACCTAATTCACGTTCTAGAAGATCAGCTTCATTGCTTCGTGGTTCAAGTGTTTTCCACTGTTTTGAAAAGTTGCGATATTGTTCACGAACTCGGATGAATAAGAACAAATTATAAAGGGATAAAAGTAAAAAAATTAAAAATATGAGGAAAGCAATGGGGCGGTACGGGATGTTAATCTTTTTTATTTCTTTGATGCGTAATTCTTGAGGTAAAAGATTAATCAGGATCATTTGGATCGGATCGCCAAACCCACACAAACGGGTAAATGAGGAGTCAGTTCCTTTAAGGTTTCAGGGGTCAACATTCCTCCTACCGTCAGCTTACTGGTGGGATCCCACTTTTTCACCGGCATTTCCATTCGCTTTTCCAACAATTCCGGCAAAATACTTAATTGGGAAAAACCTCCTGCAATGTAAATGGTTTCAATGGGTGTCGCGTTCTGATGCTGATTATAATAATAGTTCATTGATGATCGCAATTCCTGAAACAACCGTTCAAGCCCTTCTTCAACTGCTGCGATTTGATTGGGTTGACTCAGATGCGGCTCGTACTGAATTTTGTAAGCATCTTCTACCGACACGTCTAATTTACGCTTGATCAGTTCTGTCAAATCGCCTCCCCCAAAGGCAACGTCACGTGAAAACACCAACATCCCCTTGTCAAAAATCCCTAAAGTCGTATCCACCGCTCCAAAGTCTACAAGTCCAACCGAATGCGTTTTAGCATCAGGATTGGCGTGCTCGAAAGCATTGGCGTAAGCAAAAATATCAACATCGACTGCGTTCAATTTAAACCCTACTTCTTTGGCGAGGTTTAGCATTTTATCCACTTCTGTCTTTCGAGCAGCCACCAAAATCACCTGCATGTTGTTTCCACCTTCAGCCGACGCTGTCCGACCTTCATCAATGATATGGTAATCCAAAACTACGTCTGCAAGGCTGAATGGAAGATACTTCTCTGCCTCAAATTGTATGGAGCTTGCAAAATCGGACCGACTCATCCTGGGGAATGAAAGGAAGCGGACAACAACTCCCTGGCCTTTCAAAGAAACATTTACATTTGCTGGTTGGAATTTTACCTCTTGAAAAAAACCTTTTACTTGAGGAGCAAGGGGTTTCTCTTTAATCAGCTGCCGACGCCCACACCGTTCCATCGTTAACTTCCCATCTTGCGAAGATACCTCACAGGCCACAAGGTTGGCGCGACCGATATTTAAACCAATGGTTCTTTTGGCGGTAACTTCGGTAACTTTTTTTGCTGAAAGCGCGGGAAGGTACTTGGCAATGAGCTGGGGCAATCTCTGTATTTGTATTACCATGTCTCAACTTGGGTTAGAATAAGATAACAAATCAACCTCGAAAAATCCAATGAAAACTTAGCTGCGCCGTACGATTCTCAAGTGATCACAGGCGACGTTGAAAGATTCTGAAATGAACGAGTCTTGTTCTTTCAAGTATGCACTGACAAGTTGTCCAAAGACAACCTAGAGTGTATCGAATCCCTCTCGTCCACCCGATCGATGAAGCTTCTCGAAAATACTTTGTTGGACATGAAATTTCACCGATTCTAAAACCGAACAAGACAATTTGTGCAAGAACCTGGTTATCAAACACAAAGTCATTTGAGTTCGTTTGAAACGGAATGGCTTCGAGCACTCTACGATGGAATGCCCGATAACCCGTATGGTATTCTGAGAGTTTGGTTCGAAGAAAGAGGTTCTGAAAAAGTGTGAGCAGCCGGTTCACCCAATATTTAACTCTCGGCATTCCTCCCGACACCGCTCCCCCTCCTAAAATACGAGATCCCAGCATCACATCGTAAACGCCGTAACAAATAGGAGCAACCAAAGCGAGAATCAGCCTTGGTTCATACTGATAATCGGGATGCAGCATCACAATCACATCCGCATCCCTAGAAAGCGCTTCCTTATAGCAAGTTTTCTGATTGCCGCCGTAGCCTAGGTTTTCACTATGAAGAAAGACTTCTAAACCCAATCGTTTCGCGATAACGACGGTCTTGTCGCTACTCTTATCATCTACAAGAAGGATTTGATCAACAGCTCCAAACGGGATTTCCTGAACCGTGCGAACAAGCGTCTTTTCAGCGTTGTAAGCGGGCAGAACTGCAATCACTTTTTTTCCATTGATCATATGAAATAACCACCTACCGAAATCAAATTCACGACGCGCTGATCATCTAGTTTTTCTTAAAAGCGGACTGTCTCTTTATAATAGATCGTCACAAATCGGTCTTTGGTTGAACGACTGCCTTTTGTTTGAGCTCAAAAACAAACCATATTGAAGTTGCAATCCATACATAATTCCAACCAATAGGTTCAAAGAACGGTAATTTTAATTCGTCGATATTGCCGAATAAAAAGACTGAGGCCGCAGCAGTAAATAAATAGAAACCGCTTGAAGGTTGAAGCGAAGCCAATGCGATTGGAAGAACAAATTGTTGGGCGCTGATTCCTGAGGTAAAAACAAGAAACAGTAACATTCCAAGCAAGGACGACTTAAGCAGACGGTTTGTTTTAATACAAAAAGGCCAAGCCAACAACAAGACAATAAATAGATATTTATGAACTATAGCCACCGTAGGATTTAAATCGAGGAGAATAAAACCATAAGGCCTTGAAATTCCGCCATATCGAAAAACATTTGCCAAGATCTTCGCAGAGCCCTCCTTCCAGTAAGGGACAAAAGAAAGCAAAAATAAGGCTACCGACAACGAGAACAAAAAGATAATTTGCACTTTCGAACGCTTTGCCTGCCTTAAAAAAATCAGCACTTGCTGCAAAATTTCGTGTTTTACGATGATTCCGAGCGTCACCAAAAACCAGCCCCAAGAAACCATTTTTTGTCCATGCCGCAAAAAGAAATAAATCGCTAGAAGCAAGCACAAGACGGGGATATTGTCAAATTGTCCATGATACCCTGTAATGATGATGGCAATTGGATTCAGGAAAAAAAGCGCTGCGGCCTTTTTTGATGAAAAACCGATCACGCGCGCTAATTGAATAACAACCACCAAAGTAATCAAGTCGACCAAAGTAAGGAAGCTTCTGACAAGAAACATAAATGGAAGTTGAGGCACAAGCCGGCCAATTTTGATAAGGAACTTAAGAATCAAAAGCCAGAATGGAGAATAATTGTATCGATCGGTTACTGCAAAAACGTTTTTTCCCTGTTCTAAAATGTCTTTATCAATGTACCAAGAAACGATGTCGTGATTACAGGTTGTGTGATAGGCAAAGAAAAGCCGCGCACCCAAACCCAAAATAGCAATGACCACATAACTCACAATGTTTTTCATCCGAACCAAACGAGCGTTTTCCCGCTCCTCCTGCTTCAAAAAAAAGAGAGGCAAATAAACCGCACATAAAAACCCAAGGGCAGCTGAATAAAAAATAGCATTTTGTGAAACCGTTCTCGGCAAATGATTATAATAATCCTTAAAGGCAAAAGCATACGAACCAATAATATGTTCTTTAGGCAAATTATCTGGAAGGTGGACAAACAGGCCTCGAAAAGTGTTGAGGTTCCAAATGAAGTGAGCCATGAGTTGGCTTTGAAAAAAGGCTCGGGAACTAATGAAAACGCTGATGAAAACAAAAACCGACAAAATTGAGATCAAAAGGAACTTAAATTGAGATTTCATTTCGGCGAATGTTCTCGTAGCCACAAGAGGTAATGGACGACTTCTGCTTTAAAATTTTGACCTCCCGAAATTGCCTTATGGATGGGATTGAAATAAAACAAGCTGGGCGGATCCGGCTCTCGAGAAACTTCTCCAGGTTTTAATTTCCTATAAATTTGAATGCGCCAATCAGAGTTTAGCGCAAGCGTACGAAATTGGTGTGAGTTTGGCTCGGGAATATACTCCCATGGAAAATCGGTCTGCTGAAGGTCAATTTTCTCATAACGATTCCACTGCAAATTATCCAGCAAATAAACCATGACCCGCGCATCCTCATCAGAAATCAATACCTTTCGCGGAATTGTCCAATCTGCATTTTTAGCCTCATCCAATGCCTCAAAGGAAAGTCCTCCAATCACCCTGAGCCCTGTATAAAACATGATGGGTAAATCTCCATAAGTCACCACAACCAAATCCTTGGGCGAGCTATGTTCCCTCAAATAAGAAACAATGCTGCGAATCGGCCCTTGAGGGGGATGGTGAAGCTCTTCGAGATAAGAAAGAAAGGGACTGCCCAATTTTTCTTTAAATCGTTTCTCTATTTTAGGAACGCTAGCGAAAATCGTCCTAGAAAAAATAATGTTGAAGAAATTGGTAAAAATAACCAAGGCGATAATGATACTTCCAATAAGCTTATTTCTCTTCCATAAAGGGATGAGCGCTACGGAGAACAGGAGAACTGCAATTGGAATAATTCCAACGAGGTAACGAAATACCCTCGCGGGCCCTAAAACGGCAAATCCGATTGTTGTTGCTATTAAAATTAAAAAAAATGCAACCCAATGTTTTTGACGGTGAGACAAAACATCGTCTGGAATTTTGTTTGGAAGGAAATGCGACGCAACTGGTATTAAAGCAAAAAGTAAAAAAGGAACAACGTGGCGATTGAGGCCTTCAGCTGAAAAAAGCAGACTTTCCAGAACGAGCCCCATATCAAGACCTCTGGTCTTTTCATGCAAAGGCCTGAACAAAAAAAACCATGGAGCGCTTACCAAACCAGCTAATAGCAGAACCCATAAAAGACGTTTTCGTGTTGTTTTTTCAATACTGGGGAAGAATAAAAAAACAAATATGGAAAGCCATACTCCAAACCAAGCAATGTAATTGGCATGAAACAAAAAGAACAAAGCGGCGAAAAGCGAAAGGCTGCTTCGAGTTCTTCTCTCCTCCATTCCAAGAAGCGCGTGAATGGCCCACAGGGTTGTGAAAATAACGAGCGAATAATAGCGACATTGCCTGATGTAAAGTAGCAGCGGCACAGAACAGACGAGCAACGGAGTTGCTAACCGCGCTGTCTGCCTTCCAAAAACTCGCTTCGCAATTTGAAAAAAAAGAGGGATCCCTAAAAACCCAAACAAAGCAAACGGAAGTCGCGCAGCCCAAGCATTCCACCCAAAAAACTTCAAAGAAACTGAGGCCATATAAAATTGAAGCCAAGGAGTCCAAGCCCAGATGTCTCCATAGCCGACACGCTTGCCCTGCTCTTGGTAAAAATAATTGACCCCGTCGGTAATTTTGGGAATCCCATTCGTCCAAATGGTCTTGGCAACAAGCGCTGTCTCGGCCTCATCTTCCCAAAGGTAAACGGATCCAAGGTTTGTGAAAATTAAAAAGGCAGCCAAAATGGTAATCCCAGCCAAAAATACGTCACATTTAAAGTGCACGTCGCCAAACTTGAAAGATAATGAGGGAAGCAAGTTTAAACGCCTTTGATAAAGACTTGCTGCGCTGAAGTCATGCGAGATTTTGTACCCTTTGATCCAACTTCTCTTGTATCGTTTTGGCTAACTCACGCATCGGCGGATCATTGGGGTTTTGCCTCAAATAACGAACCAAATAAAAAGCTGCTGGTTCTAACTGGCCCCGCAAAAAATGGAACCAACTGAGATTTCTCAAAGCGAAATGGCAGTCAGGATCCAGCTTCAAAGCATATTCCCATTCATTTCGTGCAGCTTCCGTTTGATCCATATCCATAAGCAAAAGGGCATAATTGTTGTGAATGACAGCCGTCCGGGGCGCAATTTCAAAAGCTTTTTTAAATAACTGAACCGCCTCTTCATAGCGGTGTTTTTTCCGATAAACGACAGCGAGCTGATCATAGGCCCCTGCCCGCTTAGGATCCATTTTAATCACTTCTTTCAAGTAAACTTCAGCCTCATCCCACTTCTCGGCAGCAACGCACGCCGTTCCTAGCGCTAAACGAGCATCGATCGTAGGATCTAGCGCCAATGACTCTTTCAAAAAATCGATGGCACGTTGATAATTTCCACGATCAATCTCATTAATCGCAGAAAAATAATAAATGCGTGGATCTTTTCGCGGCGCGCGATGAAATGCAGCCGCCCACAACGATGTCGCATCCTTCCAATCTGGTAAACGCTGAGAAGTCAAAATAACAAAAGGCACTACCAATATCGAAAGGCAAGTAATCGTGCTCAATTGTGCCCGACGGTCCTTGAAACTAAATAAAAACTGTGGGAACGCTTGCTGTAAGAGAATGAAAAGCGCCGTAAAAAAACCAAGGATTGGAACATATAAATAACGATCATTCATAATACTCGGAAGCGGCGCTAAAATGTTTGATACCGGCAATAAGCCAATCAAAAACCAACTCAACCAAAAGGAAATTTCTGGTTTGTGCTTTTTGCAAACCCAAATGACTAGAAAAAACAAAGTCAATCCAATTGAAGAAAAAAGGACGGGTAGCTGAAAAAAAGAATGATATGCCAGCGATGAATAAAGAATATTTTGATGAAATGGAAAAAGCAAAAGCTCGGCGTAACGCCAAAAAACCGTCGACATGACAAACAAAGTCACCCAGAAAGAATTGCCGTGATACGCATACTTTTCCACTTCAGCGGCTGTCCCATGCACCGTCATTACACCCGCTAAAGCAGAAAGCCCAAAAATTGCTCCATAAAACCACCAGCGTCTTCTGAATTCATGCGATCCGTTCAAAATAAAATAATTGAGTGCAAAAACAATTGGCAAAAAAATGACAACGCTTGGTTTTGACAAAAGCGCCAATATGTAGGCTGCAAGAGAAAGAAAGAGCCATTGGCGCTCTTGAGTAAGAGTTACGCTTTGTTTGGCCGCATTCCAGTAAAAAATAAGAGCGGGAAAAAGAAAGAAAGTTGAAAGCAGATTCTTTCGCTCGGCAATCCACACAACGGATTCGATCTGAACGGGATGAATGGCAAAAATCAGTGCACTGCTCAAAGCGATTAAAAAATTCTCACTCAGACGCTTAGCCCAAACCAAAACCAAAAGGCTATTTAAAAAATGGATAACGATATTCGTAAATCGGAAGCCAAACGCCGTCAGGTACCACAATTGATAATCCACAAAATAAGAAAGCATCGTAACCGGAATGTATAAGGTAAGATAAGGATGGCTTAGAAGTCGCCAAATTCGATCAAAGGAAAACGACTTAATATCAGGATTTCTAACGATAAAATCGTTGTCGTCCAATCCGGAAAAATCAAAATGAAGGGAGGGATAATATATGAATAAAACTAGGAGAAAAATGAAAAAAGCGGCAAAAAGAAACTTCGTCCGTTCTGATGTATTTTGAATTTTATCCAGCTCCATGATTCGGAATCGTAACGGATGGCTCACTAAAACAAAAAACCTACCCACTCATCTTGTGAATGAATGGGTAGGTTGTTAGAGAAACTCAATTAACCACTGATTGCTGTTCCACTGCAAGCACCACCACTGGTGGTTGAAGCAGTCCTTAAACTACCAGAATGGTCAACGCAATAGTCGGACGCTGAAGCATTCGCCTGCGAGGCAGCAGTTACCGTGTAACCTGCAGCCGTCGTTGCATAGGCCAATGTATGACCGTGTTTCGTTACGGTATCAGCAGCCCACGAGCTATCCAAATAAGGTGGGCTGGCACTGGTTAAAGAACCCACGCCTGTTGGATAAGCAGGCGGACTTTGAGCCGCACGATAGCTTTCAGCAGCTGTGCTGAAGGCCCTCAAGTCCCCTTTCACTGAACCATCATTTGCGTTCACCCTTGCACGAAGCAAGTTGGGAATCGCAATCGCAGCGAGAAGTCCGATGATCGCAACTACGATCATTACTTCAACGAGCGTGAATCCCTTTTTTCCTATTGCTCGTTTCATGTTAAGTCCTCCTTTGTCCAATAACTTATGTACTTCTATAAGGCCTATATCGGCCTCCTCATTGATACTACAAGACCCATGCCAGACGTGCCTATGATATGTATTTAAAAGCATCAAATCCTTTAATTGCTTCACACACTATAACTTGTGATTAATTACGGCAAAGATATTAAAAAACTTTAAAAATTGGTTCGCGCTAAAATGTAAATAATTTTTTACATTCTTAAAGTTTTTTGTACTCTTCGAATGATTTATTAAGGAAGACTACTAGAGAACCCTTAAAACAAAAAACCTACCCACTCATCTTGTGAATGAATGGGTAGGTTGTTAGAGAAACTCAATTAACCACTGATTGCTGTTCCACTGCAAGCAC
>Ga0209515_10001146_pt1 | contig 45596 bp, 48 predicted proteins | sample Subgroupgradi54m_FD_187454 | JGI IMG/M metagenome (GOLD analysis project Ga0209515, IMG submission 187454) | Subsurface groundwater microbial communities from S. Glens Falls, New York, USA - GMW60B uncontaminated upgradient, 5.4 m (SPAdes)... ... | reverse complement strand
CAGATCGCCGTTGCGAGCTTGGGGGAAGATAATAGTTTTGGTTTTCCCCATCCGGGTATTTTGGAAAAGTATGAGCGGCGTAATGTGAAGGTTTTTAGAACCGACCGTGATGGCTGTGTTATACTTACCGTGCCCCCAATTTTTCCCAAGAAATCGATTTCCATCCAAACGTTTTCTTCTGGAGAATCACCCTGACCCAGTAGACAGGTCCCTCCTGAAGGTAAGTATAGGCTTCGGCCTGAGCCAGGTCTTTTTGAATTCCTTCCACTTTTACAATCTCTACTTTTTGTACGGGATGTTTTCCGAAATCGCTTTCTTTATATTTCTTGCCGTACTTTTGAAAATATTTTGTGACGGATTTGTGAGCTACGGTAGGAGAGGGGATACGTCCCGTACAACTGGATGAAAGGAGAACGATGAGAATGAGAGCAGAAAATTTTTTCATTTAAATTTTTATGATGGGCGGTGCAGGGATCGAACCTGCGGCTTCCACCGTGTGAAGGTGGCACTCTACCGCTGAGTTAACCGCCCTTAATATAGTCAGAGGGAGATACCACTCTCCCTCTGAAACTCCCATCTGGACTCTGGGGACTCACCATGCATTCCGTTTAAAGGGATGGTCTGAGCCCCTGTAAAAACACGCGTCCCTGTCTAGAACAGGTCTCTAATGAAGATCAATATGAATTAATATTTGAAATGCTGCGGAGTAGAGGTCGTGAGGAGAGAGGGTGGGCGAGGAGGGCTACTTATCAAACTTTTTTGTATCGATCCATTGAGTATTCTGAGTCATAGAGATGAAGCGATATTCTTTTCGACTCAGGGCCCGGACCAGTAGTTTTAAGAATCCTCTAAACCCCTTCATGGAGATGATCGTCAACGGATGTAGCAGAACATCCTTCGTTTTTATAACTCCAACAAACATAGTGTGTCTCTCCTGTGAGATAAAGTAGCAAACCCAATGCCAGGATATCTACAGGTCTAAATACCTATTATATATAATTATTTTTTTATTTTCTATTGGGAGACGGGTACAAAACACCCCTTCCTGGGAAGTTTTTATCAAACTGAGAGAGGTTCTTTTATTGGAAGTTACGAACCATATTGGTTGTCTTGGGAATAAGAAGCACCCGGCCGTCGTTTAAAGGGGGAGCGTTGTTGGCCTTTTGAATGTCATGGGGGGAGAGGTCATACTTTTTGGCAATCGTTTGAAAGGTTTCGTTGGCCTCCACAACATGTAATTGAGGGGACTCGGTTTCAGAGTAAAAATCGATAAAGCGAGAAGCAAACAAGGCACGAACGCCCCGGGGAATCCTAATTTGAGAACCGGCAGGGATGGCGTAGTTTCCCTCAAAGGCATCGGGGGTGAAGGCAGGGTTTAATTCCTTTAGATCTTTTAGAGACGTGCTTGAAAGATAAGCCACCTCCTCAAATCCCATGGTAGCCGGCAGTTGAACAAAATCAAATTGTAAAAGTGGTTCTCGCATGACTCTTCCGAAGTAGCGTTCATAATTTTCGTAAATATCCAAAGCCGCCAAGAAAGAAGGATAAAAGTTTCGTGAGGCAAAGGCGTAACTTCCGTCTCGATAATGGGTAATAATCGTGGCAATGTCTCGGGTACCCAATTTGGAAATAGCCTTGAGCAGATTACCTGCCCCTGAGTTATAGGCATTGATAGCTAACGGCCAGGTCCCTAAGGTTTCATAATTTCGCAGAAGAAGTCGCGCGGCTCCATGCGTGGCTACAAGGGGATCATAACGCTCATCCAATAGGTGATCTACATTCATATAACGTCTTGCTGAAGAGGGCATAAATTGCCAGAGTCCTGCAGCTCCTGCCTTTGAGTAAGCGGTTTCTTTAAAGAGAGACTCGACAAAGGCTAATCTGGAGATCTCTCGCGGAACTCCATGGCTTTGAAAGATACTCTCAAATAAGGGCATGTAACGTCCCGAGCGTTCTAGCCCCTCCAAGAAGCGATCCCTTAAGCCTGTTTGCGAACGTATTCGATCCATCGCTTTTTTATATTTGTCAGGTTCATCGATCCCTTCGAAGAGTTGAGAAATTCTTTTTGCCTGGGGAGAGAGGGAAATCTCGGAAGGGGACCCGCTTAATTCAAAAAGAATATTTTTAATCCTGTCTATTTCTTCATTGACCCTGGCATCGCGTATGGACTTTTTTTCTACCTCTGAAATGTTTCTTTGGCTTAAATCGGTAAAATCAAGAACGCTGTACCGAATATTTAAAAAGTCGGTATCATGAATAACCACGTGCTTTGTATCGTAGACGGCATATATTTTTTTCCAGAAATCAACGGGGGATTCCAAAGCGGGTGGTATCTCAAAAGAGGTATGCAATCCTCCTTCTTGGAGAGAGGGAAGAACGACCGGAGTTCCCGAAGGAATAAGCTTTTTGGAAACCCGAAGTGTGCGAGTGATTGCCTTAGGAGAGGAATTTTCATTTGGAGATGGGGTAAAGACCTTTTCGGGCAAAGGCAGAGGTTGGGTGATTGCCGAAGCAGAGACGGTTGCCAGACGGGGAAAAATCCGGGGTAACTCTCCAGCAAGTCCCCGAAAGGCAAGATGCAACCCCGCGCCTAGAGAGAAGATCAGAAGGATCAGCTGCAACTGACGACGACGCATAAAATTAGTATGTCTCCCAGACTGCCCTGAGGATAGCTTCCTCGGCGCGAGCAACCCTGCTTACCGGCACCTTGAAATCATTAAATAAAAAAGAAAACGCGACTTCCTGTCTTCCATCAATGAGATAGCCCGAGAGCGACTTGACCCCATTTAGAGTACCCGTTTTGGCAAAGACCTTACCTGCTAAAGGGGATCTTCTCATCTTCGACCCGATTGTACCATCAATTCCTGCAATGCTTAAGGAAGAAATTAAGTCATCCCGCCGGGGAGAATGATACATGTCCAGAAGGACTTTGACCAAGTGTCTTGAGGAGAGTCGACTAAGTTTGGAGAGTCCTGAGCCATTGGCGATGGTGTACTCTTCTGCCGGAATACCGAGTGATGCCATGTATTCATGAAGGGCTTTGATGCCTTTATCCATGGATCCTGGTACCCCATAGTGAATAGCTCCCAAGGTTTTGAGGAGTTGCTCGGCCATAAAATTATTACTATATTTGCCCAATCCCTTTAAGACTTCTCTTAGAGGAGGAGAGTTGTGTACAAGCAACAGAGCAGCGCGAGAAGGAACAGGAGCTCTCTTCATATTCCCTTCAATCACGATTCCCTTTTTTTGAAGGGCTTCTATGATGGCAGTACCGGTGTAGTTTGCTGGATCCAGAATACCTTTGCGAAAATGATAGTGTCGTCTCGTTCGTGGAATATTGCCTACGACAGCAATCTGACCATCGTCCCTTTGCTCAATATCAAGGTAGGTCTTTGATCCTCGGGCCCCCATTTTTGCATTGTTGCTGAGGGTTAAGTATTGCACGGGGGAATCAAGAGCAATGATGGGTTGGTCTCCCAGACGGGCTGAAGGGCGCGCCTTAATGGAGATGGTATTAAAATTAAAAGAGAGGGAGTTTGTGACTATATTATAAATCTTGTCATTATCGTCGGAGAGATACGTCATGGTATTGTAGGGATCAAAGTAGGTGTCGTCGACAAAGATGGAACCCTCTACCTTTTTAAGACCCACATTCTTGAAATATTCCGCAATGGCGTCGAGTTCTTGGGTGACAAAGAGGGGATCGCCTTTTCCTTTGATCCAGAGATTCTTGATTTGTCCCTGTCTGTCTATCGGGCCTTCTGAATAAAATTCTGTTTTAAAAGTAAAATTGGGCCCCAGTTCTTTAAGGGCTGCCGCTGCTGTGATGAGCTTCATATTGGAGGCTGGGTTCAAGGCGAGCTCGGGATTTTTTTCAAAAATAGTTTTTCCATCAGGAATAGAGACAATCTGGAGAGAGAGTTGGGCCCTTGTCAGGCCATTGGAGATGAGGATTCGCTCTATTCTTTCTTCGAAGTGGAGGGTTTTAGCCTTTTTGGCAAAAAGGGGATCCGCTTGTCCGACAAGGATCAGGAGAGCCGTAAGTAGGGTGACTCTTAATTGACAGTTTTTCAAAAGTCGCATAACTCTGATTAACTAACTTTTCATACTAAACATATGAAGCAATTCTTTCAAGAATTAAGAAAAAAGATCAGTCAGCTTTTTGTGTGGGGATTTGAAGGAACTCAGATCACACCAGAGCTTAAAAAACTTTTAAAAAAATATCCTCCGGCCGGACTCATTCTTTTTAAAAGAAATATAGAAGACCTGTATCAGATAAAAGGTCTGATTCGGGAACTCCAGTCCTTGAGTCAGACCCCCTTACTGATTGGCATCGATGAAGAAGGGGGGCGTGTTCGAAGGCTCCCGGAACCCTTCATCCAGTTTCCTCCAGCGGCTTTTTGGGGAAAGCTCTTGAAAGAACAAAAAGATAAACAATTGATCTTTGATATGGGGCACTGCTTGGCTCATGAGCTCCTTTCTCTGGGTATCAACACTGATTTTGCTCCTGTGCTTGATGTGAATTCGAATTCAAAAAATCCCATTATTGGTGATCGTGCCTTTTCGGAAAATCCCAAATTAGTCGCTGAGGCAGCCGTTTCTTTTTATTTGGGAATGAAGAAGGCAGGTGTTATTGCTTGCGGCAAACATTTTCCAGGACATGGGGATACAAAAACAGATTCTCATCTTGAATTACCGCGTGTTAATCGTACTCGGCCTAGTCTGCAAAAGATAGAGCTGCCTCCTTTTGATCGAGCGATTCAAAAAGGGATACCCATGCTGATGACGGCGCATGTTGTCTATCGGGCCTGGGATAGCAAAAACCCAGCCACACTCTCTTCAAAAATTCTCCGGGGACTTTTGAGGAAAAAGATGGGTTTTAAGGGAGTGATTATTTCTGACGATCTTGGGATGAAGGCCGTTTCCCAAAAATATTCGATCCTGGAATCTTCTCTTTTATCCCTTCAGGCGGGGGTGAATCTCTTGCTCGTTTGTCGTGGAGGTGAAGGAGGAGGCGAGGTGGTTGAAAAATTTTTGCAAAAAACCGATTCTTCTTTGATTCCCGTGATCGAAGAAAGTCTTAAAAAAAACAAATTTTTAAAGCGTCGTTATCTCGGGAAGTAGTGGGTCCGCCTCAGGCGGACAGGGCTTGAAAAGAGGAAACGGACCCACTACCGGGGTTTGGAGACCACTATTTTTCCGGTCCCGGGCCTACCCATCAAAAAATCGTTAAATAATTAAATAAAAACAACAACTTATGTTAAACAAAAAACTCCATTTTTGGCACTTAACTTGCTTTGCTTATTAAAGGATGATTTTATGAGCGATCCTATTAACAACAATCTTCCGATTTCGCCGGCGTCCGAGTTGGCCCGTCAGGTAACGCGGGATACCCGTGAGAGCGAGAGGCACGGCGAGGCGAGATCAGAGCAGAAACAGGCCGAACAGCAAGTGGCTGAACAGGTGGATCAGTTTATCCATCAAGAGAGGCCGCGACTCCCGACGACTAAAGAGACGCCGCGCCGACCGGCCGATAATTCCGAAAATATCCATCGTGAAACTGTTTCTCAAGCCAAAGAGGCGCAGAGGGTTCAGCACTCTGCGGGGCAAGTTGTCAGGACACCACCCACAGGACAAACCCCCGCTTCTCTTATTTCATCTCCTCAAAAAGTGCCTGTACAACCTGAAGTATCAGCGGGACAAAGCACATCCAATCAATCCCAACAGGGTCAGGAAGGTCAGGGCCATGAGCCTCAAACGACGGCCACGGCGTTGGCACAGGACTTTGCTCGACTCACCCGCGGTATACCCCAACTTCGTTCACAGACGACGGTAACCACGACACCACTGGCACCGCGACCCGTTCCCACAGCCTTAACAACGGCTATGGCTCCCAAAAGGCCTTTGTCTCAACCCCAAAGAACTCCGACTACCCCTTCAGCTCGTACAGCCTCTTCCACGGGAAACGGTCGTAGCTCTCCCGGAGGTCGTGTTTCTCAGGGGGGGGCATTGACGGGCCAGCCGACTCAGACGACCGCTCCGCAAGCCACACCCTCTGAAGTCGTTACCAATCCTGAAAGTGCATCCCCCGAAACATCACAAGGACGCGAAGCCGGGGTTTATGATTTTGCCTTAGCCGAAAGAGGGCATTACACTCATGTTTCACCCGAGCAGGTAAGAGACAATCTGACGGCGGCCATTCGATTTCAACAGATACAGAGAGGGACACCGGTTCCCGTTCCTTTTCCTGTGGCAACCCAGCAACAATTAGGAGAGACCCTGTCGGCCCGCCTACGCAATACACGTTCGAATTCTGAGCGTACGGCTGAGGGAGAGAACAAAGAAGATTCCGGGCGGGTGAGTAATCGGGATCTTGCTTTAGGGATGAGACGTCAATTCCGGGATACGGCGTGTTAATGGATTCATAGTTTGTCCAGCTTCCCTTGACGATCAAGATCCGACATTTCCTGAAAACCACCAATCATCTTATCTCCAACAAAAATCTGGGGAACGGTCTTCCAACCCGTTTTTTTGACCAAGGCGTCAAATTCATCCTCCTCCGAGACATCAATCTCGCGAAAAGTTATATTTTTTTGCTTCAGGAGTGCTTTGGCCGCCAGACAGTAGGGACAGGAGGGGGTTGTATAAATCGTAATCTTCATGATCCTATCTTAAGGATTTGAAAAGAGAGAGCAACTCTTAAATACTGCATTTATGATTGCATTGATTGCAAGAGGTGATAGTCTCGCTAAGTTCCCGCATGCCTATGACGGCCCTTTATCTTCTTGTGGTTTCACTCTTTGTAGCAATCCTGGGAGTCCTCGTCTTCTTGTTGAGGCGCTCTCAGACACCGGCTCCTTCAACCGAGTTGCTCCTCCTCAAGCAACAGATGGATCATCTTCAGAGTAACGTGGATTCTTCTTCAAAACTTGTTCATCAGCAGCTCTCCAACTTGACTAAAGAGATGGGAGACCGGCTGCAGGCAAGTACAAAAATGATGGAAGAAGCCAACAAGACAGTAGGTGTGAGGCTGGATAATGCAGCGCGAGTGGTGGGCGAGGTGCAGAAAAGTCTTGGAAAGATGGAAGAGGCGACAAAACAGATTCATGACGTAGGAAAAGACATCGCCAGTCTCCAAGATATTCTCCAGGCACCCAAGTTGCGAGGGTCTCTGGGGGAGCTTTTTTTGGGGGATTTGTTGGCTCAGGTTCTTCCCCAGGATCGTTTTGAGCTCCAGTATGGTTTTAAAAACGGTGAAAAAGTCGATGCGGTGATCAAATCCGCTCATGGATTGATTGTTATTGATTCCAAATTTCCACTTGAGAACTTTGTGCGTATTATTCAGACGGGGTCGGAAGAAGATAAAAAGGCCGCCAAAAAGCTTTTTATTTCGGATGTAAAAAAACATATTGATAAAATTTCTTCAAAATATATCCTGCCCGATGAGGGTACGCTTGAATTTGCCCTCATGTATATTCCCGCGGAAAATGTTTACTACGAGATTATTCTCAAGCATGAGGACGATGAGAGGGACTTGCTCCGCTATGCCCAGGAAAAAAGAATCTTTCCCGTGTCGCCCAACAGTTTTTATGCCTACCTTCAAACGATCGTGATCGGACTCAAGGGCCTACAAATGGAAGAGGGTGTTCGTGAAGTGATGAATAGTATTGGAAGACTAAAAAAAGAATTTACAAATTTTGGGGACAAGTTTCGTCTTGTGGGGGCTCACCTGGCCAACTCGCGTGGGGCCTACGAACAGGCGGACAAGATACTTCAAAATATCGGGGGTAAGCTGGAAACATTGGGGCTCGAGGAAGCAAAAGAACTCCGATTGCTCGAGGGTGGAGAATAAAATGGTCCTTTATGCCGTCTCGGATGCTACGGGTGAACTTGCCATCAGCATCGCGAGTGCCGCCCTGAGACAGTTCAAACAAGAAGGGGTGGCCATCCTCAGACGCGCCCGCATACGCAATGCGGACAAGCTGTCTCGGGTCATTCGCGAGGCCAAAGAAAACAAAGGTCTTATTATTTTTACTCTGGTTTCCCAGGAACTCCGGCAACAGCTCATCCGTCTCGCGACCGAAGAAAGGGTGCCTGCTGTCGATGTCCTTGGGCCTGTTCTCGACAATCTCGCCCGTTATTTTCAAATATCTCCTTCAGACCAGCCAGGATTGAAATATGAAATTACGGGGGACTATTTCCGCAGGAATGAAGCGATTGAGTTTGCCGTCAAACATGATGATGGGATGGCTTGGGAGACAATCGATAAGGCCGAAATCATTCTCTTAGGGATTTCCAGAACTTCAAAAACACCCCTTTCAATTTATTTGGCCTATCGCGGTTTTAAAACGGCGAATATTCCTATCATACGTGATGTGCCGATTCCTCCAACACTCCGAACGGTTAATCCCAAAAAACTGGTGGGTCTGACTATCGATCCTGAAAAGCTTGTCGATCTTCGTGGTTCCAGGCTGACCCGTCTTGGGCTTTCGCGAAATGATCATTATGCCAATCTTGATTATATTCGGCAGGAACTGGAATATGCCTCAAAGATTTTTCAAGAGCTCGGCCGTATCCCTATTATCGACGTGACGACGAAGGCGATTGAAGAGGCCGCCACGGAAATATTGGCCGTGCTCGGCAAGTAGGGGCGGGGTTCACCCGCCCAAACACAATTACCAAATCACCTGGATGGGATGCTGGGCGTTTTGAATGATGACGGTAGATCCTCTGCGGACAGGGTAGATAATATGGGGACCGTCGACAAAAATAGCCGCGTCATCCATCATAGAAAGTATTTCGATGTTCTTTGGGGGTCCCAGTACTTTTTTTAAGAGTCGGTATTTCTTGCCTTCCGGTTTGTAGGGTTCGCGCACGACATATTGAATTCTTTTTGAGCCGAGGGGCAGGGGAGTGCCGCCTGCCGATCTGGTAGCGGCTGTTGATCCGGCTGCTGTAGAAATCCAGAGACCGGATGATTTTTGTTCTTCAGAGTTTTTACCTATCTTCAAGACGTACCGTGTTGTCCCGGCAGGATTTTGACTGGCGAAGAGAATATCATTTAGGGCGAGGGCCTCTTGTTTTTTGCTATCGATCATAATTTTGAGACGCTGGAATGTCTGAATCCGCGCTTGGCCTTTGATATAGTGATAAATTTTCTCAAGAAAGTTTTCGGCTGTTGCCTTGCAAAAGAAACCGACACTGTCATTTGGAACAGAATTGACTCCCAGGATTAGGCCTTCCCGCAGGTGATGGGACGTTTCCAAAAATGTTCCGTCGCCTCCAATCGTGATGACCAGGTCATATCCTCGGATGGCCCTCAGTTTATAGCGTAGGCGAACATCAAACGGAATTTTAAGATGACGAAGATGATTTTTGATTGTTTCAAAACTTTCAACATGCAGGTCATGTGTCGATTTTGACCTTCGCAGCACAACGCTTCTCTCCTGTAAAAGACGAAGAAAATTTTTATCCTTTTTATCGATAGCATGGGCCTCATAGGAGCTTTTCTTATAAACGATTAATAGACGGCGGATGGTTTTAGTTTTCATGATCAATCGCGTGTTTCCGTTTGAAATAAGTTCAAGTTAGTATACAAACGAAAGTCCTATGTCAAAGGCGATTGCTCTTTTTGGTGGCTCCTTTAATCCCCCTCATCAAGGTCATTATGAAATCGCGCGTCGTGTGGGTCGGCGAAAATCAATTGATGAAGTCTGGATTCTTCCTGTTTACAAGCACCCCTTTAAAAAGAAGGAGGCCCCTTTTTCGGAAAGGTTGAAATGGTGCAGAGATCTATTTCGACGTCTGGGGGCCAAGGTCAAGGTCAAGGATCTGGAAAAGAGATTAGGTGGGAAGAGCTGGACGATTCGGACGATTCGCTATCTTAAAAAACGATACCCGTCGTTTTCATTTAGCCTTGTCCTGGGAAGCGATACCTACCAGCAGAGACATCGTTGGAAGGATTTTGATGAAATCCAAGGTCAGGTGAAACTTATTATTTTTCCCCGAGGACAGAGGTCCCGGATCCCCCATATTTCAAGTACTGAAATTCGCGAGAAGAAAAAGGCTTAGCCGCAAAAAAACGCAGCCGGTTCAGGGTCATGAATACAGGGGATCCCTTTGTGAGTTTGTGCATGAATTCCCTCGGATCCTTGTCAAGGGATGTTGTCCTGGACTTATGAGAGGGGTTGATGGCTCGGTCCATGGCCGCTTTAAAGAGCAGGAGGCGTGCCAACTGTGCCGTTTGCGAAGGCTGGCGATAACTCCTTGATAACAAAGACAACCACGGGATTCAAAAAAATATCGCCATCAAGGTTGGTCCAAATATTGGACGGCTGAGTCTAAAAATAAGAGTTGTCCTCTTGAATGATTTCAAGGCAGTGTCTTCCCGGCTGCTATGCAAAACATTCTCAATTTATCCAAAAAGGGCCTTGAAGGCTGGCTTTTACAGAAGGGGCTTAAAAAATTCGCCCTGACGCAGATCCTCCAGTGGCTCTACCAAAAGCGCGTTGCCTCTTTTGAAGAGATGACGAACATTTCTAAAGAGGCGAGAGAGCTTCTAACTCAAAATTTTATCATTCACCATTTGGAAGTGGATGCACGCCATCACTCGGCTCTTGATGGGTCGACAAAGTATTTATTTCGACTGGCGGATGGGAGGGCCGTCGAAAGTGTTCTTATGCCCATCAAAAACCGTATGACCCTCTGTCTCTCAAGCCAGGTGGGTTGTGCGATGGGGTGTCATTTTTGTCGCACAGCGGAAATGAAACTCTTGAGGAATCTCACTCAAGGGGAGATACTGGGACAGATCCTGGGTGTTCAATCAGAGCTTCCGCCCGGGGAACGCCTGACAAATGTTGTTTTCATGGGAATGGGAGAGCCTTTTCATAATTATGATAATGTCATTTCGGCTCTGGAGTTAATGATCGATGACCATGCATTCAATTTATCCCGTAGAAAAATTACCGTCTCAACGGTGGGATTGGCTCCAGAGATTGAAAAATTTGCCAAAGACGCCAAGGTCAAGCTGGCCCTTTCTCTCAATGCGACGACGGAAGAAGGCCGTCTGGATCTCATGCCCATCACTCGAAAATATCCCCTCGAAAAGGTGATTCAAGCTTGTCAAAAATATGCCCGCGAGTCCAAGAACAAAGTGACTTTTGAATATGTCATGTTGGCCCATGTGAATGACACCTTGGAGGACGCCAAGCGTATTGCCAAGATTGGTGCTAAGGTGCCTTGTAAGATTAATCTGATCCCTTATAACCCTTACCCCGGTTCACCGTATCAACGACCTTCCGAGGAGAAGATCCAATCATTTTTTAAATTCTTGGCCGATCGAAACTTTCAGGTCAATATTCGCTATTCCAAAGGCCTCGACGTCCTAGCCGCTTGTGGTCAGTTGGCAACTCCTGCTGCTGAAGAAGGACAGAGATATTGACTTTTCCACCTAAGAAGATAGAACGCAGCCTGCATGTCTCAATCGCTTACAGGTGTCATCGGTGGCAGTGGTCTCTACGAAATAGACGGTCTCAAAATTCTCGACGACATTCCGCTTGAGACTCCTTTTGGAATGCCTTCCGACAACTATATCTTGGGTGAAATCGAAGGACAGAAGGTTGTCTTTCTTCCACGTCATGGCCGTGGACATCGTTTTTCTCCTTCTGAAATTAATTATCGCGCGAACATCTGGGGGATGAAAAAACTGGGTGTTGAATCTATCATTGCCGTTTCTGCCGTTGGAAGTATGAAAAAAGAAATTGAGCCCGGTCACATGGTCATCATCGACCAATTTTTTGACAGGACCAAGACGCGGCCCTCGACTTTTTTTGCGGAGGGCATTGTGGCCCACGTGAGTTTTGCCGACCCCCTTTGTGAGGATATGCGAAAGATTCTTATTCAGTCGGGTCGTGCGGCTGGGGCTATTGTGCACGAAAAGGGAACTTATCTTTGCATGGAAGGTCCTCAATTTTCGACACGGGCCGAATCCCATATTTACCGCCAATGGGGGACCGATGTCATTGGCATGACTAATTTGCAAGAGGCTAAGCTCGCCCGTGAGGCCGAGATGTGTTATGCAACGATTGCCCTCTCGACTGATTACGATTGTTGGCATGAGGGACATGACGATGTTTCTGTGACCGCCATTATCGAGGTTCTGCACAAGAATGTGGAGATGGCAAAAAAAATTATTCGATTGGCATTAAAAGAAATGGCAACACCCCGAACCTGTTCTTGTCGGACGGCGATACAGCATGCGATTTTAACGGATAAAAAAGTGATTCCGGAAGAAACAAAGAAGCGTCTTCATATGATTATTGGAAAATATTTATAAACACCCCGAAGGAGAGTGTGTGAGTATTTTGGTTGTTGGCAGTATTGCCCTTGATTCTGTTGCTACTCCCTTTGGCAAGGCGGAAGAGGCCCTGGGGGGATCGGCCGTTCATTTCTCGGCGTCCGCCAGTTTTTTTTCCAAAATACACTTGGTGGGTGTTGTGGGAGATGATTTCCCGGAGAAGGAAATCGAGTTTTTAAAAGTGAGGGGAGTGGATTGTTCGGGGATCAAGATTGAAAAGGGCAAGACATTTCGCTGGAAAGGCGAATATGGTTTTGATCTCAATGTCGCTCAGACAATCGAGACCCATCTCAATGTTTTCTCAGATTTTGCTCCTCAGATTCCGGGGGCCTTAAGAGAAAAAGAATTTTTATTTTTAGCCAATATTCATCCAAAACTGCAGCTGGATGTCCTGCAGCAAGTCAAGAGACCCAAGCTCGTGGCCCTCGACACGATGAATTTCTGGATTCAAGGGGAACTCGAAGCCCTGAAAAAAGTTATTTCGAAAGTAGACCTGATGATCATCAATGAAGGCGAGGCTCGCGAATTAACCAAAGAAGCCTCTCTTCTCAAGGCAGCGCGGTTGATCCAATCCTGGGGCCCTGCGGTTGTGGTCATTAAACGCGGCGAATATGGGGCCCTTCTCCTCCACAAAAACGACATCTTCTCGGCTCCCGGTCTTCCCCTGGAGTCTGTCAAAGATCCAACGGGCGCCGGCGATAGCTTTGCCGGAGGATTTATGGGTTATTTGGCCCGCAAAAATAGTCTGGACTTGGAAACCATGAAACAGGCTGTGATTGTGGGCAGTGCGATGGCCTCCTTTAATGTAGAAGATTTTAGTTGCCGTCGTTTAAAAAATTTGACGATGGCAGAGATCAATCAACGGATTAATGAATTTAAAAAACTATCTCATTTTGAATGGAAACACTCGGATAATTTTTAAAGAAGGAAAGGGAGTTTATTTATCGGATGTGCTCATTCTCAAAAATGGAATTCCCCTTTAATCCATTACCATTTTAAGATAGTCTCGCCGCATGTTAGCCACTAAAGGAAAGGAAATTCAAACCGAAGGTATTGTCCTCCGTGTGTTGACATTGAGAGAGGATGATTTGTTTGTCGATTTGATGACACCGCATCAAGGCCGCTTGTGGGGTGTGGCAAGACACGGGAGGAAAAGTCATAAGAGATTCGGCACTGTTCTTGAACCCCTCAATATTGTCCGGTTGCGTTTTCGTGATCGGGGAGGCTTTGTCGATCTGGAAGAGGCGGGGATGGAGTTTCCTTTAAATCATCTTGATCAAAACCTGATTACGCTTCTTTCGTCTTTTTATTTGATTGATCTCGTTCGTGAATTTGCCCCTGAACGAAGCGCCGATCCCAATCTCTACAAGCTATTGAGGGATTCTCTCCTAAAGATGAATCAGCGATTGACGCCAAGGGAGGTGATATCTGCGTTTGAGAAGCGTCTCCTGGAAGTGTGTGGTTATGGACTTAATCTCGGAAATTGCCAATCTTGCGAGAGAGATTTGCAGCAAAAAGAGAACTTTTATTTTGTTTATCGGGAAGGTGGAATTTTTTGTCAAGTGTGCGTACCTCATGGAAATCACGAAATTTTTACCGAAAACTCAATCTATCGTATCTTGCCCCGTTTTATTGAATACCAACTGGGGCATTCCCCCAAATCTCGTAAGCTTTTGACTCAGGCAGGGCTTTCATACTAGGCTCGGTCCCTCATGCGCAGACAAATCCGATTCATCAAGGCCTACCGCAGTTTCTTTATTATTTTCTCCTCGTATTTTTTCCTCACCGTTCAGAAGAGAATTTTGGGTCGAGCCCGTGTCCAGGAAAAAATCCTTCTGGCCCATCGCCGCAATGCGCAGAGGGTTGAGAAGAACATCCTCGAACTGAAAGGTTTGTTTATCAAGGTGGGCCAGATGCTCTCGATTATGAGCAATTTCCTGCCCGAGGCCTTTACACAAGGTCTCGAGGCCCTTCAGGATTCTGTTCCTCCCCATTCTTATGAGGCGATCGAGAGGCGCTTTTATGAAGAGTTTGAAAAAAAGCCCCTAGAGCTTTTTTCACGTTTTGAGGAAGCCCCCATCGCCTCAGCTTCCTTGGGGCAAGTTCATGTGGCCTATCTCAAGGATGGGACCAAGGTTGCTGTCAAGGTTCAGTATCCGGAGATCGATGACATTGTGCGGAGTGATGTCAAAATACTCAAAAGGATTTTTGGCGTTTTGCATCTTTTCTTTCCTTCTTACGGACTCAAGAGTGTCTATCAGGAAATTGCCGATGTGATCCTGCGGGAGTTGGACTATACCCTTGAGGCCAAAAATCTTGAAATGCTCAAAAAGAATTTTGAAAAGGAAGAGGATATTGTCTTTCCCGATATTTACTGGGATCTCTCCTCAAAAAAAATTATTACGCTCCGATTTATGGAGGGGACCAAGATCTCTGCCGTTGATGAACTGATAAAACTGGAGATCAGCCCTTCCGCTGTTGCCACAAAGATTATCCACGCCTATTGCAAGCAGATATTCATTGATGGAATCTACCACGCCGATCCGCATCCGGGTAATATCCTTGTTCAAAAAATATCCCAAAATGGGGGAGAGTTTAGAATTATTCTCCTTGATTTTGGTGCCACGGCCCGTATCTCACCCCGGATGAGGCAGGGGATGACCCTCTTTGCCGAGGGATTGATCAAACGAGATACCCAGATCCTGGCAAACGCCGTACGTGAGATGGGTTTTGTGGCCCGGCAGGATGGTTTTGAGACCTTTGAACAACTGGTGGATTATTTTTATGAAAAACTTTCTAACATCAAGATTCAAAATTTTAAAAATTTGGATATTTCCCAATTCCACAATTTTGAGGACCTGATTGAACTTCGAAAGATTAATATCAGCTTTCGCGATTTGATGACCTCATTTCATATTCCTCAAGACTGGATTCTGTTGGAAAGGACTCTTCTGCTGATGATGGGTCTTTGTGCCCATCTGGATCCAAAATTAAATCCTATTGAAGCGGTCCTTCCCTACGTCGAGCATACGGTTCTTAAAGATCGTGCCTTCAGTGAAGTTGTGGTCGAGGTGGTCAAACAAATTATTCTTTCGTATCTCCATCTTCCCCATGAGATTCAAAAAACACTCCGTCGTCTGAATGAAGGCACGCTGGAAGTTAAGGCCAAAGGGCTGGAAGAGCATTCGGAAAAACTCTATATCCTGGGCCATCAAATGATTTATAGTTTTTTAAGTTTTTCAGGATTATTTTTTTCGGTTTATTGCCGCGATAAGGGATGGATGGCTTACGGTGATTATGCCCTCTATGCCGGGGGATTTTTTGGTGCCCTGCTTTTAGGGTCTCTTTTTAAAAATCGTTTATGAAATCAGATGACTCCCTCGAAAGATCACGCGATCGTCTCTTGGTGAGTCTTCTCATCTCCGTCCTCCTGCATTTTTTGATTGTCTTTTTGGGTTATCATTCTGTAGATCTTCTGACTCATCAGTCTCCCCTTAAATCAGAAGAGACAATTCAGTGGATTGATCTCAAAAAACCTTCGTATCAGATTGCCGACATTACCCCTCCCCAAAAGGAAGAAAAGCCGGATGAGGCCAAGTTTTTGGGACTCTACGATTCCAAGGTTGAAAAAGAGCAGGTGGCGGCGACACCAGCCATCCCCCCTCAGGCCGCTGGTCAACCGGCAGAGAAGTCGCCAGAAAAATTACCAGAAAAATTACCAGAAAAATTACCAGAAAAATTAAAAGAAGAATCAAATCAGAATTCCCCTCAAAAAAAGAAACCAGATGGGGCTCTGGCAAAACGAAAAAAAAATACTTCAGACCTGGCCATGAAGATATCACAAAGACCTTCTCCAGCAGGGGAAGGGGATGGGCTTACCAACTCTCTCCCCGAGGATTTTTTCCCCGACTACGCGGTGGGAGGGAAGACCTATCTCAATGTGTTACGTTTCCCAAAAGTAAGCTATTTCGTACGTTTAAAGAAGATTTTTAGAACAACCTTTAACCCGATTCCATCCCTCCGCTCTTATGCAAACCAGATTTCGAAGGGGCAGATTGAGGTCGTTTTAGGGGTGGCTGTTGATCCAAGTGGGCGCCTCTCTGAGCTCTTTGTCATCAATTCCTCAGGGCTACAGGCCTATGACCAGGAGGCCATTCGAACGATCAAGGACTCTTCTCCCTTTGCCACCCCCCCTCAGGAGTTCCTTGATAACTCCTCAAAATTACGCATGGTTTGGACGTTTACCGTCTATCTTTAAAAAATTTTTCAAAATCTAGGCAACTTCCCTCTTTAAATACCGATACTAGGAACAATGAACACCGCTCGACTCTCTCATGTTTCCGGTACTGCATTCAAAGTGCCCATGGCCCATATTGTAACACGGCGATTGGAAAATATTGGTCCCATAAAAGGTATTGCCCTTACCATCCGTGGCCGTTTCAATACGATCGTAAAACCTCAAACAGCAAATAAGGTGATGAGTTGGGTGGCTGCATTTGTTTCCAAATCCAACCGATTGCAAAGATTTTTTGCAAATCCACATATTCATGAGAGGCGAGAGTTGAAGGTGCGTGTTGATTTGCTGGGGACGTACGGGGTCATCAACTTCATGGAAGTATGGAATCAGAAAGGAAGAGAATCGGCCGTGGATTTAAGCAGTCTGGGTAAAAGGATTTTTGATTTTGAAGAGATAAAAACAGATTTTGTACCTCCTCGCTCCCGTGTAGTCACAAGACCAAAAGTGGCTGGGAAAGTGACAAGTACACCCGGGATGCCCGCCCCTTTGGCTTCCTCTCTGACACGCATTGTCCGTGTCGTTAAGGGAAAATCTGGACCGTCATCCCATCAGCCAGAGGTTGTGACTCTTGCTTCACTTGAGAAGCGTGCCGAGATTATTCGAAGTCAGGAGTCATTTTATCAACATCCAGAGCGTGTGTTATTATCTCAAACATTGGAGTCTGTCCTCCGTAGTCGAGAACTGATTTCTCTCAACAATGTCGAGCGTCTGCTTTCGATCTATGAATATGCCGTCGATGCCCGTGTGCAAGCCTTTAAAAGGGTAAAAAACCTGATTGGAGCACTCAAAGAAATAATGAAGAGAGACGTATTTTGGGGAAAGGTTATCTCAAAGGTTGAGGATATTTATTCTTCCTTCTTCCTTCCTCAATCATTGAGACCTGTAGACCTTCATTGGGGGATTGATGAGCTGATACGGATTCTTAACAAGAGAGAGGAGTCTGATGGGGATCAACAATCCACCGTCGTTTTTTTGGAAGATTTGGAGTCTTCTGTCAAAGTCCTTCGTGAAAATCAACACCACTAAAAAGAATAGCGGAGCTTAAGCTCCCGTGCTGCCTTGGCCTCGTCAAGTCTTCGGAGCCGGGTGTTGTGGGGGGCTTTTTGGAGGAGTTCGGGTTGTTCGCGCGCCTCTTTGGCGATTTGGATCATGGCCTCACAAAATGAATCCAGGGTTTCTTTGGATTCGGTTTCGGTTGGCTCGATCATGAGGGCCCCAAAAATCACGAGAGGGAAGTAGATCGTGGGAGGGTGATACCCAAAATCCATCAGACGTTTGGCAATGTCGAGTGTTGAGACGTGAAATTCTTTTTGCTTCTTATCTGAAAATACAACCTCGTGCATGGTTCCTTCACCAAAGGGCAGGTGATAGTATTCCCTCAAGCGAGACTTGATGTAGTTGGCGTTGAGGACGGCGAGTTCCGTGGCCCTCTTGAGTCCTTCGGGGCCCATTTCCCGGATGTAAGTATAGGCCCTCACCATCATTCCAAAATTTCCAAGGAAGGCACGCACTCTGCCGATCGATTGAGGATGGTTGAAATCAAGATCGTAAGATCCATTCTCTCTTTTATAAACACGAGGGGTGGGGAGGAAGGGTGCTAGCGATTTTTTGACGGCTAGGGGGCCCGAACCCGGACCGCCTCCGCCGTGAGGCGTCGTAAAAGTTTTGTGAAGATTATAATGCAAGAGATCAATCCCCAGGTCACCGGGTCGTGCCTTGCCCAGGAGGGCATTCATATTGGCTCCATCCCCATAAACGAGTCCACCCTTGGCATGGACGATGTCGGCGATTTCGCGAATTTCTGTCTCAAAGAGACCGAGGGTACTGGGATTCGTCAGCATCAAGCCGGCGATCTCGTCCGTCATGAGTTGAGCCACGAGAGAGGCCGAGAGGCGACCCTCTTTGCCGGTACGGATCTGCACCACATCATAATCGGCCATCGAACACGTAGCGGGATTAGTGCCGTGCGCGGAGTCGGGGATCAAAATCTTTTTACGGGGATTTCCCTGGGCTCTTAAATAGGCCCTCATGACGAGAACACCCGTGAGTTCCCCATGGGCTCCAGCAGCGGGTTGAAGGGTGACGGCATCCATACCGGCAATCTCGGTCAGATAGGCTTCTAATTCATGAACTAACTGGAGACACCCTTGCACTGTGGAAATCGGCTGATAGGGATGCACATGGGCAAAGCCCGTATAGCGAGCCGTTTCTTCATTGATCCGGGGATTGTACTTCATGGTGCAGGAACCTAAAGGATAAAAGTTGGTGTCGATCGAAAAGTTCCATTGAGAGAGTCGTGTAAAATGACGGATAGCCTCGAGCTCGGAGAGTTGGGGGAGACGCGCGGGTTGCGACCTCTTAAGTGATGGGGGAACCTCCCTTACTTTTTGAGAATATTTCGGGAGCGAAGCGCTGGAGCGCCCCTCGCGCGAGATCTCGAAGGATAAAGGTTCATCAAACTGAAAGCCACGCTGACCTGAGCTCATAAGGATCTTTTTAACCCCTGAATTAGTTTTTCCATCTGTTCATCGGTATTCATTTCGGTGATACAGAGAAGAAGACTGTTTTTTAATTCGGGATACCACCGCACTAACGGAATACCCGCGATGATTTTGTCTTGGAGCAATGACTCAATAAGCTTTTGGGGGTCCTCCCCTGTTTGGATTACAAATTCGTTAAAGGTTGTTCCTGTCAATGGAACTCTGATACCGGCTATTTTTGAAAGGCGCTCTTTAAAATCAGTCGCTCGGTCAAAATTCATTTGGGCTATTTCCTGATAACCGATCTTACCCAAGAGCGTCATTGTGATCGTTGCCGCCAGGGCACAGAGGGCCACATTGGTGCATATGTTTGAAGAGGCCTTTTCACGACGAATATGTTGTTCACGAGTTGCCAGCGTGAGCACGTACCCGCGATGACCCGCCGCATCGACGGTCTCTCCCACAAGACGACCCGGCATGGCGCGGACATATTTATTTTTAGTGGCAAAAAACCCGAGACCGGGTCCCCCGAACGACATGGTGTTTCCAAAACTCTGACCCTCGGCGACGGCGATATCGACCCCCATTTCACCCGGTGATTTGAAAAGTCCCAAGGCAAAGGGCTCTGTGGTGGAGGTGACCAGAAGTCCTCCGGCGTCATGAACCATCTGGGCCACGTCCGTGAGATCTTCTATAATGCCAAAAAAATTGGGAGTGGCCGCGACAACGCAACCCACATCTTGACTCATCAATCTTTTGAGTTGTGACCGATCAATGGTGCCTTCAGAGGTGTAGGAGATTTCTTCAATTCTTACTTTAGGATCTTGCACATAAGTAGCTAGAGTTTCTCGATATTCAGGATGGAGGCTGCGAGCGGCAAGGATTTTTTTACGCTTGGTAATAGCCAGGGCCATCAGAGTCGCTTCGGCTGTTCCCGTGGAACCGTCATAGTGAGAGGCATTCGAAACTTCCATTCCCAAAATTTCGCAGACCATGGTTTGGTATTCAAAGATGGCCTGAAGAGTTCCCTGGGAGATCTCGGGTTGATAAGGGGTGTAGGCTGTTAAAAATTCCCCGCGTGTTAGAAGTTGAGAAACAGGACTTGGAATGTAGTGAGAATAGGAGCCACCCCCCAAGAAGACAGACCAATCCTCTCCATGGGCATTTTTTCGACTGATTTCCCGAAGATGGTTGCGCAGTTCAAGCTCAGAGAGGGGAGACGGAAGATGCAGAGCCCGTTTAAGTCGGAGAGCTTCCGGTATGGATGAGAACAACTCGTCCACAGACGCGACACCCATGGACTCCAGCATTTCTTGGATTTCTTGTGATGTATGGGGAAGGTAGCGCAAGCCTACTCGCTTTCTTCTTTGATGTAGGCCTCGTACTGCTTCGCGGTCATGAGTTCTTTTAACTCACCAGTATCCTCGACTTCTATTTTGATCAGCCAGCCTTCACCGTAGGGATCCTCATTGACAATCTCGGGACTATCCACAACAGGATCATTCACCTCGACGATGCGTCCCGAAATGGGGGCGTAGATGTCATTAACAGATTTAACCGATTCGACAACACCGAAGGCATCGTCCTTTGAAAATTCTTCGCCTTCATCGGGAAGTTCGACAAAGACGATTTCGCCCAACTGATCCTGGGCGTAATCACTGATGCCGATGGTAACAATGTTGCCGCTCACACGAACCCACTCGTGTTCTTTTGAGTATTTTAAATCTTCTGGAGACGTCATATTTCTTCGATAGTTTTTTTAAATTTATCGTTTGTAAAATGGTAACGGAACGATTAACGCGTCCCTCTTTTTATTATGAATGTCAACCTGAATTTTTGTATTTTCAGCTGCAAACTTGATCTTCACGTAACCAAGGGCGATGGGTCTGTCAAGAGAAGGTGTTTTTGTTCCACTGGTGACCCAACCGATCTCTTCACCATCACGATAAATTTTGCAATCACAGCGGGCAATGCCGGGTTCCACCATTTTTAAACCTATCAACTGTTTTGGTGGGGGCGCTGCTTGCTGCTCCTCGACGTTACTGCGGATTTTCAACAGCGCCTCTCGGCCGATAAAATCCCCCTTGTTGAGTTTGACAATCCACGCCAGTCGCGATTCATAAGGATGAATCGTGTCGTCGATTTCATGTCCATAGAGTGAGAGGGCGGCCTCTAACCTAAGTGTATCGCGAGCCCCCAGCCCGCAAGGAACAGCGCCGTGCTCCATCAAGACCGACCAGAGGGTTTCGGCATCTTTGGGGTCGCCATAGATTTCACAACCATCTTCACCGGTGTATCCCGTCCGTGCCACCAGGACATGATGACCGGCGAGTTTTGTTTGTATAAATGTAAAAGATTTTTCCGGCAATTTTTGTTTTAAGGCCTTTAGAAGAACTTTTTCCGCCTCAGGTCCTTGCAGGGCGATCTGGAAATAATTCGAGCTTGTATTTTCAATGAGAGTTTTCGGAGTGGCGAGTGGGCGTATCCATTCAAAATCTTTTTCCGTATTGGAAGCATTGACGCAGATCAGGAAGTGATCCGCACCGAGTTTGTTCACGATGATATCATCGACAAAGGTGCCACGTTCATTGAGGAGGGCCGAGTATTGGCACTCGCCATTTTTGAGACGGGTCACATCGTTGCAGGTCGTTTTTTGAACGATCGTCTCGGCCTCCGGCCCTCTGATCTCGATCTCCCCCATATGGCTCACATCAAAAATGCCCGCGCCCTTGCGTATCGCCAGGTGCTCTTCATTGACGCCCTGATAGATGACCGGCATGTCCCATCCGGCAAAGTTGACCATTCGGGCACCGAGTTGTCTGTGAATTTTATTGAGCGGTGTTTGTTGTGTCATAGAGATTCGATAATCCTGCGAGTACTATGTGATTTATTTAAAGTATAAAAATGAATTCCGGGAACTCCTCTTGTGATCAGATCGCGGCATTGCTCTCTTGCATGCTGGATGCCGATCTCCAAGGCCCTTTGCACATCACCATCGCTTTGAATCAATTGTTGATGCAGGTCCCGAGGAATAGAGGCCCCGCACATTTTTGTAATCTTCTCAATCTGTTTTAAATTCTGAATAGGCATGATTCCAGGAATTATGGGAATCTTGATGCCGATCTTCCGTGCCCGGTCAACGAAATCGAAGTAGTCCCGGTTATTAAAGAAGAGTTGGGTGATCACGATATCAGCACCCGCATCGACCTTTCTCTTGAGGTTGATGAGATCAATTTCTTTATTAGGAGCCTCAATATGTCCCTCGGGATAACCGGCAACGGCTATACTAAAACCACCTATCTCCCGGAGATAGGTGACCAGTTCATTGGCGTACAAAAACCCGTCTTCTTGTTTGATGAAATGAGACACCCCATTGGGTGGATCTCCGCGAAGGGCCACCACGAGATTCAAGCCCTCCTGTTTGAGACGCTCGACATACTCCCGGACGGAGGTCCTGTTCGAACCAACGCATGTAAAATGAAAGGCCGTCCTGAGTTGAAGCTCTTTTTGAATACGTAGGGCAAGATCCCGCGTGAGATCCTGTGTCGAACCCATGGCCCCATAGGTGACCGATGTAAAGATGGGATTAAAAACCGACAATTCCTTGAGGGCCTGAAAGAGTGTTGCCGCGCCCTTTTCATCCTTGGGTGGAAAGATTTCAAAGGAGTAGGGAATCTTTTGAGGGGGATGATAAAAATCCTGAAAATTCACCGCATCTCCTTTACGACTTCGACCTTCTTGGCAGCCTGCAGAGTATTCCAGAGGAGCATGGTAATCGTCATGGGACCCACACCGCCAGGGACGGGCGTGATATAAGAAGCTCGTTTTTTAGCTTCTTCGAATTCAACATCACCCGTTAATTTTCCGTTAGGAAGCCGGTTCATGCCGACATCAATTACCACAGCACCCGGCTTGATCCATTCTCCTTTAATGAGATGAGGCCTTCCAACGGCGGCAATGACAATATCGGCTCGGGAAATCTTTTCTGCCATGTTTTTTGTTCGTGTGTGGCAGATCGTCACTGTCGCATGTTTCTGCAAGAGCAGGACAGCGATTGGTTTTCCCACAATATTGGAACGCCCGACCACAACGGCCTCTTTGCCTTCCAGAGGGTAGGAAATCGATTCGAGTATTTTTAAAATGCCAAAGGGTGTGCAAGGAATCACGGTATTCCGTCCGATCAGGAGATTTCCCATATTGACGGGGTGAAATCCGTCGGCGTCTTTTTCGGGGAGCAGGGCCTCGAGAATTTTTTGTTCCTTGATGTGTGGAGGAAGAGGCAGTTGAACCAAAATGCCGTGTATCTTTGAGTCACTGTTTAAAGTATCGATGAGTTGAAGGAGCTTTTCCTCAGAGGTGTCGGCAGGGAGGTTGTGTTGTTCGGCAAGCATCCCTACTTTTTTGCAGGCGGCTTCTTTATTCCTCACATAGACCTTGGAAGCCTCGTTATCCCCCACAAGGATCACGGCCAGACCCGGGATAACCCCACGCGTTTTTAAATGGCTGACCTCCCGGGCTATGTGTTGCTGTATCGATTCGGCAAGCTTTTTGCCGTCGACTAATTGTCCGGACATGCCAAAGATCTAAACGGCTGATTTTGGAGTGTCAAATCATTTAGTCTGTACTGACTTTGTTTCTCCCGGAATTTTTTGACTTATAAAGGAGGGTATCTGCAAGTTTGAACATGGTTTCCCAACTGGAGAAGTTTTCTCCGGAGAGGGCGGTAAGTCCAATACTGACGGTGATATGAATTTTGTTCCCTTCAAAATCAAATTCCGTTTCATCAATCAAACGTCGCAATCTTTCGGCCAAAACCAAGGTGCCTTCGGCATTGGCCGCTTTGAGAATAATAGCAAATTCTTCTCCTCCAATCCGTGCGAGGATGTCTTCATTCCTGACAATCGACTTGGCCAGTATCGCCGTGCGACTCAAGATAAAATCACCGGCCTGGTGCCCGTAGGTATCGTTGATATTCTTGAAGTGATCCAGATCGAGCATCATCAGCGAGAGGGAGACATTGTTCCTCAGGCAATAACTAAACTCTTCACGGAGTCTTTCTTCAAAATAGCGCTTGTTATAGGCACCGGTCAAGGCGTCAACAACGGCCATGCGATAGAGTTCATGGTGAAAAATATTTTCGATATTGTCCTGATGGGCAAACTTGATAATCGTGGAGGAAGAAATCTGGATTTTGTCACCGTCCTGAAGCTCCGACTCCTTGATACTCCGGCCATTCAGGTAGGTTCCGTTGGTACTTCCCAAATCGCGAACAATGGCCTTGCCATTTTTATATTGAATCGAGGCATGATGGCGTGAAATTCCCAGATCGTTGATGGGAATATCAATATCCGTAGCCCGACCTAGGGTAATGGCCCTCTCTTCCAGAAGGTGAATCTTGCCCATCATAGGACCCGACAAAAAGACGATATAGGCTTGTTTTTCCTTATCTTTTTTGAAATCTGGTATCTGTGTAATGATGGTTTGGTCATCCGTTTCATGGGGGGGCGTAGAGCTCCTTTTTGAAGAAGGCATGTGATTAATATACCTGAAGGAATTTGGCAGGTAAAGCTATGATCAAAAAGAATTTTTTATTTATTTTTGGATTCGATTTCTCACTTTTAACTAAAATGAGACTATTGGATCTTCTTCAGGGAGAGGTTGATGATTTCTTTGCGACCTCCAAAGATCTTGATAGATCGGGAAACCTCTTCGTATCCCCTCTGTTTGAGAATCACATCATACGTGGTGCCAGGCACGAGTTTTGACATTTGAAGGGGAGTTCTTCCAGCCGATTGGCCGTTTAAAAAGACCTCGGCCCCTGTAGGGAGGGAATTAATTTCCAGATCACCAAGATTAAGCTCAAGGAGAGTCGAGAGAGTGACTGTTTTTTCAGCCTCCACCTGGGTCGTGCCTTCCCAGAATTTATAATGATCCAGGCTCAAACCAATTTTATGAACCTTGTCCGCCGAGATTTGATGGAGCACCGCCGGAGTTTTTTGACTGATATTTGTATCGTCGATAAAAATAGAGGCGCCCTGAGGCTCGGAGGTGATCATGAGAGTTCCATATTGAGAAGAACGGATGGGACCTGAGGTTGCTGTCGCCGGAATTGTTTTCTGATTTTTTGCAGCCGTCTGGCGTTTTAAGACCTGTTCCAATATTTCTTTTTGGACAATGTGCTGTTCGGACAGGGGGCGTTCAGTGAAAGGTGCCGGCGTCTGTTTTGGGAGTTTGTGTTTGTAAAGATAAACGGCGCTTGTGATGAGGATGAAGCTTAAGAGTACGAAGGTGCTGAGCACCGCTAGTCGTCGCCAGGGTTTTAGAACTGTTGTTTCCTCTTCTCTTTCGAGGAAAGAGCCATTTTGTGGGGAAGAGTCTTGTTTTTGAGAAGGAACGTCAAAGACTTCAGACTCTCTTAATTTTAATTTCAGTAGTTCGCTATCGGCAGCTGCTGTCTCCTCTTCGGGATCTCTCTTGTCTTCCTTTTTAATGACAAGAGAAGCGGCCGGAGGTGTTTCTTCGGGCTGAGAGGTCTCTACAACGGGAGACAATTCCGGAAAAATCTCTTTGAGAAAGCTCATCAAATCGCGTGGGGAAAATTCCGGGAAGTGGTTGACCAACAATTTTGTTAAATCCTGAGAAAAGTTTTCGGCAGAGGTGTAGCGTTTTTTTCTATCCTTTTGAAGGGCCGTCAAAATGATAGTGTCCAAATCCTTGGGAATGTTCCTCCGAATACCGGAAGGTTGGGGGACCTTGGCCCGTTTTACCCTTCGGACGGTATCCATATTGTTCTTGCCCTTAAACAATCTCTGGTCGGTGATGAGTTCGAAGAGGATAACGCCCAGAGAAAAAATATCGGATTGATGATTGAGCTTTTCCCCTTCGGCATGCTCCGGAGACATGTAGGCAAATTTACCTTTGAGAATTCCTGAATCTGTCGTGGAGATTTTGTTCTTTGCTTTGGCAATTCCAAAATCGATAATTTTGACCGTGCCTGCCGTTGAAAGAATCACGTTTTGAGGGCTAATATCGCGATGGATGACATGGAGCGGATTGCCCTCTTCATCCAGTTTGCGGTGCATGTAATCCAGGCCTTTGGCCACTTCGGCGCAAATGGCAATGGCATAGGCAATGGGGATATGACGCGCTTCCGTGCGGAGCCTCTTCATAATCTGTGAAAGCGTTTTGCCTTCGACGTATTCCATGACGATAAAATAATCGTCCGCGACCTTTCCGAGATCATAAATTTGGGCGATATTGCCGTGCGAGAGCATGACGGCGATCTTGGCCTCGTCGATCAGCATTTGCACGAATTCAGGGCTTGCAGCGATGTGAGGGAGGATCCTCTTGATGACGACGGGACGCTCAATCCCGTGGGCGTCAAGGGCCTGGCCCTTGAAGATCTCGGCCATACCTCCCTGGGCGATTTTTTCAATAATTTGATACTGGCCAAAAGAACCGGAAGGGGATTCGGACACAGGGTCAATTTATGAGAAAAGCTTCAAAAAATCAATCAATGATGATAATTTACCCTTAGCTCAAGCATCTGGGTTGTGGGACTCAACCGATAATACTTCAGAGGTAGGGCCTCGTTATGGCACAAGACTCGTCTCAGGAAAAATCAGAAAAAGCCACCCCGAAGCGCTTGAGGGATGCCCGAAAGAAGGGCCAAGCCTTCAAGAGCAAGGATCTCGAGACGGTGATGGTTTTTGTGGCTGTCTTTGCGGCTATTGCCCTCTTCAAACCTTATATTTCGGCGCAACTTAAAGAGTTGATGGAGGCTACCTTTAAATTCTCGAGCTCTTCGGAGATTACTCCCGAAGAGATGTATCAGATGGGGGTGTTGGCCTTTGTCACTATGGTCAAGGTGACACTCCCGGTCCTCACGGCCGGATTTGTGGTGGCCTTGGTGGTGGGTTTTCTTCAAGTGGGTCCGATCTTTTCTATGGATCCTCTCAAGCCCGATTTAAAGAAGCTCAATCTGGTCGAAAATCTCAAAAATATGTTCAAGGTCAAAACCTTTTTTGAACTTTTTAAAAATATCCTCAAGATTGGCGTTGTTTTTTTTATTGCCTACCTCGTCCTCAAATCGATGCTGGAGCCTTTTCTTCTTACCGTCATTGCTCCCGTTGAAGGGGCGGCGAAGTTGGGTGAGATGGTCCTGGTCAAATTCATTATCCGTTTCCTTATCGTCTTTTTGATGATTGCCATCCTCGACCTCTTTATGCAGCGCAAAGAATTCATGAAGAATCTGAAGATGTCCAAGGAAGAGGTGAAGAGAGAATACAAAGAAGACGAAGGAGACCCTCTCATCAAAGGTCAGAGGCGCCAGATCCATATGGAAATGGCGATGGGAGACACGCGGCAAAATGTTAAAAATGCCGATGCCGTCGTGACCAATCCCACTCATCTGGCGATTGCCATCAAATATGACAAAAAGGACATGGTCGCTCCCCAGGTGGTCGCCAAGGGACAACGCATGTATGCCGAATTCATCAAAGATCTGGCAAAAGAGTTTGATGTACCCGTGATCCGCAATATCCCGCTTGCTTGGTCTTTGATTGAATTAGAAATCGGCGATGAAATTCCGGAAAAACTCTACATCGCTGTCGCCGAGATCTTGTCGTTTGTTTATAAGATGAAGGAAGAAAGAGAAAAGGGGCATCCCTCCAAATCGGCCCCGACGAAGGCTGTCTCCAGAGACGCTTGATTGACCGTACCCAACTCTCATTTGTGTACATTTGCCGCTATTAAATGTCTGTTTAGTTGGGGCCTGTTACATAGTGAATTAATTGTCCTAAGAGAGGCCACTCTGCTCGAAAGCCAACGAGACAGGCTCATTAGGTGTCTCCTTGTTTTGAAACCAGCTTTGGCAACGTATCTTGAAAGGTTGCTTATTATTTTCATGATATGTCTTCAAGCCCACACTCTTAAATTGACATTAGGCATACAATGTCTTATATTTGAGCATGCTTGAGTCCTACGAGTTTGAGTTTGATATCGAGAAAAATAGAACCCTGAAGATTGAAAGAGGAGTCAGCTTTGAGGAGATCATTTTACTTATCAACGAAGGGCATCTGTTGGATGTGGTTGAGCATCCCAATAAGATTAAATATTCCCATCAGCAGATGTATGTTGTGGATGTCGAAGGATATGTTTACCTTGTTCCCTTTGTAAGGGAAGGAAATAAAATATTCCTTAAGACGATTTATCCGAGTCGGAAGGCGACAAAAGGATATTTGGCAAGAAAGGAGAATGCATCATGACAGCCCATAAAGATAACTTCGAAAACGAAGTTTTAGAAGCCCTTTATCATGGGAAACTGAAACGATCAAAAAATGCGGCTCAGGAAACGCAAGCAGCAGGGGAGGCGGCAACTCACTATCTGAAGAAGGAGGCTCGTATTAATATCCGTCTGTCAGGTCCGGATCTTAAGCTTCTGAAGAGAAGGGCTGCTGAGGAGGGTATTCCTTATCAGACATTGATCGCGAGCGTCTTGCACAAATTCGTTACGGGTCGTCTGACTTCCTAAGGCACCACTTCCAGCCTCGGGGCTTGTCCTGCGGGAGAGTTGCCCCCGGTCCACAGGGGGATAATGAGTTCGCACAATACACATAATTGGTTTGACTCTGTCCATGTATTTATGTACATTTGCCTTTGAATGAAGAAAAAGGATCTTGAGAGGGAGCTGAAGAACTTGGGTTGGTGGCTTCTTCGACAAGGTGCCAACCATGAGATCTGGACGAATGGAGAGATCAATGAACCCATTCCAAGACACAAGGAGATTCACGAATATCTCGCTCGTAAGATTTTGAGGGTAGCGCATCAGAACCTACCAGAAAACAAGTATTAAGGAGGCATAATGTTTAACGGCAACGTTTGGAAGAAAGGAAAAACATGGCTCATTGAGATCCCGGCGCTGGATATTGTGACTCAAGGTAAGTCGAAGAAAAGCGCCCTCTTCATGATTAAAGATGCCATCGAGGAGCTGGTAAATGAGAAAAGTTTCCGTATTAAAATTACGCCGACAAATGACAATAAATTTATTGTATGGGCGAACGATGTGGCCCCTCTTCTTGCCCTTATGCTGAAACGCCAGCGCATGAAAAATGGCCTGAGCCTTTTTGATATGCAAGAACGATTACATACCAAATCCAGAAATGCCTATGCACAATATGAGCAGGGGAGGAGTGTACCAAGCATGCAGAAGTTTTTCGAATTTCTGAATGCCATGGGGGAGAGGGTCCTTTTAAATTACGCTTCGGGCAAGATCAGGGCACGCTAGTTAAGGCACCACTTCCAGCCTCGGGGCTTGTCCTGCGGGGGAGTTGCCCCCGGTCCACAGGGGGCCGTAGTAAGTTTGAATACATGTCACGAGTTTTGAGACATCGATTCCCATAAAATAACTCTTTTCATCGCAAACACCGGAGGAGAGGACAAAACAGAGTCTTTCCCACGCCTCATGGCTCAAGTGTTTGGCGGCGGATACTTGTTTTAAGTGGACTTTGAGTTGTGCGGCCGAATTTTGGATCAAGCCCTGGAGGAATTGACCCTCTCCGTCTTCCTTGTCTGTGAAATGCCACAAGGCCTCCCAGGCTTCGTGGGATTCCCAAAAATAGCCCTGGTGGTAGAGGTCGATGCCGAAGAGGTAAATTTCATTGTCCCTCCATCTCTCGGGAGGGAGCGGCATGGAGATCTCCTTGGCGATGTCGTTCCCGTAGGAATGACCTTGAGGATGACCTGAGGGATGAAAATTGAGTCCTGGTGTAAACCGGTAGCGCGGCAGGGACCTCTGCGGGCAAAGGCGAGCCGCCTGCGGCCAAAGGGGTTGAGGTTCAACAAGGGCCATCTCTTGGCCTCTAGTCTATTTGAAGTTTCCTTGCACTCTTTTTCCTTGCATTGGCCGAAGTTTGGGTGTTAACCAGACCCCCTTAATTATCGTGCACCAGCGGATATAAACGAGGAATCATAAATGGTTGAAATGTCTGTAAGAGAAATGCTCGAAGCCGGTGTCCATTTTGGACATCAAACCCACCGATGGGATCCCCGTATGAAGCCTTTTATCTACGGAGCGCGCAATGGTATTCACATCATTGATTTACAAAAGACAATCAAACTCTGCCGGCAGGCCTGTGAATTCATTACAAAGGTTGTGTCGCAGGGGGGCAGTGTTCTTTTTGTTGGCACCAAAAGACAGGCTCAGGGGATTGTTGAGGAAGAGGCCAAGCGGTCTGATATGTTTTCGGTGACTCATCGTTGGCTGGGTGGGACTCTGACGAATTTCCGAACCATTCGGGCTTCCATTGATCGCTTGAAAGATCTCGAGAAGAAAAGAGACGAAAATCAGCTGGAAGGATTGACGAAGAAAGAAAAATTAATGGTCGAGCGCGAGATTTCAAAATTGACCCAGGCCTTGGGCGGTATCAAGGATATGCTCCAGATGCCCTCGGTCATTTTTATTATTGATCCTCACAAAGAGCAAATTGCCCTGATGGAGGCGACTCGTTTGAAGATCCCGATTGTGGCTGTTGCTGATACCAATTGTAACCCCGAAGGCATCGATTATTTGATTCCTGGAAATGATGACGCCATCAAGGCAATCAGATTTTTTGCTTCCAAGGTAGCCGAGGCCTGTCTTCAGGGAATCTCAGAACGAGGGGCCATGATGAAGGGACAAGAAGCGCAGGAGTCAGCTCCTCTTCCAAGAGAAGCGGCCGGTGCCAAAGGGAAGGCCTTTGTCTTTAAGCCCGAAGCCTATGAAGAAAAAGTTGAGGGTGAGTATAAAGCCGAGAAGGCAACGTCCGAAGTTTGATGATTCACAAAATCAGTCGCAACAGCCGTAAGATAAATCTATAGCTTATAAAAACAGGGAGGTCGAGAGCTGGCAGTCGTATAAGACGGACCTCGAGTGAAAATGGCAGATATTTCAGCGGAAAAAGTCAGAGAGTTAAGAGAAAAGAGCGGTGCTGGCATGATGGATTGCAAGAGAGCTCTTTCTTCGACCGGAGGTGATTTGTCGGAGGCGCTTGATCTCTTGAGAAAAGAAGGCGTCGTTAAGGCGGCCAAGAAGGCGGGTCGGGTGACTCTGGAAGGTCTCATTGGACTTGCCATTTCGCCGGATCGTCAGGTGGCGGCGCTTGTTGAGGTCAATTGTGAGACCGATTTTGTGGCGCGGACGGATCAGTTTCAACAGTTTCTTTCTTCTGTTTCTGAATTAGTGATCAAAGACAAACCGGCCGCTCTTGAGGCTCTTTTGTCACTCAAGCTAGGAAGTACCACTCTTCAGGAAACTCTGGCGACACTGATTTCAAAAATCGGTGAGAATATGGCTATTCGGCGCTTTCATCGGATTCAGGCGGGTGTGGGAGAAGCGATCGGAATTTACATCCATGCAGGGGCCAAGATCGGGGTTCTCATTCGTCTTAAGGGAAATGGTGTGGATGAATCTCTGGCACGCGATGTCGCGATGCATGTGGCGGCCATGATGCCACGTTATATCAGCCGAAAAGATGTCCCCGCGGCGGCCCTTGAGAGAGAAAGGGAAATCGCCCGCGCCACACCGGATATGGCCGGGAAGCCAGCCAATTTAATTGATCGCATCCTTGATGGAAAACTCAATCGGTACTATAGTGAGGTTTGCCTTGTGGAACAGCCGTTTATCAAAGATCCAACAGGGAAGAAATCTGTCGGTGACTATATAAAGGAGAAGGCTTCTGGTGCCGATGTCCTTGATATGGTTCGTTTTCAAGTGGGTGAGGACGTTTCTTGAAGTCTCGCTACCAAAGAATTCTGCTCAAACTCTCCGGTGAAGCCATGGCTGGGTCCGGTAATTATGGTATTGACCCCGAAGTTGTGCGCGAGCTGGGCCGTGAAATCAAAGAAATTCATGATCTAGGTGTTGAGATTGCTGTTGTCATGGGTGGTGGCAATATCTTCAGAGGTGCTCAGGTGCCCTGGATGGATCGTGCTACGGCGGATTACAGCGGTATGTTGGCGACTGTCATCAACAGCCTCGCGTTGCAAGATGTGTTGGAGCGCATGGGCGTCTATACGCGCGTCTTGTCGGCCATCGAGATGCAACAGATTGCGGAGCCTTATATCCGTCGTCGTGCCATCCGGCACATGGAAAAGAAACGCGTCGTCATTTTTGCCGCCGGAAGCGGGAATCCCTATTTTTCAACCGATACAGCGGCTTCTCTTCGCGCGATGGAGATTCATGCAGAGGTCATTCTCAAAGGGACCAAGGTCGATGGTGTCTATACTTCAGATCCCTTCAAAAACAAGGAAGCCAAGCGTTATACCAAACTGACCTATCTTGATGTTCTCAAAAAAAATCTCAAGGTGATGGATGCCACTGCCATCTCTCTCTGTATGGATAATAAATTACCGATTGTTATTTTTGATCTCTTCAAAAAAGGAAATCTAAAAAAAGTTGTCTGCGGCGAAAAAATCGGTACAGTGGTGAGCTGATATGGATTTAAAAATACAAAATGAGGTGAAGCAAAGGATGGAAAAATGCCTTGAATCTCTTCGAGGTGAGTTTTCCAAATTGAGGACAGGTCGCGCTTCCCTGGCTTTGCTGGAAGGGATCAAAATCGATCTCTATGGCAGCCTGATGCCGCTCAATCAGGTGGCTTCGCTTTCCGTATCGGATAGCAGGACTATCAATATTTCTCCCTGGGATAAAAGTGCTTTTCCTGAAATTGAAAAGGCCATTCATAAGTCGGATCTTGGGCTCACCCCCGTGAATGATGGCAAGATTATCCGCATTAATATTCCACCTCTGACAGAAGAGAGACGCAAGGATCTCGTGAAGGTCGCCAAAAAAGTGACAGAAGAAGCTCGCGTGGCCATTCGCAATGTTCGTCGTGATGGAAATGAGTCTATTAAGAAATATGCCAAGGACTCAAAAGTTTCTGAAGACGATATTAAAAAATGGGAGACCGAACTTCAAAAAATGACTGATGCCTCCATTGCCCAGGTCGACTCCTTGCTCACACATAAAGAAAAAGAAATTCTAGAACTCTAAATAGGGCCTGACTCAGATGACCCCAGACCTCAAAAAGCTTCCTCAGCATATTGCTATTATTATGGATGGAAACGGGCGATGGGCCCGCGAGCGCGGTCTTCATCGTGTGGAAGGGCATCGGCGTGGCAGTGAAGTTGTTGATGATGTCGTGACGACATGTCGTACCTTGGGGATTCGGTATTTGACACTCTATGCGTTTTCTATGGAAAATTGGGCGAGGCCCAAGGATGAAATCTCCGCCTTGATGGCACTCCTTAAGGAATTCCTCATTTCGAAGCGTGAGAAGCTGGTCAAAAATGAAATTCGCTTGTTAACCATAGGCGATGTCGATCGTCTTCCAACGGATGTTCTTGAGGTTCTCAAACAAACAGAGGAACTGACACGTCACTTTGACAAGATGTTTTTGATATTGGCTTTGAGTTACAGTGCACGCGACGAAATCGTTCGAGCGGTGAATGAACTTTTAAAAGAAAAAGACAAAGGACAATACAAAGATAACTTTATTTCGGTAGAAAGATTTTCGGACTATCTGGATACGGCGAGTATCCCCGATCCTGACCTCCTCATCAGGACTAGTGGAGAACGAAGAATTAGCAACTTTCTTCTCTGGCAATCGGCCTATACGGAACTTTATTTTAGTGATATACACTGGCCCGCTTTTGATAAAGAGGAGCTCTTTAAGGCCATCGGGGAATATCAAAAAAGAGAACGACGTTTTGGGAGAATTTCGGAACAGATCCAAACCTGAAAAAACATGTTATTCCAACGCATCCTTACGGTGGTCATTGCGGCTCCTTTTCTTATTGGCGCTATTCTTGTTCCTTCGCCTGTCGTTTTTAAGTCGGTTGTCTTCTTTTGCCTCCTGATCGGTCTCCTGGAATTTTTTACGATTATTGGACTAAAAAAATCCGAACGTTTCTTTGCTCTTTTTCTCGGTCTCTTTCATATGGGGTATCTCCTCTTTTGTCCCTCTCTCTACCGTCATAATTTTTTTGAGGTGACGGTCCTTCTTTTTTTGGTTTTTACCTTTTACTGTCTCTGGCCTCTACAGAATATCGAGGGTGTCGGAGGGCGTATGGCCCTGACTCTCCTGGGGACTCTCTATATTGGCACGTTCGGTTCTTATGTAGGATTGATGAGGGAGTTGCCTTATGGGGTGTATTGGGTTTTTACAGTTCTTGCCATGACATGGATGAATGACACCTTTGCTTATTTTTTTGGTCATCATTTTGGAAGACATCGCCTGGCTCCGTTGATATCACCGGGTAAAACTCTTGAGGGACTTGCGGGGGGATATTTGGGGAGTGCGGTTGGATTTTTGGGTTTTTGGTTCGGTCTCACAAATCCTGTTTCTTTGGGGCAGGGCTTATGGCTTACTTTATTGGTAGGGACGGTAGGACCTTTGGGGGATTTGTCGGAATCCCTGATCAAAAGAAGTTTTCATATCAAGGATTCGGGAAATATTATTCCGGGACACGGGGGGATGATGGACCGTATTGACGCCCTTCTTTTTACGGCCCCCGTTGTTTATTTCTTTGCCATGAGGCTCGGGCAAGGTTAGGCCTTCATTTTATGAAGAAGAAATTAATCCTTTTGGGCAGTACCGGATCTATTGGGACGCAGGCCTTGGATATTGTGGCGCGCCATCCGGATCGATTTGAAGTCGTTGGCCTTGCGGCCGGCAACAATCTGGATATTTTAAAAGGGCAGATGGAGCATTTTCATCCTCAAATGGTCTCTGTCACCTCGGAGGAAAGCGCTTCCCGGTTGGGGGAAATTTTTTCAAAAAAGATCAAGATCGTCTCGGGAGAAAAGGGTCCTTGTCAATTGGTAAGAGACCTGGATGCTGATTTTGTGATCTCTGCCATTGTGGGAGCCGCCGGTCTTCAACCCACGATTGAGGCCCTGGATTCGGGTAAAACCGTGGCTTTGGCCAATAAAGAAAGTCTGGTCATTGCCGGTGAACTCATGGTGCAGAAGGCTAAGGAAAGAAAAGTTTCTTTATTGCCCATCGATAGTGAACATAGTGCGATCTTCCAGTCCATGGCCGGTAATCGCCGTGAGGATGTGAAGCGATTGATACTCACGGCCTCTGGCGGCCCTTTTTTTCAGAGAGCCAGAGAAACCTTTGGGGATATTACTGTTGAAGAGGCCCTGAAGCATCCCAATTGGAAGATGGGGTCCAAGATTACCATCGATAGTGCCACGCTCATGAATAAGGGTCTCGAAGTGATCGAAGCCACGTGGTTCTTTGATATGCCCCCGGAGAAGGTGGCGGTGCATATTCATCCACAGAGTATTGTTCACTCTCTTGTCGAATATGTTGATGGCTCGGTTTTGGCCCAACTGGGAGTGCCCGATATGAGATGCGCGATTTCCTATGCCATGTCTTATCCGGAGCGGGTGGAGTCGGGCGTGAAGAGTCTGGATCTTTTGGAAATTGGAACACTCAGCTTTCACCGACCGGATCTGGACAAGTTCCCCTGTATCGGTCTTGCCTACCGTGCTGCCAAAGAAGGCAAGACAATGCCTGCCGTTTTAAATGCGGCAAATGAAGTTGCTGTTTCTAGATTTTTAAATCGCGATATCGCCTTTACTGATATCCCTGTGGTTGTGGAACGGACAATGGATAGGCATCGTCCTTCCTCACTCCATACGCTTGAGGATGTCCTGGAGGCAGATCGCTGGGCCCGTGAGGTGGCCTTGCAATGACCATTATTTATTTTATTGTTGCCCTCGGCATCCTTGTTTTTATCCATGAGTTTGGTCATTTTATTGCCGCCAAGAAACAGGGTATTGGTGTTGAAAAATTCTCTCTAGGTTTTGGTCCCCAGCTTTTCAAATTTACACGCGGAGAGACAACCTACATGATTTCCGCGTTGCCCTTCGGAGGCTACGTTAAACTCAAGGGTGAAGATCCCGATACCGAGGATGCTCATGACCTTCGGTCCTATTCAGCGCGGCCGATGTGGCAAAAATCACTGGTCGTCTTTGCAGGACCGTTTATGAATCTCCTGCTAGCTTTTTTCTTTATGCCTATTGTTTTTATGGTGGGTCGTATGGAGCCTGTCTTTTTGGATCAAAAGCCTGTGGTCATGGGCGTGCGGCATCATTCTCCGGCTGAAAAACAGGGATTAAAAAAAGGTGATGAGATTCTTGAAATCAACCACCAGGCTTTCTCAACATGGCAGGACTTTTTGGATTTTGTCCTTGTCCATCCGGATACCGATATTGAGATGAAGATCAAGCGTGATGATGAGGTGATAACGAAAAATGGAGTGATTGGGAAATCTCCTGATACCCACGCCGGAACACTGGGCATCGAACCGACCTATTTTATAGGTAACGAACCCGTCATTGACAAAGTCATGCTTGGAAGTCCTGCGGCGGAGGCAGGGATGCAGCCGGGAGACGAGGTGTTTGAGATCAATAATGTTCCCGTTGAGACATGGACGGATATGTCTGAGAAGGTGGCCGAGAATGGTGGGCGAGCCATCTCTGTGAACGTGAAACGTAATCAAAAAAGGGTTACCCTTTTGCTAACACCTCGCTATGATGAGGCTCATGACAAGTGGCTCATGGGCGTGGAAAAAGATTTAGAAAAAAGGGCCGGTGCTTTTGTACGCAAAAAATATTCTCCTAAAGAAGCGATTGTCAGGGGGACGCGGGAAAATATCAAACTCTCTAATATGACCTTGTCGGTCCTCGGTCGTTTGGTGACGTTTAAACTCTCCTACAAGACACTCGGTGGTCCGATACGCATCGCGCAAGCCTCGGCAATGGCTGCAAAATCGGGCTTTTCGGATTTTCTCTATTTTTTAGCCTTTTTGAGTTTGCAGTTGGGGGTCCTCAACCTCTTGCCGCTTCCTGTCCTGGATGGAGGGCACCTTTTCTTTTTTGCCATTGAGGCCGGCCAGGGAAAACCCGTTTCGGCAAAGGTACGCCTGATGGCAGAGCAGGCAGGTTTTGTCCTTCTTCTGACATTGATGGCTTTGGTGACATTGAACGATGTAAATAGCATTTGGGGAGTCGGTCAGATCTTTGACAAGATTCGCCATCTTTTCTAAAGTCCTGCTATGTCCAAAAATATCCTGGCGATTGAAACCTCTACTTTGACAGGGAGTCTGGCTCTGCTGTCCGATGAAGAAGTGCGTGGGGAAATCACATTGTCAGTTTCGGTACAGCATTCCGAGAGACTCATGCCCGCAATTGATCAATTGCTCAGGGATGCCGCGACCGATATCTCAGCCATTGATCTCTTTGCCGTGGCAAAGGGACCGGGTTCTTTTACCGGACTTCGTATTGGAATCGCCGCCGCACAAGGGCTGGCGTTGGCGGGTCAAAAACCTGTTGTTGGCGTTTCCACATTAGAAGCCCTCGCTGTGAATGGGATTTTCTTTCAGGGTCTGGTTGTGCCCGTCCTCAACGCCTTTCGTGGAGAAGTTTATCGGGGACTTTATTTTTCTTCAGGGGGGTACGGTGATATCAAGGCCTTGAGACCCGATCAAGCCATGACTCCCGAGGCCTTGCTGGCCGAGCTCTCCCAAAGGGCGGAAAAAATTCTTTTGATAGGTCCGGGTCTTGAAGTTTGTCATGAAACTCTTTCGTGTCACCTGGAAAAGGGAAGGCTCCTCCTGGCTCCTTCTTCTCTCAATATTCCTCGTGCGGTTCCTGTGGCCCTCTTGGCTCAGAAGAAATGGGCTCGAGAAGAGCCGGCCCCGCTCGTATTACCAGCCTATTTAAGAAACCCGGGATAGACTCTTACCCCCTCAACAAAAATCTTGCATTGGCCAAATGATTTCAATAACTTACTCTTTTAGTAAGAAACTTTTACGAAGCCTTGCCGATAAGGCAAGAAATAGCGCGCGAGTATAGACAGGATCTGGCTTTGCCAGTCCTATCTAACGGAGCAAGCGATAAGGTCACGGATTAACAGATTATAAATGAAACTCACAGGCGCACAGATATTTTTAAAAACACTCGCCGATCTGGGTGTTGATACCATGTTCGGATATCCGGGCGGTGTCTTGCTCTACGTCTACGACGAAATTTATAAACAGGATAAGGTAAAACATATCCTGGTTCGTCATGAGCAGGGGGCGACACACATGGCGGATGCCTATGCCCGTGTGACAGGCCGGCCTGGGGTGGTACTGGCGACTTCGGGTCCCGGGGCGACCAATGTGGTGACCGGGCTGGCCACGGCGATGATGGATTCTGTCCCCGTGGTTTGTTTCACCGGCCAGGTTCCTGTCCATCTGATTGGGAATGATGCCTTCCAGGAAGCCGATATTGTCGGCATCACCCGTCCTTGCACAAAACACAACTATCTCGTGAAGGACGTCAACGATCTTGAGAGAATTATTCATCAGGCCTTCTACATCGCCATGACAGGGCGCCCCGGTCCTGTGTTGGTGGATATTCCCAAAGATGTGACGCTGGCGACGGCCGAATATCAGGGGCTCAAAGAAGTCAAGTTGAGGGGGTATGCCCCCCAAAAGGTCCCCCCTCAAGGACCGATGGAAGAAGCGATCGAGCTGATCTATGCCTCCAAGCGGCCCGTGCTCTATATGGGCGGTGGTGTTGTGGCCTCGGGCGCCGCGGATTATGTTCGTCAATTTGCCGAAAAATTAAATTTGCCCGTGGGGATCACCTTAATGGGCCTGGGGGGCTTCCCCGGATCACACGATCTTTCGATGGGGATGATCGGGATGCATGGCGGCTATTGGGCGAATATGGCGATGAATAACGCCGATCTCCTGATCGCCCTTGGACCCCGGTTTGATGATCGCGTCACAGGCGATCTAAAAAAGTTTGCCGTTAACGCCAAAAAAATTCATCTCGACATTGACGCGAGTTCCATTGGTAAAAACGTCTCGGTCGATGTGGGATTGGTGGGCGATGCCAAGGAGGTACTGGCAAAACTCCTCGCGATTGTTGATCGTGATCCGGCGAAGGCGAAGCGCTATCGTGAAACCACCCAGTCTTGGCACGATCAAATCAAAAAATGGAAAGAAGAACATCCTATCTATTACCCCCAGGATATGAAGGGTGATTTGAGGCCTCAGTACGTTATTCAAAAGATTTATGATGTGACCGATGGGGATACGATTATTACCACGGACGTTGGACAACATCAGATGTGGACGGCACAGATTTTCTCCTTTGACAAACCCCGTCGCTGGTGCACGTCGGGAGGTCTGGGGACGATGGGTTATGGCCTGCCGGCGGCCATCGGTGCCCAGATTGCTTTTCCGAAGGACAACGTTTTTTGTATTTCCGGCGACGGAAGTATCCAGATGAATATTCAAGAGGTCGCTACGGCCGTGCAGTACAAGCTTCCCGTCAAGGTGGCGATTATTAATAATTTTTATCTCGGTATGGTGCGGCAATGGCAGGAATATTTTTATGGGCGTCGTTATTCAGAGTCGGAGATTCATGCGATGCCTGATTTTGTAAAATTAGCCGATGCCTTCGGCGCCGTTGGTTTTATGTGCAACAAACCCGCTGATGTTGAACCGATCCTAAAAGAATCGCTCAAGGTCAAGAAGCCGGTGCTGATCGATTTTCAGGTAGCCAAAGAAGAAAATGTGTTACCCATGGTCCCCGCCGGCAAGGCGCTGGATGATATGTTGCTGGCGTAAACGATATGGAAAGAAAGCATACTATTTCTGTTTTGGTTGAAAACGAATTCGGTGTCCTCGCACGCGTCGCAGGACTCTTTTCATCCAAGGGATACAACATCGACAGTCTTTCGGTTTCGGCGACGACAGATCCGTCTCTCTCGCGGATGACGATTGTGACGCATGGGAGTGATCAGATCGTTGAGCAGATTATCAAGCAGCTCAACAAGTTGGTCAATGTGATCAAGGTGGAAGATCTGACAAAGGAAAAACACATCACGCGGGAGATGCTTTTGATTAAATTGAACAGCACCCATCAGGCCGAAGTGATGAAAGAGGCGGAAAAATTGGGCGCCAAAATTTTGGAGTCAAACAGCAAGACGATTGTCTTGGAATTGACGGCTGACGATGATGAAGCCCTCAACCGGGCCTTGTATACCTTTCAATCCTATGGCATTTTGGAAGTCGTACGTACCGGCATGATTGCGATTCAAAGAGGGGAACAGGTTCTCGTCGATGGATAATCACAAAACTATTATGCCTCCCACTCGGTTCATTGCGCGAGAAGGGGTTCCTTTTGTCCTGATCGCTGCGGGGTTGTCGGCATTGGTGATTTATATTGCGGGTTTCAAATTTGGAATTGTCTCGATAGGGCTTCCCCTCTTTGTCCTGAATTTTTTTAGAAATCCGGAGAGATCGCCCTTGGGGGGAGAGGATCTTCTTGTTTCTCCCGCGGACGGGACGGTATTGTCTGTTGCTGAATTGGAGGAAAAGAGGCATTTTAATAATCGCCGGATGAAGAGGATTTGTATTTTTATGTCCGTGATCAACGTCCATGTAAATCGTATCCCGCTTTCAGGGCGTATCAAATCGGTAAAATACAATCCGGGAAAATTCCTGATTGGATTTGCCGAAAAGGCCTCTCTGGATAACGAGCAAAACGCTATTGTCATCGAGGGGGAGAAGGGGAGAGAGGTTCTCTTTGTGCAGATTGCGGGCTTTATTGCCCGGCGTATTGTGTGTTACCTTAAAGGAGGCGAAGAGGTCCAGAGAGGGGAGCGTTTTGGTCTGATCCGCTTTGGGTCTCGCGTGGATGTTTATCTTCCTCTGGATTCGGAAGTCTTAGTCAAAAAAGGGGATAAGGTGAGGGCGGGAGAGTCGCCCCTGGCGAGGTTACTATGAAACAAATAAAACTGTCGCGTGGCATCTATATATTGCCAAGTTTGTTTACCACCGGAAGCATGTTCTGTGGATTTTTCTCGATCGTACGTTCGATCAATGGGGATTATTTGATTGCGGCATGGGCGATCTTTGTGGCGAGTTTCTTTGACCTGATCGATGGTCGTGTGGCCCGGATGACGCGGACCCAGAGCGAGTTTGGCAAGGAGTATGATTCTCTGGTCGACCTGGCTTCCTTTGGGTTGGCACCGGCCATCTTGGTATACACCTGGACCCTCTCTCATTATCGACCTTTGGGTTGGTTTTTTTCGTTCCTCTATTTTGCCTGCGTGGCCCTGCGTCTGGCGCGTTTTAATGTGCAAGTCGAAAATATCGAGAAGAGGAGTTTTCAAGGCCTCCCTTGCCCGCCGGCGGCTTGTTTGCTGGCGAGTCTGGTGATGTTTTATCACGGTTTTGTAGGTAACCTGGTGGTGAATAGCGATATCGCCCTCGTGATAGTGCCGGCGATTGCTGTCTTGATGGTGAGTAATATTCGTTATCGGAGCTTTAAAGAATACGATATGCAAAAGAGCAATTCTCTTTATATCCTTTTAGGGGCCTGTGCTTTGGTGGGTATTGTGGCGATCAAACCTGAGATGGTCTTGTTTGTCTTATTCTCCGTTTATGTAGTTTCGGGGCCGTTGGGGGCATTATTGACGATGAAAAAAGTAAGGCAAGCCCGTCATCATACATCCAAGGTTAAATCGACAACGCGAAAACTCGCCATGGTGGATCATCAAAAAAATACAGTCTCTCCTCTCAAGAAGTCGGAGTCGGAACTCTTATGAGTCAGATTGTCAAAATTTTTGATACGACTCTCCGTGATGGAGAGCAGTCGCCCGGCTATAGCATGGATACGGGTGAAAAGATCCGCATGGCCCAGCAATTGGCGCGCCTCCATGTCGATATTATCGAGGCCGGTTTTCCGGTGGCCTCTCAAGGTGATTTTGAGGCCGTGCAACGGGTTGCCCGTGAGGTTGTTGGGCCCACCATTTGTGGTTTGTCCCGCGCCAATAGGGGGGATATCGATCGCTGCTGGGAGGCTATCAAGGATGCGAAGAAGGCCCGTATCCATACGTTTATTGCGACTTCGGATATCCATCTTAAATATAAACTCCGAAAATCTCGTGAAGAAGTTTTGGACGATGCGATCAAAGCAGTGCGCCACGCCAAACGTTATACGGACGATGTTGAATTTTCCGCTGAAGATTCCACGCGGAGTGATCCTGACTATCTTGTCAAAGTTTTTACAGCCGTTATTGAGGCCGGTGCGATAACGATTAATCTTCCGGATACAGTCGGGTATACGATTCCTTCTGAATATGGACCACTCATTGCGTATTTAAAAAAGAATATTCCTAATATTGAGAAAACAACGATCAGTGTGCATTGCCATAATGATCTGGGCTTAGCTGTGGCGAATTCACTTATCGGTATTGAAAATGGGGCGCGACAGGCGGAGTGTACGATCAATGGTATTGGTGAGCGTGCCGGTAATGCCTCGATGGAGGAGATTGTGATGGCTCTGAAGGTGAGAAAAGAAAAATTAGGATTGGATACAAACATTATTACGGAACAAATTTATCCCACGAGCAAGTTGCTGACTCATATTACCGGTATTTCGGTTCAGCCCAACAAGGCCATTGTAGGTGCCAATGCCTTTGCCCATGAGTCTGGTATTCATCAGGATGGTCTCCTCAAAAATGAAATGACTTACTCCATCATGAAGCCCTCCGATATTGGATTGACGGAACACAAATATATATTGGGTAAACACTCCGGTCGTCATGCCTTTAAGGCCCGCCTCAAGGGGATGGGCTTTGATCTCTCCGAAGAAGAAGTCGAAAAGGCCTTTCATCGTTTTAAAGAACTGGCTGACAAAAAGAAGAGTATCTTTGAGGAAGATCTTGAGGCGATTGTGACCGGCCTGGTGCGTACGGTTCCTGAAACCTACATCCTGGAGAGTGTGGAGATCCAATCCGGCACCAAGAAAAAACCCAAGGCCGTCGTTGTGGTCAAGGTCAAGGGCAAGAAGATCAAGGTGACTGAAAATGGCGCCGGCCCTGTGGATGCCGTCTTTAAGGCCCTGAAGAAGATTTCCAAATTCAAAGGCAATCTCGAAAAATTCACCGTCAATGCCGTCACCGGTGGCACCGATGCCCAGGGGGAGACGATGGTCGAACTCCACCACAACGGCAAGACCGCCCGAGGTGTCGGCTCTCACACCGACATTATCGTTGCCTCCGCCAAGGCCTACATAGCGGCCTTAAACCGCCTTATCTATTCTCAGGAAAAAATCTCGGCCCAGCTTTAAAATAAGTCGCAACTTCTTGGGAATACGGTCGACAATCCAGACAGTCCATGGTTCTTATCATGGTTTATGAAAGAGAGGATCGACTATGGCTTGGCCCATCACATCACAGGTATCGGGAGCGACCCCAACAACTGCCGAATCCGCTGAAGAGACGCGGTCGCCCCGGGAGAGAAATTGCGGGGAAGAAAGGACGAATGGTATTTCTCTGGGATCCTCTTTTTGTCTTCATCTTTCTCCTGCCACCTCACTGGGACTTTTGCTCCGGGATTCGGGGCAGGGAAGCCAGGTGAACGTCCTTTCTGGCGGGCTCGGCTTTGTTTTGCGTCTTACCCACATGGCGGAGGCATCCGATACCTATTTTCCTCTGGCTCCCTTTGTTTCGGTTGCGGCCGGTATCGACATCGCTTCGCAGATCAGACCCGCCATCGCGGCGACGGTCGGAGTGAGTTATCTGGGTGATCTCTTCGGTTGGAACCCTCCCGATCACGGAATCGACTACAGCGCCATTAATCTTGGTGCCACTTATCTCTACAATGGAGGCGATCGTCATCTCTTGGGCCCCCGGCTCGACTTCGTCGTGGCCAGTCGCCTCCTGCCCCATCTCAGTGTCAGCTACCTTCGGGACCTGACCCAACCGGATAGTATGCTTCATGTTGGAATCTATTTCGAGTTTTCAAGCGCTTTTCGCCCCAGCCGGGGGTACGGTACGGGTCTGCTGAATTAACAATCGTCAAAAATCATCAAGACGAAAAATCATCAAGACGGAGGAACCTGAAAACTATATCTTGTCAAACGGGAAAACGTATGATTCTTAAAGTGCATGTCTGGACAGGCCGTTTTCTTTATCACGAAAGTTGTTATTTCCGGAATCTTGATTGCTCTGATCAGCAGTCTTGCCAAGACTTATCCCAAATGGGCCGCCCTCCTTACGGCGCTTCCCTTGATGACTTTTCTCTCTTTGATCTGGATTTATGTTGAGACGAGGGATTTGGCATTACTCTCGACCTACACAAGGGATGTTTTCTTCTGGGTTCTGCCCAGCCTTTTCTTTTTTGTAGCCGCTATGTTTCTTTTTCGTATGAGGATACCATTTATCCTCAGCCTGAGTCTCTCAACTTTGTCTCTCTTTGTAGGAGTTTTACTTTTCGAAAAACTTCATCTCTTGAAATAAAATAGCCTCAAAACCCCAAGTCTGCCAGTGGACGGGAGTTTAAGAATATCATCGTCATTAGTTCGCTGTGTTGAGAGAATAGTTGCTGGTTTTTTTGAAATTTTAAAAAATACAATTCTTGTCAAAATTATTTCCCTGTCTTATAAAAATAAAAATTCATGGCCAAAACGCAATCCATTACATCCGCCAGCAGCGCGGAGTATTTTTCAAAAAATCTTCAGCAGGTGGGTTTTTCCTCCTATACCAAGGCGGGGCTTACCACCATCAAGGAGGCGGTCGATAATTCGCTCGATGCCTGCGAAGATGTGGGCATTTTGCCTGAGATCTCCGTTTTTGTCGAAAAGGTGGGTGAGGGAACGGCTAAAAATTCGGATTCGATTCGTGTTCGTGTCGAAGACAACGGGCCGGGGCTTGAGGTCGAGGATGTGGTCAAGGTTTTTGGCGAATATCTGGCAAGTTCCAAGTTTGGCCGGGGGCGCTGCAGTCGTGGTCAGCAGGGGATCGGTATTTCGGCTGTGACGACATGGGCTCAGTTAACGAGTGCACGAGGGGCGACGATTATCACCAAGACCTCCAAGATGAGGAAGGCCTATCAGTGTGTGGTCGAGGTCGACATCAAACACAACAAGGGAGTGATGAAGTCCAAGGAGGCTGTGGATTGGGATCGGGATCATGGGCTTGCCTGTGAATTTTTGATTGATGCGCGTATTCAACTAAATGGCGAGGGAGGCTTGCTTGCCTATCTCAACGGGACGACCCTTGTAAATCCCCATCTGACACTTCGTTACAAGATATTGGATCAGGATTGGATGGAAGTTTTGCGCGTGACAGACACTGTTCCGGAAATTCCAGAAGCCACAGACCCTCATCCTCACACCATGAAACTCGGTGAGTTCATCGCTCATTCCCACCTCTTTGGACGCGTCACGATCGGAGCTTGGCTTAAGAAAGGTTTTTCCCGCATTTCGGACAGCGTTCTTCAAGAGATAAAAAAAGGCGAGTCCAGGAAGGATTCTCTTTCCCAAGCCCTCCTCAACACGAGCGTTGATAACGCCACCGAAGAGGAATTTAAAAAAGTTTTTGCAGCACTGCAAAAAGTAAAATTGATG
>Ga0209515_10001144_pt1 | contig 45625 bp, 63 predicted proteins | sample Subgroupgradi54m_FD_187454 | JGI IMG/M metagenome (GOLD analysis project Ga0209515, IMG submission 187454) | Subsurface groundwater microbial communities from S. Glens Falls, New York, USA - GMW60B uncontaminated upgradient, 5.4 m (SPAdes)... ... | reverse complement strand
AGGAATATCTGTAAAAGATTTAGCAGAAACAATGCAAGAAATTGGAAGACTTGCATTTGCTGTTGTGCTTGATGGTGCAGTCTCAGAAGAGCTGTTACAAGCTGCAGAAGGCGCAAGAATACGATATATGGTGGGCACAAAAGCATCATTAAAAGAAGTTCGTTCAAGCGTGAAGGTTCTCACAAAAGAGGATCTTCAGTAAGAACAACCAAAAAAAGAGTGATAATGCATGGTGGAATATTCCAAAGACTATAACAAAATAAAGAACTTGCCAAGGATTGCAATTCTTTTGCTTATTGTGTTTGGTTTATTTCTTTCAGCATATTATCTCGGTTTCACAAGGGAATATTGTGCAAAAGACCAAGATTGTTTCCTAGAGAAAGCAGCAACCTGCAGCCCTGCAGAAGTGTATGTTTCAAGAAGCAATAACATTTACCATTATCAAATTTACCCTTCACTAAAAAACACCTGCAGATTAAAAGTCACGTTTGAAAGAGCACAAGAAGGTACTTCTCCAGAGCATATTCAGTTGCTAGAAGGAAAATCAATGAATTGTTTCATCCCAAAAGATAATCTCAGATCAGTCAACCCTATTGAAATGGAAAATATTATGGATTACTGTTCTGGTCCCCTCAAGGAAGGATTGTATGAATTAATAATTAAAAGAATGTATGAACTCATTGTGATTAACATTGGCGAAATAGCAGAAGAAGCACAAAGTGTTATGAAGATTTAGTCTTGAAGAGCATATCTTTCAACAACAATATCTTCAAGTAAAGAATCTCGTAAATGAACATCTCCCCTTTCTACAAACTCCTTCACCATACCATGTGCAGAATATAAATCCTTAACAAGATGTCGTGCCCCATAGGAGATCTCCAGACCACTCACACCAGTTATGATACCAATAGCATCTCCAGAATTATTATCAGTTGGTTCAATATCAACATGGGATGGGATATATCTGCTTAACCTTTCCCCACAAACTTCTTCGCTTCCAAAGAATATTTGACGGACAAAATCAATATGTTCAATTGTTCGCGGTACTGGATAGATTTTTTTTGTGTCAACATCAACGACAACACTCACCCTTCCAGGAACTTTTCTATTTCCAAATTTATTAATTAGTCGTCGGCTCAAAGAAGTAAAATACTGAGTCATTTTTATCCAGATAATGAAATAACCCTCCTAATTTTAGCTGATAAGAATCCTTTATCTAGAGAGTTCTTTAATACCTGCCAAGAAATATATCGACGTTGATCAACAACATTTCCAGTGTACCAATCAGCAAGCGCCAAAACACAATCTAAAGCCACATCTTCATTTGAAGTATGTGTATCTATTACCCCCAATACCCTATTAAATTCATCAGATCTCATGTCGTACCTCTCTATCCTATCGAGAACGACACCAAGATGTTGGTTGAACTCTAAAGAGCGATTGTACTTTACTATTCCATCTATAAGTCTTTCAGTCATTGAATCACCAGAAAACTAAAAAATATAGGTTATAGTATATAAATCTTTTGTTTACCTTTTTTGCATATATCTTTTTTGTATTGAAGCCTGAAAAGCATCACTCACTTGCAATTCTCCTTGATAAATAAAACGGAGAGCTGCCTTATGTGCTACCTCTAAATCTTTTTTATCGTGCCTTACTTTTGCACCTATTTCAAGGCTACTAACACCAGTAATCAATGAAACAACCTTGTCATATTCAATTATAATAGTACAAGGAATAAGATGTGAAGCAACATTTTTTAGGTCAATAAATGAAACTCCTAAAAAAGAAGAAGCAAAATTCCAATGCTCAACATCTCTTGGAATTAGCAAGAATATTTTGTCTCTTACATCATAAAAAAAACAAATCATTCCCTGTTGTTTTCTATCTCCGTAACCATTATACAAGGCCCATGTCAGTTTGGTAAGCTTGTTTTTTAGTAGAGTCATTTTTAATATAAACGCAGGCCCAATGGATGGAATCAAACACCAATGCTGGTTAGCCCTAAGCTTTCCTCCACTTCGTTACCCCAAAAGCGCCAATGAAAATGTTGAGTGCTGCTCCGATCAAGGTCTGACACGATTCACAAGATCACTAGCCAATTGGGACAAAGTTTCGCAGTACGACTTAGGACCAGCACCAAGAGCTTAATCCTCTCCATTGCCTCAGCCCCACCATGATGTCAGTTTTGTGGTACAAGGCACGACAACAGCCCCGGCCTAGCCTGCAGTTATAATAAGAAAAAAGAGTATTTAAGTGTTGCCAGAAGATACTATTACATCTCCTGAAATAAAAGTTCCACTTTAGCTAAAGCCTCAAGATTAGAAGAATCTGTAATTAAAGGTCTTGCTTCAGGTATTGTCAACCACTTTGCATCATAAAATTCTCTTGGATCAACATGAAAACTACATCCATCCGTTTCTATTTTATACCAAATATCATAATGTACTCTACAAGAATGTTTCACATTGTTGATTGGCACAATAGAAAGAAAAAAAGGTTTAAGCTCACGAGGAGTCTTATAAGAAAAACCAAGTTCCTCAAGTAACTCTCTTTCAAGTGTTTGAAACAATGTTTCACCTTTATCAATATGCCCACCAGGTGAAAGCCACAACCCTGATTTTTTATGGTGAACTATAAACACTTTGTTCGTATGTGGATTATAAGGTAAAAAATAAAGGCTAAAGTGTGTTATGGGGTTTTCATCTCGCGTTAAGTTTCCTTCAGAAAGCCGTACAAGAAAATCATTGCTAAGTGCAAAATTAAGGCCACAGATATCTTGTATCTCATCTGCTAATACCATTGTCTTATCAGATCTAAAGGCATATTTAAGTGTTTTTAGGCCTTTGGAACAATTATACTATTTTGTAGATTTGAAGAGCGTAATGAGTCACCAATACCTCGACCAACACCATAAGAGCTTTTTGCGCTTATCAAGTCAAGCACGCTAAAGGCATTACCTTTTGTTTTATATTGCACTTCTTCAAGCTTATCAACGTGAGCAAGTTCTTCAGCTTTCTTCTTTGCTTCTTTCATTCCGCCAAAGTCATCGATTAACCCAATTTCTTTTGCTTCAACACCAAGGTAGTAAAGCCCTTCAGAAAATTTCTTCACTTCATTAAACTCCATGCCACGATTTTCAGCAACAGACTTGATAAAGCTTTCATGAATTACATCTATTTTTGATTGTAAAATCTTCTTTTCTTCCTCACTTAATGCTTCATAGGGATTACCAGCATCTTTGAATTTTCCACCTTTCAATTCTTGATACCCAACACCATACTTGTCCATGAATCCGCTGAACTCCAAGTACCCACCATTGACCCCTATAGAACCAGTCAAGCTCAACTCATCTGCATAGATATAATCTGTAGCACTTGCAACCCAATATGCTCCGCTTGTTCCAATCTCGCGAATAACTGCAACAACAGGTTTATCGAGTTCTTTGACTGCATCTGCAATCTCCTTCGATGCAACAACAGTTCCACCAGGACTGTTTATTTCGAGTATTATCGCTTTGACATTCTTTGCTTCGCTTGCAGCTTTCAACACCTTAACAACTTTCTGGCTGTCAACGCCTTGAGAAGAAAAAAACAGAGTATCAGATGTTCCAGTGATTGGACCTTCCAAGGTAATTACTGCAACTTTATCTCCAACTTCAGTTGTCAAAACCTTCCCGAAAATAAAACTCGCCAGCCACAAAACCACAAGCACAATCAGCACAGTCTTGAATTTTCCAGTACTTACACTTTTCTGTTTGTTTAAATCTACGGACATCTTTCTCAAGTACTCTTCTTGAAATTTCTTGTTTGCATTAAAACGAGCCATTTGCACTTACCACCTTTGTATTTGATAGAACTTCAAAAAACCTTCTATTATCTTTTTTTAGTATTCCATACATCAAATCAACGAGCAAAATAAGAGTTGATGCTTTTGTGATGTTACGCAAAATGCATTGACGAAGATTCAATGGTTTTCCATTGTAATCAACAACTTGTAACCCCATTGCCATTTTCCCTACACTTTGCCCTATTTTCTTCTCAAGAACAGCCCAATAAAAAACGCTGAAAAAAGCAGCTAAAATTCCGACAAGAATCGTCCCAAGGCTAAAGTCGCGTGCCTCTTCAAAAATAGAGCCTTCTGTATCAACGGCAAAATCGCTTCCAATAGGCAGATAAACAATAAAAGAAAGGACAATCAAGTCAATAACATAAGCAAACGTTCGCCTCCATAAAGAAACCTCTCGCTGCTGCAACACAACTCTTTTCATAAGCAAAAGACAGTAAAAAACTATATAAAACTTGCTAAAAGACACCTGAACATGACGAAAGAATTGAAGTTGGTATCGCAAAAAATACTTTTAGAACTAGAGAAATCTCCAAAAAAAAGCAGAAAAGAATTGGATAAAATAAAACATAAACTCTCCCATAAATACCACTTAAACCATGCTCCAAGAAATATACATTTATTCTTAGAAGCTTCAGAAAAACAAAGAAGACAGTTCTCAAAGCTGTTAATAACCAAACCAACAAGAACAATTTCAGGGGTAGCTCCTTTGGCATTGTTCACGCGTCCTATGGGTTGTCCAAAACAGGCTGAATGTATTTTTTGTCCAGGTGGACCTGGCTCTTTTTTTGGCAATGTTCCAAAATCCTACACAGGAAACGAACCAGCATCACGACGTGCAGCACGAAATCACTACGACCCCTACTTACAAGTCTTCAACAGATTAGAACATTACTCAATACTCAATCAAGACTTTGAAAAGCTTGAAGTAATAACAATGGGAGGAACCTTCCAGTTTTATCCAGCAGCCTACAGAAGAGAATTCATAATGTATCTGTACAAGGCAGTAAATGATTTCGCAAAAATATTTTACACAAAAGGAAAATTCAACTACAAAAAGTTCAAGGATTTTTTTGAGCTTCCCTGTGACAACATCAACGACAAAGAAAGAATAGAAAGAATACATGCAAGGCTCCTCAAGCTCAAAACAATACATCAAACAACACTCGAGCAACAACAAAAAATAAATGAGACTGCACAGCACCGCATTGTTTCATTGCTCATTGAAACTCGTCCAGACCTTGGAATGTTGAAGGATGGTAATGAAATACTTTCCTATGGTGGAACAAAAGTAGAACTTGGAGTGCAATCAGTCTATGATGAAACTCTTGATTTTGTCAAACGCGGTCACAATGTTCAAGCCTCAATAGACTCAACAAGAATTCTCAAAGACCTAGCATTCAAGCTGAATTATCATTACATGCTCGGCTTAACGCCAGATAGAAAAAAAGACTTGGAAGGAATAAAAACATTATTTTCAAATCCTGATTTCAGGCCAGACATGCTAAAAATATATCCTTGCCTTGTCATGCCAGGAACGCCTCTTTTTGACCTCTGGAAGCAAGAAAAATACAATCCAATTTCTGTAGAAGAATGTGTAAAAATAATCACAGAAGCAAAAAAACACATTCCACCTTGGATAAGAATTCAAAGAATCCAGAGAGACATACCAAGCACAGTCATTGCAGCAGGTCCGATACGAACAAACCTCCGGCAGTTAGTACAAGAATCTTGTAAAAAACACAATGTCCAATGCCAATGTATCCGCTGTCGTGAACCAATGGAACGAGAAGTGAGCTGGGACCATGTCAAGTTAATAACACGAGAATATAAAGCATCACAAGGTCAAGAAAGTTTCATAAGTTATGAAGACACAAAAAATAATTTAATACTTGGATTCTGCAGGTTAAGAATTCCTTCTCAAGAATTAAGAAAAGAAATAACACCTTCAACAGCCTTAATCAGAGAACTCCATGTCTATGGTCCAGCAGTAAGCATGGGTAAAAAAGGAAATGTTCAACATAAAGGTCTTGGCAAATCGTTAATGCATCATGCAGAAAAACTTGCAAAGGAGAAGTATGATAAAACTAAAATGGTTGTAATCTCTGGTGTTGGAGTTCGTGAATATTACAAAAAATTCTTAAAATATTCCCAAGATGGAATGTATATCTCTAAAAAAATTTAGTGAATGTGCATCTTACTTTTTCTGAATACATAGTATAATCCAATAATCATCACAGCAAGCAAAGTGCTCCACAAGTCAAAGAAGCTTCCCTTCACAGAAGGCTCAATGCTGCATCCAACGCCTTCTATTGGCTTCAAAGAACAAGCTCCAGAAATGCATTCATTGCACACTCTCGTCCTCTGTCCATTCACGCAATTGCTCCATGAACCACAAACCCATGCAAATCCGCTTGCAGCACTACAGCTTGGATTTACTTCTGTAGCTAAATTCTTGACGGTGCAACTTGGGCTCACACAATTTCCAAAGTCAGCATTACAAATCTTTCCAGCACATGCATCGCCAAACTTCAATTCATTACATCCGTCCCCATTATAATCTCCACAATAGTACAAACCATCAGCAGCACAAACACTTGTTCCCTTGACACAATAACTGCTGCAATCATCGCTTCCATCACCAGCACCATCCAGACCTTCAATCAAGCAACTCTTGCTACATCCATCATCATCTTTTGTATTACCATCATCACATTGCTCTCCTGAATTGACATCCTTGTCGCCATCACCGCAATAACTGTCTGTTGCAGTTACTTCTAATATGGTGCTAGGCGGAACAACCAACCCTCCAATGTTAAATCCTTTTGCTTTCCATTTTACTTTTACAGGATTTGGTCCAGGATTATTATTCTCAGCATACCACGAAGTTTTTCCAACACTTCCTGTAACAGTCAATGGTGAAGGATCAACGTTTGACAAGTAATCCAAGTCGCCAAGTGCTGCATCAGGATTGATTACAGAAATTCCAAAGGTAATTCCGTCGCACTCTGAGCTTCCAGCTAAATCAAGAACAATTTCAACAAGATCTCCACGTTCAACAGGCCCAGTAGGCACCCACTTAAAGCTGGCTCCAGTCAATGCACCAGCACAATCTGAAGACAGTGTTCCACCTTGATCTCCTTCGGTAATGCAAGTATTTGCATCATTTGAATCCAAATCGCAGGCATTTCCACAAGCATCTCCAAATGTTGCACCACCATCTGCATTAGCTTGCGTCAGTTCACAATGCTCAACTAAAATTCCTTTTATTGTTTTGTTCATACAATCAGCATCTGAACTGCACGTCAAACCATTTGCAACAACATCAAGAGTTGGATCTGGATTTGATAATGTTCCAGCCGTAATGCAAGTTCCAAGCCCTCCATCATTCGGATGGAATGGACAATTATCAGACACGCCACTGCAATCAGAATCTGCAGCATCTTTCAAGCCATCACAATCATTATCAAACAAATCTCCGCAAGAAATCTCTGTTATTTCTGCGCCTGGGAATCCCCACAAGAAGCTTCCGCTATTTGACTTGTAACACATCGCATTGCTCACATCAGGATTATCATAAGGCAAGTTAGGATAACCAATCAGATCATAGAATTTCTTACATTGTTTTGTTGGATTGCCATCACATTTCACAGTTGTTTGTTCACAACAAGATATCCCAGAACAACCCACAGAGCAACTCGCAAGGCTTACTTCTGCCTCTCGTATAGTGTCGTTCAATAATCCCTGGCTTACGCCTTGACCATAATCAGCATCAAAAAAGTCACAATCAACAGGTCCGCAGAAATCTGCATCCGATTTCTTGCAACAAAGTTGATTTGTGTATGTCCCACAATCAGCAGCATGTGCATTGTAAGGAACTCCCAAATCTCCTTCAAATGAAAGAAGGCATTCTTCAGTCAGCTCGCAACTTGGACTTGTTTTACATTCAAGACCGTCATAACAAACAGGAACATAAAATCCACTCGGAGGCAAATTACTCGCACTTGTTTCAGGACCATAAATATGTGAATTTGTTAGTTTAGCACTAGCAGGAACTTGCGTCCCATTCGAAACATAAGCGACTAAATTTGCCAAATCAATATCACACTGTCGTGTAAGGTTGACAACAGTCAAAGCAGAAGAAACTTGAGCACATAATCCTGTAGATGCACCAGAGGCCATCATAAAAACATGAGAATTGCTATTCACATACAACCCAAGAACACTAGAATCTTCAGTTTCACATGAAGCACCTGCAACAACAGCATAACCAGTTATGGGACTTGCTTCTCGTGAAACAACTTCGACAAAATCAAGAGTATCTATGCTAAATGCCAAAAATGAAGCAAAAAGTATCAGAAACGCTGGAAAAAGTATTGTATGGTGTTGCTCCATGAATAAGCCCCTTTTAATAGAGTCTTAAGCATAAAAGCAACTTATAAACCTTTTGAAAGCAAAGTTATTTATAGAATACATAACACTAGTTGAGAACATTTATACAATGATAGAGCTTGGTGGCAACATAAAACTAAAGGGATTCACAGAACTAGACCCTGCCACATTGATTGTAGTAAAAAAAATTGTTGGTAATTACACAAAAAAACTAACCCAGGAACATCCAGACTTCATTGAGCTACTTCTCGACCTTAACAAAATAGGTAAGTTCTATAGCTTAAACGTAAATTTGTCCAGAAGATCAGGCAGTCTTGTGGCAGATGCAAAAGAAGAAAATCTTTTTTTTGCTCTTAGTTCAGCATTAAACAAAATACATAAAACATAATTTCACAGTTTTGTTTTTTTCTCCTGCAACCTCGCAACAACATCTCCCATACGTTTTTTTGTGTTCTCCAAATCCCTTAGCTCAGCTTCAATCTGATATCTAACCCTATCTTTGTCGTCTTGATTGTTGCTTCCTCCATCAGGGACATGCTTAAGAAATTCAAGTATACCATCTATCCTGTTTGCAGAGTCTCTCAAGATCTCAGATAATACAGATACTTCTTCCTTAATGGGTTTTTCTTTCATTTGATAAAAAAGAGACAAGAAGGGCTTTTAAGTATTTGTGCTGCAGCTTTACACAATAATTAATCCTTCTTCTCACACGCCACAGACGTATTCATTTTTGAAGGTATGTGCTTACCACTTCACATGATAGCGAGTGATTTATGGGCAGAAGCTTCTACCCCTGATCCTAACCTATAGCTAAGACCCCGTTTGCTTCTCTTTGTCAAGAAGCCATTTTAGAGATTGGTGCAAGCTATTTATAAACGTTATTTATCAGATTGATACGTGTGATATATGGCTTCTATTTAATGTGCAAAGCCTAGTTCTGCAAAACATTTATAAAGCTCCATCCTGAATTTCAAGAACTGGAGAACAGACAATGTCACAAAGAACAGGCGGTTTTAGAAGAAAAACAAGAAGTAAATTCAAGAAAGCCCCAAAAGAAAAGGGTAAAATAAGCATAAGAAAATACTTCCAAGTATTAAAGCCAGACATGCTCGTTTGCTTCAAGGCAGAACCAGCAGTCCAGAAAGGAATGTACTTACCAAGATTCCACGGCAGAGTTGGAAGAATTATTGGCAAGGAAGGCACATGCTACAGGGTTAAATTCAAAGATGGCGGTAAGAACAAAATTATCGTCGCACATCCAATCCACTTGAAGAAGGTCTAAACATGGCAGAAATAGAAATCAAAACAAGAGTACCATTAACCTATGCAGAAGTTGCAGAAAAGTTAAAAGTTATCAAAAAATCAAAAAAAACAGAAGAAGAACTCGGTTTCAGAACGAAAAAAGCAGAGGAATTTCTCGAATCCTTCGACAAAGAAGACTTCAAGCGCATGAAAGAACTAAAAGAAAGTATTAAAAATTTGAACATACAAAGATTAAAGGACAAGCAGATTGTTGCTCTTGTCAACATCAATCCAACAGATGAAGACAGCATTAAAACAATACTATCCAACGACAACATAACGCTCAAACAAGAAGACATACAAGCGCTTCTTGATTGTTTAAAAAAATAATGCAACAGAGAGAAAGTGAACAAAATAGTACGGGAAGAAAAAGCTCTAGTGATAGACTTTCTTCCAAATGGGTATCCATCGGATACAAGACCTGCACATATGAAGACTCCAATAGCCCAAGCTATAGGAACTGAACATTACATACTTCTCGAGCTCGTACCCAAGAAAGGAATTTTCCTCAAGCCAGAACAAGAAGTGTATATGGGTGAAGGAAAGCGAGACGAAATTCACCACATCATTTGCAAGATCAATTTCTTTAAATTAACGCAAACAGCAAGAATGCACCTAGAAACAGTGCTAAAAAAATTAGTCCAGGCTTCAGAGTTAAGATTCATAGAATTTTTCAACAAAGCTGGCCCAATAAATACAAGGCGTCATCAGCTCGAATTAATTCCTGGTATTGGAAAGAAACACATGTGGGAGCTCATTGAAAAAAGACAGGAAAGGCCTTTTGATAGCTTCGAAGATATCAAAGCACGTGTAAGATTAATGCCAGATCCTGAAAACGCAATAGTCAAAAGAATCATTTCAGAACTCAACGAAGAAGACAAGCATAGGCTCTTCGTAGGTTCATAATCCCACCAAAATCCTTTTAAATGGATTTTCTTAAAAAACAAGATAAAATGGCTCAAGAAATCAAAGGCTTAGTAAGGCTTGCAAATACTGACATAAAAGGCGAAAAACCCGTCTTATATGGTCTCGCAAGAATCTACGGCTTGGGCGTAAATTTCTCAAACGCAGTATGCGAAGTGCTCAAGATTGATAAAAGAACAAAAATTGGTGCTCTTGACGAAAAAACAATACAAGAAATAGAGTACGTCATCAACAACCCTGCATCAAAAAATATTCCTAAATGGACATACAACAGGCGTGGAGATTACGATTCTGGTGAAGATATGCATTTGACAGGCCCAAAATTAAAATTAACGCAAGAATTCGATGTAAGAAAAATGAAGAAGATAAAATCCTACAAAGGAATACGACACATGTACGGACTCCCGGTTCGTGGACAGCGTACTCGTGGTAACTTCAGAGGTGGAGTGAGCGTTGGAGTTATGAAGAAGGCTATAACAACAACACCAGCTAAAGAAGAAAAGGGAGCAAAAAAGAAAAGGTAACATGGGAACAGTAACAAGATTAAAAAAGAAATATTCAGGACCGAATCATCCTTGGGAAGCTGTAAGAATTGAAGAAGAAAGAATATTCAAAAAGGAATATGGCTTCAAGAATAAAAAAGAGATCTGGAAGTCGACTTCAAAGGTTAGAAAGATAAAGTCACAGGCAAAGAAATTAATCGCAAGTACAACAGAACAAAGCAAAAAAGAAGAAATATTATTGATTGAAAAATTAGTAAAGTTAGGTGTTCTTAAAGAAGGCGGAACACTTGATAACATCCTTGAAATAGGCCAAAAAAACCTGTTTAACCGAAGATTACAATCTTTAGTCTTAACAAAAGGCCTGGCAAGAACAAGCAAGCAGGCAAGACAAATGATAACGCATGGCCACATCACAATCAACGGAAGAAAAACAAACATTCCTTCCTATCTCGTTCCAGTAAAAGAAGAAGGTTCAATAAAATACTCTCCAAATTCAGCTTTCAATGATAAAGAGCATCCTGAAAGAAACATAGGCAAAAAAGAAATTATGCCTACAAAAAAAGTTGAAGCTCCAGAAACAAAAGAAGAACAACCTCAAGAGGTAGCAAGTTAAATGGCAGAAGAAAAATTACGATGGGGAATTGCACATATTTATTCGAGTCACAATGATACGATAATTCATATAACAGATATCACAGGATCTGAAACAATTTCAAAAGCATCAGGTGGCATGGTCGTAAAACAGCACAGACTTGAAAGTTCTCCGAACGCAGCAATGGCTGCAGCAAAATTAGCAGCAGAACAAGCAAAAGAAAAAGGAATTAATGGATTGCATATTAAAATACGAGCACCTGGAGGACACAACGGACCAAACTCACCAGGACCTGGAGCGCAAGCAGCAGTAAGAGCATTATCAAGAAGTAATATTCGCATCGGCGTTATTGAGGACGTTACTGGTCTTCCAACAGATACGTGCAGAAAGGCAGGCGGTAAGCGTGGAAGGAGAGTATAAATGGATATCAAGGTTCTAAAAAAAAGATGAGAATAGAATTATCTTTAAAATTTCAAAAATAAACCCTGCAATAGCAAACGCTCTCAGAAGATATATCATTGCCTACGTGCCAACAATGGCAATTGATGAGGTTGAAATAAGAAAAAATGGCTCTGCGTTGTTTGATGAAGTGCTTGCATTGCGCCTTGGCCTTGTTCCTTTGAAGACTGATTTGAAAGGTTACAAAATGTGGGAAGGAGTTTCAGACGAACGCCCAAAAACAGCACAATATGAACTAAAGTTAACATTAAAAGCAAAAGGTCCTTGCACAGTATACTCTTCAGATATCAAAAGTTCAGATCCAAAAGTTATTTCAGTATTTGAAAAGATTCCTGTTGTAAAGCTCCTTGAAAATCAGGAAGTTGAATTGCTGGCAACAGCTCGCCTTGGGCAAGGAAGAGAGCATACAAAATTCTCCCCTGCACTTGCAATCTATCGCGGAGTTCCAGAATTAAATACTACAAAAGATTCCAATGTTAAAGAAGTTACTGATAAACTGTCTGACTTCCTCGTAAAGAAAGGAAATGCTCTTGAGATAAAAGATATAACGAAATGGAATGAAGCACATGAAAATATTTGTGAGATAAATGGTGTTGAAATAACTCCAAGCAAGGAAGATTTCATATTCACCATTGAATCTTGGGGGCAATTGTCTCCTCGTGATATTGTAGCAAAAGCTATTGATATTTTTGATTCTAAGCTTGATGAGTTTGAAGATGCTGTGAAAAAATTAAAGTAACTCTAAATCTTTGCTCATTGCCTGATGTTTAAGAGGAGCACGTACGTAGCCTCGTTTTTCATACCAAGCCATAACATCAACTTCATGTTCTCTCACTAAAAGCCCAAACATGATCAATCCTTTTTTCTTTAATCCTTCTTTCGGCTTCATCCATCAGCACCCCACCAATGCCTTGCTCCCTATAATCTTCCCGTACCGCAAGACGAAAAATAAGCATTTGAAAATCATCTCCGACAATGTACACATTACCAACAATGTTCCCATCATCCGTAGCAACAAGAATAGATCCAGGGTGCTTGGCAAGTTTCCTTTCAAGATTGCCTTGGTTATCCCAATTTGCATTAAACATGTCTGCAGCTTGAAGATTTGCTTTTAATCCTTCATAATCAATGAGTTGATAATCTTTGATTTGAATCATAGTATTTTGTCACAAATTGATAAATTTATAAACCTTCTGAAAGTATTGTAACCCACGCGGGGGTCGCATTTACCACTCACATTAGCAACTCTTTTAAAAACAAAATATTCTAATTTAGATGATTAAAAGAAATGAAAATACTGCAGAATTAGTTGGTTTAAGCTTTGGAGACGGGAGTTTTACATCTAGAAAAGAAAAAGATCTTCTTAGATTTCAGCTTAGAGGCAATGCAAGTGAGGACAAAAAGCACTATGATGGGTTTATCATCCCTTTGTTTAACAAAGAAGTTATGGCTCCTCTTTTTAATAGGAATGTTGCAACAATATGCGATAAAAAAGGCAACTGCTTTGGTATTTCATTAGAAAGTAAAAAAATTCAAGTCTTGAATAGCTTTCTTGGGATACCTATTGGAATAAAGAATAACTTGCATATCCCAGAGTGGATTAAAAGTTCAGTTGAATACCAAAGAGCATTTTTGAGAGGTATCTTTGATACAGATGGTTGTATTTATTTCTTAAAAAATAACACAGAGAAGAATCCACAGTTTCACAAAAGAGTTTGTATCACCATAACACTTTGTTCAGAGCTATTGATTCAAGAAATATCAAACATTCTAAAAGGTTTCCAAATAGGGCACGATATTAGAGAATATACACCAAAAAATAGAAAATGGCAAAAATCTTATACTATAAGACTGGCCGGAGGAAAAAGAGTTTCTAAGTGGTTTAAGGATATTGGTTCAAACAATCCAAAGCACATAACTAAATTTGAAATATGGAAAAGATTTGGTTTCTGTAATCCAAGGACTACATTAAAAGAAAGAGAAAGCATTTTAAGAAGCAATTAATCAATAACGCTTTAAACGCGGAGGTCCCATAGCCTGGTCAATTGGGTAGCGTTGAGGTCGCTATGGCTTAGTGCCTTCGTAGGTTCAAATCCTATCCTCCGCACTCCAATTAATTCTTTATTCTAGAGTGGTAACAAAAAGAAAGATTTATAAATAGAAATAATTTTTTAGAAGTATGGGAATCTTATATGATCGACATGGAGACCTTAATATTGGGCGTATTTTTGGAGCCTGGTGTTTTAGCTTTAGTAGCAACTATTGGTGGATGCAACCTGGCTAATGGGTATGAATATTCTAATGGAATGAGAACTGGCATGATTAACAAAGTATCAAGAAAAGGTCTTTTTTGGAAAACATATGAAGGTCAAATGGCAGGTCAAATGGCCCTAGAAGGAATTGTTTCAGGTGGCCAGAGTATGGGAGCAAATGTGTGGGATTTTAGTATCGATGATCAAGCAAGAAATGGTGAAGATATAGATGGATTAACAAAAGTCTTGCAAGAGAATCTTGAAGCTGGAAATAAAGTGAAAGTCAAATACAGAGAAGTTCTTTGGGGATGGCCTTGGAGAGGAAGCACAGAACACTATATTCAAAGTGTTGAACCAGTTTTGAATAAATAAATTTATCTCTATCATGCAAGAAAGTATTATCTTTCTAATAGTTAATCAAAATCTATAATCTATAAAAACACTGCACAAACCATACTATTTGGTTGCTTTCGTGTTCTCCGCATTTATTTTTTAGAGAAACTTAACTGAAGAATTATTCTTAATTATCTCCACAACGTGAGGCAATGCTGCAGCACAAATAATCAGCAATGCTCCCCATGTTACATTTGATGTTAGTTTCTCACTGAAAATAACAATCCCAAAAAGAATACTAAAGACAATCTCAAGAAGCCCTACTAATCCGCCTATGCTAGCTTCTGTATATTTTAATCCCTTAATAATCAACCAAAAACCAAAGATGCTTACAAAAGTGTATCCTAATTGGTATAACCACACCATATCGAAGGAAGGTAGATACTGAACTTCTCTAAGCAGTATTGAAACGGGCGTGTTCGTAATAAAAATAATAATCCAACTCAACCACGTAAGGTAAAGTGGCGAATACTCTCCAGTGAGTTTCTTTGAAAAAGATACTTCGCCACCGCTTGCAATACCATTAACAACTGCTAAAGTAGCAGCTAAGAGTGAGAAGAGAACTAACGAAAATGAAAAGACAAAATACATTCCAATTCCAGCTAATATAAAAGAAATTACTTTTATCTTGGTAAATTGCTCTCCTAAAAATAAAAATCCTACAGCATACATGGTTAATAGCATACTCACAAAGAACAGCAAGGTAGCTGACCCAATATCCATATGATTAAACGCATAATAGATGGGTGCTTGCGTAAGCGATGTGAATACCAAGAAAAGAGCAAGCCATCCCCAATCTTTCTTATGTATTGGAACTATTTGTTTTTTCCACAAAAGAAAGGGTAATAATATAACGACGATGAAAAGTGCCCTCGTCCAACTCTGATAAAAATTACCAAAAGAGCTTCCCAAGAGTCTAGACCACACCCCATAGCTCCCAAACATTAAAGTAGAAATAAGGATGAAGATAAAGCCTTTCTTTGAATTTTCCATGTTAGATACTATCCTCTTGGTGTTTAAAAGCAAATCCTGAATGTTTATAAATTATAGGCCTTCTCTCTTTTTATGAAAAAACCAAGCTTATAAAAGTACTACATAAATCTTAAATTTTTTTACATTCCTATTCCACAAATACAAAAAATGACAACTTCAGTCTTAACGCCAGAAACAGAAATACCAACAATTGAGGTAGACTCTTGGGAAGATTCAAGAACAACGTTCTTTTTCTTAGGAGAATCCCCAGAAAGTAAATCAGAAAATCCTCTCCACTTTCTCGCAGTCACCTCATCAAGTTATAACCTTAGAAAAAAACAAGAGCCAATGACACTTTTGTATGTAACAATAAACCCCTATAGATATGCTCTAACACCAATGCAAGGGAGGGCATTCATAACAGGTCAAAAAAATAAATATATAATTATAAGTGAGGACGATACAAAACCAAGCCACCATGTTATTCTCCCATTCCAAACAACAACAGAATTTCCTTATTTCCTTGTTCAAAAAGATACGACCAATCTTTTAGCTGATATTTATCTCAAGCATTTAGAAAGAAATTTAGCAATAATGCACATGCACGATCCTTCACCAAGAGCACAAGCAATGGGACCAGAACAAAGAGAGATTGAATTTGAAGATTTACTAGAAACATCTTACAGAATTTTAAGCACGCATGCACAACCTCATCGACAAACAACATCTCCGCTGCAAGAGTCAACCATACATCCAGAGCACAAAAGGTTCGCTCGAATCAACCTTGAAGGCTTTATAGAGCCATTCCCCCATAAACCATAGAAAACTTTAAAAACAGTGTTTCGAGCATCTCAATCACTCTGCAAGCGCAAGCGAAGAGTAGAGCACATATATTGTGTTCTAAGGAGATTAACATGGCAAATCAAAGACTCGAAGCATTGATGCGAATTATTGTTGGCGTAGTCAGTGGTATAATCTTTACCATTTGGCATTTCTTTGTTAAAATTTTAATGCTAGTAAACTTCTTAATCACCTTAATCAGCGGAACAAGAAACAAAGAATTAGCAAGACTTTGTGAAATCTGGATAACAAATCTCTACCATTTCATAAAATACATGACATTCGGTACAAACACAAGACCGTTCCCATTCACAGAATTAAAACAACCTCTAACAAAATTTGAAAAATGAAAAGAACTGGCCCAACAAACGAAAATCTGCAACATCTTATCAAAGAATTAAAGAAAGCCAGCATAGAAAATAAAGCTCCAATCTGGAAAAGAATAGCTCTCGAACTAGAAAGACCATCAAGACAGAGAAGAGCTGTTAACCTATACCACATTGACAGAAATGTTGAAAACGGAGATGTTATTGTTGTTCCTGGAAAAGTTCTTGCAACTGGAGAACTCAAGAAACATGTTAAAATTGCAGCATGGTCATTCTCAGAACAGGCAGTTGTTAAGATAAAAGACGCAATCTCAATTCATGAATTATTAAAAGAAAATCCAAAAGGAAAAAATGTGAGGATTATAGGATGATAATCGACGCTAAAAACTTAATTATAGGACGTTTAGCAAGCTACGCTGCAAAACAAGCATTGCTTGGCGAGACCATAGATATAATCAACATAGAGCAAACAGTAATCACAGGTTCAAAACCAAACATCGTTGCAAAACAACACCAAAGACTTTCAAGAGGTCACACATACAAAGGTCCTTTCACAGAAAGAAATGAGGAAAACTTCTTCAAGAGATTAGTTCGCGGCATGCTTCCTTACAAACAAGAGCGCGGTAAAGTTGCATGGAAAAGAATAAAATGTCACATTGGTATTCCTGATCATCTCAAGGATAAGAAAGCAGAAACAGTAGCAAATGCAAGCATAGCAAGAACAAATACACTTAAGTATATGAGACTTTCAGAATTATCCAGACTCATGGGTGGAAGATAATGCAAAAAATAATTAATGTATCCGGAACAAGAAAGAGGGCAATTGCACGAGCTACAGTAAGAGATGGCAAAGGAATAATCAGGATAAACAACCAACTCATAAATAATATTCAGCCAGAAATTTCAAGATTACGATTAGAAGAACCAATGATGCTTGCTGGCGACCATGCAAAAAAGATAAACATCGACATCAAAGTGAGTGGTGGCGGTTCACAAAGCCAAATAGAAGCATCAAGATTGGCGATAGGTCGTGCAATTTACTTGCATTCCAACAAGAATCCTCAGATTAAGAAGGATTTTATCGATTATGATAGACACCTTTTAATTGCCGATAGTCGTACCAATGAAGCATCGAAACCAAATGATTCTAAGCCACGTCGTGCTAGACAGAAGTCGTATCGCTGATATGAGAACTTTCGAGTTCTTTAAGCTTATTCACTTGTTTTATGAGAGGAAACGTCTCGATATTTTTTGTTGTTATTACCAATAAGATGTTGAAATCCTAAGTGTTGAAGATTATTTTCTTTTCTCACACGTCGCACGACCGTAGAGCTAACACCAACTTCTTTTGATACTTGGAAAACTTTTATGATTGGATTTTCTTTGTACAGACTTATAATTTGCTGTGTTTTTTCTTCAGAAATTTTACATTTAGATTTATTTCCTTTTAGAATATTATATTTCTTACAAATTCTTGTTATAACAGAAGTATGAACACTAAAATGTTTAGCAATTTGCTCATTAGACATATTTAGGTTATTTCGTACAAAAGAGGCTATTTGCTCTTTCATAGGCTCTGGTGTTTTGATCAAACGTCTTCCAAGATTATGATCTCGCAAAACACGATTAATTTTGATTGTACTTATGTTTAGCAATTGAGAGATGTCTACAGTTTTAGTCTGGCCAGAATTATACATATCAACAATCTTATTTATTTTCTCTTCAGAAATTCTGTTATGGATGTTTTTTCCTTTTTTCTGGAAATAACCTGTTTCTTCAGAAATGGAGGGATATTTTTGCATCATGGAACAAAACTTGACATATTTTGCAGGAGATATAATCATAAGTTTTTGGTTTAAAAGCAAAATCAAATTCTCCTTACGTGAAATAATGAGATCTTTATTATTTTTATAGTTTGTAGATCTAACGGACAATTTTGTCAAGCACTGTTCATAGATCTTTCTCTCAAAAGAATTAACTGCAGTAATGTGTACCCTATACTTTTTAATAACTCTATCAAATTCAACACATCCCTCGCCAGCAATAATCCCACGCATGAATCCTTTGATCAAGAGTTTGTCAAAAATAAGAATTTTCTCATACGTGATCTTCTTGACAAAATATTTAATAATATCGCTAAAAAGTTTGTTCTTGTATTCAAGGACTAAAGTTCCATAATCACGATGCTGTAAGATTTTATTTTTTGTATGGTTCTCATTAACATAGGTAACAGCCTTAGGATATCGCTTATCGTTACTTATTTTAGTTCTTCGTAACCAGTGAACAATAACTTTCTTCTCAGCCTCTTGTCGATATTCTTCATCCTGTGGTTCATTAACATTAATCTTAATGCTCCATCGCCAAATATCTTGCTGTAACAAACCAGTTTCTGCAAACCATCGCATGACCTGATTAATAAGTTTATATTCATGATTCGGAAATGAAAGACTACCATTACCAGTCTTTCCCATTTCAGCTTGCAGCAACCCAAGAACCTCAAAAGTAGCCTCAGTTTTTGGAATAAATCTTGGAAGAGTACAAGAATGTTCTCTCCTACCTTTTCCAGAAGGAGTAACAACATCAACAAGGTAGCTAAGATCAATATACTCTTCATCAGAATTTATCTTTAAAGGATACTGCTTTCCACTTTCCATAAGCATTGCTTCTGGTAAATAATCAAGCAAATCTAAATATTCTTTATTCATTAAATAAAAAAAGAAGAAAGACCTTATAAACAACGTTTCCGAGACTGAGAAGTGCGATTTGTTGAAAGATTTTCGGATACGAAAATTAATCTTTTCGAAAATACTGTATGTTTTTATCAAGGAGTTCATATGCTTTTAAAAGATCTTTGCTATGCAAAACAAAAGATAATTGGCTTAGTGAAGAGATGAGCTCAACGATGTTAATACCTCTCCTTGAAAGGATGCTAATAAAATGATGATAAACTCCAGGAACTTCGATAGATTTTTTTGTATTTTTTTGGGATTCTTTTATAGAAAGAAGAGACAATTTAGCTGTCGTTTCTATGACATCATTCTTACAAACATCTAAAAGGTGTTTATTTTTTTGGTCAATAATAACAGTTACTTCTCCAGGACCTTGATTTAAAAGAAAGACTTCTTCATATTCCCATTTAATCTTTTGAGCAATCTGAGAAAGTTGTCTAATCACCTGATTGTTCCTATGAAGAGTAAAATGAATAACATCATTCCTCGTTGAAAGCTGAGAATCTGAAATGATCTTTTTTGTTTCCTCTGAAATAGAAAAACGTTTTTCTTGAATAATGAATCGCTTAAGAGAAATTGCCACAGATTCAATAGTCGCCTTAGGATTCCTCTCTCGAATAGAAGGCAACAGTTTTCTCGCCAAGGCCATATGATTAATAATATCTTCTTTAAGCAGTTCTAAAAGATAGAGATCATTTTCTATAGTCTCTTTGACAATATCTGCTGTGGATTTATTTTCTAACATTTTTATCAATTATTGTTTAAATATAAACATAATGTTTATTATTTAAAGATTTCTATAGTTCTTATCGGAGGTACAAAAACATGTGTACAACACCAATAACATATCCAGGGGATAACATGAGCATCATAAAAGAATGGGAAATAGAAGGAGATTATAGGAAACCAATAGAAAACCGGTTTCGTCAGCTAGGATTACAAAAACCATTCTTCCAGTTCGGACTCTACAAGACGTTCTACAAGGAAGGAGAATATCTTATTGTTTATGGCACAGACACAAAATGGAATGTGGAAAAGAAAGAATGGAAACAAATGACCACAGTGGAATTGCGAGCGGGAAATCAGGAGAAAGGCAGCTTCCTTCAAAAAAGTATTGATGATTGTGTCGCAGAAATAAGCAAATGAGCTACTATTACAAAGAATACTTCTATCGAGGAAGAAAAATAGGATTTGTTGATAATGGTTGGGGGCTACGCCATTTTGAGCAAACAATTGGAAATAGTGAGCTCGAAGAGCTAATCGATGAACTGTCAGAAGAAACACGTATTCATATGAGAACACAGGCATATGCAATCTATCGTGCGTTATTGGCGCAAAATAGTGACACAAAAGATTATGTGGGTAATGAAGACATTGCTATCCACATCATGAATAAGGGATATCATTCGCTGAGCGAGGTCTATAAAAAAGATCGTAAGGTATGGGAACTTGTGAAACAACGCAATTTAGCAGAGATAATCTTCACAGAAAAAGATGCTCCCATAAGTGGTATAGATGACCCAATGGAACCAGAAGATAGAGTAAAAGACATACCATACAAAGTTGAGAAAGATCGACTAAGACCTTGGTATTCTTGACTTTCAATTTGAGATGGAATGGTATAACAACTCATGAGAAACCTTTAAAAACCTCGTAAAAGAGAATTCTATAAAATGATGTTTCCGGTAAGATGCTTTTCATGTGGAAAGCCAATTGGTGCTGTGTACGAAGAGTACAAACAGCGTTCTGACAAAGGCGAAGACAAAAAAAAGATACTTAAGGACCTTGGAGTAGAACGTTATTGCTGCAAGGCAATTTTCCTTGGAAATGTAGAGCTCATAGACACCGTTGGAAAGTTCAAGAAATCGTAATTCTATAAAGCAAAACAACAATATTTTTAATCTCTAGTTATTTCTTTAATTCTATGAGAGATGATATTTGGTTACAACAGCGTTTTGATCAGATCTGGGAGTTATTCTTCCCAGACGTAGAAAAAAAAGATGTGCACATTCGTTGGAAAGGAAGTTGGAAAAACAAGTTTGGCCATATAACAAGAAAAAATAGCAAAGCAGAAATTGTTATAAACAAATTATTCAGGGATTATGCTGTTCCAGAAGACGTGATAAAGTTAACCATTGCTCATGAAATAGTGCATTACTACCACGGTTTTCATTCACATCTTCCTCGTCAGTTCAAGCATCCGCACAAAGGAGGCATTGTTAACAAAGAACTAAAAAAACGTGGTTTCTCCTACATGATAGAAAAAGAAAAAAAGTGGCAAAAAGCAGACTGGCCGAAGATTTACAAAGAATTAATGCCACAAAAAATGAAATCACCAATCTCGCAGGTTACACAAGAACCAAAACAAAGAACGATTTTTAATTTCTTCAAGTTCTAGGTTTTATCAGTATCCTTCGATGACTTCCACAATGAAGGCAGCTAATAATAACCTTGCCTTCTCGAGTTCGTATCTTTGCATTAACACCACTAAGAAGGTAATTTTTGCACTTTTTGCAATACTTGCTTCGCTGCTCTCGAGGAACTCGAATTCCAGATTTTGCAGCGATTTTCAAGGCTAATTCAACATAACGACGACTCATCTGCCGATTTTTTCTAAACCGAGAACCAGCTTCTTCAAAAAGTTCTGCTATCCTCTCAAGAGCTATTTCCTTTGCATTTCCAAATATTTTATGCATAAAGGGAAGTATTTAAAAGCCTATAAATAGCTTTGCACAGAAAACATTATAAAACAACTAAAAAGCCTATCAAAAATGGATATAAAGAGAAAGCTAAAAGATTTTGGAATTAAAAAGATTGCAATAGCAGTAGTCATTATCGCTTTGTTAATTCTTGTTCTTGTATCATTAAAAACAAGTTACACGTTCCACTCAGGTTTTGATAAAATAAAAAAACTCGACACAAAGTATGAAACAAACTTCAGTGAAGAGATGCTTAATGGCACTTTGATAAACTACAAGAATGTTGATCCTTATCTCAATGACTTAAAGTTATTGCGCGAAGATGTGTACTCCTCAATAAATGACAATCCAACGAAAGAGGAATCAGCATTGTTAAGATTTATTGACATCAGAACATTAATGCTCCTGTCTGAAAAACAGTACACCTTAGCAAAAACAATAGGCCCAAAAGGTTTTACAGCAGATGAAGATGGATTCGCTTGTTCTGAATCAGGTTATATTATCAATGTGGCATATCACTTAAACCTAAGTGCTAGTGCTGGTGTAGAAACCATTACGAGGCTTGATGAGTTGATGTCTGATTTTAGAGATGTTCCTAGATTGTGGGATCTTATCGGCATAAATACTAAAGCACCAAGATTTTTCTTCTCCCCTTTAGGAGATATAAAAAACCATGTAAGAAGAAACCTAATTGCACTAGAAGAATTTTGTTTAATAGATACGAGCAAGGGTCTAACAGGAACAGTTAATCCAGACGACTACAAAAATACCAATCCAAATCAAGAAGCAGATCTTGAAGTTTTAAAAAAGAGATTTAATAATGAAGAAGAGTTTAAAAAGTTCGTTGAAGAAAAAGGCTTAAATATTACATATTCCTCATAGCGAACTTGGGAGTTTATTATGAAATACACTGATGAAAAAGGGAACACACTGTATGGCTTTTCACAAGAAAGCCTTGAAAAGACAAACCGTGAGATAAGAAAGACGAACAACTTAATGCTCATCCTTATTATCTTCATTTGCATATTCCTAGCAATGATTGCAGGCTTTGCAGTCTGGTTCGATATGCATAACATATTCACAAGGTTGATTAGATAAAAATGCCTTATCATATGGATGCGAGAACTGCACAAGTGGGATTGGGATTTTTTTGTTATTGGGGACTTACTGAAGAGAGTAGAAAGTACGACATTCCTATGTCTACAGGCATATTAGATTCCTCAATATCAAGGACTTTAAGCGAAAAAACATAGAGCGATGAAGTACAGACTGCCTTTCAATGTGTACAGGGGCGCATTGGATCAGTATGTCTTCATCTAGCTGAGATGGATGGATACGCACAAAGAACAGGAATTATTGAAATGGATGGCACGACATTTACCACCTCAAAAGTTTGCGCTGGTGAACATTTTTTAAGAAGAATTCTCAGAGAAGAAGTGCTTCCTTCAGACCTAGAGGAATTTGTAAGAGAGGTCTATAGAAATACAAAGGCAGAACAAATCGACAGGCAAAAACGCCAACAAAAAGCTTTTAAACCATAATTCTACCAAAACGACAGGACGACCATAGCGACCTGGATCTACCTGTTCCCATTCGAACACAGCAGTCAAGCAGGTCCGCGTTCCAGATTGTACTGCGCTTTGCCGTGGGAACTCTGGTTCGTTGTCCACTCTTCATATTTCTCAACTTCAAGACCCTTACTTATAAATAAGAAATTCTAATTTACATTAATGATTTCTTTAAAATTACAAAAGGCAGTAGAATTAAGAAAAAGAGGGCAATCCTACACAGAAATATCAAATAAGCTCATGCTGTCAAAGAGAAAAGTTGCAAGCATATGTAAAAATATAAATTTCTCAAAGTCTGGACTAAAAAGATATAAAAGTAATGTTAAAGGCATTTTAAAAGATATAAAAAAACAAAATAAAGAATTAACAATCCGAAAAACAAGAATTATTGGCCATGTTCTTTTTGATGGAGCACTTTACAAAAGTGGTTATCATCATGTAGCCACTTATATTAATAGTTCGTATGCTCTTATAAATCAATTTATTGATGACATGAAAAATGTCTATGGCCTTTTTCCAAGTTCCCTAGAAAAAGAGATGGGAAAACAAGTGCCATATTATCGTATTAAATACAGCTCAAAAAGATTATACCATGATTTGCTAAAATATAATTGGTCATATTCTACTTCAACAAAAGGTCTCAAAACACCAGAATTAATAGTTGAAGGTTCAAAAGCCTTAAAGTTAGAATTTCTAAGAGCATTTTGGGAAGATGAAGGTTCTGTAAGCATTAAAAATCGAAATAAAATTAGTGGAGATCTAAAAAGTTTAGAAATACTCCAAGAGATTAGAGAAATGTTAAAGAGTTTAGAAATAGATACCAATATCTCAAGCTATAAGAAAAAAGGAGAGATATACTATAAGTTATATCTTAAAATAAATAAAAAGAATATAAGGACATTCAAAAAATTAAAACTCTTTGATAAAGGAATAGCGGCTAAGGGAGAAAACGCTGGATTAAAGAAAAGTGAAATCTTAAGTAGGTTAGAAGCCACTATTAAATAGGCCTCACATCATCTTTAAATCGCCAGTAACAGCATCAATTTTTTCTTCATGATCAGGGCCAATAGCACAACACGTAGTCGTAGAAGTCTCAAAAAAAGTTTTTCCAGCATCTGTGATTAAAGCTGTTTTGAGCTTATGGTCTCTTGCCTTAATCAAATATCTTTTGAGCTCATCAAGATTTGCCACCTTTAATACAACTTTCTTCATCCCTTCTTTTCTCCAAGCCTTGACTTTTTCAGAACTGCTCCCAAGAACAGCTTCAACGCTTGCATGTGCGCATTGAATGGCCATCTTACCTTTAGGCATTTTCAAGTCATCCCGCACAAGAATCACTTGCTTATAACTCATAAAATCTTTGCCCTTCCTCTTAGTTTAAGCTTGATGTTTTTTCCAAAACCACGTTTTGCTTTCTTAGGATGAAATTTCTGTTGTTTTTGCCCTTCAGTATGCAACGTATGTTCCACACTATTCATCAGCTTCTCCATTACTTTATGAGTAGTCCTGTTCAGATCCCAATCTGCAGCTTCAGCAGCGAGCATTTCCTTTCCAACTTTTACCCGAGAATGCAAAGAATATTTCATTCTTCCACCAATCTCGTGCAATTTTACATGAAACATCAAATTTGCGCCAGGAAGAGCTCTATCTAATTTTTTTGAATGTCTTGAAACAATAGCCATCAAAATATCTTTTTCATCATGATCAAGAAGATTCAAACCAACATAAATTATTTTGTCCACAAAACATCACCAAGAAAAAACAAGCAACATAAGTTTTATATACCTATCTATTGCGAGTTGAAATACTCTTCAATGATCTTTCTATGCTCATATCCAATCTTTATATCAGCCAATTCATCAGGTCTATACCATGCAATATCTGCAACTTCTCCTTCATCTAATTTTTTCTTGTGAATTTCTCCTTCGAAGTCACCATAAAAAACAGAGAAATAAGCAAAATATCCCATTTCTTCAAAAGCCTCTTCGTAACTTCCAAAATATTCAGGTTGAAAATCCAGACCTGTTTCCTCTTTTACCTCTCTCTTGATGGCCACAACATCTTTTTCACCTTCATTGATATGACCTCCAGGCAATGTCCAAGTTCCTCTAAAAGGTTCATGAACCCTTTTGATAAGAAGCACCCTCCCTCGCTCAACAAGAATAGCTCCTACAGTCTTCTGCCACTCTCGCACATTTCTATGGTCTTCTTTTTCTTGAGAATATTGCTTTCGAAACGTATCGAGTTCTTCCTTGAAGTTTCTTTCACTTTCCTCAATTTTCTTGAAATCTATCACTTGAATACCTCGCCAGTTTCATGATGCCAAAAATAAAGGTCTAACTTATCAACCTCTATACCTATGTCTTTGCTAAAATCAAGAAAATTTTTCTCTATTAAAAGGTATGTGTTTCTTGTCAATGTCTTTGGAAGTTCATGAACAACATCCAATCGCTGCAGATTTCTTAAGATATGCCTATCAAGAATAGCCAGATTCCTAAACCCAACATTTCTTAAAAAGTGGCTGGCTTCTTTCAATCCAAGACCTTTAATATTCTTCACAAGCCACTCCCTTACTTCAAAAGGATCTGTTGATTTATTCTCAAGATCAAATTTTTTCCAGAGCGTATCAAAGAGGCCTTTTAGGTCATTAAGATATTTTCCTTTGTTGTTGTGAAACCTTGTTCTTGTCTGCAATATCTTTCTTATTTCACCTAATTGCAAATGTGCAGAATAAAGCTTCTTCTCCCTTAAGATACGAACAGCTTCATCACACCGTTGTGCATTACTTTGTGGTGTCAACAAACAAAAGCAAAGTTCATAAAAAATATCTTCTTTATTTTTAATCTTTGAAAAATCCTTAAGCCTATTTTCTATAACTTCACCCATTTTCGCATAATTTTGTACAATCTCTTTATACTTTGCCTGCAGCTTCATTTGATATGCAGCTCCACCACATCATCATCTTGTAAAACATGCTCCAACCCAACCTTCTGCCACTCAAACTTAGCGCTTTTCCCGAATATTCTCGCATATTTAAAACTTTTAAAAAAATCTTTGTGGACTTTATTTGCAACATCTCGTACTGTAGAACCTTTTTTGAAAGCCATCGGAGGAAAATCTTTTTTCTTTCTAGGTTGTTTTGTATAAACCTTTACAAGCCCGAGCTTACCCCATATTTTGTCTGCAAATTCTTTTTTATTTTCATCATTGTAGATCAGCACATCCGTAGCAACATCTTTCAACTCTTTATCTAAGAAATTCTTTTCATCTGGCGTTTTAAACAAAAGCACAATCAGATCAGATTGTTTCAATATTCCTAAATACGTTGGCCCCATCACAGTTCCGTAAAAGTTTTTAACAACAGCAGGAATCTCAATAACTTGTATCTTCAGCCCATGATAATCCATAATTCCTACCTCTGGTATTTGCGTTGTGAATTCATAATCTGCAACTTCTGCATTCGCCCCAGTAAGCTCATTCAGCAATCTGCTTTTTCCAGAATTTGTCTTTCCAGCAATACAAATTTGTGCAGCGCCTTCTTTTTTTATTTTAAAAGAGTAGCCACTGCCTTTTGCTTTTTTTTGTCTTTCGATAATCCCCCTTGCCTTTACAATTCTGTCTTTTATTGAAGCAAGTAAGTTTCCACTCGACTTGTGTTTTGGTGCTGTTCGCAGCATCTTTTGAAGTGCTTGCAATTTACTTTCAGGAGTATCTGCCTCTCTATATTCTACTTCAGCTTGCTGGTATTCATATCCTGGATTCGTTGCCATGCTAATAAAGAAATAAACTTGGCTTCTTTAAAAAACTTAGTAGAAAGGACCTTTTTCCTTGTTTTGTGTCTCTTGAGGCGTATTCCAAGAGCCTTCTTCACGATGAGCTCCAAGATCCCGAGGAGTAAACTTTACTTTATTTCCAGTTCCATCATCTTGACCGCCACCTCTTCTCGCAAACTTATGCACGACAAACATGAATATTGCTGCTACAAGAACCAAGGCCAATAACGTCATGATCCACCCATACTCTGATTTCTTAGTTTCAGTTTGTGAAGATGTAACAGTTTCAGCAGGAGGTTGCACCACTTCAGGTTCTTCTTCTACAACAGGAGTGGATATTGCTTTGAAAACCAAATCTGCTGACTTCTGATGTACTTTATGGAAATAAATCTCAAGATCGTTTGTACCATCAGCATTAACATCAACTTCTTTTGTTTCTTCTGTTTTCATTTCTAAAGTAAATGGTTCACTGGAGATAAGCAAAGTGACCGTATCATCCGTCAATTCTTCAACTTTAATCGTGTGCTCTTCATCTCCGATCAAAAAGGTTATCGCTCCAAGTTTTTTGATTAATCGTGCAACTCCCTGCTCAGGGATATTTCCAAACTTACTTCCGTAATCTTCCACGGTATCTTTTCCAACAACTTTGTTGGCAATAGGTGCCTTAAAGTTTGGATCAGCAAAAGGTGAACCTTTACCAGCAATAACGGATATCACAGTCACATTCAAAAAGGTAGTATTAGAGTTACCTGCCTTGTCCCAGGTGAAACAGCTTATACCGAAAACTCCTAAAATTCCTGTTTCAGATTCAGACAGACTTGCCCTCATCAACGTTACACTGTTTTCAAGTAGTGTTAAGTTTTGGTAACTCGTTACTCCTGGGAAGATCACGGCTATGGTATGGTTTGCAGTGACCAGTCCAGCAGTGGTGTCTCCAGGGACACAATTTATGTCTAACTCTTTTCCATATCCAGCTTCTTTGTCTGTTGTTAAATCATTACCCTCAGTATCCGCAATCGTAATGTTTGCTTGCGGATTTGTGTTGTCAACAGTAACGCTTATGGTAGATGAACTAAAGTTATTGTTATTAGTAGCATTGTTTACGTTGCTAACATTAATTGTGTACGTTCCATCAGGGAACGTTCCATTGGCCAAACTCCATGTTACATTGGCGCTTGTTAGGTTGCCTGAATCTGCTTGCGTTGCGTTTGTTGTATTTGTAAAGACAACAGTGCCAGCACTATTTTTGATTTGTACAGTGTAGTTCGTGATGTTTATACCGCCTGCAAAGGTAGCATTAATTGTAAGGTTCTTATTCAGAAAGCTATTAGCAGCCGGATGATCTATGGTCACGGTTACAACAGCAGAAACAAACATTGCACCTAAAATGAAAAGAAGCAAAAGAATCAACAAAGACTGAACCCCCTTGTAATAAGATGGAGCTACACCTCTCTCTTTTTCAACCATACGGCTTCTAATTCACAAAATTATTTATAAACCTTTTGATTAATTATAGGGTGAGAGTATATTGAAAAAAACAAAAATAAAGCTAAATCATAACATTTAAGAAAGCTGTAAAAGCAATGAACAAATATGTGGGAGTGCCGGAGCGGTCAAACGGAATAGCCTCAAGAGCTATTGGCTTAGTGCCTACCTAGGTTCGAATCCTAGCTCCCACATTTTCAAATCCAATAGGTATTATAAGAAGAATATCTTAACAAAATAAAATGATAGAATACTTAATCGGTTTCTTTGCAGCTCTTACTCTTTACCAAGAGATTAACTTCTTTCTGATTCGGCGCAGAACAAAAGGTCCAGTAGCAATAATAAAAGGTGCTCAATCATTCCTAAAAGAAAAGGGCAAAACAGTTGCATTGCTCATTCATGGTTTCACAAGCAGCCCAAAGGAATTCAGTGAGATGGCAAGGTTACTGGCAAAAAATAACATAACTGTCTATGCTCCACTACTTCCAGGCCATGGAACATCTCCGGAAAGACTGGCAGTCACGAAGTATTATCAATGGATCGAAGCTGTGGATGAATCAATAAAGATGCTTGAAAAAAACTATTCAAGAATATTTCTTATCGGTAATTCCTTCGGAGGAAATCTCGCACTGATATCTGCAAATACATCAAAAAAGATTGCAGGAATTGTTACTCTTGGCACGCCAATATTCTTCCATCGAGAAAAGATAACCAGATACCTCTTATTTCCATTACTCAAAAGAATAAAGTTATTCCAAAAGAAAGTCTATGACAGGGACATGACAGAAATAAGTAAAAGGAGGGTGTGCTATGATTCAATCCCCTTACGATCATTAACCCATTTAGTAAAAATAATCGAGGTATCCAAAAGAAACATTAAGAATGTCAAAACACCAGTATTGGTTATGGAAACAGATAATGACACTATCAGCAGGCACGATAGTGGCCAATATATCGTAGACAATATCAAATCAAAAATAAAGAAAATAGTGAAGATTCCAGAATCATACCACGTATTTATAATAGATAAACACAGGAAAAAAGCAAACGAGGAAGTTTTGAAATTTATCAAGTCAATAAAATGAAAGTATTACTAGATGCAAAGAAAAGAAGATATGTATGGAGTTCAGGAGATATTCATACTGAAGAAGGAACAATCAAGGAAGCGGAAATAAAAACAAATGCTTCTATTGTTAAAACAAACAAAGGTGCAGAATTAAGAGTATTCGATGCTTCGTTCTCAGACATCTTGAGTAATTTGTACACAGGCCCTGCAGTCGTGAATGCAAAAGATGCTGGTGCAATAATTGCCCACACAGGGATTAATGCAAAAAGCAAAATCGTTGATGCAGGTACTGGCTCTGGTTTTCTTGCAGCATACTTGTCAAATATAACAGATAGCATAACAACCTATGAAAAAAATAAGTTGCATTATGAAATTGCGAGAAAAAATCTCAAGAAAATAAATCCAAAGGTTGAAATAAAAAACAAAGACATTGCTCTTGGCATTGATGAAAAAGACGTTGATTTAGTCACCTTAGACCTCCCAACACCTTGGGAAGTTCTTGCACACGTTGAAAAAGCATTGAAATCAGGGGGTTTTTTGGTCTGTTACCTTCCAAACATGAACCAAGTGCAAGAGCTCATAGAAGCCTCAAAAAGCTACAATTTATTGCTTGAGAAGGTCTTAGAAACAATAGAAAGAGAATGGACTATCCACGGTCAAATATGCCGGCCTAAACACGAAATGCTGGGCCATACAGCCTTCTTGGTCTTCTTTAGAAAGTACTAGAAAAAAACTTTTCAAGCCTTACAAGCACATCAAACAACGAAAAGAAAGATTTAAATAGTAACATGTACATACGCATAATCACAGGTGATAACGTGTGCTTTTTTATTACAGTAAACATGCAAGAGAACAAATGATAAGCAGAGGCATATCGGAACAAGAAATCAGAAAGGCAATTCAAAGTGGCACGAAAGAATTACAAGAAGAGAAAATTATTGCCTGGTATAGCTATTTTGCTGTTGTTTATAAGGTAATAAAAAAAGAGAGTTATTTTATCATAACAGTTAAACCAAGGTGATAGAAATGAAATGCCCAATATGTAACGAAGGAACACTAAACAAAGAAAAAATCAGAGAAGAGCAATTTGGAGTGGGTTTGGGGGTTTATGATGGCCTTCTCTGCAATTCGTGTGGTGAGTCTTTTTTTGATTCAAAAACAACACATCGTATATTGGCAAAATCAAAAGAAAAGGGAATTTTTGGATTGCATGCTAAGACAAAAATAGCCAGAAGCGGCAATAGTCTTGCAATAAGAATCCCAAAAAAGATTGTTGAATTTATGAAATTAAAGGAAGGAAAAGAAGTAAGTATTCATCCAGAAAAAGGAAAAATTGTGATAGAAGAATAGATATCCTCAATAATCAGAGGCTTATTTAATGAAGGCTCCTATAAATCTTTTCTTGGAAACCATGGAAAGAGAATAGGCTATCCACAGGCAAATTTGCCGCCCTAAACACGAAATACTCGGCCATACGGCCTTCCTGGTGTTCTTAAGGAAGTACTAGTTAGTTACATCAAAGTAGTAACAAAAGAAAGGTTTATAAATATACCTTAATATTACACTTACTATGAAAAGTTTACTAGAACTTATTGGGATTAAAGCAAGAGGCCGTGTAATCCGTCAAACTATTCTTCAAGATGATGACTTAACAAGAGTTGTCGATGATGGCCGAATTTATTTAGTCAGAGAAGGAAACCAGTATAGAATCAAGGAAGGCACTGTTAATCAAATTGACTTTAGCCTCCCAGTATATCTAAAATATATTGGAAATGCTCCATCAAGAAAAGGTTTGGAAGATTATGTTCCCTTCAGTAAATTAAAAGAAGGAATTAAAAAATGACACATAAAGTAAAAAATTTAGTAATTGGTAGCATTCTCGGAGCTAGTGCTCTTAGCCTCGGATACCTTATAGGAAAAGCTCAGGGTATTAATGAAGGCAGAATCGGTGGAAAAACTGAAATTGTTGACTGCCTTGGTATGGAAGCATGGGATGCAAGAGAAAACGCAAAATATGCTGGATCAGCACAAGAACAAGCTGAAATTTTGAAAATTTCAGGAGATGTTCATGGCGTGTTAGAACTTCTTGACAGGAAAGGATATCTTAAAGACGTCCCTAATTACTCAAAAGCAGCAGCAATGCCTGCAACATATGGCCCTTATGGAACAACTCCACTTGTAGATAATCAAATAGGAGTAAAATAAAATGACAAACACCAACATATACACAAACGCAATCAAAGCTGTTTTTGGAGCAGCAACATTAGGATTTTTGGCAGGATATGCAACTAGCACACTAATTGAAACTTCTTCAGAGCTATCAAAAGATCAGAGGTATTGGTTAATGGTTCATGACACAAGTGATACAACAGACAATAGACCTGTTATTGAACTTATTGATAGAAGCAACATGAATGAGGTTTTATATCTAAACGATAATGAAGGAAGAGAAGTTATAAAATCTTCAGATCTAGAAAAGGTTTTAGGCAATGTTGAGATTGTCAGGATGAAATAAATAAAATGACATCTCTTATAGACAAACTGAAAATCAAGACTGGAAGAAGACTGTCTCAAACAGAATTAGAAGCAGCTTTGCCAAGTAGATTATCTACTGTAGATTTTGAACGACTTCCTCTTTCTACGCCTAGATTTGCAACAATATTTCGTTTCAAAGAGTCAATCTTCCATGATGGTGAAAAAATTGTTAAAAATAAGGTTACATATACATTTGCAGAAACTCATGATGCATCAGAAAGGCATAGAACACATTCTGGATATTACCATGTAAAAGATGAAACATATTGGTATAATAATGAAGGCTTGCTCGTCGAAAGCAGAGTTACCACAAATGTGCCAGCAGGAAGATTGTTATCATATAAACAAACCCAACCAATTTCTCCAGGATCATTTATAGAAAAAACAGTAAAGTCCTTCAAGAATTAAAATGACATTCGGACTTGAATCAGGAAAAGGAAGATATGAGGAGTTTAAAGATAAATGGGTGTATATCAATATGGGGTCTTTGCGCCCTACAGGTGTGCTTCGCGAAATTGATCTAAAACAATCATCTCTTGTTCTTAGTCCTTTTGTAGTCCAAGATTATCATGGGAATGATCTTCCAATGTATACTCGCATAGATGAAGGAAGAACAACAATTCCATTAGGAGATTGGATAATATCTCCAGTATCTGAAGAGGTTATTATGAGAAGTGTAAGAGATTGCCAAATAGAATTTGCTGCCAGATACAAAAAAAGAGAGCATGATATTAAAGGATTAGAAAAAATATTAAACAAGTATTGGTGGCAATTCTGGAAATAAGAGCTTACCAAACATTTAAATAGAGCTAAAATAACGCACTAAATAGCATTATTAGACTTCTAAATACTATTTAGTACAATAATAATCAAGAAACCTCTATATAAAAGGGTTTCGGAGTAATAAAAATATGAAAAAAATAAATGAAAATAAAGCATATGTCATAGATACATCTGCAATAATTGAAAAGATTCCTTCAATCAAAGTCAATGATGGTTCAATAAAAGAAGGTAAAATCCTTGTTCCTCATGCAGTGGTTGCTGAGCTTGAAAATCAAGCCAACCGAGGCAGAGATATTGGACTTATCGGACTTGAAGAGATACAGGAATTACGGAGTTTATGTGAAAAAAACAAAAAACTCACGTTAGAGTTCATAGGGGAACGCCCTTCTGAACACCAAATTAAACACGCAAAACATGGAGAAATTGATGCGTACATACGAAGTATGGCTCAAGATTTCAAAGCAACGCTCATCACAGCAGACTTAATTCAGGCTGCATCAGCAAAAGCTTTGGGAATACAAGTTGATTATGTAAAAGTTGTCAAGTACAAAGAAGAATTAACGCTTCAGAAATACATTGACAATACAACAATGTCACTGCACTTGAAAGAAGGACACTATGTTATGGCAAAGCGAGGAAAGCCAGGAGATTGGAAACTCGAACAATTGACAAAAGTCCCTCTCAAATCAGAAGAAGTACAAGACTACGCAAAAGAAATCTTGGAAAAGACAAGGCAGGATCATGGTTCTTATACAGAAATCTCAAGGGCTTGCACAACAGTTGTCCAGTACAAGAATCTCAGGATTGTTATTGTAAAACCGCCAGTATCAAATGGCTGGGAGATTACAATAGTACACCCATTAACAAAATTAAACTTAGATGAGTACAATCTTGGAAAAGAATTGTTAGAGCGAGTGCAGCACAAAGCACGCGGTATTGTTGTCTGTGGAGAAACAGGCTCAGGAAAAACAACCTTAGCACAAGCAATTGCAGAATGGTATGTAACCGACAACAGAATTGTCAAAACCGTGGAATCTCCAAGAGACTTGCAGCTACCACCAGCAGTCACGCAGTACTCAAAGAACTTCACAGGCCCAGGAGAGATGCATGATATTCTCTTCCTATCAAGGCCAGATAACATCTTGTTCGATGAAATGCGTTCAACGCCTGATTTCGAACTCTACACAGACTTAAGACTTGCAGGATCCAACATGATTGGTGTCTTGCACGCTTCTCAAGCAATTAACGCAATACAAAGATTCCTTTCACGTTTGGATCTTGGAATGATTCCAAGCGTTGTTGACACAATCATCTTCATGGAAGCAGGAATAGTAAAGAACGTACTGACACTAGCAATGCTTGTCAAAGTTCCATCAGGAATGGTAGAGCAAGACTTGGCACGTCCAGTGATTGAAGTGCGTGACCAGCAAACAAAGAAGCTGGAATTTGAAATCTACAGTTACGGAGAACAAACTGTTGTTATTCCTATAACAAATGAACAGGGAACTTCTGGCGCATTCAAACTTGCAGAAAAAGAAATTGAAAGATACTTTTCAAGATTATCAACTGAAGTGAAAGCAAAAGTTATCTCGCCAACACGAGTGATTGTACAAGTCCCAGAATACAAGATTGCAAAGATTATTGGTTCTGAAGGGAAAAATATCATGCAATGTGAACAAGACCTTGGCATCAGCATTGACGTGCAGGAGCTTGAAGAGGAAAAAGGTGATATTGCTTTCAAGATGCACGAAGACAAGAACTATATCACGTTCTACACAGAACCTGGAAAGACTATTGAGATTTTAGCAGGGGGTAAGTTTATTACTTCCGCGATCTCAAGCAAGAAAGGCGAAGTGAATATCAATAAGAAAAGCTCACAGGGACGCGATTTACTCAAAGCAATGAATCAGCAAAGAGAGATTGAAGTAAAAGGTTAAAAGCTACTTCACTTCTATTTTTTCTTTGTGGGCCTGTAGCTCAGCTTGGATAGAGCGATAAGTTAAAACTCGCTAAGCCGTCCTAAGGCATAGGCCGCAGGTTCAAATCCTGCCGGGCCCGCTTATTGAAAAATTAACGAAGAATAAGGCAACAAATTTATAAAGAAAAACATTAATATAAAAAATATGAAAACCTTCACAGCAATTATAAGAAAAGGAGAAAAACAATATGTAGCCCTTTGCCCAGAAGTAGATGTTGTTAGTCAGGGATACACTATTGAAGAAGCAATAAAAAATCTAAAAGAAGCAGTTGAACTGCACATCGAAGAAGTCGGTGTTCCTGAAGAGTTCTCATCAAACGAAACAATGGTCATACATTTTGAGGTAAAAGAAGATGACAAAACTGCCAAGATTATCAGGCAAAGAAGTCATTAAAGCTCTTTCTAAAGAAGGTTTTCTTGTTGCACGCCAAAAAGGCAGCCATGTCATCATGAAAAAGGAAACTTTAGAGGGTGTAATTACAACAGTTGTGCCAAATCATAAAGAAATAGATAAAGGCACGCTACTTGAAATTATAAGACAATGTAAATTAAAAAGAGACGATTTTGTTAAACTGCTATGAACTACTTTTAAAACTAAAAAGCTTATAAATCATCAATAAAGCATTTTTTCACATGCGTCAGTCGTCTAGTGGTTAGGATGAAAGCCCTCCAAGCTTTTGACGAGGGTTCAAATCCCTCCTGACGCATTCTTTAAATAATCCTTTTCTTATCAATTATGCATGCCACAAATCATCGCAGATCTCCAAATTCATAGCCGTCATTCTCGTGCAACAAGCAAGGACTTAACATTAACAACACTCGAAAAATACGCACGCATCAAAGGTATCACGCTTCTCGGCACAGGAGATTTTCAGCATCCAAAGTGGAGACAAGAAATAAAGGCAGAACTAACAGAAGACGATAGAGGAATTCTCTGGAGCAAAACAAAATTTCCATTTTTCTGGCAGACAGAAATAAGTTTGATGTACACGCAAGACGGCAAAGGCCGCAGAATTCATCATTTAATCTACGCACCAAATGGAGAAGTTGCAGCACAAATAACAGAAGCATTGGGCAAGCGTGGTCGTCTCGATTATGATGGTCGTCCTATCTTTGGTTTCTCTAGCATTGAACTCGTAGAAATGATGCGTGCCATCAGCCATGATATTGAAATTGTTCCCTCACATGCATGGACACCATGGTTTGGTGCTCTTGGTTCCAATGGAGGCTTTGATAGTCTCAAACAATGCTTTGGCGAATACGAAAAGCACATTCATGCAATTGAAACAGGAATGTCAAGTGATCCTCCAATGAATTGGCGTTTGTCACAATTAGATGGAAAACAATTAATAAGTTCGTCAGATGCACACAGTTTTTGGCCATGGCGTCTTGGCCGTGAAGCAAATCTTTTTGACTGCGAATATGATGCAAAAGAGATTCTCAAGGCAATTCGTACAGGTAATGGCTTAACAGGGACCATAGAAGTGAATCCAAATTACGGCAAGTATCATGTTGATGGTCACAGAAACTGTAATGTTGTGTTTGAACCAAAAGAAAGCAGGGCAAGAAACAATATCTGCCCAAAGTGCAAAAAGAAACTAACAATAGGCGTTCTCCATCGCGTTGAAGAACTTGCAGACAGGCCAGAAGGATATGTTATGCCAAATGCAAAAAAATTCTATACCCTCATTCCTCTCACAGAATTAATCGCAGCTCGCCACAACATCACGCTTCTTGGAGGAAAGAAAGTATGGGAAATTTATAATTCTTTAATTAACAACTTCAAAAATGAATTCATAATCCTTCTTGAAACTCCAGAAAAAGAGTTGATAAAAGTAATTGATGAAAAACTTACCAAGCTAATTATACAAAATCGCGAGGGAACATTAAAAGTTGAACCTGGATACGATGGTGTGTATGGAAAAGTTATTGTAGATGAAAAAACCGAACAAAAAACACAAAAGAAATTAAGCGACTTTTAATTACTTCAAGCCAAACTTCTCAATGCTTTCGCGCAGCTTCTTCTCAATGTCAGTCTCTTTCTCTTTTGCTCTCGTGTTTCCACTTGCAGGCCGTAGATAAACTCTTTGCGTCGTTCGTGTTGGCTGCGTTGGTTTTTCATATGGCTCGCTGCTTCCGCCAAATCCTATCCAGGGCGTTTTCTTTTCTCCAAGATTCTTTGAGGATTTCTTGAATTGCAAGTAAAAGAACAAAGCAACAAGTATAATGAGAACAAGTATTCCAGCAATAATAAAAACAACACCAGAACCTTTTTCTTCTTGACAATCTTCAGGACAAGTTTCTGTATTCTCTCCTCTTAGGCTATCACAAAAACTATTCGGACACAAAGGTAATTGATCACTCGAATCGCTCACACCATCATTGTCAGTATCGTATGCATTGGGATTAGTTCCTTTCTGCAATTCAACGTTTAAGTTCAATCCATCACCATCACTATCTGCTGCACCTGCATCTTCACATTTGACAGAGCACGGACCACCACAATCAATATCTTCTTCACCTTGATTTTTTACCTTGTCATTACAAGTCGGACATTGAGGACAATTCAATCCTCCACAATCGCTTATCTTGCCGCCACCAATAGCAACATCTATTTTCTTTTCATCTTTTTCTAAAATACCATTATCACAAGTATTACAGGCATCACAGGGTCCGCCACAATCAATGCCAGTTTCATCCAGGTCTTTCTGTCTGTTTGTGCAGCTTAAAGGCACACTTGGTTGTGCAGGAGCAGAGCATCCCTCGTCAATAGTTCCATCACAATCATCATCCAAACTATTTCCAACATTCAATGGTCCACATTTTTCAGCGCTTGAAGTTGTTGCATTCAGACATTCTCCAGACCATTCTCCAATCTCAGCACAATATTCAATCCCAAACTTGCAAACACCAGTTTCATTTGCAGGCCCGCACTTCCTGCTCTCGCCAAAAGTACAGTCACATCCTTCATCTACATATCCATCACAATCATTATCTTTTCCATCATCACAAATCTCATCTCCTGGCAGTATCTGTCCTATGCAAAATCCCCATTTTCCATCTTCACAATATTGCAATCCGAATTGACATTCTCCTTCATCATACGCCCCACAATCTCTTTTGTCTCCTTCATTGCACTTGCTTTGCGCATGCACAACAACAGCTGATAAAAACAAAATTACAAAAACAAAAAATAATTTCTTCATCATTTTTTAGGCAAAGCTTTGAAGACATGCTCCAATTGTTCGCGTTTCCATCCTTTCTTCAAGAGCAAATCAATTATCTCTTCCTTCTTTTTTCCAGAAGCAAGCGTTTTTGCAACATAATCCCGTAATTTTGCCTCGTCAGTAGTATTGGAAAACAAAGCAGTCTTTGTTGATTGTGTTTTGTCCCTGCTCTTCTGTTCTCCTTTCTTGAAATATTTGAAATAAAGTACAACTGCAACAATAATCATGATGCCAATCATGAAAACCATGAAAATAGCAGTCCAATTAATCTTCTTCGAGCAGTCCTCTGGACATGATGTAGCGTCTTCCAAGTAAATCTTATCGCCGTCAACAACAAGCACAGAACACTTGCCATCGCCACATACAGGCACATTTTCACTGCCTTGAGAAACTTCACCACTGACAGGAATTAATATTGTTTTTAATTCACTGAGCTTCGATGCAATATTACTCTCGACAAAGTAACTATACTTCAGACCATTCAATGAGGAATATTGTTTTTTGTAAACTCCTTCTGGTGTTGTTTTGAACAAGCTAAAATCTTCTGTAAAATCCACATCTTTGCCAGGATTTTTAACAATAGTCTGTGGAATTACTTCATAAACATAATAATTGCTCCCCTTCCCAACAATTTCCTTTTCAATGAAAGTTCCATCTTTCTTGTCTCCCTTAAATGTTTCAACTTTCACATAACGTGCTCTTCCCTGAACTAAGAAATCATTCTGGAAGTAATAAGCATCTGACTTTTTATCTGGATCATTGATCATGAAATCCAGAATGTCATCTTCTTCTGTAACAAGAATTTCAGAAACATCATTCACGACATCTACTTTGTTCGGTAAATTCTTCATAATAGTATCCAACTCTTTAGATAAATTTTTTGTAAAGCTGTTGATAGCTGTTTGGTTTGCGACATTGACTGCAGTTGCTTTTGTGTAATAAGCACCAAGTTCATCCAGTGCTTTTTCAATTGCAGAACCATATCCCAAAGCCTCAAGAATATCTCCATACTCGCTCTTCTGTGAATTGAGGAATGCAATGTACTCATTGATGTACCCCTTAGCGCTCGTCATATTCAACCCACTGCTGGTGACATTGCCAGCTCCTGGATTTACTTGCACCTTTGTACTGTTTTTAGGCCCTGGAGAAAGGCTTATTTCCAAGGTAAAATTCTTTGAAGTTTCTGTTGCAGGAGCATACAAGTACAATCCAGAAGTATCGAAGGAAACAACACCAGTATCTTCAAGCAAATCAATAGTATCAATTCCTACAATCGAGCCATCATCAGCATCAAGTTGCATGTAAACAATACTCTTGCTTTTTGTCAAAGCACCATTCAGGTATTCCATCTTCAAAGATTGCAAGGAAAGTACTCCTTTGCTCAAGCTTCCAACCTTGAGAGGAATTGCACATCCACCAGAATCTAACTCAATGCAATCTTCTATTTTATTATTTAAATTATCAATAAAAGCTTGATAGCTGTTCACTAATCCTGCAGTGAAATTTGCATTTGCATTTTGCAACACTTCAGTATACTTTCCGCCTTTCACCTTGATGAAAAAATCATCATTATCCACAGAGCTGCATTTGTACTCGCTACCACTGACCTTACAAGTATAAGCAGAATTTGGTTTGCCACTTTCAGTGCTTAACTCAGCGTGATTGACATTATTCGTCCCATCAACATCATTATAGACGCAAACCAAGAAATCATCCTTGATAGCATATCCCAAGTTTATCGCACATCCATAATATTTTGAAGTATTTGTGCCATTGGTAGGCATGTCGCACGCATACTGTCCTCCAGATGCAATGCAGTTGCTTCCAGTACATCCAGGAACTTCAAGCTGCAAAATAGCTGCTTTCAGTTTCGCACCAGTACCTAAATCTTTCATCTTAGCATACACTTCAACATCTCGTGTGTAAGGTAAATCAATTTCTTCACAATAATAATTGAGATTTGCTTTCGAGTTGTCTTTTATCTTGATACTTCCAGCTTCATTCTCTGCTAAAGTATTTGGTAAGGTATATGCATCGGTAAATCCTATTAAATCTCCAAAGAACTGCCACTCAACCAAACCATCAGCTCCAAAATCCAAATAAGGTAACTTCGGCGAGGGACTGCCAAAACCAAAGACTTCCATTTCAAAACTGATAAATTTGTCTTTCGGAGTATCGACTAACAAATAGACTTGCTGGTCGCCAGCAGAAGCAAAGGCAAACTCTGCATTCGTCACCGGTGTACTGACAGCATATTGACCTGAGCTCGTGGTATAACTAATATTCTGATGCTCAAGAAGTTCTGTCAAGAGTTTTGTTCTGTTTTCACTTCCAAGAGAAGCTTTTACAAACGTTGCAGCTGAAGTTGGACCTGTAAAATTGACTTTAAATCCCATCACAATCTCTTGCCCTTCTTGGTAGACGGGAGTTACTGGTGTAGTGTTCTTGTACGTTAAATCTAAAGAAAGCCATTGTGGCTGAGAGTTCTCCAGAGCAAAAACTAACGCAAACGAAAGAAGAATGAATAAAAAGACTGCAAAACTTCGTTTGTTGAGTTGTGACACACGATCCCTCTTTTTCATAGGCAGATACGCCATGCTTGATTTATAAAGCCCTATTTAAACTATTTAAAAGTATCCTAGAACCTTTAAACCACCAATAGTAATCTTGTAATACCTAAAAGCTCGATCTTTCGGATTTTTACATTCAACCAACCCTTTATTCTTCAATTCTGAAAGTGCTCTAGAAACATGTCCTTTGTACATTCCAGTTTTATTTTCTAAATCAGTAGCCGTCATAAACTCTTTAGACAAAAGAAGCAATATCTCTTTTCTCCTCATAGAATCTCCTACAAAAGACTTCTCAGCAAGAGGCATCGCACGTCATCTCAAGATAAGCCACGCCACAGTCTTAAAATACCTTACCAATCTTGAAAGATACGAATTCATCAAAAAGAAGAAAGAAACACTCTATCCCACATATTTTGCCAACACCCAAAATCAAAAATATAAATTCTATAAGAGGAACTATCTCGTTGCAAGGATAATAGACTCAGGACTAATCGAGTATATCCAAAAAGAGACCCTTCCCTCATCAATAATCTTATTTGGAAGCGGGGCAAAAGCAACCTTTACCGAAGAAAGCGATATTGACATTTTTGTTGAAGCAAAGGATACAAAGCTCACAAGAGAAGAATATGAAAGAAAAATCAAGAGAAAAATCAACATTTTGTTTGAGCCAAGTATCAATAATCTTTCGAAAGGATTACGAAACAATATCAGTAATGGTATTATACTCTATGGGTTTCTTCAGAGAGATTAAAATGGGCTAAGAAAAGAAAAACGAAATGCTTATATATCAATGGTTCATATTTGGTACATATGGTTCAAAAAAGAGACAATTTAGAAATGGATATTATTGAGCTATTGCTAAAGGCAGATAGTCATGTGAGAGGTATTGCTAAAAAGCTCAACGAGTCACATTCTACGGTTTCAAGAAAGTTGAAGAATCTCAAAAAAGAAAATGTAATTGATTCTAGAAAAGAAGGGAGGAATAAGGTATTTTATCTAAAAAAGAGTGTTGTCTCCCAGACATACATTTTGCAAGCGGAATTAAATAAGCGAACAAAATTATTACGGCACAATCCAGAACTAGGTATTATTTTTGATGAAATCTTAAAGAAAACTGATGAAAAACTAATCATGCTCTTTGGATCATACGCAAAAGGGTTGGCAAAAAAGGATAGCGACATTGATATCTATATTGAAACCAAAAACAGGAATGTTAAAACGATAATAGAAGAAATACACTCAAAGATTAATGTTAAAATCGGAGATTTTAATGTTAAGTCTCCATTAATCAAAGAAATTATAAAAGACCACGTGATTATTAGAGGAATTGAGGTATTTTATGAAAAAAAAGTTTCTGAATAAATTGAAAAAGGAAAAGAAGTTAGAATTAGTTGAACCATCGGAAGACATTTGCAATTCATATGCAGAGAAATCAGCCAATTGCTTAAAATCAGCTAAGTTATTGTCGCAGAATAATCTCTATGAAAATTCTATAGGCATGTCTTATTATACAATGTACAACCTTCTTGTTGCATTATTATTTAGGGCAGGTATAAAATGCAAAAACCATGGCGGTTCTATTCTTTTATTAAAATTATTGTTTAAAGAAAATAAATTGCACAAATTAATTTCTGATGCAAAAAAAGAAAGAATTGACAAACAATATTACGTTACAACAGAGAAGGACGAAATAACAAAAGAGATCACTGAAGAATTATTAAATAACACTGAAGATTTTGTTTTGAGAATGAAAGTAGTGATTCGAAATTTGAATAATGATTCTATTGATAAATTGAGAAAAAATTTCGAAATTGTTTAGCTGTTGTTTTCCATTTAATGTTAAGGAATTGCCATGGATTAGGCAACTTCTTTTTGATAAATTCTATGATTATCACAGCAGATAGTAGCATTTATGACTAATTATATTTTATTGAGTATACCTCTCATGCAGGGATTTGTTTATTTTTCTCCCTAACTCTAAGGCGTCTTTTTCTGTGAATTTGCTTTTTTCTACGAGTTTGTCCATAAGCTTGAGTTTCGTCGCTTGTTCTGATATGGCTCTCCTAGCTATTTCGCTCCATTTTATTTCATTATGCTCTTTTACTACCTTATGAAGATCTTCTGATATTGATAATGTTATATTTGGCATGTTCTCACCTTTGTGTAATATGTGAATTCACATATATAAACCTTTGCTAACTATTTCCTATAAAAATACGGTAAGAACTTCAAAAGAACGCAGGTGTCACATACACCTCAATCAGCGTCGCTACCACGAGGTAAACTACAGACAAGAGAACCAAGTCTAAGCTATCAAACACTACCCGTTCAAAATATTTGCTTTTAAAATCATGCTTGATAATTGCAATAGAAATAATCCCTCCAGCCAGTCCAGCAATAAAGAAGGCCATAATTTCAGGAATCCCATGCGTCAAATACCGAAGTAAGGCCAACGGATATCCTGTCGCATAATTTCCTGCTTGTGTTACAAAAATGCCAATAGCAGTCCCAATAAAAGAGGCATTTAACGCCAAGATGTAGATTGCTCCAGCACCATAAAAAAAGGAAAATAACAGACAAAAGAATAAGAGTTTAATATTTCTTTGAAAAATGTTCGAAAAGGCAACAGAAGGACTAATCCCCTTAATATCACTAATAGCACGCCCAGCAACGACTTGCTGATCAACACTAGTAATAGTTGCTATCTGCATACTAAAAACATCCTCAGCTAAAGGTGCGGGTAAAAAAACATACCAAAGAGAAAACCCTAACGTAATCCCTAAAAATAAGAAAATAAACAACGAAACAACCTTGCTATGGGATCGTAATCGTGAACGCTCATCATTCATGTCCATATCTTGCTGTTTTTCACGATTTATAGCATTAATAATCAACGGCATGCTTGCGATGGTCGTTAAGAAAACAACATTCAAACCAAAATGCCCCTTGAATATCCATAAACTCAATAATAACGCAACACTGCTATACAATAAACCAATAAAGAACATCTCCCATGGGCGATGTTCTGCTTCTTTGAGCCCAACAAGATACTCTAACACCATCTTTACTAGTTTGATTGCTTGAGTTACTATTTAAATCTAATTATCTAAGACAATTAAGTTGATATTTCTAAGACGAATAACATGGTTTCTATTACAGATAGAAGATATCTTCTATTGACAATAGAAAGATTTAAATAACCTTCAGACATTCATATTGTATGATCTTAAACGACACGCTCAAAAGCATTATCTCTTCCCAAAGAGCATTCTTGGAGAGCTTAGAGAAGGGTATTCTGCGAGAAAAAGAAATGCAGATTGAAGATTCTTTTGCATTAATCATCACCGGAATACGACGATGCGGAAAGAGCACTTTGCTTCATCAACTCTTACAAAAGCAAACAAAGGCTTACTATCTTAATTTAGAAGACCCTCGTCTGGAAGGATTTGAACTTTCTGATTTCAACAAGGTTGAAACTGTTATGCAAGAGCTTTATGGAAAAGGTGGAGTTTATTTCTTTGATGAAATCCAAAATATTGCAAAATGGGAGAAATTTATCAGATATCTCATTGACAAAAAAGAGAAGATAGTTATAACTGGCTCTAATGCTTCCCTACTGAGCAGAGAATTAGGGACTAAACTCACGGGAAGACATCTACAAATAGAATTGTTTCCTTTCTCTTTTACAGAATTTTTAACTCTAAAAAAATCAAACCCTTCTCTCCAATCCTTTCAACAGTATTTCTCTTATGGGGGATTTCCAGAATTCCTTAAGAAAGAAAACCCAGCCATATTGCATGAGCTTCTTTCTGATGTTGTGATGAAAGACATTGCTGTTAGGTTTGGGATAAAAAATGTGACTATCCTCAATAAAATAGCCATTTATTTAATTAGTAATGTTGGGAAGGAATTTTCCTATAATTCTATCAAAAAAATGCTTGACATAAAGTCTGTTCAAAGTGTTATCGACTACGTTTCTTTTTTTGAAAATGCTTATCTTATTTTTACTGTGCCTCGCTTTAGCTATTCCTATAAACAACAACAGATTAATCCGAAAAAAGTGTATTCTATAGACAATGGTTTCTCCTCTTATAATTCCGCATCATTTTCAAAAGACCATGGAAAGATGCTTGAAAATATTGTATTTTTGGGATTAAGAAGAAAATTTAAAAATATTTTTTATTTTCAGGAAGTACATGAATGTGACTTTGTTATCCAGGAAAGAGAAAAAATTACCCATGCAATTCAGGTTTGTTTTGACTTTACTGAAGAAACTCAAAAAAGGGAGATACAGGGATTAACGGAGGCCTTAGAAAAATTTCATTTGAAGGAGGGCATTATTTTAACTTACAAGCAAGAGGATAAAATTATTATTGATGGCAAGAAAATACTTGTCAAACCAGTCTGGAAA
>Ga0209515_10001142_pt1 | contig 45685 bp, 46 predicted proteins | sample Subgroupgradi54m_FD_187454 | JGI IMG/M metagenome (GOLD analysis project Ga0209515, IMG submission 187454) | Subsurface groundwater microbial communities from S. Glens Falls, New York, USA - GMW60B uncontaminated upgradient, 5.4 m (SPAdes)... ... | reverse complement strand
GCCTTTGCACGCCGCCTTGAGCGCTGTTCCCGCGACCCTCAACACCGCCCAGATGCAGGCGGTGCACCACCTGGACGGCCCCTGCCTGGTACTGGCGGGGGCCGGCTCGGGCAAGACCCGCGTCATCACCCACAAGATCGCGCGCCTGCTCGATGCCGGTTATGCGCCGGGGCAGATCGCCGCGATCACCTTCACCAACAAGGCAGCGCAGGAGATGCGCGAGCGCGCCAAGTCGCTGGTCGGGCCGCGCGCGGCCAAGCACCTGGTGGTCAGCACCTTCCATTCGCTGGGGGTGCGCATCCTGCGCAGCGACGGCGCGCGGCTGAACCTGAAGCCGCAGTTCAGCATCCTCGACAGCGACGACGTGTTGTCGATACTGAAAGACGCCGGCGCCTGCAGCGACAACGCGCTGGCGCGGCGCTGGCAGTGGGCGATCAGCCTGTGGAAGAACCAGGGCCTGAACAGCGACCAGGCCGAGGGTGCCGCGGCGAACGACGATGAACGTGTCGCGGCGCGCATCATGAAGCGCTACGAGGAGCGCCTGGCGGCCTACCAGGCGGTCGACTTCGACGACCTGATCGGGCTGCCGCAGCAACTGCTGGCGCGCGACGCCGAAGTCCGCGCCAAGTGGCAGGACACGCTGCGCTACGTGCTGGTCGACGAGTACCAGGACACCAACGCGACCCAGTACGAACTGCTCAAGTCGCTGGTCGGCGAGCGTGCGATGTTCACCGCGGTCGGCGACGACGACCAGAGCATCTACGGCTGGCGCGGCGCAACGGTCGACAACCTGCGCCGGCTGCCGCAGGAGTTCCCGCAACTCAAGGTCATCGCGCTCGAGCAGAACTACCGCTCGACCGGCCACATCCTGCGCGCGGCGAATGCCGTGATCGCCCACAACCCGAAGCTGTTCGAGAAGAAGCTGTGGAGCGACTTCGGCGACGGCGAGCCGGTGGCGCGCATCGAATGCGACGGCGAAGAGCATGAGGCCGAGCGTGCGGTCGCGCGCATCCAGTCGCTGCGCGCGAATGGTGGAGGGGTCGCTGACGCTCCCGGGGGCGCCAGCCCGCTCGACTACAAGGACTTCGCGATCCTCTACCGCGCCAACCACCAGGCGCGGGTGTTCGAGAAGGCTCTGCGCCGTGCGAGCATCCCGTACAAGGTCTCGGGCGGGCAGAGTTTCTTCGACCGCGCCGAGATCAAGGACCTGTGCGCCTGGTTGCGCCTGCTGGTCAACAACGACGACGACCCGGCGTTCCTGCGCGCGGTGACGACGCCCAAGCGCGGCATCGGCCACCAGACACTTGCGAGCCTCGGAGAGTTCGCCGCCAAGTGGAAGACGAGCCTGTATGAAGCGCTGTTCGCCGAGAGCCTGGGCGCTGCGATCAGCGCGCGCGCAGTCGGCTCGCTGCACGAGTTCGGCCGCTTCGTCAACGAGCTCGAATACCGGGCCCGCCACACCACCGGCGCCGAAGAAGCGAAGGCCTTGCTGATGGGCTGGCTGAAGGACATCGAGTACGAAAAACATCTGCACGACGGCGAGGACAGCGAGAAGCTCGCGGCGAGCCGCTGGGCCAACGTGCTCGACTTCGTCGACTGGATCGCCAAGCGCTGCGGCGGCGAGATCGAGAACGACGGCGGTGTGAGTTTCGAGAGCGAACGCGTCAGCGTGCTCGACGTCGCGCAGACCATCTCGGTCATCATCAGCCTGGCCGAACGCGGCGACGAGCAGAACGTCGTCACGCTGTCGACGCTGCATGCGGCCAAGGGCTTGGAGTGGCCGCATGTGGTGCTGGCGGGTGTCAACGAGGGGTTGCTGCCGTTTCGCAGCGAAGACGACGAGATGACGCCGGCGCGGCTCGAGGAAGAACGCCGGTTGATGTATGTGGGCATCACACGTGCGCGCAGCACGCTGGCGGTCAGCACGCTGCGGCGCCGCAAGCGCGGGCGCGAGACGGTTCAGGGGGTGCCGAGCCGGTTCATCGCGGAGATGAAGCTCGACGAGGCGCGCGCGAAGGAAGATCCGAGGGAGAAGTTGAAGGCGCTTCGGGCGGCGGCGGCGTTGCGGGCGGCGCAGGTGGCGCCCGGGTGAGTGGATACCGGCGTTCGCCGGTATGACGGGCCCCCCCCACGGCGTCATCCCGACGAAAGTCGGGATCCGCTGCCACTCGACGCCCCTACCGCCCCTTCAACGGATCAAACCAGATCTCCGGCCGCGTCTTGCGCGTCGCTTGCGTCTCCGCCGACAGAAACGGGTTCTCGATCGTGAACACCCGCCGCGACTTCAGATGCGCACGCTGGATCAGCGCCCCCTTGTGACGCAGGAAGTGCGCGTCGAAGCTGCCGTCCTTGATCATCCTGTTCAACCCGGTCTCGATCCGCTCGGCCAGGCGCTGCCCCTCATCGCTGCGCTGCACGAAGAACAGCCGCGTGGTCGGGAAATGCAGCAGCACCGTGTCTTCGACCGCCATCTCGGGCAGCTGCACCTTGCGTTCGTCCCACTCGCGGTAAGCCTCGTCGGCGCTGCGCGAGAAGAAGTCGAACCGCTGCGCCATGAGCATGCGGAACAGCCCCTCGTAGTTGTCGCCGGTGATCACCTTGAAGCCGCCCTCGCGCAGGATGCGGGTGTCGGCCCAGGTGACGAACGAGCCGACGCTGTAGGCGCGCAGATCGTCGAGCGTGCGCACCTCCGCGAAACGCGGCTGCATGTCGGCGCGGATCAGGAACACGCGGTAGCTGATCAGCCCCTTGTCGATCGGGATGCGAACCGGCAGCAGGCGCTGCTCCCACTCGGCGGTGGTCGAGCGCGCGAACACGTTGACCAGGCCGCTGCCGGCCGCGATCTCGTCGGCACTGCGTGCCTGGTTCATCGGCGCCGTCGACTGACGCAGCTCGTAGGGCCCGTGGCTTGCCACGGTCGCTTCCATCGCCTGGCGCAGCAGCTCGTAGTCGTAGACGTACTGGGTGTCGCTCGCCGATTCGGTGCGTGGATAGATCAGGGTCGTCGTCGCGGCGACCGCGTGTGCTGCGGCCATCCCGCCCGCGCAAAACAACGCCAGCAGGACGCGCTTCAGCGTGGAAGCTCCGTGGGTCACGGCGCTACATCCCCTTGAACAGCCCGGCAAAACTTCGACTTACTTCGAGCTTTTCCGGATGACCCCGAACCGCCACCAGCTGGCGCCCACGCAGGTCGCGGCTCACGCCGGCGATCACCTTCGTGTTGACCAGCGTCGAGCGGTGGATCTGCCAGAACAGGTTCATGTCCAGCTCGTCGATCAGCTCCTTGATCGGCTTGCGGATCAGCGCTTCGAGGCCCGCGGTCTGGACCCGGGTGTACTTCTCGTCGGAGATGAAGAACAGCACCTCTTCGACCGGGATCATCTGGATCGACTGCCCCACCGTGGCCTGGATCCACTTCAGCTTGGGCGCGGCGCCGGGGTTGATCTGCGCGGCCAGGCGCTGCAGCAACTGCTGCATGTCGGGCGTGTGGGCCGGCAGCGGCGCGCTGTCGGCGTTGCCCAGGCGCGCCGCCATGCGCTTCTTGACGCGCTCGACCGTGACCAGCAGGCGTTCGCGCTCCGCTGGTTTCAGCACATAGTCGACCACGCCCTGCTCGAAGGCCTCGACCGCGTACTGGTCGTAGGCGGTGATGAAGACGATCTCGCAGCCCGGCCAGCCGCCGGCTTCGTCGTCGGTCGGCAGTTGCGCGATCTGGCGTGCCGCCTCGACGCCGGTCATGCCGGGCATGCGGATGTCGAGGAACACCAGGTCGGGGTGCAGCGTGGTGGTGAGGTCGACCGCCTCGATGCCGTTCTTCGCTTCGCCGACAAGCTCGAGATCGGGCCACACCTCGGCCAGGCGCGCACGCAGCTGTTCGCGCATCAGGCGCTCGTCGTCGGCAATCAGGGCGCGTGTCATGCCGAGATGTTAGGCCCAAAGCCGCGTGTCGACGCGCGCCAGATCCGACGCACCAGCGCCAGCAGCAACAGGATCGGCGAGAACAGCGCGAACGTCACCAGCAGCACCGCCAACAGCGGCACACCGACCCCGAGCGCCAGCACGAACAGCAGCGCCACCGGCAACGCGATCAGCAGCGCAATCACCGCCGCGAACATCAGCACGACCAGCACGAAGCGCTGCTCCAGCGACAACGCGCCGCTGTTCACACGCTCGGCGCCTTCGATGATGACGCTGAAGCTGGGCAGGTCCTGCTGGAACAACCAGGTCGCGATCGGCAGCACGATCAGCAGCGCCAGGCCGATGACGATCATCAGCAGCAACAGCCAGGTCGGCGTCGGGCGCCGGGCCGTGCGGGTCGGCGTGACGGTGACCTCGCTCATTGGAGCCCCCTTCGCGCTGCGCGCGGCCATTCGCGCTTGGGGCGGCCCGGCGCGCTCATGACTGCCCCTCGTCCGACGAGTACGTCGGCCGGTCCCCCGAGGGGACGAGGGCCGGCTTGGGAGCGGCCCGGCGCTCGGCCCTCATTCGCCGTCTCCGGTCTGGTTGCGGGTTTGATAAGGCACGGTGATTGTCACCGCGGTGCCGCCGCCGGGGTTCTCGGCGACCGCGAGCGACGCCTTGTTGCCATACAGCAGCTGCAGCCGTTCGCGGATGTTGTTCAGGCCAATGCCGGTGCCCGCCGTCGCGGCCTGGCCGAAGCCCAGGCCGCTGTCGGCCACCGTCACCGCCAGCTTGCCGTGCACGATCTCGGCGCTGATGGTCAGCGAACCGCCTTCGGGCTTGGGCTCGAGGCCGTGCTTGATCGCGTTCTCGACCAGGCTTTGCAGCATCATCGGCGGGAACTCGGCCGACAGCAGGCCGTCGGTCACCCGCAGCTCGGTGCGCAGCCGCTCTTCCATCCGCACCTTCAGGATCTCGAGGTAGGGCCGGATCACTTCGAGCTCGCGCCCAAGGTCGCGCTTGCCCTGCGCATTCGCTTCGCGCATCGTCGGCATCGACGCGCGCAGCAGCGCGATCAGGTTCTTCTGCATCCGCGAGGCGCGCGGCGGGTCGGTTTCGATCAGGTGGTCGATGCTCGCCAGCGTGTTGAACAGGAAGTGCGGCTCGACCTGGGCCTGCATCGCCGCCATGCGCGCTTCGACGACCTGGCGCTTGAGCGCTTCGGACTCGGCAATCTCGGTCGCCTGCACCGCCTGCGCCTCGGCCTTGAAGCGGCCCGCCGCCATGATCTTGATGATCATCGAGACGAAGATCAACAGCGTCGCGAAGCCGGGCATGTGATCGCCGAGGCTGAACGCGCGGACCGTGCGGACGTTCGGCTTGGCCTCGGCGATCGCGTCTTCGAGCTCGGACTGGGCCTCTTCGATGGCCTTCTTGATCTCTTCGGTGTCGGGGTTGCTGGGCAGTCGGATCGTGACTCCGGTGTCGGGCGTGATCGACACGCCGGGGCCGGGAGTCGGCGGCGTCGGCGGGACCGGAATCTCGGGCCCGGCCGGCGGTTGCGGCGCCGAGGCCGAGGCCGCCGAAGCGGCCGGCACCGAGCGGCGGATGTGCACGCCGGTCTCGTCGATCTGGATGTCGAACGACTTGCCGCGGTGTTTCTTGCCCTCGATGACCACCGGCGCGCCCTGTTTGGTGTGCGCCGGCGGGGTCTTGATCACCTGCCGGTCTTCGCCCCATTTCAGGCTGAACGGCGGCAGCTCGCTCAGCACGCCGGCCACGATCAGCGTCAGCAGCGACAGCAGGAAAAACCGCTTCCAGGTGATGCTGTCGAGCCAGCGCGCGTAGGCGATGAAACCGCGCCGGACGGACACGAAAAACGTGTCGCCGCCGGGGCCGGCGTCGGGCTGCGCAAGAGGGAGATGGGATGCCATGTGGCGCAATGTAAGCGCCCGTCGGATGCCGCTCCAGCGTCCGGCGACGGATTGCGCGATCACCCGGACAGGCTGCACCGAACGCGGACAGGCCGGCGTCAGCCGCTGAGAGACTCTCCGCCGTCATCCCGGCGAACGCCGGGATCCACTGGTGATCGATGCGCGCTGCCGCAAGAGTGGATCCCGGCGTGCGCCGGGATGACGTCCGGGGGGTGACGTGATCGCCGAACAATGCTTCTCGACCTCTTCAGCCGGCTCCGCCGGTGCGTTGCCGAGCCGGCCACTTCAGTCCCAGCCGCTCGGCCCAGTGGCGGGTCAGCGGCGCGCCGGCCTTGCCCGCGCCGCGTTCATCGAGCAGCGCCCGGCCGGGCGCCGAGTCGCCCATTTCGGCGCAGGCGGCGAGCAAGGTCAGCGCGATCAGGTCGCGCTGTGCGTGGCTGCCGCCCAGCAGGTGCGCCTGGCGGCGCAGCGGCGCGATCAGGCGCAGCGCTTCGGCGAAGTCCTGGTTGCCGAACGCCAGCAGGCCGCGCATCAGGGGAATGCCGACCTCGCGTGCCATCTCGGCGTTGCTGCTGCCGCGCGTCGCCTCGACCTGCTGCTGCGCGGCACTGACGAAGCTGCGCGCCGCGGCCAGGCGGTGCTGGCCCAGCAGCACCAGCAAGGCATGCAGGTCGTTGAAGGCCGAGTGGCCGATGGTTGCGGGCGACACGTCCCAGCCGTCGATCAGCGCGTCCCAGCGCGTGCCGATGTCGGCGTCGAGCAGCTGCAATCGCCACAGCAGCGCGGCGGCGTCCAGGCGCTGCAGCATCAGCAGCTCGGGCTTGCCGGCGAGGTGCTGGTCGTAGACCGCCAATGCGCCGGCCAGGTCCATCGCTTCGATGTGGAACAGCGCCAGGTGCCACCAGTGGTGGCCGGCGAAGCCGTTGCCTTCGGCCCAGTCGGTTTCGCGTGCATGCAGCCACTCGCGGCCGGCTTCGTGGCGGCCCTGCATCTCCATCACATGCGCAACCGCATGGGTCGCCCACGGCACCTTGGCGCCGGTGTCGACCGCCTCGCGCCCGAGCGCTTCGGCGAATGAATACTCGCCGCATTCCTCGAGGCCGAAGGCGTGCATGCCGAGCACGTAAGGCCGCAGCGGGTCGCCGGCCGGCCAGGCCGGCAGGGCGCTTCGCGGGCGCTCGCGAAGCTGCAGGGCATCGCCGCGGTAGAAGTCGAACAGATGGGCCCATTGCAGCGCATAGAGGTCGCGCGGGTGCTCGGCCAGGATCGCGCCCCACGCCTCACAGGCGCCGCGCCAGTCGCCGCCGGCGCAGCGCCGCGCCGCCGCCAGGTGGGCGCGTTCGCGCTGGGTCGTGCCCATCGGCGCCAACGACTCGGCGTGTTTGATCGCGGCGCGCGCTTCCTTCATCAACGACGGCTCGGTCAGGCTCATCAGGAAGTTCGCATGCATCACATGCGGGAACATCCAATGCGGGTCTTCGAGCAGCGCGGCGTCGATGTCGGCGATCGGCACATCGAAAAACGAGGCCATGCGCCACAGCGCGGTCTCGGCGTGCGCAAGCGCATCGGCCGAGGCGGTGCTGACCGGGTTGCCGCGGGCGTCGAACATGGTCGTTCCTAGCGCGACGGCGGCACCGGCCAGGGCCGCGACGCGGGACGCAGCTGCTCCCAGGCGCGCGCGACCCGCAGCACGCCGAGGTCGTCGTGCCGGTGGCCGGCGATCTGCAGGCCGATCGGCAGTCCGGCGGACGTGGTGCCGCAGTTGATCGACGCGGCCGGCTGCTCGCTCATGTTGTAGGGCAGCGTGAACGCGATGTGCTCGAACGGCAGCGCCGGGTCGTTGGTCGGGCACGGCAGCTCGGCGGCGAACGCGGGCAGCGGCGCGGTCGGCGACAGCACCACGTCGAAGCGGCTGCAGGCGGCGACGGCGGCGTCGCGGATCACGCCCATCTGGCTGTAGCCCTGGAACACCTGCGCGCCGCTCAGGCCGGCCGCACCGCGTGCCCACTCGACGATGAAGGGCAGCACCTTGGCGCGCCGTTGTTCGCTCAGCGCCGAGATGTCGAGCCAGGAGCGGGTGCGCCAGAACGCGTCCATGCCCTCGGCCATCGCGCGGGTCATGAAGGGCGCCAGCGGCTCGACGATCGCTCCGGCGGCTTCGAAGGCACGCGCCGCCGCTTCGACTGCGGCGCGCACCTCGGGCTCGACGGCGAGGCCCCAGCCGGCGTCCAGGTGCAGCCCGATCCGAAGTCCCTGCAGGTCGTGCAGGTCGCGCTCGAGCTCTTGCCAGGCGATGTCCTGGTGCGGCAGGCTCATCGTGTCGCGCCGGTCGGGCTGGCTCAGCACCGCCATCATCAGCGCCGCATCGTCGACCGTGCGGGTCATCGGCCCGGCCACCCGGCCGGCGTAGGGCGGGTGAATCGGGATCCGGCCGAGGCTCGGTTTCAAGGTGAAGATGCCGCACCAGCCGGCCGGCAGGCGTACCGAGCCGCCGATGTCGGTGCCGAGGTGCAGCGGGCCGTAGCCGGCGGCCACGCCGGCGCCGGCACCCGAGCTGCTGCCGCCCGGGCCCTTGCTCAGGTCCCAGGGGTTGCGGGTCAGTGCATGAAAGCTCGACAGGCCCGACGACAACATGCCGTAGTCGGGCATCGTCGTCTTGCCGAGGATCACCGCGCCGGCTTCGCGCAGCCGCGCGGCCGGCGGCGCGTCGTGTTCGGCCGGCACGAGCTCGGTGGCGGCGGTGCCGAGCGGGGTGGGCACGCCGCGCGTGGCGATGTTCTCCTTGATCATCGCCGGCACGCCGTCGAGCGGGCCCATCGGCTCGCCCTTGAGCCAGCGCGCCTGCGAGGCTTCGGCCTGGGTCAGCGCGGCGTCGGCGTCGAGGGCGTAGGTCGCGTGCAGGTGCGGCTCCCACGCGCCGATGTGGCGCAGGATGGCGCGTGTGACCTCGACCGGCGACAGCGCGCGGCTACGGTAGGCGGCGAGCAGCTCGACGGCAGTGAGGTCGTGGAGATTGGCCATGCTCTCACCCCACCGTCATACCGGCGAACGCCGGTATCCACTCTGCGAGAGTCGCTCCAACGGTGGATACCGGCGTTCGCCGGTATGACGGCTGCGCTGACGGCTCTCGGGCGATGACAGGCTCATTGCCAGCTCAGCGCACTCAGGTCGGTGGCGAAGATCGGAGAGCTGCTCCACAGCCCCTTCAGCTTCTTGTTGCTGACCGCGAATTGCGGCAGCTGGAACAGGTAGGCGTTGACCGAGTCGTTGGCGAGCTGGCGCTGGATGTCGCCGAGGATCTTCAGCCGCGCCTTGGTGTCGGGCGTGCTGTTGTATTTGGCGAGCAGGTCGCGGTAGGCCTTGCTGTCGTAGCCCCAGTAGTAGTTCGGGTCGGCGTAGCGGTCGAAGTCGAGCGGCTCGACGTGGCTGATGATGGTCAGGTCGTAGTTGCCCTTGAACGCCCCCGACAGCCACTGCGCCCACTCGACGTTCTCGATCTTCGCGACGATGCCGACCTTTGCCAGCTGCGCCGCGACGATTTCGCCGCCCTTGCGCGCGTACTGCGGCGGCGGCAGGGTCAGGGTCACGTTCAGCGGCGTCGTGATGCCGGCTTCCTTCAGGAGCGCCTTGGCCTTCTCCGGGTTGAAGGGGTTCACGCCGGTCAGGTCGACATAGCCGGCGTCGCTGGGCACCATGTGGCTGCCGATCGGCGCGCCATAGCCTTCCTGCGCACCGTCGATGATGGCCTTGCGGTCGATCGCCGCGGCGATCGCGCGGCGCACCCGCACGTCGTCGAAGGGCTTTTTCTTGTTGTTGATGCTGACGATGGTCTTGCCCTCGGTGCCGCCGATCTCGACCGCGAATCGCGGGTCGCCCTGGAACTGCTTCAGGCTTTGCGGCGCGCCGAACAGCGGCATCGCGTCGATATCGCCGGCCAGCAGCGCCGCCACTTGCGCCGCCGGATCGTTGATGAAGCGGAAGGTGGCCTTCTTGAGCTTGACCGCGCTCGCGTTGCGGTAGTTGTCGGACTTCGCGAGCGTGATCGCCGAGCCCTTGGTCCACACCTCGAGCTTGAACGGGCCGGTGCCGATCGGCTTGCTCGCGGTGGTCGGCGCGCTCTTCGGGTCGAGGATGACGGCGGTGTTCTCGCCCATGCGGAACAGGAAGTTGCCGTCGGCCTGGTTGAGCACCAGGATCACCGTGTACGGATCGGGCGCGTCGATGCGGCTGATGTTGTCGAATACCGACTTCTTGGCCTTGTTGGTCGAACCTTCCGCCTTGGCGCGCTCGAAGCTGAACTTGACGTCGCTCGCATCGAAGGCCTCGCCGTCGCTGAACTTCACCCCTTTGCGCAGCTTGAAGGTGTAGACCTTGCCGTCGGGGTCGATGCTCCAGCTCTCGGCCAGCAGCGGCGTGACGCTGCCGTCCATGTGGATCTTGGTCAGCCCTTCGAGGATGTTGTAGTGCACCACCTGGCCGATGGCCGCCGCCGCCGCCGCGGTCGGGTCCAGACCCGGCGCGGGTTCGAGCACCATGCCGAGCACGACGCTGTCCTTGCGCGCTTGCGCTGCAGCGGGGCCGGTGGCGGCCAGGGCGAGAGCTGCCAGCGCGATGCCGGCGATCAGTTGCTGATGCGTTTTCATCGTCTTCACTCCGGTGAGGGGCGTCACGTCGGGACTGTAGTGGAAGCCTGGAGAACCGGCATCGCGGCGATCAGCTGGCGGGTATAGGGATGTTCGGCATTGCCAAACAGCCGTTGCGGGCTGCCCTGCTCGACGATCAGCCCGGCGTGCATCACCGCGACCTCGTCGCACAGGTGGTCGACCACCGCCAGGTCGTGGCTGATGAACAGATAGGAGAGGCCGAAGCGCTGCTGCAGGTCCTGCAGCAGGTTCAGCACCTGGGCCTGCACCGAGACGTCGAGCGCGCTGACCGGCTCGTCGGCGACGATCAGCTGGGGCCGCGTGATCAGCGCGCGCGCAATCGCGATGCGCTGGCGCTGTCCGCCCGAGAACTCGTGCGGGTAGCGCGCCATGTCGGCGCTGCGCAGGCCAACTGCGTCGAGCGCCTCGGCGACCCGCTCGCGGCGTTCGGCCGGGGTCAGCCGCAGCAGCGGCTCGGCGACGATGCGCTCGACCCGCTGGCGCGGGTCGAGCGAGCCGTAGGGGTCCTGGAACACCATCTGGAAGTCCTTGCGCGCGTCGCGCAACTCGCCCGCGCGCAGGGTATGCAGGTCGCGTCCGAGCAGCAGCACGCGGCCTTCGGTCGGTGCCTCCAGCGCCATCACGAGCCGCGCCAGCGTCGACTTGCCGGATCCCGATTCGCCCACGATGCCCAGGCTCCGGCCGGCCTGCAGGCTGAAGCTGACGCCGCGCAGCGCCTGCACCTGCGGCGCCTGCGCGAACAGGCTTTCGCGCGGCAGGCGGTAGTGCTTGACCAGGTTCTCGACCTGCAGCAACAACTCGTTCATGGTTTGGCGCTGCGCGCCACCTCGTCGACCCGGATGCAGCGCGCTGTGTGCCCTGCCGCCACCGGCAGCGGCGGCGGCAGGGCGCTGCGGCAGGCGTTGATCACCCAGCCGCAGCGCTCGGCAAACGGGCAGCCGTCGGGCAGGTCGATGAGCTCGGGCACCCGCCCCGGAATCGTCGCCAGCTTGCGCCCGCGCGCGCCGCCCAGGCGCGGCCGGGCGCCGAACAGGCCGCGGGTGTAGGGATGCGCCAGGCGCTCGAACACACTCGCGGTGGCACCGCTTTCGACGATGCTGCCGCCGTACATCACCATCACGCGCTGCACGCTGCGCGCCATCACGCCGAGGTCGTGCGAGATCAGCAGCAGCGCCATGCCGCTGCCGGCGACCAGCTCGGCGATCAGGTCGAGGATCTCGCCCTGGATCGTCGCGTCGAGTGCGGTGGTCGGCTCGTCGGCGATCAGCAGATCGGGCCCGCAGGCGAGTGCCGCCGCGATCATCACGCGCTGGCGCTGGCCGCCCGAGAGCTGGTGCGGCCAGGCGTCGAGCCGCTGGCGCGCCTGCGGCAGGCGCACCCGCTCCAGCAGGCGCAGCGCTTCGGCGCGCGCCTCGGTGCGGCCCATGCCGCGGTGCTGTCGCAAAGGCTCGGCGACCTGGTCGCCGATTCGGTGCAGCGGGTTCAGCGCCGTCATCGGCTCCTGGAAGATCATGCCGATGCGCTGGCCGCGCAGCTCGCACAGCGCGGCGTCGGGCAGGCCCACGAGCTCCTGGCCATCGAAGCGGATGCTGCCGTCGATGACGGCGCCTTGCGGCAGCAAACCCATCAGCGCCAGCGCCGTCATCGACTTGCCGCAGCCGCTCTCGCCGATCAGGCCCACGGTGTCGCCGCGCGCGAGCTCGAAGTCGATGCCGCGCAGTGCCCTGGCTGTGCCGCGCGGGCCGGGCAGCGAAACCTGCAAGGACTTCACTTCGAGCATCGGCATGGTTTCAGCGCGACCTCGCAAGGCGAGGGTCGAGCAGGTCGCGCAGCCCGTCGCCCATCAGGTTCAGCCCGAGCACGCTGAGCGCGATGGCCAGGCCGGGCCAGATCGCGAGCTGCGGGGCCAGGTACATCATCGACTGCGCTTCGTTCAGCATTCGGCCCCACGACGGCTGCGGCGGCTGGGTGCCCAGGCCCAGGTAGCTCAGCGCCGCCTCGGCCAGGATCGCGGTCGCGAACTGGATCGTCGCCTGCACGATCAGCCCGCTCGCGACATTCGGCAGCACGTGGGCGAAGGTGATGTGCCAGGGCCCCTTGCCGCAGGCGCGCGACGCGCTCACGTAGTCGCGTGCCCAGACCGCGGTGGCGGCGCCGCGCGCAATGCGCGCAAACACAGGAATGTTGAAGATGCCGATCGCGACCGTCGAAGTGACGAGTCCGGGTCCGTAGATCGCGGTCAGCATGATCGCCGACAGCAGCGCCGGAAAGGCGAAAGTGAAATCGGCCGCGCGCATCACCAGCTCTTCGACCCAGCCGCGCCGCGCCGCCGCGAGCAGCCCCAGCGACACGCCGAAGCCCATGCCGATGCCGACCGCGATCAAGCCGACCGCGATCGAGTTCTGCGAACCGACGATCAGCAGCGAGACGATGTCGCGCCCCAGGCTGTCGGTGCCCAGCCAGTGGCTCGCCGACGGGCCCTGCAGCTTGGCCGGAATGTCGATCTCGACCGCCGAGTGCGGGGTCCAGACGAAGGACAGCAGCGCGGTGGCGATCAGCAGCGCGACCAGCACGCCGCCGAGCATGAACCCGGCGTGCCTGCGCGCGCGCGTTGTGAAGTTCATGCGCTGTGCAGCCGCAGCCGCGGGTCGACCACCGCGTACAGCACGTCGACGATGAAGTTGACGACGATCACCGTCGCGGCCAGCAGCATCACGACGTTGCGCACCACCAGCAGGTCGCGGTTGGCAATGGCCTGGAACACGAGCCGGCCGACGCCCGGCAGCGTGAACACGTTCTCGATCACGACGGTGCCGGCGATCAGGCTGGCGAACTGCAGCCCCATCACCGTGAGCACCGGCACGAAGGCATTGCGCAGCACGTGGCGCCACAGCACCTGGCGCTGGCTCAGGCCCTTGGCGCGCGCGGTGCGAACGAAGTCCTCGCGCAGCACCTCGAGCACCGCCGAGCGGGTGATGCGCGCGAGGATCGCGGCCTGCACGGCCGCCTGCGCGACGGCCGGCAGCACCAGCGCCTGCAGGCCTTGCCACAGCCCCTCGTCCCAGCCCGGGAACCCGCCGGCGGAGAACCAGTGCAGGTTCGCCGCGAACAACAGGATCAGCAGGATGCCGAACCAGAAGCTGGGCAGCGCGATGCCGAGCTGGCTGAACACCATGACGCCCAGGTCACCCGCCTTGTTGTGCTGCGACGCCGCGTAGATGCCCAGCGTCAGCGCGATGAGGGTGGTGAGCGCCATCGCCATCAGCGCGAGCGGCAGGCTGACGGCCAGGCGTTCGACGATGAGCTGCGCGACCGGGGTGTCGTAGGCCACGCTGATGCCCAGGTCGCCATGCGCGATGCCGGTCAGCCACGCCGCATAACGAACCAGCGGCGGCCGGTCGAGGCCGAGCTTGACCTTGTATGCCTGCACCGCCTCGGGTGTCGCGCTTTCGCCCAGCATCACGTCGGCGGCGTTGCCCGGCAACACGTCGAGCACCGCGAAGATCACGGCTGACGCGGCCAGCAGCGTCAGCACGAAGGTGAGGGCTCGTTTGAGCAGGAACAGGCTGATGGCGATGTCCTTCGCAATACCCGCGCGTCGCAAGCTGAATATCATGGCTTAAAAACGCGTCATCCCGGCGAAAGCCGGGCGGCCGCCGGCATGACGACCTTTTCATGTCATCCCGGCGAACGCCGGGATCCACTGCTCCATCGACGCTCCATTCCTATCAGTGGATACCGGCGTCCGCCGGTATGACAGCCGAGTGGCCGCGACAGGAGACAAGCATGATTCCATTCGACACGCAGCAGGTGTTCATCGGCGGTCAATGGCGCTCGCCGCTCGAGGGCAAGACGCTGCCGCTCGAGAACCCGTCCGACGGCAGCGTGCTGGCGCCGATCGCACGCGGCGGCGCGGCCGACATCGACGCCGCCGTCGGCGCCGCGCGCGACGCGCTCGCCAGCGGCGAATGGGGCCGCATGAGCGCCGCCGAGCGCGGTCGGGTGCTCGCCACGATGGGGCGCCAGGTGCTGGAGCAGGTCGACCTGCTCGCGCAGCTCGAAGCGCTCGATGTCGGCAAGCCGCTCAAGCAGGGCCGCGCCGACGCGCTCGCGCTGGCGCGTTACCTCGAGTTCTACGGCGGCGCGGCCGACAAGGTGCACGGTCAGACGCTGCCCTACCAGAGTGGCTTCACGGTGCTGACCTGGCGCGAGCCGCATGGTGTCACCGGCCACATCGTGCCCTGGAACTACCCGATGCAGATCGTCGGGCGCAGCGTCGGCGCGGCGCTCGCGATGGGCAACGCCTGCGTGCTGAAACCGGCCGAGGAAGCGTGTCTCACGGTGCTCGCGTTTGCGCGAATCGCACAAGCGGCGGGACTGCCGGCGGGGGCGCTGAACGTGGTGCCGGGGCTGGGCGAGGAGGCCGGTGCGGCGCTGGCGTCGCACGCCGGTGTCGACCACATCTCGTTCACCGGCTCGGTGGCCACCGGCCGGTTGATCCAGGCCGCGGCGGCGAAGAACACGATTCCGGTCACGCTCGAGCTCGGCGGCAAGAGCCCGCAGATCGTGTTCGACGACGCCGACCTCGACGCGGCGCTGCCCTTCCTCGTCAACGCCGGGATCCAGAACGCCGGCCAGACCTGCTCGGCGGCATCGCGCATTTTGGTCCAGCGCGGCGTTTTCGACGACGTGCTCGCCCGCATGGCGCAGCGTTATCGGGCGCTGCGTGTCGGGCCGGCGCTGAGTGATCTCGATCTCGGTCCGCTGATCTCGCGCCGCCAGCACGATGTCGTGTCGCACTACCTCGCGCTGGCGCGCGACGGCGGCTTGCAGATCGCGGCGCAGGGCGAGATCGTCGGCGATGCGCCGGCCGGCGGCCACTACCTGAGGCCGACGCTGGTGACCGGCCTGGCCGCCGAGCACAGCCTGGCGCAGGAAGAGATCTTCGGCCCGGTGCAAGTGCTGATCGCCTTCGACGACGAAGCCGACGCGATCCGCATCGCCAACGGCACGCCCTACGGCCTGGTCGCGGGCGTCTGGACCCGCGACGGCGCTCGCCAACTGCGGATGGCGCATGCGCTGAAATGCGGCCAGGTGTTCATCAACAACTACGGCGCCGGCGGCGGTGTCGAGCTGCCGTTCGGCGGCGTCAAACGGTCCGGGCACGGGCGCGAAAAAGGCTTCGAAGCGTTGTACGGCTTTTCGGCGCTGAAGACGGTTGCGATCCACCACGGTTGAAGGACAACAGCATGAGACTCGAAGGCAGAGTGGCCATCGTCACCGGCGGCGGGTCGGGCTTCGGCGAAGGCATCGTGAACAAGTTCGTCGCCGAGGGGGCGAAGGTGCTGATCGCCGATCGCGACGAAGCGAATGCGGCCCGGGTCGCGCAGGCGACCGGCGCGCGCTGGCTGCGCGTCGACGTGACGAAGGGCGTCGATGTGAAGGCGATGCTGGATGCGGCGGCCGATTGGTTCGGCGGCGTCCACATCCTCGTCAACAACGCCGGCGTGGGGCATCTTCCGCAGCCGCTCGAGGGCCTGGCCGAGGACGAGTTCGACCGCATCGTCGCGGTCAACATGAAGGCGATTTACCTGGCCGCCAAGGAGGCGGTGCCGCGCTTCAAGGGGGCAGGCAAGGGCGTGATCCTCAACATGGCGAGCACGGCAGGCGTCAGCCCGCGGCCGCGCCTGTGCTGGTACAACGCGAGCAAGGGCTGGGTCATCACCGCGACGCGCGCGATGGCGGTCGAGCTGGCGCCGTTCGGCATCCGCGTCAACGCCTTGACCCCGGTGGCGGGCGAGACTCCGATGCTCAAGACCTTCATGGGCGAGGACACGCCCGAGATGCGCGCCAAGTTCCTGGCGACGATCCCGCTGGGACGCTTCTCGACCCCGCAAGACCTCGGCAATGCCGCGTGTTTCCTGTGCAGCGACGAAGCCTCGATGATCACCGGGGTGGCGATGGAGGTGGATGGCGGACGCTGCATCTGACGAGCAGCCCGTCGGCCAGCCAGCCCTGCAACGCGGCCACTGCGACGCCGGCCGCCTGTTCCTCGCCGACCTGCGCGGCGGCCAGGCCGCACAGCTCGCCGAAGCTCGCGCCGCCGATCGCCGCGCGCAGCAGCAGCGCCGGCACCGCGTCAGCCGCGCGCCAGCGGGTTTCGAGCCCGCTGCGCCAGACGACCAGCGAATGTGCATGTTCTTCGGGCTCGGGCAGCTCGGGTTCGTCGCCGGTCTCGGGGTCGAAGGACTGCATCGCGCGCCACACCGGCTCGATGGTCCATTGCAGCGCCAGCACCTGCACGCCGGCATGCGCTTCGAACCGCAACGAGGGCCAGTTCTCGGCCGGTTGCGCGGCGAGCTCGGCGGCGTCGATCGGCGCCGCGTCGGCCGAATCGAAAGCGCCGCGCAGGGCCCATTCCATGCGCGCCAGGTCGGTGAACGCCGGGTGCGGCACCAGGTCGTCGCGCTGCGCCATGAAGTCGGCCAGCTTGTCGCCGAACCAGCGGATCGACGGCTCGCGCGATGGGTGCGCCGCGATGTAGCCACGCGCCAGTTCGTCGAACGCTTCGTCGCCCATCACCTTCGGCAGCACGCCGAAGTTGTCGCGCAGCGCGCTCGTCAGGCGCGCCTCGTAGGCCTGCTGGTAGATGCGCAACAGCGGCTCGCGCTCGGGTTGCATCTGCAGCAGACCGGCGGCGTCGGTGCGCTCGACGATCGCGTGTTTCAGCGCATGCTGCTGTTCGGCGAGCCGGTTCATGCGGCCACCGTTTCGGTTGCGGCGAGCGCCGCGGCATGCACCGCGCGGGCCTGGTCGAGCTCGGCCAGCAGCTCGGGCAGCGGCGGGATGTGGTCGTCGCGCTCGATCATCGTCGGCACGCTGCCCAGGCGCTGCACGGTGTAGCCGTAGAGCTCCCACACGGCGTCGCAGACCGGGTGGTCGTGGGTGTCGATCAGGTAGTCGCCGTGGTCCTCGTGGCCCGCCAGGTGGATCTGGCGCACCCGCTCGCGCGGCATCGCATCGATGTAGTGTCGCGCGTCGAAGCGGTGGTTGACGCTCGAGACGTAGACGTTGTTGACGTCGAGCAGCAGCTCGCAGTCGGCGCGCTTCAAGAGCTCGACGACGAACTCCCATTCGCTCATTTCGTCGGCGCCGAAGGCGACGTAGCTCGACACGTTTTCGAGCAGCAGTCGGCGGCCGAGAACGTCTTGCACCCGCTGCACGCGTTCGACCAGGTGGGCGAGCGCCGCCTCGGTGTAGGGCATCGGCAGCAGGTCGTGCAGGTTGTGGTGGTCGACCCCGGTCCAGCACAGGTGGTCGGAGATCCAGGCCGGCTCGACCCGCTGCGCGAGCGCCTTCAGGTCGCGCAGGTAATCGAGGTTCAGCGCATCGGTGCTGCCGATCGACAGCGAAACGCCGTGCATCACCATCGGGTAATCGCGCCGGATCGTGTCCAGGTGGTGCAGCGGCTTGCCGCCGGGCACCATGTAGTTTTCCGAGATGATTTCGAGCCAGTCGACGGCGGGTCGCTGGTCAATGAAATCGCGGTAGTGCTCGGTGCGCAGTCCGAGGCCGAAACCTGAGATGGTGGTCATGGTGTCGCCGCCAAAAAAAATGCCGGCGCCTCGGGGTTGACCCGTGGCGCCGGAACTTCTGTCGCTCTCTCGGGAAACTTCAGCTTACTTCAGAACGGTGCCGCCGGCGGTCTTGCACTCGGCAGCGGTCTTCTTGACCCAGCCCTGGCCCTTGCAGCTGTTGTGGCCCTTGCACTCGCTCTTGGCGGTCTGGCAGTCGGACGAGCCTTTGCAGGTGTTGATGCCGGCGCACTTCACGGTGGCTTCGTCGGCGGCCTGGACTTGCGTCGAGACGCTCATGCCCATGGCGAACAGGGCGGCGGCAGCGGAAGCGATGGCAACGCCAGACTTGATTTGGTTGAGCATGATGGTTCCTTTTGGGGTCGATGGTTGGATGGGTTCGGCAAGGTGCAGGCACCGGGTTGGTGATGACCGTAAACCTTGGAGCTTGCGATGGTTCTGTCGGGCGACTCGGCGCCTTCTTACAGAGCCCTGCAGAAAATTTCGCGCGGCTCTCGTCGTCATCCCGACGAACGTCGGGATCCACTGCTGCGCGCTTGCTCTTTGGTCGTTCGCTGCCCGCGAGAGCGGCTGATATCGGGGCGCATGGGACTGTCAGGCGGACGCCCTCCAAACGGTCGCTCGGGTTCAACCAAAACTCCGTTTGCCCTGAGGTATCGAAGGGCCCGCCCACACCGCGCGGGCCCCCAGTGCGAGCACGCTCCCTCAGGCCAGCACCGCCGCCATCGCCACCGCCGTCGGCTCGACGTTGCGGGTGTTCAAGCCCGCGATGCACATGCGCCCCGAGCGAACCATGTAGACCCCGAACTGCTCACGCAGCCGGTCGACCTGCGAGGCGCTCAAGCCGGTGTAGCTGAACATGCCGCGTTGGGTCAAAAAGTAGCTGAAGTCACGCTCGGGCAGCTTGGCCGACAGCACCGCATGCAGGCTGCGCCGCATCGCCAGGATGCGCTCGCGCATCGCCGCCACATCGGCTTCCCAGGTCGCGCGCAAGGCCGGCTCGGACAGCACCTTGGCGACCACCAGCCCGGCGTGGATCGGCGGGCTCGAATAGTTGCGCCGCACCGTCGCCTTCAACTGGCCGAGCACCAGCTCGGCCTGTGCCGCATCGGCGCAGACCACGCTCAACGCGCCGGCGCGCTCGCCGTACAGGCTCATGCTCTTGGAAAACGAGTTCGCGATGAAAAACGTCAGGCCCGATGCCGCCAGCTGGCGCACCGCGAACGCGTCTTCGACGATGCCCTCGCCATAACCCTGGTACGCCAGGTCGAGGTAGGGCAGCAGCTCGCGCTCGCGCAGCAGCGGGATCAGCTCTTGCCACTGCGCAGGGCTCAGGTCGACGCCGGTCGGGTTGTGGCAGCAGGCATGCAGCAGCACGATGCTGCGGGCCGGCACCTTGTGCAGCGCGGCCAGCATCGCATCGAAGGCGAGCCCGCCGGTGGCAGGGTCGTAGTACGGGTAGGTGTGGACCTTGAAGCCGGCGCCTTCGAACATGGCCCGGTGGTTGTCCCAGGTCGGGTCGCTGACCCAGACTTCGCTCGCCGGCAGCCAGCGCTTGAGGAAGTCGGCCCCCACCTTCAGCCCGCCGCTCGATCCCACCGTCTGCAAGGTCGCGATGCGGTTGCTGCGGATCGCCTCGTGGTCGGCGCCGAACAGCAGCGACTGCACCGCGCGGCGGCAGGCCGGCGCGCCTTCGATCGGCAGGTAGGGCTTGGCCGCACCCTCGGCGAGCAACTGCGCCTCGGCTTCGTGCACGCAGCCGAGCACCGGGATGTGGCCGGCGTCGTCGAAGTAGATGCCGATCGACAGGTTGATCTTGTTCGAGCGCGGGTCGTTGCCGTAGGCCTCGTTGAGCGACAGGATCGGGTCGCCGGCGTAGGGGTCGAGGTGTTGGAACATGTCTGAAGGGTTGAATTGAATGCCGAAGTGCGATTGTCAAACGCGGCGCTCAGGCCGCCAGAGCCGCTTCGATGTCGCGGCGCATCGATTCGGGCGTGTCTGTCGGGGCGTAACGCTTGATCACCTGGCCGTCCTTGCCGACCAGGAACTTGGTGAAGTTCCACTTCACGGCCTGGCTGCCGAGGAAGCCGGGCGCTTCTTTGGTGAGCCATTTCCACAGCGGGTGGGCCTCGCCGCCGTTGACCTTGACCTTGCTCATCATCGGAAAGCTCACGCCGTAGTTCAGTTCGCAAAACGACGCGATCTGGTCGTTGCGGCCCGGGTCCTGGCCGCCGAACTCGTTGCTCGGGAAACCGACGATCACCAGGCCGCGCTCGCGGTAGTCTTCCCACAGCGCTTCCAGGCCCTTGAACTGCGGCGTAAAGCCGCATTCGCTGGCGGTATTGACGATCAGCAGTACTTTTCCACGCTGCGTAGAAAGGTGGGCGGGTTTGCCCTCGATGGAAAGAGCCTCGAAATCGTAGACGCTGGCGGCCATGTCGCACCCCTTCATGTAAGCAATGAGGGAGATGGTAGCGCCTGCCACCGCAGTCCAGGAGAGTCCATGCCCGCGCGAGCCGCTGAGCACTACACCGTCGCCTTGCAGGGCTTCAGCGATTTCGAACGCGGCGCGCTGGCGTCGTTCTTCCGCCTCGCGATGGAGCGCACGCCGAGCTACGAGCAGGTCGACAACGTGGCTCGCAGCGACTTCGTCATCGCCGACGCCGACCACGACGCGTCGCTGCAAACGGTGCTCGACGCCGGGCGCCAGCACGACACAGTGTTCGTCGGGGCGCGTGCGCCGCAAGGCGCGATGGCCTGGCTGCCGCGCCCGATCGACCCGGTGCACATCGTGCGCGAGCTCGACTCGATGGTCGAGCAGCGCCAATCCGGGCCGGGCGCGCTGGCCGCGGCGCTGGCGCCGCCGGTGCCGCATGCCGTGCCGGTTCGGTCGGCGTCGACCCGCTCGGGCGCATCGACGCTGGGCGCGTTCGACGCGCTCGACGCGCCGAGCGGCCCCGATGTGCTGATCGCCGAAGACAGCGCCATCGCGCGCCGGTTCCTGCAAATGCGCTTGCAGCGCCTGGGCTACCGCGTGCACATGGCCAACGACGGCGACGAGGTGATGGCGATGGTGCAGCGCCAGAGGTTCGCGCTGGTCTTTCTCGACGTGGTGCTGGGCCCGCCCGGCAGCCTGGACGGCCTGAAGATCTGCCAGCACCTCAAGCACAACCCGCTGTTCGGCGGCGAAAACGCGCCCAAGGTCGTAATGGTGACGGGCTTGTCGGGTGCGATCGACCGGGTGCGCGGTTCGCTGGCGGGCTGCGATGCGTACCTGACCAAGCCGCTGCTCGAAGACGAGTTCATGCACGCACTGCACACGCTCGATCCGGGCCTGGCGTTCCGCCAGCCGCGCCGGCCGGTGTAGTGAGTCTTCCCAAAGTCCTGACACCGCAAGCTCCGTTCGGGCTGAGCTTGTCGAAGCCTGCGGGTGACTCGGTGCGGGCACTCCCTTCGACAAGCTCAGGGCGATCGGAAATACAAGCTCAGTGCGAACGGAACGGTGTGTGTCATGGAATGTGAAAAGGTCAATAGATCAATCCGTCAATGTGCGGCGCTGCCGCGCCAGGCCGCCAGCACGGCCGCCGAGACGATCAGCCCGCCGCCGGCCAAGAGTGGTGCGCTCAGCCGGCCGTCGCCCCAGATCACTGCCGAGACCGAGGCGAACACCACCTCGCTGAGCATCACGACCGAGGTCACGCTGGCCGGCAGGCGTGCCGCGCCGTACTGCAGCGCGAGGTTGCTGGCGAGGAACAGCAGCGTCAGCGCGCTGCCCAGCAGCAGCCACGGCGGCGCGGGCGGCGGCGGCCAGGCGATGCGCGACTGCAGCGCCAGCGCGAGCGCGAGCGCGCCGGCCACCAGCACGCTGCCGGCGAACATCGCCAGCGCGCGGCCCTCTTCGGGGCGCCGCGCCTCGCGCCGCAGCATCACGTTGTTGAACGCGAACGAAAAACCGCCGACCAGGCCGAGCCAGTCGGGCAGCGCGCTCGGCAGCGGCAGCGCAAACGTGCCCGCAGCGGTGTCGGGCCACAGCACGATCGCGGCGCCGCTCAGGCCCATCAGCACTCGCAGCCCGACGGCCGGCGTCAGCGGCTCGTTCAGCAGCACCCTGGCCAGCAGCACCGCCCACAGCGGCATCAGGTAGAACAGCAGCACCACGCGCACCACGTCGCCGATGACGACGCCCCAGTTGAACGCCGCGTTGGTCATGCCCGAGGCGAGCATCAGCACCCACAGGGCGGGGGTGCGCAGCAACTGGACGAAGGCACGCGGGCGCAGCAAGGCGATGGCAAGAACGGCCAGCGCGTAGACGATGACCGTCGTCCACAGCGGGTGCAGGCCGTCGGACTGCAGCGTGCGAAACGCCCACCACGAGGTGCCCCAGACGAAGGCGTTGAGGGTCAGCGCGAGGGCGGGCAGCAGCGGTTTGACTGGGGGGCTCAATCCGATGCTTCGTTGCCCAGCGTGATGCCCCACCGCAGCAGCATCCAGCGCCACTTCGGGATCGGATGGAACGGCCGCGTCAGGCCGTTCGGGTCCGGCACCGGCTTGCCGAGCGCCATCTCGCGGGCGATCGCGCGCGGCGTTTCGGGGCCGGGCTTGCAGACCCAGTTGCGGCCGTCCTTGATGGTGCAGTCGCTGAACTTGCCCGAAGGTTCTTTCGAGCCGACGGTCCAGAACAGCACCTCGGCGTGGATCTTCAGTGCGCGAAAGCGGTGCCTGTCGCCGGCCACCAGCTTGCCGCTGCAGTGGTGGCCCTGCCAGTTGCCCTGCTCGCAGCCCGCGGTGTAGACCGTGCGTTCGCCTTGCAGCGTGACGAAGTCGGCCGCCCATGCAAACAGGCCGAGCAGCGCGAGCACCAGAACAACCAGCGACCAGATGCGCAACACGTCGAAACGCCCTTGGTGAAGAGACACAGCGGGGCGGATTATCTCCCGCGCGCCGCCGCCTCAGTGTTTGTCGCTGCGGGCGAGTGCGATCAGGTGATCGAGCTCTTCGCGGTGCTTCACGCAGTTGTCGGCATGCCAGCGCTTGATCAGCCACATGATGAATGCGACCGCGATGCCGAACACCGTGATGGCGCCGAAGGCCGACATGCCGAACTTGGTCATGCCGGTGTAGAACGCGCCGAGGCCGAGGATGCAGGCCTGCTCGTTGAAGTTCTGCACCGCGATCGAACGCCCGGCGCCCATCAGGTTGTGGCCGCGGTGCTGCAGCAGCGCATTCATCGGCACCACCAGGAAGCCGCCGATGCCGCCCAGCATCACGAGGAAAGGCGCGGCCACCCAGACGTTGGTGATGAAGTTCATCGCGATCACCAGCACGCCCATTGCGATGCCCAGCGGCATGACCTGGGTCGCCTGGTCGAGCCGCATGCGCAGCGACGCGACGACCGCGCCGACCGCGGTGCCGAGCGCCACCACGCCGACCAGCGACGAGGCCTGCGTGGTCGCGAAACCGAGCGCCGCGGAGGCCCAGGCGAGCACGATGTAGCGCAGGTTGCCCGAGACGCCCCAGAACAGCGTCGTGGTCGCGAGCGAGATCTGGCCCAGCTTGTCACCCCATAGCCGCGCGTTGCAGTTCGAGAAGTCGCGCACCAGGCCGCTTGCGCTGTGGGCGATCGGCTGCAGCGGCGCTTCGGTGCGCGGGATGTTGAGGTTGAAGACGGCGGCGATCGCGTACAGCAGGATCATCGAAGCGATCGCCGCTTCGGGCGGCGTGTCGATGCCGGTGTCGATCATCGGGATGTCGATGCCGAGCAGGTATTGCGAGATGGCGTGCCCGACCAGCTGCCCGCCGAGCAGCACGCCGAGGATGATCGAGGCGATCGTCAGGCCTTCGATCCAGCCGTTCGCCTTGACGAGCTGCGAGTTCGGCAGCAGCTCGGTCAGGATGCCGTACTTGGCCGGCGAGTAGGCCGCGGCGCCCAGGCCCACGATGGCGTACGACAGCAGCGGGTGTATGCCGAACAGCATCATCAGGCAGCCGACCACCTTGACGAGGTTCGAATAGAACATCACGGTGCCCTTGGGCACGGCGTCGGCAAACGCGCCGACGAAGGGGGCGAGGATCACGTAGAACAGCGCGAACATCGGCACCAGCGCGGCGCGTTGCCATTCGGGCTGGTCGGAGGTCTTCAGCAGTTCCACCGCCGCGACGAACAGCGCGTTGTCGGCCAGCGAGCTGAAGAACTGCGCCGACATGATGGTGTAGAAGCCTTTTTTCATTCGCCCAACATGCGCTGCCTCTGCCCGATATGTGCTCGGTGTGTCTCCCTGCGGCGCGGGTTATAGCACGCAGGGGTGACGCCGCAGCGCGCGGCGGGACCCGCGGATGCGGGGTGCGGCGGCGCGCCGATCGGGCTTCAGGCTCAGTGCTTGTCGCTTCGGGCGAGTGCGAGCAGGTGCTGCAATTCGTCGGCATGGCGGACGCAATTGCTCGCGTGCCAGCGCTTGATCAGCCACATCATCAGCGCCACCGTGAGGCCGAACGCGCTGATGGCGCTGAACGCCGACACGCCGAGCTTGGTCATGCCGGTGTAGAACGCGCCCAGGCCGAGGATGCAGGCCTGCTCGTTGAAGTTCTGCACCGCGATCGAGCGGCCCGAACCCATCAGGTTGTGGCCGCGGTGCTGCAGCAGCGCGTTCATCGGCACCACCAGAAAGCCGCCGATCGCGCCCATCAGCACGAGGAAGGGCACGGCCACCCAGACGTTGGTGATGAAGTTCATCGCCATCACCAGCAGCCCCATCGCGATGCCGAGCGGAATCACCTGGGTCGCCTGGTCGAGCCGCATCCGCACCGATGCCGCCACCGCCCCCACCGCCATCCCGACCGCGACCACGCCGCTCAACGACGACGCCTGCGTGGTGCCGTAGCCGAGCGCGCCGGCGGCCCAGGCGAGCACGATGTACTTGAGGTTGCTGCCGGCGCCCCAGAACAGCGTCGTCGTGGCGAGCGAGATCTGACCGAGCTTGTCGGTCCACAGCCGCGCATTGCATTGCGCGAAGTCGCGCACCAGGCCGATCAGGCCGTGGGCGAGCGGCTGCAGCGGCGCGGCGGTGCGCGGAATCCACAGGTTGAAGCCGGCCGCGACGCCGTACAGGAGGATCATCGACGCGACCGCCGCCTCGGGCGCGGTGTCGATGCCGGTGTCGATCAGCGGCAGGTCGAAGGCGAGCAGGTGGTGCGACACCGCCTGCCCGACGAGCTGCCCGCCGAGCAGCACGCCGAGGATGATCGAGGCGATCGTCAGGCCCTCGATCCAGCCGTTCGCCTTGACGAGCTGCGAGCTCGGCAGCAGCTCGGTCAGGATGCCGTACTTGGCCGGCGAGTAGGCCGCGGCGCCCAGGCCGACGATCGCGTACGACACCAGCGGGTGCAGCCCGAACAGCATCATCAGGCAGCCGACGACCTTGACGAGGTTCGAATAGAACATCACGGTGCCCTTGGGCACGGCGTCGGCAAACGCGCCGACGAAGGGCGCGAGCACCACGTAGAACAGCGCGAACATCGGCACCAGCGCGGCACGCTGCCACTCGGCGCCGCCGTTGCTGCGGATCAGTTCGACGGCGGCGGCGAACAGTCCGTTGTCGGCCAGCGAGCTGAAGAACTGCGCGGCCATGATGATGAAGAAACCTCGTTTCATTCGCCTCCAGGCGCGCGGGTTATAGCATGGGGTCTGCGGCAGAATCGCTGCCATGCCCCGCCCGATCGAAGCGCTGATCCACCCCGATGCGCTCGCCCACAACCTGCAGCGCGCGCGCCGCGCCGCGCCCGACGCCAAGGTCTGGGCGGTCGTCAAGGCCAACGGCTACGGCCACGGCATCGAACGCGCCTACGCCGGGCTGAAGGCGGCCGACGGGTTCGCGCTGCTCGACCTGGCCGAAGCCGAACGGGTGCGCGCGCTCGGCTGGCGCGGCCCGATCCTGCTGCTCGAAGGCTGCTTCGAGGCGCGCGACCTCGAGCTGTGCTCGCGCCTGGACCTGTGGCACACGGTGCACCGCGAAGCGCAGATCGACTGGCTCGCGGCGCACAAGACGCAACGCCCCCACCACGTGTTCCTGAAGATGAACAGCGGCATGAACCGGCTCGGCTTCGCGCCCGCCGCTTACCGCTCGGCGTGGCTGCGGCTGTCGGGCCTGACGCAGGTCGACGGCATCACGTTGACGACCCACTTCGCCGACGCCGACGGCGCCGCCGGCGTCGACGCCCAGCTCGCGGTGTTCGACGCCGCAGCGCGCGACCTGCCGGGTGAACGCTCGCTGTGCAACAGCGCGGCGACGCTGCGTTTTGCCGCCGAGCGGCCCGAGCTGCGCGGCGACTGGGTGCGCCCCGGCATCATGGTCTACGGCTCGGCGCCCGACCATCCGAAGCGCCGCAGCGCCGACTGGGAGCTGCAGCCGGGGATGACCTTGCGCGCCGAGCTGATCGCGACCCAGCGCCTGCGTGCCGGCGACTGCGTCGGCTACGGCAGCTCGTTCAGGGCCGACGCCGAGATGCAGATCGGCGTCGCGGCCTGCGGTTATGCCGACGGCTACCCGCGCCTCGCGCCGACCGGCACGCCGGTGCTGGTCGACGGGGTGCGCACCCGGCTGCTCGGCCGGGTCTCGATGGACATGGTCGCGATCGACCTCGGCCCGGTGTCACAAGCCGCGGTCGGCAGCGAGGTCACCCTGTGGGGCCGCGGGCCGAACGGCAGCGTGTTGCCCATCGACGAGGTGGCCCAGGCGGCCGGGACGATTGGCTACGAGCTGATGTGCGCGCTGGCGCCGCGGGTGCCGACGCGGGTCGCCTGAGGCGAATCGCGTGACGATCCAGATCGACCCGGCCGAAGTCGAATTCACGGCGATCCGTGCCCAGGGCGCCGGCGGGCAGAACGTCAACAAGGTCTCGAGCGCGGTCCATCTGCGTTTCGACATCGCGGCGTCGTCGCTGCCCGACCCGGTCAAAGAGCGGCTGCTCGCGCTGCGCGACCAGCGCATCACCGGCGAAGGCGTGCTCGTCATCAAGGCGCAGCAGCACCGCAGCCAGGAGATGAACCGCCAGGACGCGCTCGCGCGCCTGCAGGAGCTGGTCGACGGTGTCGCGGTGGCGCCGCGGGTGCGGCGCGCGACCAAGCCGACGTATGGGTCGAAGCAGCGCCGGCTCGAAGGCAAGGGGCGGCGCGGCGAGGTCAAGGCCTTGCGCGGCAAACCGGTGGTTTAGGGCCGACACGCCCTCACCCCAGCCCTCTCCCGCAAGCGGGAGAGGGGGCAATTCGGCGCCCTCTCCCCCGTACCCGGGGGAGAGGGTTGGGGTGAGGGGCGCCTCGCGTTTCGCGACCGGGCAATGACGTTTCGCGCCCGCCACCGGCGCTTCGTCGCAGCGCGCTTCAAGTCCCGACAGTGGCTGCCTACAGTGACCCCATCCCCACTGAAAGGCACCCCATGACACCCTTGCGAACCGCTCTGCTCGCCGCTGCGCTCCTCACCAGCCTCGGCGCCCAGGCCCAATCCTGCGTCCAGGTCGAAGTGCAGAACCTGCGGCCCCAGGAAGGCTCCTTGATGGTCGCCGCCTACACCGACGCGGCTGACTTCAACACCAAGCCGGCCACCACGCTGCGCATGCGCACCGGCGCGTCGGCGACGCTCAGCTTCTCGGTCTGCGGCCTGAGCGGCCCATCGGTCGCGCTGTCGATGTTCCAGGACCTGAACGGCAACGGCAAGCTCGACGCCAGCGTGCTCGGCATGCCGATCGAGCCCTGGGGCGCGTCGGGCAAGCCGCCCGGTTTTGCCGCGCCGACCTGGGAGTCGAGCCAGGTGCCGCTGGACGGCAGGACCATCGTCGTCAACCTGTCCAAGTAAGCCAAGGAGCCGCCATGAACCGCCGTGATCTGATCCGTGCCTTTGCCGCCCTCGGCTCCGCCGCCGCGCTGCCTTCGTTCGCGGCCGCATCAGCAGCCGAGGCCTTCGACAGTGCTTCTGCCAGCCTGCCGTGGCTCAAGCCGTTCAAGGGCATCAGCGAGACCGGCCAGGACCTGCGCTGCGACGCGCTCGCCATCACCGGCCGCTGGCCGGCCGAGCTGCGCGGGCGCTTTTACCGCAACGGCCCGGCGCTGTTCGAGCGCGGCGGGCAGCGCTACAGCCACTGGTTCGACGGCGACGGCATGGTCCAGCAGTTCAGTTTCGACGGCAAGGGGGTGCGCCATCTCGGCCGGCTGGTTCGCACCTCCAAGCTGGTGGCCGAACAGCAGGCCGGGCGCTTTCTGTACAACGCGTTCGGCACCGGAATTCAGAGCGATTCGCCGCTTCAGGGGCCGGACAGCCTGAACACCGCCAACACCAACGCGATCGAACATGCGGGCCGTGTGCTGGCCATGTGGGAAGGCGGCTCGGCCACCGCGCTCGACCCGAAAGACCTGCGCACGCTCGGCCCCGTGACCTGGAAGGACGGCTTCCAGCAGGTGCCGTTCTCGGCCCACCCCAAGCTCGATGCAAGCGGCCACCTGTGGAACATCGGCACCTCGGGTGCACGCATGATCGCCTGGCACATCGATCCGCGCGGCGAGCTCGCGAGCGTGCAGATCGGCGACTCGCCGTACCCCGGCGGCATGGTGCACGACATGGCCGTGACCGCGCAGTACCTGGTGGTGCCGCTGCCGCCGGTCAAGCTGAACTTCGACCGCATCGCGGCCGGCGCGAGCGCCGAGCAGGCCTTCCAGTTCGAGCGCCAGGAGCCGCTGCGCATCCTGGTGATGCACAAGTCCGACATCACGAAGCGGCGCGTGTTCGAGCTGCCGGCGCAGATGGTGTTCCACGTCGGCAACGCCCACGAGCGCGCCGACGGCAACATCGCGCTGACCTACATCGGCGCGAGCGACCACCACTCGCTGGTGCGTGGCGCGACGGCGCGCATGCGCGGCGAGCGCACGCCAAGCGGCGGCGGGGCCAGCACGCAGTGGGTGCTGCTCGACATGAAGAGCGGCCGCGTCGATGCCGAATCGCTGACCGACACGGTCGAGTTCCCGCGCATCCACCCGCAGCGCGTCGGCCTGGACGCGCGTTACCTGCTGAGCGCGAGCTCATGGCTGGCGCACGGCAGCCGCCAGGGCCTCTTGTTCCACGGCATCCAGATGCGCGACCTGCAGACCGGCAAGCTCGAGCGCTACGACTACGGCGCCGATGCGGTGGTCGAAGAGCACATCGTCGTGCCCAAGCCGCGCGCCAGCCACGAGCTCGACGCCTGGCTGCTCGGCACGACCTTCGATGCGAAGCGCCAGGTGACGCAGGTCAACCTGATCGATGCGCGGCACATCGCCGACGGCCCCGTCGCGCAGGCGACGCTGCCGTACTGGCTGCCGCTCGGCTTCCACGGCAACTTCACGCCGGCGGGGTAACGACGCGAACGCGGGGCGTGAATTGTTGGCGACAATGGTGGATGGCCAAGGAACGATCGATCTACACCTGCCGCGAGTGCGGGGGCACCAGTGCCAAGTGGCTGGGCAGATGCCAACAATGCACGGCCTGGAACACACTCGAAGAAAGCGTGGCCGAAGCGCCGCAGAAAAACCGCTTCCAGTCGCTCGCCAAATCGGCGCCGGTGATGACACTGGCCGAGATCGAAGCGACCGAAATCGACCGCACTCCCACCGGCATCGGTGAGCTCGACCGGGTGCTGGGAGGCGGCATCGTCGTCGGCGGTGTGGTGCTGATCGGCGGCGACCCCGGCATCGGCAAATCGACGCTCTTGCTGCAAGCGCTCGACTCGCTGCAATTGCAAATGCCGACCTTGTATGTGACCGGTGAAGAAAGCGGCGCGCAGGTCGCATTGCGCTCGCGCCGGCTCGGCCTCGGCAACTCCAAGGTGCGGGTGCAGGCCGAGATCCAGCTCGAAAAGATCATCGCGACGCTCGATGCCGAGCGGCCCGCGGTCGCAGTCATCGATTCGATCCAGACCGTGTATTCCGACCAGCTCAGCTCGGCCCCGGGCTCGGTCGCGCAGGTGCGCGAATGTGCGGCCCATCTGACACGCTGGGCCAAGTCCAGCGGCTGCGCGGTGGTGCTGGTCGGGCATGTCACGAAGGACGGCACGCTCGCCGGCCCGCGTGTGCTCGAGCACATCGTCGACACGGTGCTCTATTTCGAGGGCGACACCCATTCGAGCTTCCGCCTGGTGCGCGCGATCAAGAACCGCTTCGGCGCGGTCAACGAGATCGGTGTCTTCGCGATGACCGACAAGGGCTTGAAGGGCGTCGCGAATCCGAGCGCGATCTTCCTGTCCACCCATGGCGAGCCGGTGCCGGGTTCGTGTGTGCTGGTCACGCTCGAAGGCACGCGGCCGATGCTGGTCGAGCTACAAGCCTTGGTCGACAGCGGCGGCCCGAGCCCGCGGCGCCTGAGTGTCGGCCTGGACCGCGACCGCCTCGCGATGATGCTGGCGGTGCTGCACCGCCACGCCGGCATCGCCTGCTTCGACCAGGACGTGTTCGTCAATGCGGTCGGCGGGGTTCGCATCAGCGAGCCCGCGGCCGACCTGGCGGTGATGCTCGCGATCCAGAGCAGCCTGCGCGCTCGGCCGCTGCCGCGCGGCTTCATCGCGTTCGGCGAGGTCGGCCTGGCCGGCGAGGTGCGGCCCGCACCGCGTGGCCAGGAACGCCTGAAAGAGGCCGCCAAGCTCGGCTTCAGCGTGGCGGTGGTGCCCAAGGCCAACGCGCCGAAGAAGGCGATCGAAGGCCTGACGATCCACGCCGTCGAACGCATCGAAGAAGCGATCGAGCTCGCACGCGGACTTTGAGACGCCCATGAAGATCGCCGCCATCTCCGACATCCACGGCAACCTGCTCGCGCTCGAAGCGGTGCTGGCCGATATCGCGAGCAGCGGTGTCGACGTGACGGTGAACCTGGGCGACATCCTGTCCGGCCCGCTGTGGGTGGCCGAGACGGCAGAGCGACTGATGGCGCTGCACCTGCCGACGATCCGCGGCAACCACGAGCGCCAGGTGCTGAACTTCGCGCCCGATCGAATGGGCGCGTCCGACGCGTTTGCGGCGGCACGCCTGCAGCCCGCGCAGCGCGAATGGCTCAGCGGCCTGCCCGAAACGCTGCGCCTCGGCGACGAGGTGTTCTGCTGCCACGGCACGCCGCGCTCCGACCTTGCCTACTTCCTCGAAACCGTGATCCCGGGCTTCGCCGGCGCGGGCTCACCGGGCGTGCGCGCCGCCACGCTGGCCGAGGCCAGCGAGCGTGCCGGCGACACGCTGCAGGGCGTCGCGAACGGCCTGATCCTGTGCGGCCACACGCACGTCCCTCGAGTGCTGCGGCTGGCCGACGGGCGGCTCGTCGTCAACCCGGGCAGTGTCGGGCTGCAGGCCTACGACGACCTGCATCCACATCCTCACATCGTCGAAAACGCCACGCCGCACGCACGGTATGCGCTGCTGACCCGACTCGCGGCCGGCTGGCAAGTCGAGCTGCGCTGCGTGCCCTACGACTGGAATGCCGCGGCCGATCTGGCCGAAGCCAACCGGCGCGGCGACTGGGCCGATGCGTTGCGCAGCGGCTTCATGGGGCGCTTCGAAGCGTCCGCCGCCCCCTGAGCTTGTGGGAACCCCGCACGACAGCGTGTGGCGCTCGCGCCTAACATTCGCGCCATGAATCCGATCGTTGGGTGGGTCCTCGCAGCGCTGGCCGTTGCGCTGGCGTGGCATCAATACGGCTGGCAGGGAGCGGCGTTCGCCGTCACGCTGGTCGTGTTCTGGCTGCTGCTGCAGTTCAACCGCGCCGTGCGGGTGATGAAAAACGCCGCCGGTGCGCCGGTCGGGCATGTCACCAACGCCGTGATGTTCAACGCCAAGCTCAAGCAGGGCATGACGATGATGCAGGTGGTCTCGCTGACCAACAGCCTGGGCAGGAAGCTGTCCGACTCGCCGGAGACCTGGCATTGGGTCGACGAGGGTGAGTCCGGCGTCACGCTGGTGTTTGCGGGCGGGCACCTGGCCCGCTGGACCTTGGACCGACCCGCCGCGCCGTAAAATCGCCCCTTTGAAGTTTCAGGGGCATGCCATGTCGATGGCCGACCGCGATGGAAAGATCTGGATGGATGGCGAGCTCGTCGAATGGCGCGACGCGAAGATCCATGTCCTGAGCCACACGCTGCACTACGGCTGCGGCGCTTTCGAGGGCGTGCGCGCCTACAACACGGTCAACGGCACAGCGATCTTTCGGCTGCGCGAGCACACCGAGCGGCTGTTCAACAGCGCGAAGATCCTGCGCATGAAGATCCCCTTCAGCTTCGAGCAGGTTTTCGAAGCGCAGCGCACGGTGGTGCGCGAGAACAAGCTCGAAAGCTGCTACCTGCGGCCGCTGACCTGGATCGGCTCCGAAAAGCTCGGCGTCAGCCCCAAGGGCAACAAGATCCACCTGATGATCGCGGCCTGGGCCTGGGGTGCGTACCTCGGCGAAGACGGCATGAAACGCGGCATCCGCGTCAAGACCTCGAGCTACACGCGGCACCACGTCAACATCACGATGACGCAGGCCAAGGCGGTCAGCAACTACACCAACTCGATCCTCGCCAACATGGAGGCGCTGGACGACGGCTACGACGAGGCGATGCTGCTCGACGCGTCCGGCTTCGTCAGCGAAGGCGCGGGCGAGAACCTGTTCGTCATCAAGAACGGCGTGGTCTACACCCCCGACCTGAGCGCCGGCGCGCTGAACGGCATCACGCGCAACACGGTGTTCTCGATCTGCAACGACCTCGGCTTGAAGCTGGTCGAAAAGCGCATCACGCGCGACGAGGTCTACATCTGCGACGAGGCCTTCTTCACCGGCACCGCGGCCGAAGTGACGCCCGTCCGCGAGCTCGACCGCGTCGAGCTGGGCAGCGGCTCGCGCGGGCCGATCACCGAGAAGATCCAGAGCGCGTTCTTCGACATCGTCAACGGGCGCAACGCCAAATACGCCGAATGGCTGACCAAGGTATGAGCAACCCCAAAGACATCGTCGAACTGCTCGCCAAGGACCTGCAAGGTCATGGCGTCGTGTTCTGCCCGAACCCGAAGATGACGCTGTGGAGCGGCCACCCGCGGGTGTTCCTCGATGTCGGCACGACCGGCGAGGCGAAGTGCCCGTATTGCGGCACGGTCTATCGTCTCAAGGCTGGCGAGGTCGTTGGCTCCCACTAGCAGCCTCGTCATCGCGCCGCAGTGGATCGGCGACGCGGTGATGAGCGAGCCGCTGCTCGCGCGGCTGGCGGCGCGCGGCGAACGCCTGAGCGTGGCGGCCTTGCCGTGGGTCGCGCCGGTGTACCGCGCGATGCCGCAGGTCGACGAGGTCATCGAGCTGCCGTTCGCACATGGCCGGCTCGACTGGAGCGCGCGCAAGACGATTGCGAACGGACTGCAGGGCCGCTTCGATTCGGCCTACGTGCTGCCGAACTCGATCAAGTCGGCGCTGATCCCGTTCCTGGCGCGCATTCCGCGCCGCGTCGGGTATCGCGGTGAGGGGCGCTACGGCTTGCTGAATGCGCGGCTGCCGAACCCGGAAGGGCGACCGCCGATGGTGGCGTTCTACAGCGCGCTGGCGCAGGAAGATGCGCCGGCCGATGAGCGTCCGCGACTCGCCTTCGATGCCGCGACGCTCGCGCAGGCGAGCGCGGCGTCACAGGTCGAACCCGGCGCTTTTTGGGCCTTCGCGCCCGGCGCCGAATACGGCCCGGCCAAGTGCTGGCCGGCCAGCCACTACGCCGAGCTCGCGCGCTCGCTGCACGCGGCGCACGGCCTGCCGGTGCTGCTGCTCGGCTCGGGCAAGGAAGCGGCGCTGTGCGAGTCGATCGCGGCGATGGCGCCCGGCGCCTGCCGCGTGCTCGCCGGCAAGACCTCGCTGCAGGACGCGATGGCCTTGATCGCCGCGGCGCGCGGGGTCGTCAGCAACGACTCGGGGCTGATGCATGTCGCAGCTGCATTCGGCGTGCCGCAGGTGGCGGCGTTCGGCTCGACGAGCCCGGAACACACGCCGCCTTTGAATGCGCGCGCCAAGGTGTTGTGGATCAAGCACGAGATCGCTCTGGAGTGCTCGCCGTGTTTCGAGCGGACCTGTCGGTTCGGGCATACGCGGTGCTTGGTGGAGATCAGTCCGGCGCGCGTGGAGGCGGCGCTCAACGAGTCCGTCATGCCGACGAAAGTCGGCATCCACTGAGATCGAAGCCGCTCAACCAGTGGGTCCCGGCGTTCGCCGGGACGACGGGGCTCTCAAGTATTCAGCTTGCCCACATACAGCACCGGCCCCGTCGGCGCACCCGTCGGCGAGCCGCCCGGCGGCTCCAGGCTGACCGCCAGTCCGCCGGCGCCCTTCAGCGCCTCGCCCTTCTTCAGCACCGTCGTGCCCTTCTCCGAGATCAATCCCAGCGAGCGCGGCGGCGCGCCGCTGCTCGGCAGCGCCCACAGCTCGAGCGCGCGATTCGCTTCGACGCTCACGTTGACCAGCGGGCGCGTCACCATCGCCCGCCCGTCGCCGCTGATGCTGGCGACGAACGACGCCGGCACCACCGCGCCTTCGGCGCCGCCGGTTGCGCTCAGCACCACGACGATCGGCGGCTGCGCCGGCCCGGGGCTCGCGAGCAGCAGCGACAAGCCGACCACCGCGACCGTCGCGACACCCGACAGACCGCGCCAGAGCGCCAGCTGACCCCACCACGGTGTGCGCTCGGCAGCAGCGGGCTTGGCGGCAGCCGCGCCGCCGATGCGGCTCTCGATGCGCCGCCACACCGCGGCCGGCGGCTTCTCGGGTTCGAGGCCCAGCGTCAGCGGCATCAGCCGTGCCTGCCACTGCTCGACCGCGACGCGCAGAACCGGGTGCGCCGGCAACAGCCGCTCGAAGCGCCGCCGCGCCGGCCCGCGCAAGGTGCCGGTGACGTAGTCGGCGGCGAGGCGGTCGGCAAGCTCGGAGCGGCCGTAGTCCATCATGCCCTCCGTAGGGCCGCCCCAAGGCGGGCATGCGCCCCCTCGGGGGGCAGTGCAGCGGCGCAGCCGCAAACGTGGGGGCCGTTCATCACGCTCCCCCCGCCGCAGCGCGTTCGAGACACGACTTCAGCGACATCAGCGCGCGCCGCACCCACGACTTCACGGTGCCCAGCGGCTGGCGCATCTTCTCCGCCACTTCGGCGTGGCTCAGGCCGTCGTAGAACGCGAGTGCGACGCTCTGGCGCTGCTGCGCGGTCAGGCCCTGCATGCAATGCGACAGCGCGCGTGCGTCCGCGGCCCGGCTCAGCAAATCGAGCGGGCCCGGCGTCTCGTCGGCCACGGCGTCATACACGTCGGTTTCCTCGTCGTCGTTGGCAATCGCGGTCTGCAATTGCGGTTGGGTCTGGGCGCGGCGCAGGCTGTCGATCGCGCGGTTTCGCGCGATGCTCGTCAACCAGGTCAGCGGTTGGGCCTGGGCCGCGTCGAACCCGCCGGCGGCACGCCAGACATTGACGTACACCTCCTGCAGGATGTCTTCGGCTTGCGCCCTGTCCCGAGAGATACGCAACACGACGGCGAACAGATGCGAGCTGGTCTTCTCGTAAAGCGTGGCAAATGCCGCACGGTCGCCGAGCCCGGCGCGGCCGAGCAGCTGCGACAAATCCTTGCTTCGTTCGGACCAGTCCTGGGTCGGAGGCGGCATCGGGCGCGGGTGCGGTGGTGTGCCGGCGATTCTAGTGTCGGGGCCGCCGCGAAGGGGCTTCGTACAATCGAGCCCCATGTCCGCAACGCCCGCCGAGTTCGTCCTGACCCTTTCCTGCCGCGACGCCAAGGGCATTGTCTATGCCGTGTCGGGGCTGTTGTACCAGGCCGGCTGCAACATCGTCGACTCGCAGCAGTTCGGGGACGTGCAAAGCGAAGACGCCACCGGGCTGTTCTTCATGCGGGTGCACTTCGAGGCGCCGCCGCACCTTTCGACGCCCGGCACGCTCGATCAGCTGTTCACCCATGTGCGCCAGCAGTTCGGGATGGACGCGCAATTCCATTCGCTGGCGCACAAGCCGCGCCTGCTGCTGATGGTGAGCAAACACGGCCACTGCCTGAACGACCTGGTGTTTCGCGCGAGCTCGTGCCAGCTCGACGTTGAAATCGGCGCGATCGTGTCGAACCACCCCGACTTCGGCGCGCTGGCGGCCAGCTACGGCATCCCGTTCCACCACCTGCCGCTCGCGGCCGGCGCGTCGGCCGAAGCGCGGCGCGCGCAGGAAAGCCAGATCGAGGCGCTGATCAGCGAGGCCAGGATCGACCTCGTCGTGCTGGCGCGCTACATGCAGATCCTGAGCCCCGCGTTCTGCGCCTTCCTGAAGGGCCGCGCGATCAACATCCACCACAGCTTCCTGCCGAGCTTCAAGGGCGCCAAGCCGTACTACCAGGCGCACGACCGCGGCGTGAAGCTGATCGGCGCGACCGCGCACTACGTGACGGCCGAGCTCGACGAGGGGCCGATCATCGAACAGGACGTCGAGCGGGTCGACCATTCGCTGAGCCCCGAGGGTTTCACGGCGGTCGGCCGCGATGTCGAAAGCGTGGTGCTGGCGCGCGCGGTGCGCTGGCATGTCGAGCACCGGGTGCTGATGAACGGCCACAAGACGGTCGTGTTCGCCTGATGTCGCGCAGCAAGCCTCCGCCTGCCGTGCTCGGTTCGCCCGACGAGATCGAGCAGCAGTTCTACGAGGCCTTGCAGCAAGGCGACATCGACCGCCTGATGGCCGTCTGGTCGGACGACGACGACATCGCCTGCGTGCACCCGGGCGGCCCGCGGGTGATCGGCGCGGCGGCGATCCGGGCCAGCTTCGAAGCCATCTTCGGCAACGGCGCGATCAACGCCCACCCGGAAAAGGTGCGCCGCGTGCTCAGCCATTCGAGCGCGGTGCACAACGTGCTCGAGCGGGTCGAGGTGATGGGCAAGGACGGCCCGCAGTCGGCCTGGGTCATCGCGACCAATGTCTACATGAAAGCCGCGCAGGGCTGGCGCCTGGTGGCCCACCACGCCAGCCCCGGCACCCAGCGCGAGGTGCAGGAGATCGTCGAAGCCGCCTCGGTTTTGCACTAGCCCGGCATGCACAGCTACCAAGCCCCGCCGTGGCTGATCGGCGGCAATGCGCAGACCATCTGGCCGGCGCTGTTCGGCAAGCGTTATCACGGCAGCCCGCCGAGCTTCCGGCGCGAGCGCTGGACCACGCCGGATGCCGACTTCGTCGACGTGGATTGGCAGGAGTCGGAGGCTGAGAGGCCGACGTCATCCCGGCGAACGCCGGGATCCACCGGTGATCGATGCGCGTTGCGGCGAGAGTGGATCCCGGCGTTCGCCGGGATGACGACGGAAATACTCTCAGCCTCCGACGCGCCCCTGCTGGTGCTGTTCCACGGCCTCGAAGGTTCATCGTCCAGCCACTACTCGCAGGCCTGCGCGCACTGGGCGCGCGACAACGGCTGGCGCTTTGCGATCCCGCATTTTCGCGGCTGCTCGGGCGAGCTGAACCTGGCGCCGCGTGCCTACCACTCGGGCGACTTCGAGGAAGTCGGCTGGATGCTCGCGCGCTTTCGCACGCTGCACGCCGGGCCGGTGCTCGCGCTGGGCGTATCGCTGGGCGGCAACGCGCTGCTGCGCTGGGCCGAAGAGGCCGGCGAGTCGGCGGCGCACCAGGTGCGCGCGGTCTGCGCGGTGTCGTCGCCGATCGACCTCGCGGCCAGCGGCGAGGCGATGGGGCGCGGCTTCAACCGGCAGGTCTACACCCGCATGTTCCTGCGCACGATGGTGCCCAAGGCCTTGCGCAAGCTCGACCAGTACCCGGGGCTGTTCGACCGCGCGACCCTGCTCGCGGCGCGCGACCTGCGCGGCTTCGACAACGTGTTCACCGCGCCGCTGCACGGCTTTCGCGACACCGACGACTACTGGTCGCGCGGCTCGAGCAAGCCGCAGCTGCACCGCATCCGCATCCCGGCGCTGGTGCTGAACGCGCGCAACGACCCGTTCGTGCCGGCCGATTCGTTGCCGCGGGCCGGCGAGGTCGGGCCGCAGGTCACCTTGTGGCAGCCGCCGCACGGCGGCCATGTCGGCTTTCCGGGCGCCGGTTTCCCGGGCCATGTTCTTGCGTTGCCCGAAGGGGTAACCGATTGGATGAAAGCCCACATCTAGGCCACCATTGCGGCCATGGACGACATCGTCAAGCAGGCGCTGAAGAAGTGGCCGAACGTGCCGCACTGCTACGGCTGGCTCGCGCTCGACGCGCGCGGCGACTGGTACATGCGCGACGAGCGCACCCAGGCGGCGGGGCCGTTCCCGCAGGTCAAGGGCAGCCGCATCCTGCACGAGAAGCTGCGCGAGTTCATCGAACGCAACTACCTGCACGACGACGCCGGCAGCTGGTTCTTCCAGAACGGGCCGCAGCGGGTCTACGTCGAGCTCGAAGCGGCGCCGTGGGTCTGGCGCCTGCAGGGCGCGGGCGGGCAGATCGCGCTCGTCAGCCACACCGGGCAGAGCGCGGTGTTCGACAGCGCCTGGCTCGATGAAAACGGGCGCCTCTTCCTCGGCACCGACCTGGGCCTCGGAATCGTGCACACGCTGGACATGGAGACCGCGGCGGGTGCGGTCGAGAGCGGGCTGTGGCAGCCCACCGCGACCCGTTTCGCCGAATTGCCCGAGCGTTACGGCTACCGCGTCAGCCCGGCGCCCTGAGCTTTATTTAGTCGTGCTCACCATGTAGCTGATGGCGGTCTTGATCTCGTCTGGCGTGGCGCTGCTGCCACCCTTGGGCGGCATCGCGCCCTTGCCCTTGACGACATTGGCGACCAGCGCGTCGATGCCCTGGCCGATGCGCGGCGCCCAGGCCGCCTTGTCACCGAGCTTGGGCGCACCGGCCACGCCGGCGGCGTGGCAGGCCGAGCAGCTCTGCTCGTACAGCGCCGGCACGGCGGCGGGGGCCGCCGCACTGGTCGTCGGCGCCGACGCTGCCGCCATCTTGGGTTCGTCGAACTTCGCGCCTGCCTTGTTGGCCATGTAGACCACGGCGCGGCCGATTTCGAGATCGGTGAAGTCGCCGCCGCCTTGCGGGCCCATGGCGCCCTTGCCCTTCAAGGCATGAACCAGCAGCGTGTCGTAGCCCTGCCCCAGGCGCGGGCCCCAGGCGGCGGCGTCGGCGAGCTTGGGCGCACCGGCCACGCCGGCGGCATGGCAGGCCGAACATTGGGCGGCGAAGACCTGCTCGCCGTTCTTCAGCGCCGCCGGATCCGACAGGTCCTTGACCTCGACGCTGCCGATCGGGTGCAGGCGGCGCGCCACCGCTTCGGCGGTCGCCGCGTCGCTGCCGGCGTTGGGCTGCTTCTCGGCGCCGACGTACATCACCAGCAGCACGATGGCGGCGATCGGGACCACGAACGCGAAGAAAACCGCCAGGATCAGCTGCTTGGGGGTCTTGATGGGGCCTTCGTGCGGGCCGTCGTGATCGTGGCTGGGGTGGGCGTCGCTCATGGAGTCCTCGACAGAGGGAATTGGAATCGGGGTGCCGGCACTGCCGGCCACGTCCCGCACGGCGGTCAGGGGACGCAAAACCCGTCGATTATAAAGGGCCTCCTTGCACCAGCTTGACGCCCGGCCGGCGCGCCGAGACATTAGCCGCACGCCGCACTGCCGCGGCACAAGCCCGAGGAGAACCGTCGATGCTGAACAACTCTGCCACCCTCGCCGTCTGGGCGCCGCGCCTGCTGTCGGTGCTGCGCATCGTCGCGGGCTACTGTTTCCTGCTGCACGGCAGCGCCAAGCTGTTCGGCGTGCCGCACGTGGCGATGTTCGACAAGCTCGAGCTGATGTCGCTGATGGGCTTTGCCGGCGTGCTCGAGCTGGCCGGTGGCATCCTGCTGCTGATCGGCCTGTTCACGCGGCCGGTGGCGTTCGTGCTGTCGGGCGAGATGGCGGCGGCCTACTTCATGGCCCACGCCGTGCAAGGCTCGCCGCTGATGCCGCTGATGAACCAGGGCGAGTCGGCGGTGCTGTTCTGCTTCATCTTCCTGTACCTGGCGGCCGCCGGCGCCGGCCCCTGGTCGGTCGACGCGGCACGCGCCGGCCGCTGAGCCGCGCGGCGCCCGAAGCCGGTGCGATAATCCGCGCCTCGCGCCCGTAGCTCAATGGATAGAGTACTGCCCTCCGAAGGCAGGGGTTGCTGGTTCGATCCCAGCCGGGCGCGCCACTCTGCGCTCGGGCGCCGGTAAGGCCAGGCACAGCTGGGTGCCCCTTCGAGCGCGACATGACAGTCACCCGCGAACTTCTGGATATCCGCAAGAGCATCGACAACCTGGACAACGCGCTCGTCGCCATCCTGGCGGAGCGATTCAGGCTTACCAAGCGAGTCGGGTTCATCAAGCTGTCGATGGGCCTGCCGGCGGAGGATCCGGAGCGCGAACGGATGCAGCAGCTGCACTACTCCGATCTGGCATCGAGTGACGGGCTGGACAGGGCAGCGCTGATCGAGATCATGCGGACGATCACCGCGCAGGTGAAGAGGCGCCACGTCGAGATCAAGGCAAGGAGGCGCCAAACCCGCTGGTCAAGGTGATGGCGACACCTGATTGGCGACGAAGCTCAGCCCGATGCGCGCAAGCAACCACCCCCAGCCGCGTCATCCCGGCCCTTCGACCAGCTCGTCGTCGGAACAGGGCCGGGTCGTGCGCGACCTGGAACCGTCAGACGCAACTCCTTGTTTCAGCCCTCAAACTCCGGGGGCGGAGTGGATACGATGCCTGCCTGGGGCAACCACAGGAGAGGCCTTGAGCGAACCCAATCCGCGCTGTTCGAGTCGGTCATTGCGCCGAGGTGTCGTGCATTCGGTCCTGGCCGCGGCAGCGCTGTGCCTTCCGGCTGCGGGCTGGGCCGGCGTGCCGGGCCTGGGAAGCTGGGAAACAACCCTCCAGCCACGCGACCTCGACCGCGATGGCGTGGTCGACGCCTACTACGACACCGATCTGCACCTGACCTGGCTTGCCGACCTGAAGGCCGGCGCGGGCACCCCGTATGACGCCCCATTCGGATCGAGCAGCGGCACCGATGGCCTGATGTCGTGGGGCAACGCGATGGCCTGGGCCGCCAGCCTGACGCTGGGCGGCGTCAGCGGCTGGCGCCTGCCCTACACCAACGTGGTGGGCGGCGACATCGACTGGCCGCCCGAAGACCTGGGCGTCGTCGGTGACCTCAACGTCGTCGAGCTGCAGCACATGTACTACCTGACGCTCGGGCTGACCGGCAGCAACGGGCAAAACGACGGCCCGTTCCTCAACTTCGGCTTCTCGATGGACGCCTGGACCGGCACCAACTCGCAGGCCGAGTACGGTGCCAAGCAATACCTGTCCACCGATGGCCTGGGCGGCCCCGGCGCCAACAATGCCTGGGCCGTGCACGACGGCGACGTGGCGGCGATCCCCGAGCCGCAGAGCTGGGCACTGCTGCTCTGCGGCGTTGCAGCGCTTGGCTTGAAGCGATGGTCGCGGTCAAGCCGCCAGGTGCGGAAACCGGTCCATCGTCCGCAGTGACGGGAACAGGCGCATCCACAGCGCGGTGACGCCCAGCGTCGCAAGCCCGCCGACGATGACTGCCGGCACCAGCCCGAACCAGCCCGCGGTGATACCCGACTCGAACTCGCCGAGCTCGTTCGACGCGCCGATGAAGACCGCGCTGACCGCGCTGACGCGGCCGCGGATCGCGTCGGGCGTTTCCGACTGCACGAGGATGTGGCGGATGTAGACGCTGACCATGTCGCCGGCGCCCATCGTGACCAGCGCGGCGAGCGACAGCGCAAGCGAGCCCGAGACGCCGAACACGATGGTCGCGGCGCCGAACAGCGCGACGCCGCCGAACATCCAGCGCCCGACATGACGCGTGATCGGGCGCCACGCCAGCGCCGCGGTGGTCAGCGACGCGGCGCCGGCGAGCAGCAGCGCGACCACGCTGTAGACGACGGCCGGCCCGGCCAGGTATAAGAGGCCGCCGAGCACCGGCCCGGCGATCACCGCCACGTGAAAGCTCGACGAGCCGATCGCGACCGCCTGCGGGAACCGCTCGGCCGGCACCAGTTTGATCAGGATCGCCTGGCTCGCGGGCAGGCTGAAGGCACGCGCCGAGCCGAACAGCGTCAGCACCGCGAACACCGGCCACACCGCCTGCAACCCCGAGACGGTGAAGCCGAGCAGCGCCAGCGCGCAGACGAAGTTCAGCGCCATGCAGGCGGCGATGATGCGGCGCCTGTCGATGCGGTCGGCGGCCTGCCCGGCCGGCAGGATCAGCAGCAGGAAGGGCAGGAACTGCGCGAGGCCGACCAGGCCCAGGTCGACCAGGCTGCCGGTCAGCGCGTAGACCTGCCAGCCGATCGCCACGCTTTGCATCTGCACCGCCAGCGCCGAAAGCAGCCGGGCCGACAGATAGAGCGCGAAGTTGCGCTCGCGCAGGACGATGAGGCCGGGGGCCGACAACCAGGACATCGCGCCATTGTCGGCGGGCCCCGCGCGGCGCCGCCCGGCCGGCCGTGCGCCGCGGCCAGCGGTTAGCATCGCGCTCATGCGAACCCACCGGGTGCTTCTGCATGCGACCCTCTGGCTGGCGCTGGCCCTGCTGGCGGGCTGCGGCACGGCGCCTTCCAAGCCTGCGCCTGCGGTCGTGGCGCGGCCGGGCCCGGCGCCGTCGGCCGAGCGCGACGGCCCCGATGCGAACCCGCCGTCCGACCTGTCCGGCGTGCCCGATGCCGAGCCCCGGCTCGAGCCGATCCGCAGCGGCGGCCCCAACAAGCCCTACGAAGCGCTCGGCCGCGACTACGTGCCGCTGACCGAAGACCGCGCCTTCAGCGAGCGCGGTCTCGCCTCGTGGTACGGCAAGAAGTTTCACGGCCGGCGCACCGCCAGCGGCGAGACCTACAACATGTACGCGATGACCGCGGCGCACCCGACGCTGCCGATCCCGAGCTACGCCAAGGTGCGCAACCCGGCCAACGGCCGCGAGGTGGTGGTGCGCATCAACGACCGCGGCCCGTTCCACACCGGGCGCATCGTCGACCTGAGCTACACCGCGGCCCTGAAGCTCGGCGTGCTGCGCGGGGTCGCGCCGGTCGAGCTGTCGCGCATCACCTTCGACGAGATCCGCAGCGGGTCGTGGCGCAAGGGTGGCGCCGGCGACACGGTGCCGCCCGACGCCACAGCGACCGAGTTCGCCGCCGCAAACGCGACGCCGGCCGCACCCATCGTCGGCGTCGCGCTGCGCGAAACCGCGCCGGCCGACGCCGCCGCCGCCGCGCCCCGCCCGGCACGCGGGTTCTGGGTCCAGCTCGGCGCGTTCAAGCAGCGCGACGGGGCCGACAGTTTTCATCGCCGCGTGATCGCCGACCTCGACTGGCTGGCGCCGCAGCTCGCGGTGTCGGCCGACCCCGGCGTGTTCCGCCTCCAGGCCGGCCCCTACGCGAGCCGCGACGAGGCCCAGGCCGCGGCCCAGCGGGTGCGCGATGCGCTGCAGCTGGTGCCGGTGATCGTCGAGCGGCGCTGACGACGATGAAGCCGCACGCCTTCATCGCGATGCCCTTCGGCAGCAAGCCCGGCGCCGACGGCGAGCTCATCCACTTCAACCGCATCCACGCCGAGCTGCTGCAGCCGGCGCTCGAAGCGGCCGGCTTCGAGGTCTTTCGCGCCGACGACGAGCTGCGCGCCGGCGACATCCGCGCCGACATGTTCCAGGAGCTGCTGGTCGCCGACCTGGTGGTCGCCGACCTGACGCTGGACAACCCCAACGTCTGGTACGAGCTCGGCGTGCGGCATGCGCTGCGCGCGCGCGGCGTCGTGCTGGTGCAAGGGCCGCGCGCGACCCAGCCGTTCGACATCTACACCGACCGCAAGCTCAACTACCACCTGAAAGACGGCGCCCCCGACCCGGCCTTCGTGCAGGCCGACCGCGACGCGCTCGCCGCGATGGCGCGTGCCACTCACGCGGCCTGGGTCGGCCGCCCGGCGAGCCCGGTGTACCAGCTGCTCGACCACCTGCAGGAGCCCGACTGGCGGCGCCTCCTGCTGAACCAGCGCAACGAGTTCAGCGAGCTGCAGCAGCGCTGGGCGAGCCGGATGGAAGTGGCGCGGCAAAAGGGCCGGGCCGGCGACATCCTGACGCTGGCCGACGAGACGCCGACCCGTTCGTTGTGGCTCGAAGCCAAGGCGGTTGCCGGCGACGCACTGCTCAAGCTCGGGCATGCCGATTTTGCGCTCGAGCAGTACGACGCGGCGCTGGCGCTCGATCCGCAGAACCGGCATTGCCGCGACCAGAAGGCGCTCTGTCTGGGACGCCTCGGCCGCTACGAAGAGGCGCGCGAATGGGTCGCTGCGCTGACCCGCGACCACCCATCGGACGCGGATGCCTGGGCGCTCGCCGGCCAGGTCGAGAAGGACCACTGGGTCGGCCGCTGGCGCAGCGCCGGAGCGCCGCCGCAGCAGATGCGCGAGGCGGCGGCGAACGAGCTGGCGAGCCTCGAGGAGGCGATTGCGCCGTATCACCAGGCCTTCATCGCCGACCCGTCGCAGCACCGCGCCGGCATCGATTCGCTGATCCTGCATCTGCTGCTGCGCGATCTGGGTGGAGAGGTCGCAGGCAGCATCATCGACAACCTGACCGGCGGCGTGTTGTGGGCGTCGCTGAGCGCGCAAAAGCGCTGGCCCAGGGACTACGCGGCGCGCGCCAGCTTCGCCGAGCTGTGCCTGCTGCTCAATCCGCTGAGCGCGGTGCAGCGCGAGTTCCGCACCGCAGTGGCCGCGGCCAACAAGGATGGCTTTGCGCTCGCTTCGACCCGCGAGACGCTGGTGCTGCTGCGCGACCTCGGGTTCCGCCCGGCCGAGACGGCAGCCGCGCTCGAGATCGTCGACGCCGAGATCGCGCGCCTGACGCCGCCGTTCGTGCCGCGCCAGGTGCTGCTGTTCTCCGGCCACATGGTCGATGCGCCGACGCGCAAGACGCCGCGCCTGCCGGCCGCGAAGGTGCCGGCCGCCGCCGCGCGCATCGCGCAGGCGCTGGACGCGCTGGACGCCGGCCCCGCAGACTACGCGCTGACCCAGGGCGCAGCCGGCGGCGACCTGCTGTTCGCCGAAGCCTGCGTGCAGCGAGGGGTGCGGGTGCAGCTGCTGCTGCCGCTGCCCGAGCCGCAGTTCATCGAGCAGTCGATCCTGCCATCGGTCGATGGCGAAGCCTGGCGCGAGCGTTACTTCGCGTTGAGGTCCGCATGCGCGCTTCCCCCGCGCGTGATGCCCGACGAGCTCGGCCCGCCGCCCCAGGACGCCAACCCGTTCGAGCGCTGCAATCGATGGCTGCTCGACACCGCGCTCGCCTGCGGGATCCAGAAGGTGCGCTTCGTCTGCCTGTGGGACGGCGGCGGCGCCGATGGGCCGGGCGGCACCCGCCACATGGTGCAGGAAGTCAAGCGCCGGACCGGGCGCGTGACGTGGATCGACACCCGCCGGCTCTAGGAGCCTGTCGGGCTTTGGGTTGGGCCCGCGCCGGGGCGAGTCGCGCTGCCAGCCTAGGCGCCGGCGAGGCGATGTGGCGGGCCACACAACGAGCCGGCAACAACGGATGGCAGC
>Ga0209515_10001140_pt1 | contig 45717 bp, 53 predicted proteins | sample Subgroupgradi54m_FD_187454 | JGI IMG/M metagenome (GOLD analysis project Ga0209515, IMG submission 187454) | Subsurface groundwater microbial communities from S. Glens Falls, New York, USA - GMW60B uncontaminated upgradient, 5.4 m (SPAdes)... ... | reverse complement strand
CATCATTTTGTTCATAAAAGATTACATCTTCGACGCAGTTTACTTATTAGATAACTGCGCCAAATGTGATATAACTTGCGCAGTTATCTATAACTGTGAACAAATGTTCAAAAATAATTCACAGTTACTATAACAATCACACTACCTCTCTTTTCGTTCGTATTGGGCCTTTCTTTCTCTTAACCGGTTTACTCACACTCTCCACTTCTTTCCCCTTCTCTACTTTTGGTTCAAACGTTGCACTTTCTTCCACTTTCGGCTTAGGATTCTTCATCTCCTCAACCGTTCGTTTAAACGCTTCAACTTGCTTCTCAGACAGCGAGCCAAACCGAATACACGCCTCTTTAATATTACGTAAAAAATAAGATTGCACATAAAACTCTTTGGGAATATCAAACATCATCTTATATTCTGGATTCTCAATCTCCTGATCCAACTGCTTCATTTGACATTGTAAACAGATTGGATATTGCTTGCGTGAAAACATCTGCACCATATTCTTCTTGCATTGCGCACATCGCTGTTGATATTTTGCTACTGCCATAATAGTATTCTCCACTTTTCTAAAATATAAATTATAATTTTTTTAGTTTCTCCTTCAAATTATTTTTTTCAAAACAAAAAATCCTTTTTTTCCCAACTTTCACCACTCTCTAAAACCAAATTTGTGCTTTCATTTAAATATCTTTTCGTACCATCCAAAAGTACTACCATCTTCAAAATAGAAACCTATTTAAACCTAAGCAAAATCTCTTTTAACAGGGGAAGTGGTAGAGAGAAAAAAGCAACTGTGCGTTGCTTTTTATCTCCAAATATTTTTCAGCACAACAATGGAGAGGTAGTCGTAGCTATGCAACACGAAATAGAAAATATCAATCAAGCTCTCGAAGAACATCTTGGCGCAATCAACGATAACTCTTTAGAAATTCAATCGTTGTTTGACTACATGCGTGAAATCGAAGTTAAGATGGACAAAATTTCTCAGCGTTTAGACCAATTACAATTATCCTCAGATAAAATCCCACCTAAACATATAGTTACTCCATTAGACAAAACCGAAATGCGCGTCTTTCTTACTTTTTATACCGAAGAACACTCTTTAACCTTCCAAGAAATCGCTCAGAAAGTTAATCTGCCGTATACCATGATTCCTGACTGTCTCTCTGCTCTCACCCAAAAAGGCATTCCGTTACAACGCTCTTACTTCAAAAACCAACTCTTTATCAAACTCGATCCACAGTTTAAAGAAACCCAAGCCAAAGAAAACATTGTCAACTTATCATTAAATTCTTTTATGGAATAGAACAATTTCTCCCAAAATTAATTAAATAAATATTCTCAAAACCTAATTTTTCGCGTTCACCGTCAAATGCACCACTAACCCGCCTTCTGCTGACTTAAAGTATTGTACTTTATCTACATACGTATGCATAAACGATGTTCCTGTGCCATTATTCGTTCCCGGTTTTGGCGTATTCGTAAACTCATAGAAATCTAACATTCTCTCTCGATGCCGTCCTTCTTTGTGCCGTAACACAAACGGAATAAAATCCGCGTTAAGAATTCCTCCTTGATCAATCACTGAAATCTCAAGCGTATCAGCTGCAATCTTATATGTCAAAGTTATTTTCTTTGTAGGATCCAGTTTATTCCCATGCTGGTGCGCATTCAATACGGCTTCATATAACGCTGTAAAAAAATTAGGATTGTATCCTTGATTTTCCGCCTCTCGCCCAATAGGTCCAATAATTTCTCTAATTTGCCCCGCATATTCTTTTCGATTTGTACTTAAACTAAATTCTTTGATTGTATAACTTGGCTTAATTTCATAGGTAGGAATATCAAAAGTTCGTAAATCAACTACTCCTTGACGTCGAAAATGTTCTCGTATAACTGAGTCTATTCCATCAACATCAAAAATATCTAGTGCCATACTCTCACAATATCGCTTTCATTTATAAATATTTCTCTAAAAAGTGTTACTCTAAAGTAAAAACATAAACCCAAGACCCCTCCTGAAATCTCAAAAAATAACCTACTTCACTTTCCTCGCAAACGCCTGCTCAATCGTATCTGCATCAAACCCTTTAGGTGCTATTCCCGTTGTCGCATAATGATACAACGCCGTAAGATATATGCCCTGCAAACTCGCACTCACAACACCAAGCGCCACCCAATACATCACAACAATTACCCCAACAACTAATATCACACTCAGCGAACCGCTCCCCACTGCAAGTAATAACGGCACAACTCCAATTAATCCTAATAACAAGAAAATCCCTCCCATCGAAAACTGCCCTACAACCGTCTCCCCCCACGTCTTCTTTAAAATGTGAGTAGATCCTTTGATTGACTCAAACACGGATTTGTTCTCAAAAATCATCACCGGCACTACAAAAAAAGTAAGTAACGTCCACGCCATCCCTAATAATGATACTACAATTTGTCCTAGAAAATTATCCTCTAACTTATCTGAAATCATCCGTAAAATTAATCCCACCGTCGCCGAAATCACCGCCCATAATAAAATATTTGGCAAATGCTTCATTGCCGCATTCATCCCCTCTTTCACTGTAGGATCTCCGCCTTCCAGACGTATCTTCGCACACGCAACTAATCCTACATTAAAAAAAATCACAATAAAATAGCTTAAGATATAATACACAAATAATAAACTATATAACATCGCCCCAGGCGCAAACAACTTCGCCACAAACAAAGGAACTACAAACGACAGCAACAACCCTAACGTAACCATCCCTGATAGAATCGGAAACCACATCATTTCTTTATCTTTTAGTAAAATTGCATAACTCTGCTTCACAAGCGTCCAACTTCGTGACCATGTTTCAAACATAACTTATTCAAACTCCGTTCATGTTTTTAAAACTTATGGTGGAAAATCCCGCATGTGAAAATCTTTTCTAAACTCTGTACCAATCTTTTTATAATCAACACCATCCAAAATATCTTTTACTGTGTTCTTTTTCTCAGATTCCAACTCTTTCATAAATTCCCAAACATACTTCCCTCTCTTTTCGCCCTGCAAACCAATAACTCTACTAACACACCTATATTTAGCCTCAAAGAATTTTAAACTAGGAGTAATATGGTCTGGAAACCTATACTTTACTTCTAGCGCATATAAATTCTTATGTTTAATCACGAAATCCACTTCCTGCTTGTTCACCGTTCTCCAAAAATGAACTGTCTGCCCTGACTTCAATAATTCCAGAAAAACAAACGTTTCAAATGAATTACCAAAAATAACTTGTGGGAAATCTTTTAACCATAACAAATGCATCAATCCGGTATCTAACATAAATATCTTCGGATTTTTAGTCAGCTCACTGCGCAGATTTTGATGAAACGGTGTTATACGTTTTAACAGAAAAGTATTCTCTAATAAATCTAAATATGTTTTCACCGTCTCTTGATTAATGCGTAACGTATTTGCCAATTCTGTCACATTTAACAGCTGCCCCGATTGGGACGCAAGTACATCTAATAATTTATTAAATGATGAGAGATCACGTATATTACCAATATCTCTTATATCCTTTTTGATGTATGTATTGATAATCTGGGAAAGATAGACTTTCTTTTTTTCTTCAGAGGGTTCTAACACAATCTGTGGAAAACCGCCAAATCGAATATACTCCTCTGCTAAAATGATCAATTCATCATTAATCGTTTTACTATTTTGCGCCAAAAGAACATACTTTTTCTCTTTAAACTGCAAAAATTCTTCAAAACTCAAGGGGTACAGTACAAATATAATCATTCTCCCTGCGAGGCTTTGTGTAAACTTCTTCTTCATCTCAAAAGTCGAAGAACCCGAAAGTAACAATTTAACCTGCGGATAATGATCCTGAAATACTTTTATCAATTTTGTCGGATCATCTACATATTGTATTTCATCGATGACAAGATATATTTTTCTGGTATCATCCGCTCCTTTTTGCCGTAAATATTGATAGACCTGTTCCGCTCCTTGATTACACAATTCTAACAATTCTCTCAGTTCCAAATCAAGATAGAATACATTTTCTCGTATCTGTTGGTCTATCAAATATCGTAACAACGAAGTTTTTCCTACTTGCCGAGCACCCATAATCACGACTGCTTCTCGCGAACCCAGGTATTTGGCTACTTGGTCCGCTAGTTTTCGTTTATATATTTTTACTACCATAGTATATAATTTATTTAATATTTACTATAGTATACTATACTATTTATAAATCTTTTGGTTTGTTTTCGTTCATATTCCTCAACAAAAAAATAACCATTCACTACAAATCTCCCTACGTCTTCGGCTCCCCACTCGGCACTTTCGTTCGTATATGGTAATGCGTTGCATGTCCTGGCTCGTGACGTAACACTCTACCCGCTTCACTCCATCTCTGTTCACCATATTTCCCCACTACATAAGAACGTAATCCATTAATCAGCTTTCGATCCAGAAAAATCATATCTATCTCATACGGTCCTCGCATAAGTGAATCAATAAACAACCAATTCGCATCTAACGCTTGATCATTATTAAAATCTGGATGTAATCTTCCTCTCTTTTTCATTGAATGGGTGGTATTATAATACTCCTCACGCGCTTCATCAAAGCCATAAATCCCTACATCTGCATCTCGTCCATTCCGATGACTTCTATGCGGTCGTAATCTTCCGCCTCCCTCTCGGCTTAAATCATGCACCACTAATTCTGCTCCATATACCTGCTGCATTACACATGCTGAATAATTAATCACATCCACCAATTCCTGCCGTCCGTATGACCTTTCTGGTTTTCTCAGATCAACAAACTCACTATCTTTTAACTTCATCTGCGTTCGTCCAACTAATCCGCGCAACCCTGAAGCCGGAACTCTATACTCTCTGAGCCTGAATCTGCAAATTTCTTGCGGTTTATATTCCCGTTCATTCCTATTTGCAACACATTGTTCTAACGTTTTTCCTTCAGAAATCGGTTCATCCTCTCCTTGCCCTTTTTGTTCATTGACCTGTTTTACAAAGACTGGCGCATATTCTTCCGCTTCTCCTCTCAAAGTATAACTAATCATCATTGTCCCGACAGCAAATGGCAGCAATCCCTTTCCTCTTGAACTAAAATAGTGTCTCATTTTCTTTGTGTATCTCTCTCTAAAAGCTCTAAAGAAGAATTTAAAATTAAATCTACTCTCCAATTTATTTGTAAAACAAATTAAACTAAGCTAAAAAATACATTTATCTAAAATAAAAACAGTAATCTATTTTCATAAAATGCATTAATAATCTGAAAAGTATATACACTATTTACTTTTTCACTTCACTTTCTTCAACTTATGAAAAATCAGAAACGGGTATAACAATATCAACATCGCATACATTCCAAACAATAATCCATACCACTCTTTGAAAAATAATAATCCTGCAACCGCTAACGTCCCCGCCCGCCCTATATTCAGAAACAACTCTCTCCCCCACCAAAAGTTCATATCCTTCTCCTTCACATCCATACTAATTGCTAACCGAATTGGTGCACTAATTGTCGCCATCACTGTATACACCCCCATCACCACTAAAAACCATGCGAGCGTCCTTGCAAACATAAATCCAATCACACATAAAAACAACATTGAAAATAAAGCAATAATATACTTCTTTCGCTCCTGTGTTCCATCCGACACTCTTGCCACCAAAAATCCCGCAACTACTCCTGTAATTGCCACATAACTCCAAAATAACCCCACATCCGTTTCATTCTGTAAAAATCGCAGTGCATACACACTTAATATCACCGAACTAAAAAAATGTAATGCTCCTTCAAACATCGATATCGTTTTCAACCCTTTAAACCGTACAATTGCCTCCCTTCGTTGCACTTTCCACACAACATCAGGAACTCTTCGCCAAAACCACGCCATCGCAATAAGATACATTCCCACCGTCAGCAAAAATAACCATCTATATCCATAGAACCGCATCATCAACGCTCCCAGTGGTGGAATAACCATCGATAACAATCCCGGTGCGACCATATACCTCCATGAATCCTGCGCATGTCTTGCTGAATGTGACTCCTGAAAAAAAAGCATGTTTAACGGCACCCAAAATAAAATAATTAACCCCGCCCAGCCAATGACATACCCAAAGAACGCAATTTGCAACGGCAGTACAAAAAAACCTAACGCCATCCCACTATTCAGAATAAAACTCATACGCAAAAACCACTTCGAATTATATGTTGTAACAAACAGCAACACTACTACACTCACAATCGCCAGAGCCATATACCCAAAAATAAAAACCCACTTTCCATACCCCTGCTCACGCAATAACAACGGGAGAAATAGAAACGAAACCGCCCATAAACCTGTCTGACACAATAGTAATCGTAACGGCAACGGGAATTGTAATTTTAAACTCATGAATCTACCCCTTATCCCTCAGAATATAGTCCTCCAAGTGGATTTTCCGGTGCAAGAGGGGACATTTTCCCCTCTGCACAGAAATATGGTCGTTGCCATATTTCTTGTGTTGAAAATCCCCTCGGTGGACTATTCAGGCGTCCAACAAACCCCGATTTTCCGGTTGGACGCCTATATTCACTCTTTCCATACCGCAACCATTCGCCGCAATATCAAATCCTCTTTTTTCATCGACCCTTTATGAAAATCAAACCACACCCCATAAAACCAATCGCGTGAAAACATCCTCATTGTTCCATAATGTGGATCCTGCACATAAACATTCTTCTCATCAAGTCCTGCGACAAGTGACCAGTGCCCTTCATCAGTAGACCACCATTGCACTAACACAGGAATATTTTGAGTAATATACTCGCTAATATTCCCAAACTGTGCATTATCAATCACTTTTGTGTGTAATCCCAAATAACTGCACCCTTTCACAATTCCATCAATTGATACCCCTCTCTCCCGCGTCGCCCCACATACCTGTGCAATATCATCCTCACTCTTCTCACACCCATAATAATCTAGAATCATCTTCAAACACGCCGGACCACAAAAACCTGGTGATTGTGTAAACGGCTTATAATGCATCATAGAACCTTAACTCTACAACCCTTGTTTATATAACTCTCGCAAAAAAATATTTCCTTGCGCCGCTCGTTCAGGAGTAAACCGTTTTGCGTTATATCCATCTTGACGTAAAAATCGATTCAGACTTGTAGAAGGATTAATCCCGCTTTGAACCATCTCAATTATCGGTTCAAGATATCCCCTCTCTGTTTCAGTCAATCCCTTCTCTGCAAATCGTACTACTTTTCCCACATATTTTTGCAACATATCCGAAGTCATACCATACTGAATCGCTTCCTGCTCCAACATTTTCAACGTACGCAGCGTCGGCAACATAATTTTTCGCTCTGAAAACTCATATTCATTATCTTGTTGTGCAAACTCTAATGTAATACCTTCTTCGCTCATTCTATCATTGCATCCTTTATACAACGCAATTACTCCTAAAGCATATTGTAACGGCGTGCTATCACACGTTCGTATCTCAAACGTCCCCGTTGGCCCAATTCCCTCACGTGCACGAATCGGTGCATATCCCGTATTCTCCGGCGTAAACAACGAACTAAACTTTTCCGCAACCATTCCTGATGCGTTCTGCCACTGCCCAAATCTCTTTCTATTCTGCGCTTCTATTTCACTCCATGTTCGTGGATACTCTTGCAACTGTGCATGTAACGGAAACGCTGAAAATACATCATGCCTCATTAATTGAATTCGATGACAATTCAAACTATTTAACCCATCATACCGTAATGGTGAAGTTGACGTAACGCCATACGACATCGGATCAAGCGCATATAACAATTGAAACTGTGCCAACTTTTTCGCTTCCTCCACTTCCTGAGAAAGATGAATATGAATTCCTGAAATCGTATTAACTTTTAAATTTTTATCTCGTCCAATAATCGTATCATATGCATCATACCTCTCTTTTCCTTCCCGACTAACTCCTTTTCCCGCCCCATATTCACTTGCCGCAACTGGTACCACATCATAATCCGCACAAATAGTTTCTAACAAACCTAATTTCTTTCTCATTTCTCTTGCTAATTCAGTAATCGTCATTGCCGGCGTAGAATTATATTCAACTTGTGCTAACGTCGCTTCCGCAACAAAACAACCAGGGTTACGTTTATCTTTAAGAATCACATCTGCCGTATTTGAAATATACCCCTTATAGTCTATTAAATTCAATTCCACTTCCACACCTACAGATGATTTACTCATAATCAATTACCTCTTTTACCCACTTATTTGCGCCCTAATGCCTCTTGTGCAATTCGCACAATCAACTGATCATACGTCATCCCTGCTCCTGCAATCATATTTCGTAACGTATCCCCTGTACTATGAATATCTGGATTTGCATTAATATCAATAATATAGGGAACCGCTCTTCCTTGTCCATCTCGTTTCACGCGATAATCAAACCGACCATAATCAGTTATTCCAAATAACTCCGCAATTCTTCCCGTATAATATTTCGTCATCTCTTCCAATGATTCTGGCAAACCCGAGAATTCCGCTTTTGCCACTTCATCCCACTTGATATCATAATCTCTAAACTTTGCCCGTCCCTCAAACCCTTTACGAAATGCAAAATGCGCCACTTTCAAATATGATCTATCTGTATTTCCCACAAAAAAACACGACAACTCTTTAAACTCCTCATCTTCTAAATATTCTTCTAATACCCAGTGTGATAAATCTCCTTTTCTTTTTTGAATTTCTTGTACTTTACTATCCACCTGCTCAGGAGTATACATCACTGAATCTTTCGTCATTCCATAACTACCATATGAATTTCGTTGTTTTAAAATAACTGGAAATCGTTGCCCATTTTTCTTCTCACTCATTCCATCTCCCACCTCATCCCATTGTGAAAGTAACTCCACTTGTGGCGTCGGAATCCCCATCTTTGACGTATACAATTTAGTGATATATTTATCTAAAGTACTTCGTAATACTGCACTCCCCGAACCCGTAAACGGGATCTTTAACACTTCCATAAACGACGCAATATGTGATTCATACGCAATCTCACGATAAATACCTAAATCCGCACAATTAAACACTAAATCCACTTTACCTTTCTCTTTCATCAGCTGTAAATCTTGCACCCAGCCTAAATGATTATCAAGATATAACTCTGAAACTTCATGCCCCTCGATTCGTAAAGCAGTTGTCACATCTTGTTGAATTTCCCAAGAATTCTGAACCGGTTTAAGTTCACAATCACTAATCCCTTGATGTAATACTATAATATTTGCCATATAAATCCTCTTTTCACTTTAATTTCTCTAATTATACTCATCTCCAACTATTAAAACCTATTTTTTATATTCCTTTCAAAACAGAAAAATATATAAACAAAAAACACTTTTTCACAAATAAAAGTAATTTCAAACAAACAAAAATAAAATATCACAAATCCCATGCTCCACAAAAAAGATCTTCGCCTCTTATACGAACTCGACAGCAATTACCGTAAAACCTTCACTCAGATCGGCAAAAAAATCCACATGTCTGAACAACTCGTCAGCTATAAAATCCACTCATTTGAAGAAAAAAAAATCATTCTCGACTATCTCCCTAATATCGACTATTCCCGTTTTGGCTATCTTACATTTATCGTCTTTTTCAAAGTCCATTACATCAATGAACACAGCTTCGATCGCTTGATCGCTAAACTCAAAACACATGAAAATATTCTCTCCATCACCGAATGTGACGGCAACTATGATTTAATGGTCACCTTCGCCGCCAAAAATCCTTCCTCTTTTAACAAAAAACTCAAACAATTAGTTTCCGAAAATCCTAAAGAACTGCGCCACCACACAATTTTAACAACCGTCGTTGAACATCACTTCCCTCGCAGTTATCTTATCGACTCCGAAGACCGCTATGACACCATTTTAGGTGGCGATCGTGAAGAAATCCCTCTTGATAAATTAAACCTCTCTCTCATCAAATGCCTGCTTGCCGGCAAGAAAAAAATCATCGACCTCGCCCAAGCTCTCAAAATAACTCCTAAAACCGCTCTCAATCACTTAAAATCACTCGAAGAACAACAAATCATCAAAGGCTATCGTCTGCTTCTGAATCCCAAAGCCATGAATCTCTCTGCAAATATCATCCTTATCCGCTACCGCAATATTACATTAGAAGACGAAGAAAACTTCCGTCGTTTCTGCAAATACCATCCTAACGTCATTGAATTCACTAAAACATTTGGAGAATGGGACGTCGTCGTCCATACTGAGACTGAACACCGCGAACAATTCCGTAAACTCTCGTTACAAATCCGAGAAAAATTCGACGACATCATTGAATCAAGTGATAACTTTCGCGTCTTTGCCAACCATAAGAAGCAATATCTGCCGCAAGAAATCTTTGACGAAATGGGAAAGAAATAGACCTCATAACAATCTTTAAATACCTCTTTCCCCTCCTTTCCGTTTATGGACATCTTTTCCATCATCCTCATCATCCTTGGTCTATGCCTCTTTGAAACTATCAGCAGTATCGATAACGCTGTCATCAACGCTGAAGTTCTTCGAACCATGTCGAAGAGAGCTCGTAAATGGTTTCTCACCTGGGGCATACTTTTTGCCGTTTTTCTCGTCCGTGGCTTGCTGCCTTGGCTGATCATCTGGATATCTACTCCGAAACTAGGCTTCCTCGGCTCACTTACCGCTACTTTCAGCTCCGATCCATTAGTGATCGAAGCAATTAAACTCTCCGCCCCTATTTTACTAATGGGCGGCGGCATATTCTTAGTCTTCCTCTTCTTCTATTGGTTATTCCTCGAAGAAAAAGAATTTGGCTTGCATCACGAACGTTTTTTTATAACCCAAGGCGTCTGGTTCTACGCCGTCGTCTCCATCATTCTCACCCTAATTGTCTGGTACTCCATGAAAAGTAATCCCCTGATCGCCTTCGGCGCCGTCGTCGGTTCAACTGCTTTTTTCATCACCCACGGCTTCAAACAGAACGCTGAGAAAGCCGAACATCAAATGATGCATGGCAAATCACATCTCAGCGACATCAGTAAAATATTATATTTGGAAGTAATCGATATGACTTTCTCCATTGACGGTGTACTTGGCGCCTTCGCCTTCACGTTAGCAATCCCCCTCATCCTCCTCGGCAACGGCCTTGGCGCCATAGTAGTACGACAACTAACCGTCAGCAACATCGAACGCATTAAAAAATATAAATATCTCAAAAACGGCGCCATGTACTCTGTATTAGCCTTAGGAATTGTAATGGTTTCTCACGCTTTTGGTGCCGATGTACCCGAATGGGTTTCACCCGTAATCACATTTATCATTCTGGGCTATTTCTTCTATAGGTCGAAAAAAGAATTGGATGAATAAATAAAATTTGAAAATTAATTATTAAAATTGTTTTATAGCTAATATTAAAAATCTATAACTTCTCTAAAAAAAATCAAATTAAAAAAAATTAAAAAAAACACAACCTGTGTGATAATTATCTTTGAATCAGGAACTTGTAATCCTAGAATTGCTTCTTATGATTCTGATAACAATCTCGACAGTATACTGGCTTACCTTGCGTTGGCTTGAAAGGAACATTACATTCTTTTCCACAGTCACTACATGTAGCTGTATGCATTTCTCGTGGCCCGCCGAAATTACCGCCGCCGCCACCGCCTCTACCTTGTCCGAAACCCATATTGTTTGTTCACCTATTGTTGTTAATACTTCTTATAACCTACAAGAACTCCCAAAACTCCAGTCATCCTCATAAGTATATGGTCAAAAATCCCTTCCTGTTTATAAAACTATCACTGCTTTTATCCATTTTTTCCCCGTTTTTCCAATTCCGTCTATTTCATCAACCCCAACCACTCCTCATCTTCTGGTCGGCAGAAAAACCACCCCTTCGCATCCGTAAGTGAATCCTGTAGCATCCCAATATACGTTTTAGGTGACAAATTCAAAATATAAATTTTCCCTGATGGAAACGTCACCCTATCCCACGCATGCCCCATAAAGCCAATACTATTTCTATCTACACTCACTCGTCCTTTAATCACTCCCTCTAAAATCGCCCGCTCAAGTAATACGCCGCCAAACAGTGCCTGCTGGCGACACACTCCATACCCTCTCTCTACAAATCGCTCAAGTGAAATCAATCCATCCGCCTTCACATTCAATTCACGAACCAATTTCGCCGTATCCTCTTCTGAATACTTCATTTTCTCTGGAACAAGACTATACACAGCCTCAAGAAACGGCGGATGTTTACACGACCGTATCGCCTCACATCTCTCCTTTGCTTCTTGATAATATTGCTGTAAAAGCGGCGAATGTTCAAAATCAACTAAAATCGCCTCCCGAGAAGTATGTCCAATATACACCCCTTTATCAATCACCGTATCTCTCCCAATCAAATGATGACCCAGATAATACCCTCGCTCTAACCGCTCATCCAACCATAACCGCAGCCGTCCAATCTCTGTCCGATCCCAGCGGATAAAATCGGAAGGGTATTGTTGATTCGATGATAACGTTGGTTCAGACATAAAATCCTCTTATAGTAAATCACAACTCATTTTGTCCCACACTTTTAGTAACACCAGAAAATGTAATTTTGCCCGTAGAAAGTAACTCTCGTTGTGTTCGTTGCAACACATTTAATTCATTCAGAATTTGCCCATAGACTTGATTCTGCGCAGCAATCACTGGAACTCTCGTATATCTATCCTCATGGCTTGTATCCAAATACAACAACCCATACATCCTTCCCGCTAACTTCCCAATCCCCTCTTGAGGCATATCAACCAAACGTGTATAATTTTGTAATTCTCTAAAACAGAAAAGATCATTTAAACCCCAAGAAGCACAACGTGTTTCTTTTGCGTTATATCTCCTTTCAAAATCAACATCATCCCCTTTTGGAGTCATTATTAAACAACGTACAACCGCATCCATACTCTCTTCACAAGCCAATTGTGGATGTTTTTTATATTCCGTTTTTCCCAATATATATTCAATATTTCTATCTGTTGCCATAGTATTACCTCCAATTATAAATCTCTATTAATCCTTCAAACAAATCCATTTCTCTTCTTTAATCTTCGCTCGAATATCATCATGTAATAATGGGTCAAATTTTTCAAAATAATATTCAATACATTCATTAACATCAAGAGACTTTTTTTCCGCCTTTCTCCCACCATACACCGCCGCCATCGCCGCAATCGCATCCCTCGTTCGATCCATCAATTGTGGAAATTGCTGATAAAAATGATGCCGCACTTCTAAAGAAGTATACTCCGGATTTGAAACCGCCATTGCCAGCCAAAACGGACTTCGTGCTCCCTTCATATTCACCGAAAAATCTTTCCATGATTTATGTTGCGTAGCCAAATCACAATATTCTTTATACCCACACCAATACAACGGTCGTGTAATCACAATATCTGCCGCAAGCCATGGCTCATTAATAACTTCAACCTGATTCTGTGCATAATCATATCGTAAACCATCAAGAAAATTCAGACATTTTCGTAATCCTCTCTCACGTACATCTTTTTCGAGTTCCGGATACACAACTCCTAAAATATTCAACAGTGGGCCAGTCCAATCATGATTAGGTCCTCCCGCAAATGATTCATACGCTCTAACCGGATTAACATCTCTAACTCTCTCCATAAACACTGGCAATTGTTCAATAGCTTGAGTCTGATTTTTATCCATCAATTCAAAATACTCTGATGCAATACTATCTGCTTGCCCATAAAGCCCACTGATTGTACCCAGCACTACCGCAAATTTCTTTTCCCGTACTTTTTCTTCAAAATCAATAATCATTCCCATAGTATTATCTCATCCTAGAACATCTATCACTTCAATTAAATAAAAAAACGTTAAACCAAATAAACAGTTTTTTGGTTCTCTCTTTTTGGTACTTTTTTAAAATCAGGAAGGGAAATATAAAAATCCGGAAACTGTAACTTCCCAGCTTTCACTAAGAGTTCTTCTGTTAATTGTAAAACCTCTAATTCTAACCGAATCTGCGTATAGATATTATCATTTTGCTTATAGAGGTTATCATTTGCCGTAGATATTCTATCTCCCCTGCAAACCATCAACCATAACGTTAACTTATCAACATCTCTGCTAGGTGCATCCATCAAACGTACATACTTATGTGGTTCAAAATCAACAACAGCGTGATCTAAACGATAAATTCTTAAAGATTGTACTTGCGAGAATCCACGCTCATTATTATTCCTGAAACAAATCGAATCATAATCGGTACCGATATCTAATGACGAAATAAAAGCATCAGTTCTTTGTGTTAACACTAAAGATGGAAATTCCAGCCCTTTTAGTCCATCATATTTTAATATATATTCAATTGTCATAATCTAAACTTTCCTCAATCTAATCTCCTCAACCACTGCAGCTACAAACCTCTCAACCGGCACATCAAACTCCACATCCCCCACCCGACTCCGCACTGCAAGCGTCTTCTTCTCACACTCTTTATCACCAATAGTTACAATGTAATTGACTTTCTCCTGCTGTGCATCACGTACTTTTTTGCCAATTGTCTCTGCATTATCATTCAACTCCACACGCACATCCATTTCTCGCAGCTTCTTCATAACCTCAGACGCAAACTCAACATTTCTATCTGTCACCGTAACTAGTTTCACCTGCACCGGCGATAGCCACAACGGAAACTTCCCCGCATACTGCTCAATTAAAATGCTCATAAACCGCTCAAGTGATCCAGAAATCGCTCGATGAATCACAACCGGCCTCTCCTTCTCGCTTTTCTCATTCATAAACGATAAATTAAATCGTTGCGGCAAATTAAAATCACATTGAATCGTCGCTAATTGCCACTCTCGACCCAATGCATCTTTAAACATGAAATCCAATTTCGGACCGTAGAACGCTGCCTCCCCTTCCCTTCGTTTATACGGCAATTTCATTTTCTTAGCCGCATTCTCCAGCGACTCTTCAGCCACCTTCCACATCTCATCCGTTCCTAAATACTTCGACTTATCATCCCCGCGAACAGATAACGACACCCAATAATCTGTATCCATCTCTAACGTACGGTAAAACTGATGCACAATCGCAACAATCGTTTCAACCTCAGTTGTCACCTGCGACAATCTACAGAACAAATGCCCATCGTCTTGTGTAATCGCCCGCACTCGCGACAAACCAATCAACTGCCCCGACTTCTCATCACGATAAATCGTCGCCGGCTCAAAATAACGTACCGGCATATCTCGATAACTAAACGCAAACGCATCAAAAATCTGCATATGATGCGGACAATTCATCGGCTTCATGATAAAATCATCCGACTTCCCTTTCACTTTGAACAACTCATCACCAAATTTCTCCCAATGCCCCGACGTCTTATACAACAAATCTTTGGCAATATGCGGCGTCCATACTTGCTGATACCCTTTATCTTTATGCAACTCCCACAAAAATTTCACAATCTCATTCTTAATAATCGTTCCTTTCGGTGCCAGTAACGGCAACCCCTGTCCTACTAATTCCGAAACCACAAATAATCCCATCTCTTTACCAATCTTCAAATGCGATCGCGCTTCCGCATCCTGCTGCTTCTTCACATACGAATCCAATTCATGCGCACTCGGAAACGCAACGAGCGTCAAGCGCGTCAACTGCGCATTATTTGAATTATTCTTCCAATACGCACTACTCAAATTAAGCAGCTTAAACGCCTCAATTTCTTTCACCGACTTCACAAACGGCTCTTTATAGAGTGAAAATAATCCCACTCCTTCTAATTCATACACTGCCGCTTCTCCAACTACATCTTTGGCAATCTCTTGCTGTAACTTCGCCGTCGGCTTCTCCTCACTTAATATAAACAAACCTTTTTTAGCAATAATCTTGCGCATCTGCTCTTCCACTTTCGCAAAATTATCCAACTGGAGCTTCACATTCAACACATCACAATACGCCTGATCCTGATGCAACCCAAACGACCCAATCTCCACCTGCGGATATAACTGCTTCAGAGCTACCGCCAATACAAACGCACCGGATAGATTTGTCTTCTCCTCAATTGTTAATTTTGTAGTAGAAAATACAAACGGCTCATCTTTATATTCTCGTTTTAACGAAGGAGCGGCTGTTGTTGCAGTACTCTGCGTTTCACTTTTTGACATTGCTCCAGAACCCTCACAACTAAACTCCCGACTCAGCTCAGACAACGGATGTCCTTTGCATGCAATCGTAAACGACTTATACCACCCAAATGGTGCCCGCACAACACTATATTTACCACCATTCGCCAGCCTCTTCTCCGCATCTTTCAAAAACCCTTCCGCAATCGCTGGCGCTGCTAACTGTGAACTCAAATGCGCATACGGATACAACACAATCTTCGTCGCCTTCACTTGTGAGGCAATATCCTCAATATTCTTCAGATACAAATCCAGAACCGCAGCCGTATTACTCTCATCTCTCTTCTCAACCGCAGAAAATACAACTAAACACTCTTCAACCCGATGTTTCTCTTCAGTTACTCCTTCCTCTGCTGCCTTAAACGCCTTCTTTCTTGCCGCAAACTCAATAAAATCCGCATGAATTGTCAATATTTTCATAGTAATCTACCTCATAAGCCTAGAAGAAACCCTCATTTTAAAAAGATTGGGGTTCAATTTTAGAATTTATCTACTCTTTAGACGGAAACGCCCCTCGCTCCAACATCTCCTCTAACACCACATATCTATTCTCTTTCCACGGCGCACTCACAGGCCCACGCACATACGGATTAATCCAATTTTTTTGTATACCCTCAGTTGTATGATACCGCTGAAAATGCCCTCGCACCCATTCTCTATATGTTAACGCATTTTTCAAACCCACATTATTTTCTAACTCTTGTTTCTTCAAAGAATCTTTTCTAACAATCGTTTTCTCAATAATATCCACCCAATAAAACGGTTTCAACGCAAAGAGTGGTCTTTTTCCATTATGTTCCCGTTTACGATTAATTCGTTCAATATCTTTTGCCTCTCTAGTCTCTCGCGACACAACTTTGAGTGTAATATTATGCGCATTAACATAATCAATCAAATTCAAACAAAAATTTGTAATCTTAGTGAAATGTTCCCTAACTCTATCCTGTTCACCTATTGACAAAGGATTCTGCATCAACCCTCGTCTTGGATCTAATGTATACGTCTCAACTCCTCGCAGCTCTTTCTGATTTGGCAAATATTGAAATAAATGACTCGTAAACCCTAAATTATATGGTGTCTCTGATTCAAAATACGCTGTATCTGGCAAATCATGTGGTGGCCGTTCAGAAAACGTATTCGCATCATACAACAAAATATTAAAATAATCTTTCCCAAATGCTCTGCTTAATGATCCTGGAAATAATAAATGTTCTTTTGCCATCACAATTCCTTTCACCGACCGTTTATACCCCTCCCCTACAATCATTTCTAACGGATCCATCAGTTCAAAATATAATATCGGAAACGGCATATGTGAAAGACAATCAATATCATTCCTCTCACGAGAAATATTGTATAAATCATCTGCTATCGCACCATTGATAAAAAACGGCGTCGACTTATTTAAAATCCCAACTTGCAATCCGCAGCAATCCTCCCAACTTTCTGGATACGGCTTTTTCACAGAGGCATAGCTCTTTTGATAGTGTGAGAGCAATCGATCAAAAAAAAGTTCTTGCGGCGGTGTTATGGATTTAGACATGGTATTATACACAATTTATTTACATAAAATCAGCGGGATTTCCTCTAACACTTTTGTTAGTCATATACTCCTCACACACTCCTCTCACTTGTTCTCCTCTTGTCGTCTGCATAATCTGCACATCATCGCACGCTTCCACATCTAAATCTGCATAACATTGCATAAAAAACTCCTGGCTTTTCTTGATATTGCTTGCTTGCGCATACATTCGCAGCTCCGGCAATAAATATCCCGTTGTTCCTTTTGTATATTGTCCTTCTAACAACGTTAAAAACTCCGTCAATCTGCCTTTCTGTGAAGCATAGGATAGAATCGTTAACACATTCGCATCCTGTCCGGCATACATATCTATCACTTTTTCAATATGTGGACGTAAATCTGCTCGTGACTCATACTCTTTTCCTTGCCCAGTCAATCCATCATCATAATCAGTAGGCAAACAACCCATTATTTTCTTCTCAATAATTGTACTTCGCACCTCTAACGGCACTTGATAATGTCTTTGTATTGTTCCTTCTAAATCCATATTATATCCCTCCAAGAATATCAGTTTCTCCACACTTCACTCCATTCACTCCCACTGCTCCTTTCATCCCTAAAGACTCTTTCAACGATGTATACCACGCTTGTAACTTCCCTGGACTCGTACGTGGCGGTTTAGGAAGCTGTGAACAAAAATAAGACGAAGACATTGTTCCAAGTAAACTAACATATTGTGCACCAATTCCAAGATAATATAACTTTTGCACATCTTGATCTAATGATATATTTGGAACAATTGTTGACGCTGTACCCAGCAAAACCGACGCTAACAATAACGTAACCGGACGTCGTGGCGTATAATTCGGACTCACCATCATTCCTTTTTTCAGAAGTTTAGTGTCATATTGTTGAATATAATCTACTTTTTTCTTATTAGAAAAGTCAGTTGTCATCATAAGCAAACCCAACCCAACTGCAACTACCTGAGAACCCTCATATTTTGCCCAATTAATTCCGTTATAAATCGTAAATGCCAATGAACCAGCTAAAGCCACATTCACACTTCCTCGTGCTAAATCATACTTATCCCAACCTACTGTCTTATCCGCATAGTGCGTCACTTTCTCAAACTGCTTCCAAATCAATTCGTCCAATTGTGATAATTTTTCTTCTAATCCCATAGTATCCTCTTACATCTTCAATCGTAAGATATTTATTACCACTCAATAATAGTTCATACTTATAAACATTTCTTCTATTAAAATAAAACCTCCCTCTCCATTTAAAAACAAAAACCTTCTTAAAGCACGAGAATATCTCTACCATTATGCCCGTTAAAACTCCCTCTAAAACACCTCCTTCGCAAAATAAAACCAATCACAAAGAAACCATTCTCGTCTGCAGCGCCCACTCTGACGATTTCGTCATCGGCGCCGGCGGCACCATCGCCAATTACACCAAAGACGGCAAATCCGTCATCGCCATCATCTTCTCTTACGGTGAAAATTCACATCCTTGGTTAAAAGAAGAAATCGTCCAAAAAATGCGCTCCAAAGAAACACTCGAAGCAAGTAAACTCCTCAACTGCCAAACAATCTTCTACGACCTCAAAGAACTCAACTTCATTGAAGACGCCAAAACCAAAAAAGTCAACGAAAAATTAATTCAATTAATCAAAACAGAAAAACCCACTAAAATTTTCACCCATAGCAATGAAGACCCTCATCCTGATCATAAAGCCGTCCATCAGCTAACGCTTAACGCCGTAAATAAACTCCCCTCCAATCATTCAGAAGTGTATATCTATTCCGTCTGGAATCCCGTCTCATTTAAAACTCTCTATCCTGCATTATTTAGTGACATCACAACTACATTTAAACTCAAACTTGAATCCCTCAAAACCTTCCGTTCCCAAAAAATTCACGTTGCCTATCCTTTCGTTCTCCTGCTCTTCCGCGCCATCCATGATGGTATAAAGATTCATAAACGCTTCGGCGAAAAATTTTTCAGGATAAAATAATCCAATAAAAATAACCCCTAAAAACCCCATGGCAAAAAAACCAAAACTCCTCATCGTCGCTGACACATACTACCCTAAAGTCGACGGCACCATGAAATTCATGGAAGAATTCATCAAACGCTCCGCTGACGAATTCGACATCTCTCTCCTCGTCCCCGACTTCGGCATCAAAACAAAAATCCCTGGTGTTAAAGAAATCACTTTTATCCAACCATCCAAAATCTTAAAAGTCTCCGGCTACCCCAATCTCAAACTCTCATTCAAAAACATAAAAAAAATCCGAAGTGCAATCCAAAACGCCGACACCGTCTTCATCCAAGGCCCCGCTTTAATCAGCTATCTGAGCATCTACTACAGCTCCAAATTCGAAAAACGCACCATCTTCTATGTCCATACTATTGCCTGGGAATTATTTGCTAAATTCTTCCCCAAAATCTTCAATTGGTTTTTCCTTAACACCATCAAACGTCTATCAGTCATGATGTACAACCGCTGTGACACCATTATCGTTCCTTATCACGAACTGCAAACCGAACTTGAAACTGCACAGGTAACCACTCACACAACCGTTGCCAAACTTGGCGTTGACATCATCCGTTTCTCACCTACAACTGAAAAACGCGCCTACAAAGAAAAAATCGGCATCGATCCAAAACATTTCGTTATTGGCTACGTCGGCAGAATATCTAAAGAAAAAAACGTCACCGTCTTAATCAACGCCTGCAAACAACTCTCCTCAGAAAAACCCATCCATCTCCTGCTTGTCGGCGACGGCCCAAAAAATCAAACAAATCAATGCAAATCCCATCATGGCTGCACCGTCACAGGCTTCGTTGACAACGTTCCTGACTATCTTAAAGCCATGGATCTATTCGTCATGCCAAGCTCAACCGAAACCACTTCTCTAGCAACTTTAGAAGCCATGGCCACAGGTTTACCCGTCATCGCCTCCAAAGTCGGCTTCATAAAAAATTATATTGTCAAAGACTATAATGGCGTTTTTTTCGCCAAAGAAAGCCCCGCCATGCTTACCCAAAAAATTGAAAAAATCATGAATAACTACAAGCTAAGAGAAACACTCGGCCTCAATGCTAGAAAAACCATCGCCTATTCTTTTTCCTGGGAACGATCTATTACAAAAATAAAAAAAGTATTGTTGAATCCTTAAAATTTCGTCTATCTACCTCCCTAACTCTTTCAGAATTCAAAAAAGCATATACCTCATATACGAAACATTTAAAAACCAGTACTAAAAGCCCGAACCCATGGAAAACTACGTATTTGATGGTGAAGAAAAAGAAAACAAAGAAGTAACCGGTGAAGAGCCTGACGCATCTGGTGATGATGAAAGTTTCATGGAAGGCTACTTAGAAGACGAAGAAACAACCGAATGCGCCGAATGCGGCGGAGCCGTTTCTCCCGAAAAGAAAGTAACTAAAGAATTTGAAGGCGAAGAATACGCTTTTTGCTCTGCCAACTGCGCTGAAGAATTCGAAGAAAGCGTTGCCCAATAATTTTTTTTAAATATATTTTAATTTTTATTGTTTATTTTTATGTTTAATCATTTTTTTACAACACTATTTTTCTCAACTTTTCCACAATCCGCACCATCGCTTCTGTATCTAATTCACAATACTTCAATAAATCTTCCCTAGTTTTTTTCTTCATTGCGGCACTCATCTTACCAAACGTCATATCCACATACGCAATCGAAGCACAATCCCCGTCCGCAATCGCCATTTCTTCATATCCTTTGCCTGTAAGCGTCGGCAGTACTTTTTTAATGGAAGCAGAACCTTTTTGTTTTGGATTATAATACGAAAAATCACTAAACGGAACACGTAAATCAACCATTCTCTTCAAAACAAAAGCAACCCATTCTGTATATTCTGGAAAGTCTCGTGCTAACTCACGTAACACTGAACTCTCAAACCCTTGCGAATACACCACAATCGACCCCTCTGCCGGAAGCATTTTTTTCAACGCCGCAAGAAACTGCAATCGCGGATCATCTGCTCCATCATGCAAATACTCAAAATGTTTCTTCGTGCCTTTACCAACCACATGCAATGAGAATTGAAACGCAATACGTTGATACGGTCTTGTCCTTTCAAATTGCGGGACAGCAAACGAACACGTCTCAAAATCCAAATGACACATAGGCTCTTGGATTGTTGCAAGAAATTCTGTTATTTTTATCTTATCAATGTAAACTTCACCAGATTTCTGGCATTGTAATTGAATGACTTGCTGATGATTTGATAAAGCTGTATCAGGTACATTCGTAAGAGCATGAATACCCTCATCAAACATTTTTCTATTCTTTCTGCCATTATATAAATGAAAAATATGATGCTCTGGTAAGAAACTCCAACATCTATCTTTTATTAAACAGGTCTTGGGAGCTCTGCAGTGATTTTTTTCTATAGTATTTGGAAAATGAGGAGAATTAATTATCTTCCAGAGAAATTCAATATTTTCTGGAACTTCAACCATTATTTTTTCAATTTCAGCGCTTAGATCTTCTGTTAGGAATAATTGCTGAACATTCATTTCTTTTTCACATATATATTGATTGTTTAGGTGTATCAAGAAACATTTTCGAATTTTTAGACCAGCTTTTTCATAAACGTAGCGCTGAAATGCTAGATCGGGGTAATGTTCTTTTTTATCCACTTTCGTGCTGCTTTTAACTTCGATGATGTCCCATTGATCTTTATTTACTGGTTGGAGAACGTCTGCTCTGCCATAGAGATTATCTACTTGAATAGCGGCTTCAAATAAAGTTATTCTTTTTGTAAGAAGTTCTTTCGTTTTTTCAAGATTCTTTCTAAAATCTTCGGTTGGGATATCTATACCTTCCGAAAATAATTTTTTAGCGAGATTTCCTACTATAATTCCTTGTTCGAATCGTTTGAGAACACCTGGCGGATGGGGAGGAATGTTCTCTTTATCATGATATTTCATCCAGAGGTGGCCGGGACATTCAAGGCCAATAACGTAATCTGATTTGGAGAGCGGTTTCATTGATTTGGTTAATGTTTTCATTTAAGTACACCTCTTTTCTTAGATTTTAATATTCGTTGAAAATCTTTAGCTGATGGTAATTTTCCGTATAAATCGGAGGGGAGTTGTCTATGTAAAGAATATTTTGCAACTCCAATTGGTTTTGAAACCGTTCTTAAAGCATATTCTACTTCTAATCCATTTTTATGCGGTACTAACAAAATGCCTATACTTGGGCGGTCATCAGGCTGTTTTAATTGTTCATCTACCAATTGCAAATAAAAATCAAGTTTACCTACAAATTCAGGTTCAAACTCTGTTACTTTCAATTCAACTGCAACAAGACATTTCAGTATCCGATGGTAAAAAAGTAAGTCAATAAAATACTCTTTCTCACCTAATGTAATCTTATATTGGTTCCCTATAAAACAGAACCCATACCCTAATTCCATCATTAGGCGTTTTACTTTTTCAACCATCGTGTTTTCTAATTTTTTTTCAGTAATTGGCTTGTTAATATCTAAAAAATCAAGCGAATAGACACTCTTAATGCTTTCTTGTGTATATTCCAGCATATTTTCTGGCAATACTGCTGCAAAATTATGCTGAGAAGGATGTAGCAGGTAATTAGAATAAGCATTAACTTCTATTTGATGTAATAAAACCGAGCGGCTATATCTGTTTTTAATAGTGGTTTGCAAATAAAAAAAACGAGCTTTAACATCTTTGACTTTTTGAAGTATCAAAATATTATGTCCCCACGGAACTTCTGAAACAAGCTGTTTCACATTCTCTAATTCTGAAACAGGCTGTTTCATATTTGAATATTCCTCAACCAATTGCCTCATAAACCAAAGGTTACGCGGCGACCAACTCAGACCTTCGCCAAAGTATTGATTCAAATCTGTGCTTAATTGTTCAACTATTGATTTTCCCCAGCCATACTTCTGCTGTTTTTTAAGAATCAATTCCCCAATATTCCAATATAATCTATTTGAAATAGTTAGAACGGCCTGCACCGCAATAATACGATAATTTTGCACGAGATTCACAATTTCAGAAAGAAACTCTTGATATGCTGCGCTGTGTGTATTCTTGCTAATTTTTTTCATATTATCACTTCTATCAAGTTCAGGATACTAACATTATAGAGGACTTTGATTAACCCCACTTTTCGGGGTTCCTCAAAGTACTTCTTAGAGGGGTTTGAAGTAAATTCAGATGGTTAATCAAACCCCTCTATAAAAGAACAGCACCCCTATATAAACTCTATCCGCAGTTGACCAGTGACCAGTGGGTTTTGGAATTGTCAAAAAAAAGAGGTAACATTTTAATAGAAATAGCTGTTTTTAGTAGTGATGAAACAAAATATCGCAACACTTGTATTGAGCGCTTTTACATCTCTGTATTTTTGCTCAAAGCGATTCTCTCATACAGTAAAGAATTAATCTGTCGTTCAAGCTCTCGTGTACTCCATTTTGAGTTGATACTTTCATTAAGATAAAAATTCCTGGGCTCTTCTCTTTCAAGTCTAAGAAGTAACCTATAATGTGTCCAGGTTAATTCGTGACGCAGTGCGTCACAATTTGGAAATTTTAGGTAAAATAAACGAATATAACGAAGATTTGATTCATCAAACCCGCGCCCAAAATCTCTTGTTAACTTAATTGAAAGCATTTTTAGAAGATTTGCACCATATTCTGCCCGTTCTTTCCCCTTCTGTTCTTCTTCAACTATAACTCTGCCAATTTCCCAATACGCATACACCATTGCAAAATTAATCGCCCGAACAACACTAAGTCTTGCTTTTTCTAATATTTCTCGTATAGTCTTATAGGTAGAATCAAGAGATTTAGTATCCTGCATTAGAAAATCTTTTTTCAACAAATCTTCCATATCTCTAATGAAAAATCATCCAAATATATAAACACTAACCCTTCTTTTCCATAGACACTACATCCCCATCATTTCCCTCAACTCCTCCGACGGCTGCCATGGTGGTTCAAATGTAATTTGAATATCAATTTCTTTCATCCTTTTTGCTTCCAATAATTCTTTCAACTCTTCCACAATCGCTGGTCCATACGGACAGAACGGCGAGGTAAACGTCATTAATACATGTATCCCCTCACTATTTTTCACATCCACTTTGTAAATCAATCCCAGAGTCCAAATATCAATTCCTAACTCCGGATCAACACATTGCTTAAACACATCAATCAACTGCTCTTGAGAAATTGTCGCACCACCACCTATTGTAATCTCACCCATCTTTTTAGCCTCAATATTTTTTGTTGCATCTGTCATTATTCCACCTGTGTAAAATCCGTAAACCCTTTCGCTTCAATTTCCTTTGCCAATTCCAGCGTCCCTTCTCGCACCACTTTCCCTTGATGTAACACATATACTTTGTCTGGTTGTAAATAATCTAAAAATTTAATATAATGCGTAATCACAATCACACATAACTGTGGATTATCTTTGCGCACCTGATTAATTCCCTGCGCCACAATCTTAATCCCATCCACATCTAGCCCTGAATCAGTTTCATCCAGTAACGCATATTTGGGTTCAAGTAACATCATTTGCAAAATCTCAGACTTCTTTTTCTCACCGCCAGAAAACCCATCATTCAGATACCGCTTTACAAACGACATATCCATATTCAATAACTTCAATTTCATTTCCAATAATTTTGCAAACTCCATTACTGAATACTTCTTCTCACGCCCATTATTCACAATCGTGCGCAAAAAATGCGTCAATTTAATCCCTGGAATTTCTGTAGGATACTGAAATGATAAAAATATCCCTCGTCGCGACCGTTCATCCGTCTTTTCAGTTGTAATATCTTTGCCATCTAATATCACTCTGCCTTTTGTAACAGCATACGACGGATGACCCATAATCGCATGCGCAAGCGTGCTCTTACCCGCCCCATTTGGCCCCATAATCACATACACTTTACCAGGTTCAAATTCTAAAGAAACACCTTTAATAATCTCTTTCTCTTTAATTGCCACGTGTACATCGTGCAGTTCTAACTTTCCTTTCAGTATCATATCATTATTTAATTTTGTCATAGTCGTATCCCTTATTTTTTATTTTAATTTTTTTATTTCATTATCCGTTTCCTTACCACCCAGATAATTCTCATACGCTTTTGTTAGCGTTACAAATGAAAGCATCGCACATTTCACTCGCCCAAGGCTAATGGTAATCCCTAACAACGTATAGACCACTTCCGGCTTCAACTTCTTCAGCACCAATATCGGTTTCCCATACAAATACTCTGCCAAGAGCGACGCCGAAGCCTGACTAATCGCACACCCATGCCCGCTAAATGAAATATCTCTAATCTTCCCATCACTCACATCAACATAAAACGTCAACATATCTCCACACACCGGGTTCACTTCATGATGCTGAAACGTACAGTGCGTAGACACTTTCTTATGTCGCGGATTTTTATAATGATCTAATATATTCTCCTGATACATATCATCATCAATTGTTTCACTCTTCACATCAGACATTGCCAAACCAACCATTACGCAAACACCTCATTCACTTTCCTCAGCGCCGTAATTAGCATATCAACATCCTCTTTCGTATTGTAAATATAAAACGAAACTCTCGCCGTAGCTGAAATTGCCAGGCTTGTATGTAATGGCATCGCACAATGATACCCTGCCCGAATACATACTCCAAACTTATTACAAATCTCAGCAATATCATGCGGATGAGCCGTTCCCATTGTAAACGAAATCACCGGCGCTCTAGCCCCCTTAATCGGCCCAATAATCTCCACACCCGGCACGGCTTGCATCTGTTCAAGCGCATATGAAGTCAATTGCCTAAGGTGCAAATGCAATTTATCTAACGGTAAAGATTGTAAATATTCAATTGCTTTCCCAAACCCAATCGCGCCCGCAATATTTGGCGTCCCTGCTTCAAACTTCCACGGCAAATCATTCCACGAAATATGCTGCAACGTTGCCTCTTTCACCATCTCGCCGCCAAAATTAACCGGTTCAAGTGAATCTAACCTTGCACGTTTCCCATATAATACTCCAATACCTGTTGGCGCAAGCATTTTATGTCCCGAAAACGCTAAAAAATCACATCCTAACTTCTCAACATCAATTTTCAAATGCGCCGCCGCCTGTGCCGCATCAATTACACTTATCGCCCCAACTTTCTTTGCCATCCCCACTAACTCCACAATTGGATTAATCGTTCCCAATACATTAGAAACATAGGTACACGCCACAATTTTAGTCTTCGCCGAAATTATCTTTCGTGCCGCATCAATATCAAGAGTATATTCTGTTGTAATCGGAATAATTTTCAACACTGCGTTTCGTCGCAACGCCAACTGCTGCCACGGCAAAAAATTACTGTGATGCTCCATGATCGTAACTACAATCTCATCACCCACCTGCACCGTATTCTCAAGCATTCGCGCCAGCATATTGATACTTGCTGTCGTTCCGCTCGTAAATATAACTTCCTCACTTTTCGCGTTAATAAACGACGCCACCCTCGCCCGTGCATTCTCATATTCAATCGTCGCATTTTCCGCAAGTGTATATAACCCTCGATGCACATTTGCATTCGTAGTGGTATAATATTTTGTTTCCGCATCAATTACCACTTTCGGCTTCTGCGTCGTCGCCGTACTATCTAAATAAAATAACGGCTTTGCCGAAGAGATCAATAGTGGAAAATCATTCTTAATCTTTGTTGCTAATTGATTATGTTCTACTTTAGTCACGGATTTTCCCCTATTCTGTTCTATTTTAGGAGTAGTCGATTTCATTTTAAAATATATTTCTCCATTTTTTCATTAATTTCTACCTGTATCTCTTCCGGAAAAAGATCAATCACTTTATTGATAAACGCCACACTTAACATCTCCTGTGCCGCTTCTGTTGAAATCCCTCGTGATTGCAAATAAAAAAGATTCTCATCACTTATTTTTGAAACAGTTGAACCATGAGAACATTGCACCTCATTATTTTCAACTTCTAACATTGGCACCGCTTCACCTTGCGCACTCTCTCCTAATAATAATAAGTCAGCCCGCTCTTGACTTTGTGTACCTACTGCCTCACGTTTAATCTTAATATTACTTCTGCTAATCACTTTCGTGTGATCTGCAACTAAGCCTTTCACTACCATCATACTTTTCGTATCCGAGTTAGCATGAACCGCTTCCGTAAACAAATCATACTCTGTCTGTGGAGGTGCTAAAAACGCGCACGCATAATTATTCTCCGCCAATCTACCCTCTAGTGCCGTTTTATACGAATGCTGCATAAATGAGCCCCCCATAAAAAATTCCACTGTCGCAACTTTCGCTTTCTCATCCACTGCACAAATCGTTGTATTAAAATGATGCACTTTCTCATCCATTTGTTTCACCTGATAATATTCAACCTCAGCACTTTCATCAACATACATCTCATGCACCGTGCTAAGCGCATACGCGCCATTCTTAATTTCAAGTAGATCAATTATCCTCGCTTTACTATTTTTCCCCGCTACAATAATATACTGAACCGCTCCCGCACCTTGTTCTTGGCTTGTAGTCAAACGAATAGGAACAGTACACCTCATATTTTCTGGTATAACCACCAACCTCATTTTTCTAATTGATTCATAATGAAAAGGGAATACACTTTTACCATCAACTGTAACTAACTTTGAAAAATATTTTTTCTTCAACTCTGCAGGCAATGTCTCTTCAGTATAATACTTCACCCCTGTAGGAACATCAGCAATAACTTCACAAGAAAATTCATTTCTCAACTCAAGAAATTTCTCCGCAGAGAAATCTTTAAACGAAGGATAAATACCTAAGCCATACTTCACTTGCCGTAATTTCTCCCAAGATCTCTCTGGTTCAGATAATACTATAGAACTAGCTTGTATCATTACAAACCCTCAACTTCTAACTCAATCAGCTTATTCAACTCTACCGCATATTCTAACGGCAGCGCTTTCACAATCGGTTCAATAAAACCAGATATTATTAGTTTCGTCGCCTCCGCTTCATTCAATCCTCGCGACATCAAATAAAATATTTGATCATCCGTAATCTTGCCGACCGTCGCCTCATGTGACACCTGTGCCGTCGCATTATCAATTTTCATAAACGGGTAGGTATTCGACACCGACACCCCATCCATCATTAACGCATCACACTGCACGCGTGATTTACAATTACGTGCTGATGGAATAATTTTTACTAACCCTCGATAGCTTGATATGCCCCCATCTTTACTTATACTCTTTGACTGAATAAACGAACTGGTATCTGATGCCGCATGAATCACTTTTGTTCCTGTATCCTGATTTTGGCCTTTCCCCGCAAACGCAATGCCGATACTTTCCGTTTTCGCTCCCCTCCCCACCAGCACTGAACACGGATACAACATTGTACGAGTACTTCCCATATTGCCATTCGTCCAAATCATCTTCGCATCCTCATGAACAAGCGCTCTCTTCGTATTCAAATTATACACATTTCTACTCCAATTCTCAATCGATGTATATCTCATGATTGCATCTTTCATCACATGCACTTCAACACATCCTGCGTGAAGTGAACTTTGTGCATATCTAGGGCTCGAACATCCTTCAATATAATGCAACTCCGCCCCCTCATCAAGAATAATTAACGTATGTTCAAACTGCCCGCCTTTCTGCGCATTCATCCGAAAATACGCTTGTAGTGGTAAATCAACTTTCACATTTTTCGGCACATAAATAAACGTCCCTCCGCTCCATACCGCCGCATGTAACATGATAAATTTGTGATCATTAATCGGAATACAACTCGTCATAAAATATTTCTGCACAAGCTCAGGATACCTCTGTATTGCCACGTCCATATTCTCAAAAATAACTCCCTTATCCTGCAGCGACTTCTGAATACTATGATACACAACAGAACTATCATACTGTGCACCCACTCCTGCTAATACTGTCTTCTCCGCTTCCGGAATACCTAATCGATCAAACGTATTTTTAATTTCTGCCGGCACTTCATCCCAATTATCTGTCTCCTTTGCATTCGGATCAATAAAATACACAATCTCATTCAAATCTAATTGTGTTAAATCAGGCCCCCACGTTGGAATTTCTGTTTCTTCAAATAATGCTAACGCTTTCAACCGTTTGTCTAGCATCCATTGCGGTTCATTCTTCGTTTTCGAAATCATTCGCACAACATCTTCAGTAATTCCTGCTTTTGCCGTATACCTCGACGTATCTTTGTCTGCTTTTTCAAACAATGTCTTACTTATTTCTACTTCTGTTGTGTTTGCCATAATGCTAATTTACCCCTGTAATCACTGGAATTAAAGTATTGGAAATAGTAGTCTCAGTATGTATCATTTTCTTGCGATGACAACCAATAATCAACGGATCACATTGTGCCGGCACATCAGAAAACTGCATATGAATCTGACATAACACTTTCTGTTCACGAATCTCATGCAATAAATGCTGCGTCTGCTGAAAATACGTAAACCTATCTGTAATTTTCAATACAGCCTTCTTAATCTCCTCAATAATCCCTTCCGGAAATTGCACTTGATGCCCTCGCTTCGTACTCGTATATTGACTGATACTCGCACTGCTGATCCCTAACATTTCCGCAATATTCTTCTGCTTCATCCCTCGCTCTTTTAATCCTAAAGCAATATATCTACGTAACGTCGGCAAGACATAAAACGTCTCAATCTCCTGTGGATGCAATAAAGTTTTGTGGGATGTTGTTTTGATCATGAATACCTATAGGTTTATCTCTTTATAAATTTTATTAACTATAGTTAATTTTCTGGTTTTATTTATAAACGTTATGCTTATTTTGACGCAGTTTCACAACATCTAAAAAACCATATTTAAAGTCACAATCATGTCCCTTGAATCCCTCCTCTCCTACACCAAAGAAGATCTTCTGCTTGACACATCGTACACCCTTTGTGTTCTCTCCTACATCACCCCTCTCACGTTAGGCGCCTATAGCGGCATCACCAACGCCACAAACATAAATTCCGCTCCATCACTTCTTCTCCCCGCACTCTGTAGTAATACTCTTGGCACAACCACACTTGTTGCCTTAAACACAAATCGTGACACAACAAGAAAAAGAATAAAATTTGCCGCTCTTGGCGCCCTCTCCGCAGCCATAACCGCCCCTCTACTTTACGGCTTGGGATATTCTATTGGCTATTGCGCTGGAAAAATAATCTATTAAAAAAATCACCTATCCAACTTAGGAATAAGACTTCTTTGAAAATTCAAACTTTTTAATCTTTCCTTTTTTAATATCCTCAAAAGAACGTAACATAGAATGAAGAAACTCATTTTGCTCTTTAAGTTCCTTTTTAACTTGTTTAATATCTTCAGTCATTATACTTCCACCGGAATTTTAATTATTCCTTCCTCTACCTCAACAATTTCCATGCACAGCTTATCAATAAGCTCTTGACGTTCATCAATTAATTTTTGTAGTTCTTTATCCATTTTATCACTTATAACCCACTTATTCTTTATAATCTTTTTGTCCTTTTTCAGCAAATTCTTTAAATATCTTCAACTTACTCTTAACCACATTAATTACTGCTTGCTGGCTCTTTTTATCAGAGACACCAACAAACAAGACAACAACCAACTGATTATAAATCAAATAATAAACTCGAAATTTATCGTTTTTAAGTTCCCTAAACCATGGATAACCAAGCGGTTTACCAATAGCATATGGATTTTCCTCTAATTTTTTAATTTGATTTTCAAATCTCTCTTTGATGTCAGGAGGCAATTCCTCAAACTTCTCTTCAAATTCATTTGTTTCTTTAAGCTCCCACATGTGATAATAGAATAAAAGACATTATTGGAAAAATCGCAGGGTTTAATACCCCGCAGCTTGCTGCGATTTTTTCAATTCCGAAAACTCGCCTATTTAATACGAGCACCGTAATACCCCACTGCTTGCCGTGGGGATAGGTGCGAGTGGCGAGTTTTCGTTATTTAAACTTTATTATGGCATATCACATAAACTCTTCATAAAAATCTTTCACACTAATCCCATACCTATTATCTTTCTCTAATAGACTATGTTTTTTGACTAAATGAATTGTAATATCATTGACAATTAATACTCTGTTCGTCATCATATTTGCCACAAGTACATCCCTCTGTCCTCTCGCGCCACAGCCAAAAAACGGACACTCTTGCAACCCGTTTGTATATGCATAATTCCATACTCTATATTTTCTTTCAATTAATCCTTTGCTTGTTGTATACTCTTTCCGAAAATCAAAAATAATAGATGTGCTAGACTTTGATGCTGTATAGAATAATCTCTCCGGTATTGGCAACAATCCCATCTCATACTCTCGCTCCCCCTCCTCCGTAAAATGAAAACTCTGAAAATACTTCATTCGAGCTGCAATCGCTATAAACGACCCGCCTACTTTTCCCAACTCCATCTTATCCAGCAAAATAACCTCTTCAAGCCTTCGATTACCAATAAAACCTACCTCTGATGCGTTGTTATTGAATGACATTTTTTCTCCACTTTCTGATTGATATATAAACATTTCTTAAAACCACTACAAAGTAGTATCACACCATAACATTTATAAACTCCCTTCTAAAAATAACAATACATGAAACAATATCTAACCCCACTCATCACTGCCCTCACCCTAGCTTGCTCCGCACCACAACAAGAAAATCTCCAAAATCCCGATACTCTAGCTAAATATTACCCTAAAGCCGATTGTGTTGACACCCTTCTCAATTACAAAGGTAGTTCATTTCAAAACGATCAACCATTATGTTATGTTCAATTAAAAAAATCAGCCGTTCCCGCCTTATATCGTGCTCGCAATATCATATTCCAAAAATACATTGAAGGCCTGCAATTAACCGCTTTAACTGCAAAAACTCAACAATTAGCCGAACAATCCGAATCAGCCGTACATTCATTAGAATATACTGTCAAAGACTTTAAATGCCAAAAATTAAAATTAGATTCCAAATATTATGACAGCATCAACATTGAACAAGTAGCAAAAGAATATGAATCACAAAAAAATATTGAATCAAATGGTTCACAACAATATACCGTTGAACTTGAAATTCGTCGTACTTTACTGCAAAGAGAATCACTTAAATGTGAACAAGACTTATCCATGCTTAAAAAAACTATACTACCTACACCATTAAACACATCTAATCTTCAAACAATTTCCGATCAAGCCTGTGCCAAATTAAAAGACGAATTAAAAGCCGATGGCAGCGCAACAAAACTTCGTGAAACCTACGATCGTTTAATTCAAGCTTTTGAAAAACATATTTCTGACGTAAAAACCTCACCCGAATTCATTCAAGAAAAACGAACCAGTCTTCCGACTATGTACGCTTTTGCTGCCAGTCTTAATCGCCCCTACTGCGATATGGAAGAATTCAAACAATCAATTCCAAAACCATCAAAATTAAAAGTAAAGAGAATAGTAACACCCTAATACATGTCCCGCACATTTCAAACCCTCCTCACCGCACTCACCTTCGCCTGCTCCTCACCTCAACAAATCATACCAGAACAACCCATCCCTCAATCAACCCAAAAGCAAACAGCAACAATCACCTTCTCTGAACAAGACTGCTGGCAAGAATTTGAATACACATCTATATTTAATCTCTTCACCGCCGCTGAACTCTTTCAAAAAACCACCTCGCAACAATGCTACACCTACGCAACCACTCGAGCCTCACTTGAAAAAGTAGTCGCTCTACGCCATCTTGTCGCACAGTCCTATAATGATCAATTACTCCACTTTGAAATCAAATACAGTCCCAATGGCGATCAACTCTGTCAGAAACATAAACAAAGCATCCAACAACACAATTATGCGTTTCTTACGAATCTTGAACAAGCATACTCTGATGCTCGCATCAAACTCCAAGACCACTTCCCTCATCTAAAAAACAACTTTGAATACCAGCAGGAACAAAAAAAATTCACCGCAACCATCGAAGCCATACACACAAGCACGTTTCGCCCCTACTGCGATAGCACTGATTTTGAAACAGATCTCAAAAATATCGAATAAAAACACCATGTCAACACCTCATTCCCAAGACATCTGGCCCGCTGATGGAGGAATAGAAACTCTCCAAGAGTTTGAACAACATCGTGCTTTCACTCAACGCGCCACCCAAAAAATGATAAAAGATATCGCAAACACCTATTTCAAACACACAACATCTATTCTTGAAATCGGCTCAGGCCTTGGATTTCTTGCCCAAAATATCCCCCAAGAATATCGTGAACGCTGGATTCAACTCGAAGCTCAACCAGCTTTTCTTGCCGAATCAAAAAAAAGAGACCCCCGAGGTCAATTCATCACAGGCTCAGCCTACAGCCTCCCTTTTCCCGATCAATCAATAGACGCCATCTGCGGCTACTGCTCATTTGATGTACTCTCGGATATTAACAAAGCAGTCGGAGAAGTAGCAAGAGTTCTTACCCCGGGCGGCACATTCATCCATCTCCTCGACCTAGGTGTAGATTATCAGCTCATCCACAAAGAATTTGACCAAAAACGCATTCCTAGTTTTAGTAAAAGCCAAAGCAACTCCATATTCCCCGGTATCAGCATAAAAAAAACAACATTCTATTATCTGCCAGAACAAAATATCCCTGCCTTTCTCGCAGAAGTAAGAATGACAAAAGAAGAAATGGCGCAGCTGCCAAAAATAGATGCTTGTTTTGCACTTAATCATTTTCAACAAAAATATAACTGTGATGTAGACGGACTATTAGAATATTTCAACATCTTTGAAAAATACGCAGTGGTTCTTGATCGAAATCAACACTTTCACAACAACCTCCTCTCCACTCTTCAAACTCATTTTCCTAACAGCAAACCTCAATTAAAAACCCTGCGCGCTCAATGGAGTGGCAAACGAACAGAACAGCAGATAAAAGAATCTCCACAAAGCTACTTCTATGGTCGAGATAAAGGAACTCTTCATATTGGCGCATGTTTATACCACCAAATGCCGCAATATACACTCTCACAACTCATACAAAAAAAATTCCCAAAAATCGCCGATGTAATTGAACCATCTTGCACCGAATTCGCAAACCTTGAATGTGTGATTGCAACAAAAGAATAATCAAAATAAAGAAAGAAACCCTTATAAAAAATCCCCTTTAATTCTATTCACCATGCTAGATTTTTTCCAAGAAATCATTGAAGAACTCAAAACCAATGGAAAATAAACCTCAATCTAATCCCAAAGAAGCAATACTTACAGGATACGTACGATATAGACCAAGTAATGGTACCTATTATCTTATGGCTAATTCTCGTATGCTATGCCATCAATTAACTTTACAAGAACAACATAAAGTAAAAGTTACAAGAGAGGAACATTTCTTTATTATCCATAAAGTATCCGAGGGAAATAATTTAACTATCAGAAAAAAAGAAGTAGTTACCTGTATTTCTGGCATAAATTTACTCTCCACTCAAGAACGTTCCCAATTGATGGATAAAGAACATAAATTCAGCTTTCCAGTTCAAGTAAAAATATTTCCTCAAGAATTTAATCTTGACAAATATTCTTTATATCCAGATCAAGATGCCGCATTATTAGCAAGAAAGTTAGAAGCAGAAAGATTTGAGATCCCTCTAAGAATTATGACTCCAAAGTCATTTGAACACGATCTAGAATTTATATACACAAATAAACGTATTGTGATTGAGATCACACAAACAATACCTGGAAAACATAATTATTTAAATTTTAAACATGCTGGTCTTGGTGGAATTGTCCGAGCACATTTTTTAGAAGCCTATCGTAATTGTGTCAATTCCTTTCTTTTCGAAAAAAAAGAGACAATCGGTTTTATAATAATACATGAAAAATGGAAAGAATATGAACATATTACCAAACTTATACCTGAATTTAATAAAGTCAACTGCCATATTCTCTTTAGCAATTTTAAATATAAATGGGAAGAAATCACAGCCACACAAATTATAAACAAAATAAAATCATGAACAATCAAACCATCATCACCGAAATAACTGAACGGATTAAAAAAGATTTAATTAAGACACAAGAAGATCTAAATAAAATAAAGCGTGAGCTTGCCAAAAAATACGGCTTAGAAAAATCCCCCACCAATATCGAAATTTTAATGTCATTGCCTATTGAAAAAATAAAAGAATATCAAAAAATTCTACTCACAAAACCAACAAGAACTATTTCCGGTGTCTCTCCCGTCGCCATCATGACCGCCCCTTCACGCTGTCCGCATGGAAAATGTACCTTTTGCGTTGGCGGCATTGGTTCTCCTTGGGGTGATGTACCACAATCATATACCGGACACGAACCCGCAACCATGCGCGCCATGCGTAATCAATACGACCCCTATCTGATCACATTCAATCGCTTAGAACAATATGTCATTATGGGTCATAGTTTTGATAAAATAGAAATTATAATCATGGGGGGAACATTTCCCGCAACTGCTCTTGAATATCAAAATGAATTTATCCTAGGCATTTTCAAAGGAATGAATGATTTTTCTACATTTTTTTTTGATCAAAATAAAAATTTTAAATTCCCTGAATTCAAAGAATTTTTTGAATTACCAGGAGATATACATGATGAAGAACGCACAAAAAGAGTACAGCAGAGAATACTACACCTCAAACACCAAACAACTTCCACAATAGAACAAGAACAAACAAAAAACGAAACCTCCAATATCCGCTGCGTTGCTCTCTGCATTGAAACCAAACCCGACTGGGGCTTTCTGGAACATGGCAATCGTATGTTAGACCAAGGCTGCACCCGTGTTGAATTAGGAATAGAATCCGTCTATGACGACGTTCTCAAAGTAACCCATCGCGGTCACACCGCCCAAGACTCAAAAACCTCCATTCAAATCCTGCGCGATCTCGGTTTCAAAATCAATTTTCACTACATGCCCGGCCTTCCTTTAACCGACAAAGAACGCGACATCGCTGGCATGAATCAACTCTTCACCGACCAAGGTTACAAACCCGACATGATTAAAATATATCCTTGTATGGTCGCTCCCGGCACACCATTATATCACCAGCACAAACTTGGCAAATTCACCCCTTTAACAACAGACCAAGCCGCAGAAATAGTCGTCGAATGGAAAAAGAACGTCCCCGAATACTGTCGCATCCAACGTATCCAGCGCGACGTACCTACAAAATACTGGACTGCCGGTGTAGCCTTAACTAATTTCCGTCAATACATCTTCCAAAAATATAAACCTGTCTGCCGCTGCATCCGTTGTCGTGAACCCCAAGGGAAAGACGTCAACTGGGATAACATCCTAATAAAAGTCAACGAATACCAAGCCTCCAACGGCACTGAATTCTTCATCTCCGCCGAAGATCCAAAGCATGACATCCTTATCGGCTTCTGCCGTCTACGTTTCCCTTCCCAATTCCTTCGGGAAGAAATAACTAAAGATAGTGCTTTAATCCGCGAACTCCATGTCTACGGCACCGCTACTGCCATCGGTGACGAAGGCATGATCCAGCATAAAGGCTGGGGAAAAAAATTAATGCACAAAGCAGAAGAAATCGCAGCCCAACATCAAAAGAACAAAATCGTCGTCATCTCCGGTGTCGGTGTTAGAGAATACTACAAAAAGATCGGATATACACAACAAGGACCATATATGGTCAAAGAGATTTAGTTACGCAGCAACCCTAAAACAACATTATTCAAAGTCCACGATTTCTCATTATATGCAACTTCTTTATTCAAACAATTAAACTTCCCTTGTTGCGGCGTATACCCTCGTTCCCTCAATCGCGCAAACATATCTTCTACATCAAGAACAGAATAAAACAACACCGGCGTCACTCGTCCAACCGCCAGCTCCGCTTTTCGTAAATACTCAAAACAACGTCTACCTGCATTTTCAAAATAACCATCTTCTCGTACATCCTCTGGTGCCGCAACCATTTCACGAGCAGGTCTAGTCCATGGCACTCTCCAATCTAACACCGCAAGTGCCGGCCACAACCCTTTCCCCAGAACTAGATTATCAATATGCGTTCGAAACTCCCGCTCCGTTTCAATCACACTCACATTGCCATACATCCCCAAATCTTCTAATCCAAAATGAATCGCATCTGAATCATGTTCTACATATAATATTTCTTGTGCCATATTACTTCTAGAACCAATCTGATTTAAAAATGTTATGAGCAAAAATCAACTCAAGAAAATTTCCCCACAAACTTTATATACTACACGTACGTGTATGTACGTGTATGGCAACAAAAACTCTAACTATAACTGAAGACGCCTATGAACGCTTAGCGGCACATAAAGAGGGTAATGACAGCTTTAGCGACGTCATAGTCAAACATTTCCCTAAACATTCTTTAATGGAATTGGCAGGGATACTAACCCACGAAGACGCAACGACCATGCGTAAAGCCATTGCTGAGTCTCGTAAACGCTCTAATGCACGTATGGCTCGTATTACCCAGAGGTTTAAATGATCTTAGATACTGCTTTTATCATTGATCTTATGGAAAAATTACCAGAAGCTGTTGCCAAAATGGAACAACTCCATACTCAACAAGAACAAATTTTCATAACAACACCCACTATTTTTGAATTGTGGACGGGTGTTGCCCATGGAAGCCAGCCAGAGAAAGAAAAACAAAAAATAAAACTCATTATTGAAAACCAGCGTATTCTTGATCTGACAAAAGCATCTGCAGAAGAAGCAGGCATTATTAATGGCACACTTCAAAAACAAAGAGAATGTATAGATCCCGAAGACTGTCTTATCGCCGGCATTGCTCTGCGTTATAACCAACCCCTTCTCACAAGAAACACCAAACACTTCAAGCGAATCAAAGGACTAAAAATAGAAACATACTAACGTCCTAAAGAACCTTTCTTCAACAATCTTTATAAATCATCACCTCAACCACAGATTTCCTGACTTTTGAAGAAATTCTAAAAACACTAACCGAACAGTATCAATTAATATTAAAACAAAATCAATCAAACAAACAAAACGAAATTCAACAAATTCTTCACAAACAGCTCCAAGCAAAAGAAACTCATTTCCATGAAAACCACGTTGAATCTTATATCGTCGCCCCAGGCTTAGGTGCACACGCGAATCGCAGCGGCCTATTCGATCCCAGACTATTAACCTATACTTCTAAAACCCATCATCCTTTTGCGCCAACAGAAAACGGTATCTGCACAATCCATTGGCTCTATAAAATACCAAGATTACCTCAAACCCATCTCGTTATCCCGCAGATTGAAAAAATCGCATTAGAATTTCATCCAAAACTCCCTCTGCCATCAGCTGGCACCTGGAACCATCTCAATGGCATATATCAATATGAATCCGCACTCGGTAAAATTGACGCAGAATATCTTGACGGCCATCGCGGCCATTATCGCAATAGTTCTACACAACCACTACCCAACCATCCTTCAATCAATTTACACATCTCCGTCAATCGCCGTGACATCCGCTCCCTTCGCATCAAACCAGAACTGCTTGGCAGCGGTCTTTTAACCTCATTCTTTAAAGACGTTGGCTATGAAGGATTGGATCAGTTGGTAGAGTAATACAATATAATAATTTGAAAAAAATTAGTTCTCCCCATCAAAAAATATTATCTCACTAATTCATTCAATAATACTTGAGAACCATTAAAATAAGTAGCACAAACTTTCGGACAATTTTTTATTTCATCAGCCGTCAATTGTGCAATTGATCTAACATCTTTAAATTCTTGTGTAGTGTACATTTGTAATCCTGACTCAAAAGATTCTGCCGGTTTAACCGGAGATGGATTCAATGAATGTAACGTACTCGAATAATGTGTAGCACAAATATTTACTGAACATTTATTTTTATTATTTAATTGAGGCACACCCCAACTAGGGCTTTCTTCACAAGACTTAAACTCATTGACAGAACAATAATCATTCATTCCTAATTTTCCATCCTGATCTAAATCTTTGAACAGAACATACATTCCATTACCTGATAGAATACTATCTTTTACTTTACCATCTTTAACATTATGTGAAGCGATAAAACCAGAAGGTAAAGTTTCCATTTTTCCCCCTAATAATTGTTCTTCTAATGGTGTAAATTTTGCACAACCATTAATTGCAGTAATTCCAATTAAACTAGATATCAATAAATGTAAATATTTTGTCATATCTCCTAAATTAACACCTCATTTATAAACCTTTCTTAAATTCCAACTAATCAGTAGTAAAATATATAAATAAACCCGCTTATTTTTATTATATGACCCTCTACCTCATCGGCCTCGGCCTCGAAAACCAATACGACATCACCCTCAAAGGATTAAATCTCATCCGCTCCTGCGATATAATCTACCTAGAGAACTACACTTCTTTATTGCAATGCACAAAAGAAGATTTAGAAACCCTCTACCAAAAACCCATCATCATCGCGGACCGCACTCTCTCCGAAAACTTCGATCATAAAATTCTAACCGAAGCAAAAACAAAAAATATTGCTTTCTTAATCATCGGCGACCCCGTTGCTGCTACAACCCACATCGAACTCTTCAAACAAGCAAAACAACAACACATTCCTGTCCAAATCATCCATAACGCCTCCATCTTAACCGCCATCGGCATCACCGGGCTGCAATTATATAAATTCGGCCGTACCATCTCCATTCCTTTCTTAGAAGACGTACCACAGTTAGAAACCCCCTATCATGTCATTCGCGAAAACCTCATGTTAGAACAACACACCCTTTGCTTATTAGATCTCAAACCAAATCTAAATAAATTCATGACTCCAAATCAAGCTTTAGAAATATTGGAACACATCGAAAAAAGAATACAAGAAAAAATCATCACTCCCGAACTTCAAGTAATTGCCTGCGCCAGATTAGGCACATCTACCCAGCTCATTAAATCCGGCACAATACAAGACATCAAAAAAATAGATTTCGGTTTTCCACCCTACTGTGTCATCATCCCTGCTAAAAAATTACATTTCATCGAACAAGAAATGCTGGAGATCTGGAAATGAAACCCATCCTCCTCTTACAATACCGTACAGATAAAACCCGTGATCACGAACAACACTGTATTGCAAATAAACTTGGTATAACAAGAGAACAGCTCGACATCCGCAACGTCATCTTAGAAGAATCATTACCCACAACTCAAGAATTATCAAATTACCTCGGCGTCATCAGCGGCGCCTCTGGCCAATTTAACGTAACTGATTGGTCACCTTCCATAGAATCCGCCATTGCTAAAACCTATCCGTTGATGGATGAAATCATCAACCAAGACTTTCCTTTCTTCGCCATCTGTTTTGGCCACCAATTGCTTGCAAAAATATATGGCGGCAAAGTCGAACGTAATAAAGATCGCGCCGAATCCGGCAGTTCTCATATTAAACCCACCTCCCTTGGCCAAGCCTCACCACTTTATCAGTCATTAGCACCCTCCTTCTACGCCAGCAACGGTCACAAAGACAGCGTTATTGAAATGCCACCAGGCGCACAACTGCTTGCCACCTCTGAAAAATGCTACATCCAAAGCTATCAGATAAAAAATAACATCTTCACCGCCCAATTCCATCCTGAATTAGATAACGAAGACGTCCGCTATCGCCTCAACCTTACTCCTGAATACTGCTTTGGTAAAAACATAGATCAAGTACTTGCCGAATATAAAGATATTTCACAGAGTGGTATTGTTTTGAAGAACTTTATGACTGTAATGAGAGAAAGAGAGGTTAACTTTTAGTCACTTTTTTAATAATTTTCTCAGAACCACATCTAAGCCACTGGTCACTGGACAGGTGCGGATAGAGTTTATATAGGAGTAATCTCTCTAAAGCTAAAATGACCAAAAATCTCGCCATACGAAATAGCACTGCCGAATTCTTGATATTTACGGCACAGGCGGGTGAGGAATCTATTGAAGTGAAGTATGTAGATGAAACGGTCTGGCTGTCGCAGAAAATGATGGCTAAACTATTTGAGGTTGATATCCGAACAATTAATGAACATCTACAGAATATCTTTAATTCTCATGAATTAGACAGCAATTCAGTTATCCGGAAATTCCGGAATACTGCTTCAGATGGCAAATCCTATGAAATTCAGTTCTATAACTTAGATGCCATTATCTCCGTAGGATATCGGGTAAATTCACAATACAGTATCAATAATTTCTTTTCCAAAAACCCACTGGTCACAAGAAATGAAACCGTTACAAATTGTAACGCCTTGAAAAAGCTTGCTCCCCAAGAAGATATCAGCAACTGCAAAAAAGAGTAAAATACGAAGAAAAAAACATTGCCGAATCATCAAAAAAAAATCACAAAAAAAGTTAAAATAAAAAAATAATTCTAAAACAAAGTCAACCCATACATCACAAACAACGGCACAAACACGATTGCAAAAGTATTAATCACTTTAATCAGTGCATTTAACGCCGGTCCCGCCGTATCTTTGAATGGATCACCTACCGTATCCCCAACAACCGCGGCTTTATGCGCTTCGCTACCTTTGCCGCCATACGCACCAGATTCGATGTACTTCTTCGCATTATCCCACGCCGCTCCCGTATTTGACATAAACAACGCCATCAACAAGCCAGATAAGATAACACCAATCAATAACCCCCCCAGTGCTTTGATACCAAGCAGCAAACCAACTAACATCGGTGCCGAAATTGCAATCACTGCTGGTAAAATCATATTTTTTAGAGCCGCTTTCGTTACAATATCAACACACTTCCCGTACTCTGGTTTTGCTTTCCCTTGCATTAATCCTTTGATTTGTTTAAATTGTCGTCTAACTTCCACAACAACTTTGTTTGCCGTCTCTCCTACTGCGCGCATACATAGTGAACTAAACACAAACGGTAACAATGCACCTACAAACAACCCAATTAACACTGCAGGATTTGTCAACAAGTAACTATACTGCACTTTGCTGTATAATTCCACTTCATTGGTAAATGCCACAAACAGCGCCAGTGAAGCAAGTGCCGCCGAACCAATCGCATATCCTTTCGTAACCGCTTTGGTCGTATTCCCAACCGCATCCAACGCATCGGTAGTTTTACGTACTTTCTCATCAAGCTTCGCCATCTCTGCAATACCACCTGCATTATCGGTAATTGGACCATAACTATCAAGCGCGATAATCATCCCCGTTAACGATAACATTGACACTGCCGCAATCGCTACACCATAAATACCCGCAAAGTAATACGCAGCGCCAATACCTGCACAAATTGTTAGCACCGGCACAAGTGTTGACTCTAAACCCATCGCTAGTCCGATAATCAAATTCGTACCCGCCCCTGTCTGCGACGCCTCTGCAATCTTCCTAACTGGTCGATATTCAGTACTTGTATAATACTCTGTAACTACATTAATCAGAAGCGTAATCACTAAACCAACCATCGCTGCAAAAAATAAATTTAATGGATTATTCGTCATCACCGTTACAATATAAAATCCAATTGCTGAAAAAATACCTGCTGCAATTAAACCTTTATACAACGCCATCATGATATTCTTATCATATCCAAGTCGTACAAACCACGTTCCCACAATAGAACCAAGAATTGCCACACACCCTAACAATAAAGGATACTCCACTGCCATATTATAAGTCTTTGAAACACTCGGCATCATAGCTAACAACATAGCCGCAAGTAACGTCACAACATACGTCTCATATAAATCCGCCCCCATCCCTGCACAATCACCAACATTGTCACCAACATTGTCCGCAATCGTCGCTGGATTTCGTGGGTCATCTTCAGGAATTCCTTTTTCAACTTTGCCAACTAAATCCGCACCCACATCTGCCGCTTTGGTGTAAATACCTCCACCAACTCGCGCAAATAACGAAATTAAAGACGCCCCAAATCCTAATCCCACCATTAACGCTGGATCTTTAAATACAGTATAAAACACACTCACCGCAAATAACGCTAAACCCACAACCGCCATTCCCGTAACTGCGCCGCCTTTGAATGCCACATCAAGCGCTTCTTTCAATCCTTTGTGTGCCATTTGTGCCGTTCGTACATTCGCGCGCACCGAAATCGCCATACCAATAAAACCTGAAAGTGCCGATAATAACGCTCCAAACAAAAATCCAATTGCAATCGGAATACCAAATAATATTCCTAATAAAATCGTTAAAATCAATGCAAACCAAAAAATTGTTTTATATTGACGCTTCATATACGCCATTGCCCCTTCCTTGATTGCATTTGAAATGTCTTTCATCTTCTCCGTTCCCGAATCTTTACTTAATACGACAAACGAAAGATACACCGCATACGCTAATGCTATTAAACTAACCACAATTGCTACAAATCCAACATATAATGCCATTGTTTATACCCCCAATTATAAATTTTTAATAATATTATTTTTCAACTGCTCTAATGCCCAAAAAACCCTCTCCTATTTATATAGTTAACGTACAAAACATTATTTAGACTACTTTAAAGGAAGAAAATGTCATAACATTTAAAAACAATTATCCAACCTAGTAAAAATATGGCCACACCCGCAACAATTCAACAATCAAGAGTCGAAACTATCTCCCCTCCCAAAATCCCAGTTTCCCAACCTTTCGTCCGTACTAACCAAACCACTCTTGACATCTGCATCCAACACATTACAACTGAAAAACCAGAATATATTAGTTTATATTTACACTCCATTTCATATCCTATCCAATCCTACCTTATCGGTTCAATTAGCAAAACGAGTTATTCACTTGACATCCCTCTTGACAATTGGAAAAGAATACTTGAAGAATCACTTCTCGTAAATAACCTTACTTCACAAATGATCAAAAACATCCAAACTTTACGCAATCCCCCTAAAGAGATGTACTCCTATGTATTCAACCTTAATTTATATTCTCCGCTAGGTAAAATGCTTATACCCCATTTTCCTCCACCATTATGGGAGAAATTATACAAAGGAAATCAATCTTAAAATATTGACTTACACTGTCTTCGAATAATCCACATTTCCCGTAATTTTATGCGACGCTTCAAATAACCCAAGCAACGCCGGATTAAACATCACCCATAACGAAAACTTCTCTCGCGTGCGCACATCCACCTCATGATACGCACCTAACGCTGTTGCATATTGAATATCTTTCAACGTCTCTTCCGCCTCCGGAACACTCAATATCATCTGCGACACATCAGACACATCTTGCCTTTTCTTATACAACTCTTCTTCCTCACCTTCAACCCTTTTCTCCCTTTGCCCACCATACCATAACTGCATATGATCAACCTGCCCTGCTTCACTACCATATCTTGCTTGTGATAACACAAAACCATCCTCAACTTTCCCAAAACCATTTTCAGAAACATCTCTATCACTTTGTCCATCATCTTTTTTAGCAGAAGAAAGCGACGCAATCACATTACTATAATCAAAATGAAAGACACTACCAACTACATCTTTCCCATCAGAACGTCCTTTTCCTTGTAAAACAATAGTTTCTAAAATAATTCCACCTTAATATAGCAATCCAACCGGATAATCCGGTGTCGAAAGGTTGGATTGCTTATTATATGAAATTACGTTGTTGTAATTTCATTATATGATAACCACAGTTATCATTATCGGAAATTGCGAAGTTGCAATTTACGTATATGATAACCACAGTTATCATTATCGGAAATTGCGAAGTTGCAATTTACGTATATGATAACCACAGTTATCATTATCGGAAATTGCGAAGTTGCAATTTACGTATATGATAACCACAGTTATCAT